>Ga0137367_10005245_pt1 | contig 10500 bp, 7 predicted proteins | sample SagtaG_14_FD_104939 | JGI IMG/M metagenome (GOLD analysis project Ga0137367, IMG submission 104939) | Vadose zone soil microbial communities from Sagehorn Ranch, Mendocino, California, USA - Sage1_L_80_16 metaG | ecosystem: Environmental > Terrestrial > Soil > Vadose zone | place: USA... | reverse complement strand
TTGTAGACCCCATCAAAGGCCGCCGCGCAGCATGGGCGGCGTGGAGGCTAAGAGCCGCGCTCCCGGTGGCGGGCGACGCATCCAACGAAATAATCACGACGCTGATGATGTCCTTCATCGGCGTCGGGATCGCGAACATCCTGGTCAAGGGACCGTTTCAGGACACGAGCGTGAACATCCCGCAAACGCGTGTGCTCCCGCTCGACAAGATGCTGCCGGCGATTCCCGGCACGCGGATCCACGTCGGCGTGCTGGTGGCGGTCGCTGCCGTGCTGATCGTCCATTTCGTCCTCACACGCACGTCCTTCGGCCTCCGGCTCCAGGTGCTCGGCGCGAATCCGCGCGCGGCGCGGCACATGGGCGTCAAGGTGCCGCGCCTGATCGTCATGAGCTTCCTGGTCAGCGGGTTGCTGATCGGCATGGCGGCAGCAACCGACATCCTCGGGATCTGGGGGTACGTGCGCGCCAACTGGAACCCCGCGTACGGCGACACCGTGATTCCGTTCGTGTTCCTCGCCCGGCTGAACGCTCTGGCGGTCGTGCCGTTCGTGGCTTTCTTCGCCGTGCTCTCGACGGGCGGCGACCTCGCGACACAGCAGGCGAGCCTGCCGACCGACTTCCTCCTCGCGCTCGTCGCTTTGATCCTCCTCTTCATGACGGTGATCGAGTACCTCGGCCGCCGCCGCTCGCTCGGCGCCAGCTATCTCACTCCGGGGCTGGAGCAGGCGCTGCGTCACTCATGGCGTCGCCGGAAGTCGAGCGGATGAGCGATCTGCTCACCCGCACGGTCCTCACGGCCGTCATCTCCGGCGGCCTGCTCGCGGGCATCCCGCTGATGTTCACGGCGCTCGGCGAGACGATCTCCGAGCGTGCTGGCGTGCTCAACATCGGGCTCGAAGGGATGATGCTGGTCGGGGCCTATCTCGGGTTCGTGGGCGCCTACTACAGCGACTCGTTCTGGCTTGGCTTCCTCGCGGGCATCGGGGGCGGCGCGCTCGCGTCGGTCTTCATGGTCGTTTTGTGCGTGCGGCTCGGCCTTGACCAGATCGTCGTCGGCATCGCGATCACCCTGGCTGGAGAAGGAATCACGAGCGTCTTACAGGACGCGCAGTTCGGGAAGACCTATCCGCGCCTCGGCGCTCCCTCGACCCTGGCGATTCCCGGCCTCTCATCGATCCCCGTCGTCGGCAGGAGCCTCTTCGACCAACCGTTGATCGTCTACCTCGGCCTTGCGGGCATCGCGCTCACCGCCTGGGTCTTTCGCAAGACGAATGCGGGCTTGAACCTGCGCGCGGCGGGGGAGAAGCCGGAGGCGCTCGATGCCGCCGGCGTCAGCGTCCTCGCCACGCGGAGCTACGCCGCGCTCTGCACCGGCGGTCTCGCGGGTCTCGGCGGTGCGTACCTCTCGATCGTGGGCGCAGGAACCTTCACGCCGTTCATGACTCAGGGCCAGGGCTTCATGGCGATCGTCATCGCCATGCTCGCGCGCGGAAAGCCGCTCTGGGTCGTGTTCGGCTCCTTCCTCTTCGGCATCTCCCTCTCGATCGCCACTGCGCTGCAGCTCGCCGGGATCAACGTCTCGACGGACGTGGTCAACATGCTTCCGTTCCTGGCGATCATGGTGGCCCTGGTTGCGTTCGCGCGCCGCTCCTATCTGGCTCCCGCGCTCGCGATGCCGTACGTGCGCGGGGCGCGCTAGCCGATGGAGATCGCCAGCTCCTTCGTGCTCCCGTCGCCGCCCGACGAGGCTTACCGGGCGTTGCTCGACATCGAGCGGGTTGCCCCGTGCGTCCCGGGAGGGGAGCTCGGCCCGCGGGAGAGCGACGGCACGTATCCGGCCAAGATGACGGTGAAGCTGGGACCGATGCGACTCGTCTACACCGGTGTGCTTCGCGTTGCCGAGCACGAGGAGGCGATCAGGCGCGCAGTGCTGCATGCCAAGGCGAGCGCGGCGGGAGGACAGGGCACGGTCGACGCGACGATGACGATGCTGGTCACGCCCAACGGCACCGGGTCTCACGTTGCCGTCCAGACCGAGCTGGCGCTGACGGGGCGGGCTGCTAAGTTGGGACGCGGCCTCGTCGACGATGTCGCCAGGCGCGTCGTCGCAGACATGGCCGCGTGCATGGAGCGCAAGCTCGCCGACGCCGCTCCCGCGGCACCCGGGGCGGAGCCAAGGGAAACGCCAAGGCCTAGTCCCTCGGTCGTCACCCTGCTTGCGCGCGTCCTGCTGGGACGGTTGCGAAACTTCGGACGGAAAGGACAGAGATGAGGGATCCCGAGTTCACGCTGAGCGCCGGACCCACCGCCGCATCCCCCCGCACCCTCGCCGCGCTTGGTTCGCCGATCACCTATCACTACGATCCGGCCTTCCTCGAGTGCTTCCGCCGCACCGAGCGAAAGGTGGCCCAGATCCTGCAGACCACGAACGACGTCGTGCTGATGCAGGGGGAAGCAGTCCTCGGACTCGAGGCCGCCGCGCGCGGGCTCGTGCGCCCGGGGGCCCAGGTGCTGAATCTCGTCTCCGGGATCTTCGGCAAGGGAATGGGCTACTGGCTACGCGACTTCGGCGCCAACGTCCACGAGATCGAGGTCGCGTACAACGACGCCGTCGACGCCGCCGAGGTGGAGAGATTCCTGGACGGCCATCCGGAGATCGAGCTCGTCGCGGTCGTCCACTCCGAGACCCCGTCGGGCACGTACAACCCGGTCGACGCAATCGGGCCGATCGCACACGCGCACGGCGCCCTGACGCTCGTCGACTGCGTCTCGTCAGTCGGCGGCATGGCGTTCAAGGCCGACGAGTGGCAGCTCGACATTTGCGTGGCCGGCCCGCAGAAGTGCCTCGGCGGTCCCCCCGGCATGTCCCTGATGAGCGTGAGCGAGGCTGCCTGGAAGCGGATCGGCGAGAACCCCGCGGCACCGCGAGCCTCTTTCCTGTCCCTGCTCGACTGGAAGGAGCAGTGGCTGGAAGAAGGCAAGTTCCCCTACACCCCCTCCGTCGCGGATGTGCACGGCGTCGAGGCTGCCTGCGACGAGCTCCTCGATGAGGGCATCGATGCGTCGATCCGACGTCACGAGCTCGCCGCTCGCGCGGCACGGGCAGGCATCCGCGCGATGGGAATGGAGTTGTGGCCGCGCTCCGACGAGATCTCGGCCGCGTGTGTGACGGCCGTGGCGGTCCCCGAAGGTCTGACAGACGTTCAGGTGCGCGCGCACGTTCGCGAACGCTATGGAGTCATGATCTCCGGCGGACAGGGCGCTGGGAACCTCGTCCGGCTGGGGCACATGGGATTGACGGCTTCTGGCATGTATCCCGTCGTAGGTCTGGCCGCACTCGGTCGCTCGCTTGCCGACCTCGGGGCTCAGGTGGAGATCGGCGCAGGAGTCGAGGCCGCGCTCGAGGTTCTTGCATCCGAGGCGGCACCCGTCGCGTGAGGCTACCGCCGTTCGAGCTTCACAGGCCGGCGTCGCTCGAGGAGGCGGACGCGACGCTCCGGGAGTACGGAGACGACGCCGCTGTTTACTGCGGCGGTACCGAGCTGTTCCTCGTCATGAAGCTCGGCCTCGCCAGCTATCCACAGCTTGTCGATCTCAAGAGGATCGCCGAGCTACACGTGCTGGCGGAAGGAGACGGGTTCCTTTCGATCGGGGCGGCGGTGACTCACCGCGAGCTCGAGTCGTCGCCGCTGGTGCGGCGACTGTTGCCGGCGCTTGCGGAGATGGAGCACCGCGTTGCGAACATCCGCGTGCGCAGTGCCGGCACACTCGGCGGGAATCTCTCCTTCTCGGATCCCCATTCGGATCCCGCGACGTTCCTCCTGGCGGCCGGCGCCGACCTCGTCTGTCGCCGCGGCGACGCGAGCCGGACGATCTCGATGGGTGAGTTCGTTCGCGGCCCCTACGAGACCGCACTCGAGCCCGGTGAGCTCCTCACGGAGATTCGGATTCCAACGCCAGGGGCCCCGGCCGCTCTAGCCCACATGAAGTTCGCAATCCACGAGCGACCGGCCTTGACCGTTTCATGTCTCGTTCGAGCCGAGCAGGGACGGGTCGCCGAAGCGCGGATCGCCGTCGGCTCGGTGTCGGCGGTACCGGCCCGCGTGCCGGAGGCGGAAACGGCACTCCTCGGTCTCGATTTCAAGGGTGCCGAAGCAGCGCTCGCGCAGGTCGGGGACGCAGCCGCAGACGCCTCGACGCCGATCGCCGACGCGAACGGCTCCGTCGATTACAAGCGAAACCTCGTTCGCATATTCGTCGGCCGGTGTTGCCGGGAGGCGCTCGGGCGCGTCGCTTCCTCGAGAGCGCACTAAACATGGAGCAAAAGGTCAAGGGGTGACGCTCGGTGGATGGGTTGCCCTCTCGGCCTGGAGCAGCGGAGCGTCCGGAGCAGCGACGGTGGATCAGACTGACATTCGCCGGTCGGGACGGCATGACTGGTAACCGTCGGGAGCTGCCTCGGTCTAAGGTCGCGGGTCACCGGCGGGCGGTGCCGCATAGAACTCTCGAGGGTTCTCCGTGTGGTCGGGCGCATCCGCTGCTCGAGGCCGAGAGGCTCATTCGCTTTCAGATGGTGCGGAGTGGTTGGTCTGTCGCGATCGCCCAGACGAAGCCGGCGAGCTCGCGGGCGCAGGCGACGACGATCTTCTGCTGCGGTTTGCCGCGTCCGGCCATCCGCTGCCAACGCTGATAGAGGCGTTGCTGGCAGCGCCAGGCGCGCTCGACGACGATCGCGTCCTGGCCACGCTGCCGACGGGCGAGCTCGTAGCCGACCTTCGGCCGTCGGCGCGCGTGCCAGGCCGACTCCACCAGCAGCCTGCGCACATGCGCGTTGCCGACCTTGGTGATCGACCCTTGTCGGCGCTTCTCGCCTGAGGAGTGCTCCGCGGGGACGAGCCCAACGAAGGCCATGAACTCCTTCGCGCACTTGAAGCGGCTGAAGTCGCCGATCTCGGCGACGAGCGCAAGCGCGGTCAGCGTGTCGACGCCGCGTAAGCAACGCAGTTGAGCCACGAGCTCCCGCCACGGCTCCTGCTCGGCCGTCTCGCGGATCGCCCGCTCCAGTGCTTCGATCCGGGCGTCGACGAGGTCGAGGGCATGCAGATAGGTATCGAAGGGGAGCTGCTCAGCGACAAACTCGAACCACTGCTCAGACAGCCACTTGCGCCGCACCACACTCCAGGACAGGCCGGGCAGTTGCCGCCCGTGGCGCAGGCAGAACTTCGACAGCCGATGCTGGTCGCGCATCCGATCAAGCCGCGCGTCCTCGCGGGCGCGCACCAGGTCGCGCACCGCCTCCAGCCCGGGCAAGGGAACATGGATCGGCTCGAGCAGACCGCCGGCAAGCAGCCGCGCCAGCTTGCGCGCGTCGCGGGGGTCGGTCTTGACCCGGTCGCCCGGGCGCTGCGGCACCAACCCCGGCGCCACCACCGCGCAATCGATCCCTCGCTGGGTGAGGTGCCGATAGAGGCCGAAGCCGGTCGGGCCCGCCTCATAGCAGCAACGCACCGCCGGCCAACGGCGCAACAGCCGCGCCACCGCCTCCTCGTCGTAGGGCAGCGTCCGCTCCTCCAGCAGCTCGTTGGCGCGCACCGCCGCCAGCCGGATCGACCTGGCGTGAACGTCCAGCCCCACAGTTACCGTCGTAGACTCGCGCATGGTCGGCGACCTCCGTATGTGGCTCTACCGGGCCACCCCCGGCAACCCACGACAGATGCGCGGGCGCCGACCAATCTCGCCAGGGAACCGGACGCCGCCGCCCGCGGGGCTACGGCTCCATCCTGTCTAAGCGCGTCGCTCCCACCCTCCCCCTGCCGACGTAGCGTGATCTCGTTCGCCGGACTGCCCGACTCCGAACGGCGCGGGCGGTACGCCGGTACCCGCCCTTCGATGCTCTCGGCTATGGGTGCGGGGTAAGCCGCCGACGAATGCGAGACAGCTCTCTACCTCGGCTCCCGCACCGGCGAGCTGGAGCTGTTGTACACCGAAGACGATCGCCTACGCCGATGTGCACGTTGCTCATGTGGAGACGCCCACGGAGGTCGTCCCGACACGGCTGTATGTCCTCGCTACTTGGCGTCCAGCCGCACGACCGCCATCGACATCGTGTCGGACCTAGTGGAAGGAACAGATTCCCGTGTAGGTCGCCCGCGGTGACACGTGGCCAGCTAAATCGATCGCCGCAACCGAATACGTATAGCTCTTCGCGCATTTGAGGCCTGAGTCGAACCAAGACAGTGACACCGTTACGCCGAGCACCGTCGTCCCGCGCCACACCCTGTAGCCCGCAACGCCCACATCGTCAAACGACACGTCCCACGCCAGATTCACGGATGTTCTTGTCCCAGAGCTGACGTGTAGGTTCCGTGGGCTTGTGGGTGGCGTCGTATCAGCCGTCGACGTTGGGGTGGTCGGGGTGGTGGTCGTTGCCGTCGGGGCCGTCGTGGTGGTCGTCGTCGTCGGGTCCGTGGTCGTGGGCGGCGGCGCTCCGCAGCACGGCGATGGCTTCCCCAGATTGTATGCCTGGATCTCCGCGAGCACGTCGGGGTGGACCAGCAGCGGGTCGCTGTCCCAATTCCAAGAGAACGTGAGGTAGCCGCGTAAACCAGTCAGCGCGGGGTCCTTGAGGCGGTTGAGCATCTGCGCCTCCTCGAGCGCCGTCGGCCACCGCCACCAGCCGTCCGACGACTTGAACGCCTGCAACGACACGAAGTACGGCTGCGGGAGCGACTGCGCCACCGAGAGAACGTGGTCAAGCCAGGCGTAATCACAGGTGCTTGTATTGCTCCCGAAGCAGATGTACGGGTTATAGTTGAGATAGTCGGCGGTGCCGACCCACATCGAACCGTACTTGTTGAAGTGATCCCGCCAGTTGGCGTCGAGTCCGATCAGCGTGTACTTCGTCGGGGCGAGCAAGTGGATCAGGTTGCTGCGCGCCTTGTGCTGCGCCGGGGCGTTCGGACACGCGAATGGATCGGGCTCGTTTGAGAAGTAGAAACCGGACACCTTCGGATCATTCGCCATCGCCGAGACAAGCGTCGTGATCTGCGCGTCCGTCAGCTCCCAGGTGCAGGTCGAGTTGTCGTAGTCCTGTAGCCACACCTGGCCCTGCGTCCCGGCGGGAGTCGCGTCAGCCTCCGCCTTCGAGAAGACCTCGATCAGGTTGTAGCCAAATTCCGGCATCAAGTCCTGCTCAGTCCAGTTCGAATAAGCGAATCGCCAGCGTGCGGGCCAGCTCGGCAATGGAGCGATCGTGGTTGTGGTCGGCGTCGTCGTGGTCGAGCTCGTGCTGGTTGCCGTCGTGGTCGAGCTGGTGCTGGTGGTTGTCGGGGTGGTGGTGTTGGTCGAGGTCGGGGTCGTGCTGCTCGAGGTCGGCGGCGTCGCCGTCGTGGTCGAGCTGGTGCTGGTGGTTGTCGGGGTGGTGGTGTTGGTCGAGGTCGGGGTCGTGCTGCTCGTGGTCGGTGTGTTTGACCCCGAGCAGGTGTCCGAACCTGAGTCGGTGAACGATTGGCCCGCAACCGGCAGAACCTGCCATTCATAACCACTCGAGTGCAACGTGAGCTTCAGGATTCCGTCGACCTGTCCGCGAACCTGGCTGTTCGCAATCGGGCTGCCGAACGGATAGTCGCCCTCATCAGCGCCGCCGATGCCAGCGACAATCTCACGGATGCCGTTCGGGTCGGCTGTCCCTGACGGGTTCTGTTTTGCGAAACGCTCGTAGTTGTGCTCGTGGCCGTTCAACACCAGATCAACCCCTGCGGCGTACATGTCGTTCCACAAGGCGGACAAACCGTTGTCACTACCGTGAACAGTCCCCGACGAGAACCTGGGCTCATGGAAATACACCAGCGTGCACGCAGACGGATGCGCCGCAAGATCAGCCTTTAGGAATTGCTCCTGGGGGGAGTTTGCGCTCGCGGAAATGCCCTCGTCTCCGGCCAGCGAGATTAGGTGCCACGCACCGAGGTCGTACGAGTACCAAAGCGCCGGAGCCCGCGAACCGAAGTAGTCGCGGTAGCCCTGCGCGTTCGTGGTGTGGAAGTCGTGGTTTCCAGGTGCAGGGAAGACCTTCGCATTCTGGCGCCCCCAGTTCGGGTCGTACTCCGTCTGGTATTGCGCCAAAGATCCGTCGGGATAGGCGTTGTCTCCCAAGAGCAACACCGCGTCCGGGTTCAGTGTGTCGAGCAGGCGGGCGGAAGGGGAACAGTCGGTTGGGGTCGCGCAAATGTCTCCGGCTGCGGCAATCACAGGGTCCCCGGCCGCAGCGCTCGGAGCGATGTAGCCCGCGGCCGCCATGCCGAGTACGAACAGAGCTACGACGATCAGAGCGAATGAGGCCGCGACGACCATCCGGCGCGGCCTCCCGCGTGGCGATGCAGGCACCGGCTCGACCCGCGGAAGCGGGGCGGGAGAGCGGAGCGTCGCGAGCAGCTGGCTCGATTTGGCCCTCGGGGACCGCGGAAGGAGCTCACGCGCTAACCGTTGTTCCTCGGGCGAGGAGACCAGAATCACCTCGGGGCTGACAGGGAGCCCGTCGAAGACGTGCTGGGATTCCGGGAGACCCACCGGACCGAAGGTTCCGGGGTCGGACGGCATCGCGGCACCCTAGCGGCTCTGGCGGACGAACGTCGACGTTGCCGCAGGCCCGCTCTGGTAGCCGAGGAATTGAATGGGGTTTGGGTGCGGTCCGGTCGGCCAGCAGCGGGCACGGCGCAGGAGGTCGGCGACGTTCAACCTGCGCTCCCTCAATGCAGGCGGGCCGCTCGACAGGTGTGGAACGGATGACGTTTCGGCGTCTTCTGGACGTCCCGTCTCGGACGCCCACTGCGCGACAGGCGGGAATATGCGGTTGTGCGGCGGAAAGGCGGAGCGGGAGCGACGGGGCTCGAACCCGCGACCTCCGGCGTGACAGGCCGGTACTGGCCCAACCGCCACGGCTGGCTGCGACCGGGAATTACCGGACCAGAGCAGGCATTTCCTGGTCACGTCCCGTCAAGTGGATGTCATAGGGCTCTGTCCTGAGCGTTGAGGACGATCGGGCCTCTGTCTAGGAGAGGAGGTCCGTGATGCTTTACGCGGCGATCGACATCCACAAGCACGCCTTTCAGGCGTCGGTGTTCGATCCCGATAGCGGTGAGGTGGTCGAGGAGCGTTTCTCGGCCGATCGGGAGGGCCTTGCCCGCTGGGCTGAGGAGTGGCGGGGCCGCGTTGTGGCGGTGGCGATTGAGGCCACGACCGGCTGGCGCTGGGTCTGGCGCGAGTTGTCCGCGCAGGGCTTCGACGTGCGTCTCGCCGAGCCGGTGCAGGCGCGGGCACTGCTCGGGCGGCGGCGCAGCGCGAAGACCGACCGCCTCGACGCGCGCTGGCTGGCGCGGCTGTTGGCGAAGGAGATGCTGCCGGCGTCGTGGATCCCGCCCGAGGAGATCCAGCGGCTGCGCGACCGTACGCGGCTGCGCAAGGCGCTCGCCGAGGATCGCCGCCGTTGGGGGCAGCGGCTTCATGCGTTTCTGTTGCACGAGGGTTGGCCGTGCTCGAAGGCGCGGCTCTTGACGCCGGAGGGATTGCGCTGGGCCGCGTCGCTGCGACTGCCCGCGCACGCGCGGCTCCAGATCGATTCGCTGCTCGCGATCATCGGCGCGCTCGAGGCGCAACTGGAGACAGTCGACGCAGAGCTGCGGCGCTACGCCCGCGCCGACCAGCGCTGCCAGGCGCTGCAGTCGATCTACGGGATCGGGCCGATCCTCTCCTGTCACCTGCTCGCCGAGATCGGCGAGGCGTCCCGCTTCCGCCGCGCCGAGCAGATCACCCGGCTGGCTGGCCTCGACCCGGTCGTCGACGAATCGGGCGAGACGAGGCGCCGTGGCCATCTCGCCAAGGCCGGCTCGCCGCACTTGCGCTGGGCACTCGTGGAGGCCGCCGTGCACGCGAACCGGCAAGGCGCGCCCTGACGTCGCCGTTTACCGGACGACCCGCGCGCGCCGCGATGCCACCGTCGCGCGCCTCACCGTCGCGCGCAAGATCGGCAAGCACGTCTACCACACGCTTCGCGAGCTCGAGCTCGAAGCGGCCTGACAGGCCAACCTTGACGCGCTCCGCGTTACACCTGAGCCGGCGCTCGTCGGCTCCTGAAGTGGAATGAGCCGTCCCTTTGCTTCCCCGACTCGACAACCTGCCCGCGATCACCGCGCGCCGAGATAGCTATGGGTAGCTCCCCGACACCCGAGGCACGGCCGCCGCCGATGCGCTGCCGACCATCCCTAGATAGGTGTACGACGCTGAGCGCGTCACCCTCGCCTGACGTTTATGCCGCTGCGGCGATCGCCATCACCTCCTCGGGCTCGTCGAGGGGATCCGTGAGCGCTTTCGCGATCGACTCGGCGCTCATGTAGCGGCGGGCGACGGCCCATTCGTCGTTCTGTTCGGCGAGCACGGCGCCGACGAGACGGATGACGGCGGCGCGGTCGGGGAAGATGCCGACGACATCGGTGCGGCGTCGGATCT
>Ga0137367_10005243_pt1 | contig 10502 bp, 8 predicted proteins | sample SagtaG_14_FD_104939 | JGI IMG/M metagenome (GOLD analysis project Ga0137367, IMG submission 104939) | Vadose zone soil microbial communities from Sagehorn Ranch, Mendocino, California, USA - Sage1_L_80_16 metaG | ecosystem: Environmental > Terrestrial > Soil > Vadose zone | place: USA... | reverse complement strand
GTCTTGGACATCTACTGGCATGTGGGGGACAGATTGGGCAGCATCGACAAGGACTGGACAGCCCTGCTTGTGGGCTTCTCGGATATACTCACGGACTGGGTTGATCGTTCCCAGAACGTTTGACACGTGAGTCATGGTGACGAGTTTGATTCCGCCTGATTCCAGGTGTTGGCGAAAATCTTCGTGGACCAGATGGCCATCATCGGTTAATCCTACGTACTTCAGATGTGCACCCCTCTCCTTGGCTAGTAGTTGCCATGGGACGATGTTGCTGTGGTGCTCCATCTCGGTTAGAATGATTCCATCTCCAAGACCAATATTTGTCCGGCCCCAGGACTGCGCGACTAGGTTGATGGCCTCGGTCGTCCCGCGTACAAAGATGATCTCGTTCGGACTGTTCGCGTTTATCAAGCGAGCAATTTTGGCTCGTGCCTCTTCATAGGCGGCGGTCGCCTCTTCGCTGATCTTGTAGACTCCGCGATGAACGTTCGCGTTGTACTCGTTGTAGAAACGGGTTAGCTCATCGATTACGTCTCGAGGTTTCTGGGTCGTGGCCGCGCTGTCCAGATATGCTAGCGGCTTTCCATTGATAATGCGTTTGAGGATCGGAAAGTCATGTCTGACCTTTTCGACGTTGAAGGGTTTCTTTCCGTGAATGTATGCTGTCGCCTGTTTTTGCGTAGCGTATCCCCTGACAGTGCTCTGGGCAAGCTGTCTGGGAAAAGTTAGCGCGGGCTTAGTAGTGGGCGTGGTGCTCTTCGGGACTTCGAGCCCCGGTAGCCTGTTCTTTGCCTTTTGGTACGAAGCTGTGGCCGCAGCCGCAGGTGAGGTAGCTTTCAGGGAAGTTGAACTTGAAGCCGCCGCCCATCTCTGTCTCAACATAGTCGATCTCAGCGTCTCCGAGAAGATCTGCACTTTTTGGATCGGCTACGATGTTGACCCCGTTCTTGTGCTCGATGACGTCGCTGTCACTGGTTTTGTCCAGCTTCAGACCGAACTGGTATCCTGCACATCCGCCTGCTTTGACGAAGATGCGGAGGGCGAGGGACGGGTCGCTGACTTGCTTCAGGTAGTCTTGGACCTTGACCGCTGCCTTTTCTGTTATACTGATTGCCATATTCTCTACCTAGTGCTAGTTCAGAGCTTCCTTTTTAACCCAATCGTAACCTCTCGCCTCAAGAACGTCTGCGAGTTCAGGTCCGCCTGACTTTACCATTCTGCCGTCGAGGAGGATGTGTACGTGGTTGGGTTTGATATAGCGGAGGATTCTCTGGTAGTGTGTGATGATCATGACGCCCATTTCGGGGCCTACAAGCTTGTTCACGCCTTCGGCGACGATTTTGACCGAATCTATGTCCAGTCCGGAGTCTGTTTCGTCCAGAACGGCTATTTTCGGCTGTAAAACGGCTAGCTGGAGTATTTCGCACCGTTTTTTCTCTCCCCCGGAGAACCCTTCGTTCAGGTATCGCGTTGCAAAGGAATCGTCCATGTCGAGAAGCTTGAGCTTTTCCTTCAAGAGCTTGCGGAACTCGAGAACCGAAACCATCTCTTGGCCCAAATCCCCTCTCTTCCCTCCCTGTCGAACCGAGTTGTAGGCAGTCCGGAGGAATGTTGAGAGTGATACTCCTGGAACTTCGTAGGGATATTGGAATGCGAGAAAGACTCCTTTCCTGGCTCTGGCGTCTGGTGCTAGGTTCAGGAGTGTTTGTCCGTCGAAGCTGATGTCGCCTTTCGTTACTTTGTACTTCGGGTGCCCCATTATCGTAGAGGCAAGCGTGCTCTTTCCGGAGCCGTTTGGTCCCATGATCGCATGTATCTCACCTTGTTTGACTTGAAAATCGACTCCTTTCAGTATCTCTTTTCCCTCAATTGAGGCATGCAGGTCCTTGATTTCTAGCTGGCTCAATTCCTGTTCACTCTCGGTTTCTCTCTAGTAGTGTGTACGTGCCTTACTCGTCTTTTTCCGTTCTCTACAAGAGCGGCATGACGTACGTCATATTTAAGCGCACCAAAACCATAATCACGATGTGTGAGATTGTTCTCCGCCAAAGTCCAGAGCAAACAGTTCATGCTTGGCATCTTCGACTAGAGTTTTCGACGAAGTGCAAGAAATCGACCAAGCCTTCAGAGAAGCAAACGTCAACGTGCCACGGCCGCGCGATTCAATGGAAGGGGTAAGGGTTCAGGTCAGAAATGTGGGTATCGATCCTCGAACACTTCAAGGATCCAAACTGGATCGAAGATGGGCTTTCAGACAATGTGCGTTCCTGGCGATAGAGCATGTGTACATCAAAGTTGACCCCTGACGGCTCTAGCTGGAGAACGATGTCTTCAGATTTTTTTCTCCTGAGAACCGGATGAAGTCTCGGCTTGTTTTGTTCCGTTCTCGCGTTTGCGCCACGTTGTTGGATCAAGTCTCCTAAGGAAGGTAGGAATCTTCGCTCCCTGGAACCTCACTCCTTTGCCTGAGACGATTTCAAATTCAACGGGTTGATGCGAGATACGACGTCCCGTCATCTTCCTCACACTCAATGTTCTCGTGGTAGAATCGACTGTTTTCACCACTCCAAGTTCGACGATTCCATCCACAACAGCGTCCAAACGAGACATTACGTCACTTGGAACCGACTCTATTTTGCCTGTGAGAATGAAGGTTCCTTTGCTGTTTTTCACTAAAGTGGCCAATACTCGCAAGAGATTGACCGCTACATTGGGCGGAGCAGATCTGAAAATTGTACTGAACGAGTCTAGCAGTATTGTGACCGGCGACATAGCCGCGCCTATCATGAGGGTTAGCTTCACGCTCATCTCTTTGAAATCCAGCGGGTTCTCTGTTGACCATCCAGCACCAGCGAGGGCTGGGCGACAATCCAGGATCTGTAGTCTTCCCTCCTGGAGATCCTTGGTCACGTCTCGTCCCGTATCCGCCATTCTCTTTTGTACTTCTAAGGCCGACATGTCATAGGCGAGAAGCCCGCAAGGCTTACCTAAGCCAAGCTGATGATTTAGCAGTTGAAGCCCTATTGTGCTCGTCCCGGAACCCGCATCTCCAGTAATCATAATGGCTTGGGGTCCTAGTTCTCCGCCTGCTAGTTTGAAGAAGTCCTCAAAGGACTTGCGGGAGGATCCGAGCTTTCGAAGGAGGATTCCGGTAGTCGCTCCGGACCCAAAGGCGGCGGCTGCTAATATGAAGTAGTAGAGGTTAAGAGATGATGTCGCAACTGGAGCATTGAGAATGGCCGAACCACCTCCTGAGCCGCTGTTGCCGGAGGAGTCGGAAGCTGACACTTGGGCTATAAGGATGCCCGAAGTGTCCCCTGCACCGACAACGTATGCCCCAACCCACCTTCCTTGTCCTTGTACGTATGCAAGTCCAAGTTGGTTTGTTGTCTGGCTGTTTGTATTGGATATTGAGGCGGTAACCGTGCCTGTTGAAACGAACGTTCCATCGGGGTAAGTTATGATTGCGTAGACGGGGATCACATCACCAACTGTATATGTCCTGTTTGGTAACAAGACGGAGACCTGTAGAGATGCTCTTTGAACTGTAAACGATGCTGCTAGACTGCCTGCCACGCCTCCGTTGCCGTAGCCATCGTTGAAGCTGTTGATGTTCATGGTCGCAGTCCATACTCCGAGTTGTCCATTAATTGGTATTCGATAGGCGGAATCGAAGATTCCGCGTGTGGCGTCGTAAGACGCTGTAGTGTAAGACGCACCACCTCCTGAATCGGCGACGACGACAGTAGCTGATCCGGTCCCAACTGGAAGGCCGCTTAGATAGCTTGCGGTGAAACTGAACACTTCTGTTTGGCTTCTCTCAATAATGGGGGGAGTCTGCATAAACTGGGAGATTGTTACGTTGGTTGGGTAGACGGTGAAGCTCTGTGTGTCCGGGGGGTTCTTGAGAGGGGTCGTCTTACCTGTCAGCAACAGAGCATATGCGCCCAGTGCTACGGACGATGGAATTACAAAGGTCCGGCTCACTATGCCGGACGAACTGGCTAGTTGCCACGTTGGGAAGCCTGCCATGGACGAACCGCCTTGAGAGATGTTGATTGTGACGTTGTCATTATTGTTGTATCCTCTTGCTAGGATGGAGACTGGGAAGGTTCGCTGGTAGTTTGTTTTGTCTGTGAGACCGACTTGGAACTGCCCTGTCGCAACGGCCGTAAGCGTAACCGGTTTCGTTTCGTCTACGCTTATTGTATAGTTGCCCACGTAGTTGATATTGGTCCCGAACCTTGAGGGGTAGGCAGCGCTCAGAAGAAACGAGGATTGAGCCGCCACCGTCGAATTGTTCGCATTGTGCGTGGTTCCCCCGGGATCGGTAACGTGCCATGTGAACGCGTATGTTGAACCTGTCATAGCATTGGAGATGTTGAGAACCGATAGGACTCCTGGAGTATTGCTTTCCTGAACACTTTCCGGTATGGAAGTGAGAGAATAGGTTTCGCCAGCAGCGTGGACCGGTGGCAAGGAAGTGGTCACTGACAACGAGCCCATTACTAGCACAAGAAGAAGGAGTAAACTTGCTCTGTGTTGAAGCAAAACCTTGACCTTATTGGTTCCAGTCAGAGAACGAAAGCGTCTCTCCCGTCTGCGGATGATACGCAATTACAGGCTAAGAGTTCTGTAACCAAAGTCTCCTTTCGCGAGTAAAAATTGGGCCTAGAAGATCCAAGCCGAAAACTCCTGCCTCGTCAGTGAGACCTCAGCCATAGCAGTTTCTAGAAAACGCCAAGAAGCGGAGCCTTAACCCTCGGCTCTCTCCTTCTAGGGATAGCCTAGTGCGAAGATAGTAAGGATGGCTACTGGAACTGAGGGTCTGCGCAAGTCTGTTCTCGGCCGAGTCTTGAGACTAGAATCCATACTTGACACCTTTCAGTAATTTTCCGACAACGCGAGAAATCGAACAAGTGTTGCCTTCGCAATTCCGTGTTATTTTTGGTATGATTTGGATGTCGGGAAACCTGTGATTCGCGAAGCCCCTCGTACAGTTACGGTTGAATTAACGCTAGGGGAGAGCTAGGCTCTAACTAACCCCCTGGATGGTAGAAAAAATGGCAATACAACTAACACCTACAAAAATCAAAGGAAGCAAGTATTTGCTAATTCCAAAGGACCTTGTACGGCTCCTCGAGATCGAGGATGAGAGCATACTCAATCTGACGATCGAAGAATCTTCCAAGGGTCAACGCCTCGTCTATGCGATCCAAGAGAGATCTAGTAACGCAATTGAGAACTAGGGACATCATCATAGACCTGGATGAGAACAAGTTTGGTACCAGAGTTCTTCATCGTGCTAGGGATTTTTGTCTTCCTCGCCATGAGCATCCTTAGCGCTCTCCTTGATGAGGACGTACCATCGATTCTTCAATACCTCCTCCAGGGAGCGGCAGCACTGGGTCTTGGATTGCTTCTGATGAGTCAGTCTCTCATCAGCGGCGGAACATTGAGCCCAGATACGACTGACCCGACACGCTTCTTGATCAGTGTCGTCTACCTAGCGTCAGCGGTTTCCATTGTAGCTGGCCTGAACGTCTATCTTACAATAGTCCGTCGGAAAATAGCTCTATCATCGATCCTCTCTGGCACAGTGACAGTGCCCACATTCATGATCTCGGCGATTCTTGTTTCTTCCTTTCTTGGAACTGGGGGAGGCGCAAGCTTCTCACCCGCAACAATATTGATTCTTGCAGTATCGACTTTCGCCATAGGTCTAAGCGTATTCGCGTTCTTACGTGAGACGCGCAGACACGTCAGGAATTTGTTGGGTGTACCTGGGTTACTGTCGACGGGTCCAATGCCGACGCCCTCGATGCGAGCAAAAGATGACTGGGAGGAATCTCCGAAAAAGAAAGTGAGTGAAGGTTAGAAGATGAAAGGCTTCAGAGACATTTTCGATCAGAGGATCGAGAAAACTCTTAGGTTGGGGCTCTTACTAGTCTCAGCACTATTCATCAGCAGCGCTACGATACTTTTCTACGACAGGACGATCTCTGAGAAACCGCTCAACGTGGGTAATGGAGGTGCGCCCACCACAGGGTCAGCCTCTACAGCGCTTACGGGGTTAAGTCTCTCCCCACCAACCGTATTCATCTTGGTAGTGTTAGCGTTCATTATCAGTCTAAGCATGTTCGCATTTCTACGTGAAGCGCACAAGCACATCAGAATTTCATCAGGTAAGAGCGGACTATTGCAAACTAGTCCGGGGTCCACGCCCTTAGGAAAGGAAGAATGGGAGGAGGCTCCGAGGAAAGAAGAGGAATCCTCTACATCATCATCGGGATAGTACCGCTTCAAGTCGCGTCTGGTAACACATCCTAGAAGAGGGTGTCCGGTGCGCCTCCCGGAAGATAAGGAGTCGGAAGGAGGTGAGAGAATAGAATGAAGTTTCTCAAAGTAGAATGGACAAAAAAGAGAGGTGCTATTGCTCTCTTGGCTACAAGTTTGGTGGTCACAAGTTTCATTCTCGGTGGTTACATAGCTACTGGGAACTTGAATCCATGGGGCAACAGACACTACTACCAAGTGCTGAACGCGAACTTCCAAGAGTGTCATACTCCTGTCGGTGGGACTCCTGAGTGTCAATCAAGTCATAACGTGCTCTTCAACACTGGCGCACAGTACGTAGAGAAGTTGGTAACTTCCAACAACGAAGGCTTCTGTACTGTATCCGCCTCTTGTAGCTTCAACTTCATCGCCATGTCAAGCACAGCTACCGCTCCAACCGCTGGGCAGTCGTCTACAGGTACGACTACCGCAGCAACAAGCGGCGACTGCGGTGTTGCAGGCGGTACTGGTGGTCAGAACGGTGCAGAGCTTACGACTAACGGCTTCGCAGCCGCCGCAGGCACGGTGACGGACATTTCAGGGAATTCTCCGCAGAGCTCTACAGTCGTAAAGACCTTCACGGACGCTACAGCCGCTACCACGGTCGCCCAGAGTTGCTTGGTCAACCAGGCAGCCAACGCATCAGCTAACAGAGTCAACCTTGCCGCCGCAACTTTCACCGCCGTCACTCTCCAGGTTGGAGACACGATACAGATAACGTGGACCATAACCTGGACCTGGAGCTAAGCCGTGTCACGCACATCCACCAAAGAAGACTAAACCCAAAAACTCGGATGTTTCAATCTCCGAGTAGTCTCCGACTCTAGGACATTCTGGCCCTACCTATGGGCCTGAGTGGAACCTTCCTTTTATCCAGTTTCTTTAGGTCGATTTTCCATGGACTAAGCTTTTGCATTGTTTTGCAAGTTCCGAAGACCAAGATCGCATGTTACAACATGTGTATTCGCTCGCAAGCTCGCTACGTTCTCTGAGAACGGGGACTCGGGCCTTGAATGGCTAAGTGCCAAGCTAAGAAACCATCAACCCGTTTTCCTTGGAGGGAGAATTGAAGCGCGAAAGTTTTCAGTGACTGCAATGCTGATCCTTGCAATCGTTGCAGTGGTAAGCATGCCTGTTGGTCATGCGACTAACAATGTTCACACCTTCTTCACGAACGCGACGACTGTTGGAACATGTGGAACACTGTGCGAAGGCTTGGCGACTACAAGCGGTTCAGCTTCAACGTCTACAGTTCAGACCAGTTTGGCAATCGGTGCGGCTCCAGCCGTGGACGCAAACGCCAATGCTAAGAAAACTGGAACTTGGAGTTCGGGTTCAACATTTACGATAACCAGTTTGTCTACGACTACTGCGACCGACGAATTCATTCTCTTAGTTGTTACGAATCCTAACACGGTGACTGTCTCAAGCGTCTCAACCACGGGTATTACATGGGATGGTTCCGCTCGAACGATTTTCACTCCTACTTCCTGCACGATAAAAATGACTGAATGGCGTGGATATTCTACTGCTACGATTTCTTCAGCCACTACAACTATTACATTGAGTACTACGCCGACAAAAGCGGTTGGAGAGATTGTTTCTTTCTCTGGTGCGCACGACCCTACTAATACATGGAATCCTTATGATAAAGCGACAACGTTGAACAATGGTGCAAGCGCGGCTTCTTGTAACACGTCTGGAACTCCTACTGTCACAACGACTTCCGCGACGCTCAATGCTAATGACATGGTGATTGGATTTTTTGGCGACCAGAATTCTAGGACCGAGACGGCTGGTGCTGGATTCACTCTTGATTTGACTTCTGCCGCCGGATGTTGTAGTCTCGCGATGGAGCACAAGACGGTTTCGGCTACGGGTACTCAAACTTGTGCATGGGGTACTAATGATGCGAAGTGGGCAACCTTTTGCGATGTCCTTCAATCCGCTCCAATATATTACAAAGTCGAGCCTGAGACTTCTGCATCACTGACTGGTACGCCTTCGACTGCCGCGAACGGTTTCAGTGGAACGGGTTGGGTATACGATGTTGCTGGCATTCAGAATGGACTGAACGACATTCAAGCCGGAACTTGGCAGATAGACATGACAGCGGCAGTTGGTTCGATTACTGGAGTTCCCGTTGCAAGATTCTTTGTGACGGCTTGGATGTGCACAACGAATAGCTGTACGACGACAACTGAAATATGGAATAATTGGGATGCTGCGACCAATATTGCTTCGTCAGCGTCTCAGACTACGAGTACTTACACGACTGCGAGCCAGGCGAGTTTTGCGTCTTGGAGTGGTAACTTCTTAGCGTTTGAAGTCTGGGTTGCGTGGCAATATTCTGGAACTGCTACGACTACTACAATGACCGAGACAACAATCAGCACGGCAATGGACTTCATCACTCCCGGATGGGATTATGCTCAGAATCTTAGTGGATCGCTGACTTCAGACTCAACCCTTGCTAAGATAACTTCGACATTCAGATCTCTGAGTGGCTCTCTGTCTCTAGCCTCAAATCTCGTAGAGAAGAGCTCTATTTTCAGAACACTTGTGGCAGCAATAACGATCACGATAGGCAATATGGTTGCTAATGTGGATTCTGGAATGTTGACATGTAACTCTAGTCCGCGTTCTTGTTCGACCACCTTGACTGCAACTTGGATTACGGGTTCCGGTTCCGCGCGCGCATCTTCGTTCTTTAGATCTCTGACTGATTCGCTGAGTCTTGCGAGTTCTCGGTCTGGAGGTCAAACTGAAAGCCTGAGTGTTTCCCTAGGCTCATCCTCGAGTCTTGGAGAGAAGAATTCGCTGTTCAGGTCTCTTGTTGGCTCGCTGGATCTAGCCTCTTCTCAAGTTAAGGGTCTTGCCAAGACTTTGAGTAGTTCGTTGGCTTTGGATTCGGGTTTTGCTGAGAAGACTTCCGTCTTCAGGACTCTGACTGGTTCATGGACTACGACTTCCGGTTTTGTGGAGGGGAGTTCATCGTTTAGGTCGCTGACCAGTTCACTTGGCTCATCCTCAGGCTTTGCGGAAAGGTCTTCTCTCTACAGGTCTTTGACAGACTCACTGTCTCTGCCTTCTAGTTTTGCTGAGACGAGTTCACTGTTTCGATCTCTAAGCAGTTCTCTTTCGGCGGCCTCTAGCCTCGCCGAGAAGAGTTCGTTCTTCAGATCTGTCAGCGCTTCATTGAGTTTTGCCGGCTCTCAGACTAAGGGCTTTCTCAGGTCTTTGACTGATTCGCTAGGGTTGGCCTCAAGCTTTGCGGAGAATTCCTCGTTGTTCAGATCCTTGTTTAGTTCTCTAGGTTTTGCGAGTTCTCTTTTGAAAGCTCGAACTGTAGATTTGACTGCTTCACTTGGTTCATCCTCATTCCTTGCAGAGAAGACTTCGTTGTTTAGATCCCTGTCTGGTTCGTTGTCCTTGGTTGCTTCTGAGACTAAGGGTTTAGTCAAGTCGTTGAGTGGTTCGCTTGGATCGGCGTCAAGTCTTGTGGAACGGAGCTCGTTTTTCAGGTCTCTGAATAGTTCGATGTCTCTCGTTGCTTCTGAGACTAAGGGTCTTGCTAGAGCTCTAAGTGCTTCAATGACTGTGGCCTCTAGTCTTGCAGAGAAGAGTTCCCTGTTCCGTTCTATGGGCGCTTCGCTGAGTCTGGCGAGTTCTCTGTTTAGAGGTCGTACTATAGGCTTGAGTGCTTCAATTGGTTCATCCACGAGTTTTGCCGAGAAGATCTCGTTTTTCAGATCCTTGTCTGATTCGCTTAGTTTCGTGAGTTCCCTGTTTAGAGGTCGGACTGTAGGCTTGACTATTTCGTTGGGTTCATCCTCGAGTCTTCTTGAGAGGTCTTCCTTCTTCAAGTCTCTAAGTGGTTCGCTGGCCCTAGCTTCTAGTTTTGCCGAAAAGAGTTCCATATTCAGATCACTATCTAGTTCGTTGGGTATTGTCGGTTCTGAAGCTAAAGGTCTCGCTAAGGGTTTGAGTACTTCCCTAGGTTCAGCTTCAAGTTTTGTGGAACATACTTCGCTGTTCAGATCTCTATCTGATTCGTTGGGTCTTGCAGCCTCTTTCTTCAGAGGTCGTACAGTAAACTTGAGCGCCTCACTAGGTTCGGCCTCAACCATTGCGGAGCATACTTCGGTCTTCAGGGCTTTAACTGG
>Ga0137367_10005242_pt1 | contig 10502 bp, 9 predicted proteins | sample SagtaG_14_FD_104939 | JGI IMG/M metagenome (GOLD analysis project Ga0137367, IMG submission 104939) | Vadose zone soil microbial communities from Sagehorn Ranch, Mendocino, California, USA - Sage1_L_80_16 metaG | ecosystem: Environmental > Terrestrial > Soil > Vadose zone | place: USA... | reverse complement strand
GGAGCCGCTGCCGATGGTGATGACCATGTCGCGATTGCCGCCGTAGGGCGTCGCCGAATTGCCGGCGAGGTGCAGACCGATCTCCCAGAGAGTCTTGGCGCGTATAAAATTTGCGCCTTTTGGTAACGGTTCCATGCGGGCATCTCCAGGCGGTGAAAGCGGCTGCAGTATGCCAGGCTCGGCTCTGTGACCGCGCGCCTTTCATTCAGCCAGGATTTCCCCCGAACTCTCCGATGTGGGCTGTGGTCGTCGACGCGGCCGCTCTTTCGCGGGAGCGATAGGCGATCTGGGCCGCGACGTATCGTAGAGACTACTTCTGCGAACTTCCCGATTTCTTTTCCATTCTGGTGTATTCGGGACTGAACTTGATCGTCGTTTTCGGCTTCGGCTGATTTTTGCTGGCCGTGGTGTTCGAGCCGGCCTGTCCGCCGCCCGGCGCGTTTTGTCCGCGCGAACCGGCCTCAGCCACGCCGGAAGCCATGACGACGACGGCGACAGTCGCGATGAACACGGCTACGCGGTAACTGATCTGCTGCATTGACACCTCCTGCCGGGAAAACGGGGCGCGTCAGAACGATAGTCGTGCCTCGGACAAAGCGAAAGAATGGAAAGGTGCGCCATCTCATCCGCAAGAATCAAAGCGGCGGTCCTGAAAGTTGGCGGGGGCCCGATGGATTTTCCACCGGGCCCCCTTGATCAGCATCAGCCGGCCTGTAAGCCGGGTTCTGTCGGCAAGGGCGACGCGCCCCCGCGTGACGGCCATTCCTCTGCGACGCCGGTTGCCCGGCGCCTTCAGCAACCTACCCGGACGGCTGGATCCGGACATTGATCCCGAGGATCGCTTCCGCTCGCGCGGACGCCTCGCGCCGTCCCTATTCGGTCTTGCTCCCGGTGGGGTTTGCCGTGCCGCTTGCGTTGCCGCAGGCGCGGTGCGCTCTTACCGCACCGTTTCACCCTTACCGCTCCCATGCTCGCCACAGCGGCGCGCGAGGAAACGGCGGTCTGTTCTCTGTGGCACTTTCCCTGGGCTTAACCCCCGCCGGACGTTATCCGGCACCGTATGTCCATGGAGCCCGGACTTTCCTCTCGGACCACCTTTCGGCCTTGGCCCGAGCGGCCGTCCAGCCGACTGACACGTAAGGGATGGGGTGTGAGCGGGCCAACGTCAAGGCCCGGGGCAGCGCCGATCTCAACGGTGTCTCCACCGCGCGGCGAGCAACCTCAACTCCGCTTGTTGGCGTCGGGACGAACGTCTCGCGCGGCGATGAGGTCCTTCAACGTCGAGATCGTCGAAGCGTCAACGAATCCGTCGACCCGCTGCGGGCGGAAATGGCGCTGGAATGCTGCCACGACATCATGGGTGGCACGATCGAGAGAGCCGGTGGCGGTGACCTCGTAGCCGTAGTTTGCCAGCAGCGTCTGCGTTTCCTGGATGGCGGGATCGGTGTCGCCGAGCGTGAAGATCGGTTGTGCCGCATCGCTCGGCGCGGGCTTGACCCATAGCCCAATCCCGGAATCGGCTAGCAGCTTCCACGGAAACTTCTCGCCCGGGTCGCGCTTGCGCGAGGGCGCGACGTCGGAGTGGGCGAGCACGCGATCGGCGGCAATTCGGTGGCGGGTAAGAATACTGCGGCAGAGCGCCGTGACTGCCGCGACCTGACGTTTGGGAAAAGCGGGATAGCCGTGGTCGTGTCCAGGATTTGCAATCTCGATGCCGATCGAGCGCGAATTGATGTCGCTCTCCCCCGCCCAGGATGACGTACCGGCATGCCAAGCGCGCCGCGCCTCTGTGACCAGCTGAATGATATAGCCGTCCTGTAGCACGACGTAATGCGCGGATACCTCGCTGGCCGGATTACAGAGATGGCTGATCGCGTCCTGATCGTCGGGCATTCCGGTATAGTGCAGCACGATCATGTCGGGCGTGCCGCTGCCCGCGCGCTCGTTGTGATTCGGCGACGGCCTGACCTCTGCGACGACGGAGGATTCGGGACGCAGTTCGGATGCAACCATACGCGCACCGTGTTTGCGGGAGCCGAGTCTGAGTTCTGGGCGAGAACGAACGGCTCGCCGCGGAGGCGCGATTGTGCAGAAACAGCGATGCTAGACAAGCGACCGCCGGAAGCTGCAGCCGTAAACGCGACGGTCGGGCCGGCTCGCCGCCGACCCGACCGCTGACCGGGGGATCAAAATTGTCCCCGTACCTACGCTACGTAACTTACGCTTTAAACACTACGCTACTTAGTCCTTCCCACATGCGTGCCGACTTTAACGGCCCGCCGGCGGCGCTGTCGGCGCCATTGGTCGCGGTCCCATGCCCGTGGTTGGAGACCCACCAGGGGCGCCGGTCGTGCGTGCCGGCGGCTTGTAATACTGGAAGTCGGGCGCGTCCTTGAGCTGATCCTTGGTCCAGCTCACTTTGAGCCTGACCATGGTGGGATCGTCGCTCCGGGTCATTGCAGTCCCACCGCTGCTGCTGCCGGTGTCGGGCGGAACGGGCTGGAACGAACTCATTTCAATGGCGACGTTCTTTTCACCGATACCAAGGAACCCGCCGACGCCCACGATTAGCCCGAGAATTTTGCCGTGCTTATCGAACAGCATGTCATTCACATTGCCGATATGCGCGTTGTCCGGGCCCAGCACGTCCGTGCCCTTGAACTTCGAGAAAACCCACTGATCCGTGCTCTGCGCGGCGATGAACTTGGCACTGTCAGCCGGTTTGTCGGCCTGCGCCAGGGCACCTGAGACCATCAGCGCACTGACAGCGGCCGAAATCATAAGGGTTTTGAGCATCGTGGCCTCCAATCGAGTTTGTTCTGTCAAGGAAAGGAAGCCTTCCTTGTTCGGGAACAACTCCCAAGAAGAGCCGACGTTCCGCGCCTGTGGAACTCGTGGGCTGATGGGAAATGCAAATGGTGCGGGGCGAAGTGCTCGGCGGTGAACCGCCGCGCGCCGTCACCGAAACGGCGTTGAAAGGGCCATGAATTTTAGCTGCGAGGGTTGTCCAGTGCCGATGACCGCAATCACTGATTGCGGGACTGCCACTAGGTCCGCGCCAATCCCGGGTCGACCCCCTCAACCCTTCCTTAAATGTGAATCCCATTAATAAGGCTTGGAAATCCGGCTGGCCAGGTCGCGCGCTGGCTGGCCGAGCATCAATTGACGCCCAAGCCGTCCCATGATAACCCATAGCATCCCAAGCGGTGATGCGGCCCCTAAGACCGCCCCCGCAGGGGAGGCGCGGGCGCCCACTGCTCGCGCGGCAGCAGCGCCGAAGCGACTGGCGGGGGTGGACCAGGGACGTCATGGACCGCTTCGTGTCGAACTACACACTGCGGCTCGATGCCAAGGGCCGGGTCTCGATCCCGGCACCGTTCCGCGCCGTACTCGCCCGCGACGGGTTCGAGGGCCTCTATTGCTATCCGACGCTCGACCGACCTGCGCTCGATGCCGGCGGCAATGCGCTGCTCAACGAGATCGAGACGCTGATCGCGCGTTTCCCGCCCTATTCCGAGGAGCGCGAGCAGCTCTCGGGGGCGCTCTATGGCACGAGCGAAGTGTTGAAGATCGACGGCGAGGGCAGAGTCACCCTCACCGAGGTGCTCAAGACGCACGCCGGCATCAAGGACGAGGTCGCCTGTGCCGGCCTCGGCCACAAGTTTCAGATCTGGGAGCCAGGACGCTTTCGCGCGGAACTCGCGGAGGCCACCGAGAAGGTTCGCGCGCTCAAGCGGCAGCTGGGCTCCCGGGTAGCGGCGGAAGGCCCGCACGGAGCACGGGAATGATGGCGAGCCGCGACAGCGCAGATGCTGTCGCTGGCGGACTGGCTCGTCACATTCTCGTGCTCGGCCGCGCCACGGTCGAATTCCTCAATGTCCGCGCCGGCGGCGTCTACATCGACGCAACCTTCGGTGCCGGCGGCCACACCCGCGCGATTCTCGCGGCGGCGGACTGCAACGTCATCGGCATCGACCGCGACCAGGATGCGATCGCACGCGGCGCCGACCTCGTGCACTCGGCCGGCGGCCGCCTCGTGTTGGTCGAGGATCGATTATCCAATCTGCAGGCGGTCGCGCGTGCGCGTGGCTGGGATGCCGTGGATGGCGTGGTTTTCGACCTCGGCGTCTCCTCGATGCAGCTCGACGAGGCCGCGCGCGGGTTTTCCTTCCGCCACGACGGTCCGCTCGACATGCGCATGGGCCAATCCGGAGTGGCCGCGGCCGACGTCGTGGCACAGGCATCCGAGCATGAGCTTGCGGCCATTATCGCGACACTTGGCGAGGAGCGCCATGCGCGCCGCATCGCCCGCGCCATTATCGCCAAGCGTCGCGCGGCGCCGATCCGCACCACGCGCGTCCTCGCCGACATCATCGCGGGTCTTGTCCACGCCCGGCCCGGCACCATCCATCCTGCCACGCGCACGTTCCAGGCGCTGCGCATCTTCGTCAACGACGAGCTTTCCGAGCTCGCGGCGGGACTGGCCGCGGCCGAGCGGGTGCTCAAGCCCGGCGGACGATTGGTGGTATTGGCATTCCATTCATTGGAAGACCGCCTCACGAAATCGTTTCTGGTCGGGCGTAGTCGGCCGAGTGCTCCCTCGCGCCATCGCCCGGAGCTGCGTGCGGCGCCCCCGACGTTTCGCATCCTGACCAGCCGGCCGATCGTGCCGGACGAAGCCGAGATCAGCGCCAACCCTCGCGCGCGGTCTGCCAAGCTCCGCGCGGCCGAGCGCACTGACGCGCCCATCGCCCCTCGCGCCGCGACACATTCGCTTCCGCGGCTGCCGTCGTTGGCGGAGGTCGCCGCTCGGCAGGACTCGGGGCGGCAGCCATGATGCGCGTGCTCAACATTTGTCTGATCGGGGCGCTCGTGTTGGCCGCGGCCGACGTCTATACGATCAAGTTCGAGTCGGCGCGGCAGGCGCAACACGTCGCCAAGCTGCGGCTGGAGATCAGGCGCGAGCGCGACGCGGTGGCGGCGCTGCGGGCAGAATGGGCCAAGCTCGACAATCCCGCGCGCATTCAGGCTCTAGCGCGGCGACACTTGCAGTTGAGGGCGGCCGAGGCGCGGCAAATCGACCCGCTCGATAATCTACCCGAGCGGCCGCCCGATCGCGTTCCCGTGGACGACGCCGATCCGATCGGCACGGTGATCGTCAATCCCGAGGTCCTCGATCATTCCGCGACCGGCAGCGTGCTGGGGCCCGCGAGGTGAAAGGGATGCATGCACCTGCGGCAGACCGGGCGGCACCTGCGCGCGAGCCATGGCGCCGGCGGCTGATGGCTTCGCTGCTTTATGGCCGCAACGTGGATCGCGTCGCCAAGACGCGGGCACGCATCCTCCTCGCGGTGCTCGTCTTCGCGCTCGGTTATGCGGTCATCGCCACGCGTCTGGTGATGTTTGCGACCGGACCTGAAGGGCACGGGTCGCGGCGCCCCATCGCCCAGGACGCGGTGGCGACCGCGCGGCCCGACATTCTCGACCGCAACGGCGAGATTCTGGCGACCGACGTGCGCACGCCATCGCTGTTCGCCGAGCCGCACCGGATTATCGACGTGGACGAGGCATCCGAGCTGCTCACCGCGGTGATGCCGGAGATCGACGCCGCGGAACTGCGCGGGCGGCTTGCGTCCAAGCGCCGCTTCGTCTGGCTCAAGCGCGAGATCACGCCGCAGCAACGCGAGCAAATTCACCGGCTCGGCCTTCCCGGGATCGGCTTCCTGCCCGAGAACAAACGCGTCTATCCGAACGGCGCCGAGGTCTCCCATCTCATCGGCCACGTCAACATCGACAATCAAGGCATCGCCGGCATCGAGAAATGGCTCGACGCGCGCGGGCTTGCCGATTTGCATCTCGCGGGACTCGCCACCGACCGCTTGCAAAAGCCGGTCGAGCTTGCCGTCGACCTGCGCGTGCAGCACGCGCTGCGCGACGAGTTGATCGCCGCGCGCGCCAAGTTCAAGGCCATAGCGGCTGCGGGCCTTCTGACCGATGTGCGCACCGGCGAGGTCGTCGCGATGGTCTCGGTGCCTGACTACGACCCGAACAATCCACGTGAGGCCCTCGATCCGACTCGCATCAACCGCCTCACCACCGGTGTGTTCGAGATGGGCTCGACGTTTAAGGCGCTCACCGTCGCGATGGCGCTCGACTCCGGCAAGATCGCGCTCAAATCTTCGTTCGATGCCAGCCGTCCGCTACAGTATGGGAAATTCACCATCCACGATTTCCACGCTCAGAACCGCGTGCTCACGGTTCCGGAGATCTTCACCTATTCGTCCAACATCGGCACCGCGCGAATGGCGCTGAGCCTCGGAATCGAGCATCACAAATGGTTCTTGAGGAAGATGGGCCAACTCGAGCGGCTGCGCACCGAGTTGCCCGAAAGCGCCGAGCCGCTCGTACCCAAGCGCTGGGCCGAGCTCAATACCGTGACCATCGCGTTCGGCCACGGGCTGTCGGTAGCGCCGCTGCAGGCGGTGGCGGCAATCGGCGCGCTGATGAACGGCGGACGCCTCATTCCGCCGACCTTCCTCAAGCGCAGCGAAGCCGACGCGCTTGCGCTCGCGACCCAGGTGGTCAAGCCCGAGACCAGCGAAAAGATGCGCTATCTCATGCGTCTGAACGTCGAGAAGGGCACCGCCACCAAAGCGGACGTGAAGGGTTACTACGTCGGCGGCAAGACCGGAACTTCGGACAAAGTGGTCGGCGGCCGCTATTCCAAGACCAAGGTGCTCACCTCGTTCACCGCGGTGTTGCCGGCCGACCAGCCGCGCTACCTTCTCCTCATCATGCTCGATGAGCCGCAGGCGACCCCCGACACGCATGGCTTCACCACCTCGGGATGGAACGCCGTACCCGTTGGCGGCGCCGTCATCGGCCGCATTGCGCCCCTGCTCGGCCTCGAGCCGCGCTTCGACTTGCCGCCTTCCGATAAGCTGATCTTGGCGAGCGCGGGCGGCCGGTAGGCTGAGGCCGCTCCGGAACTCGGAGATCGGCTCGTTGCTATCCCTGGACGATGCGCGGCAGCGAGGGTAGACGATCCGCCACGCCATGAAGCTTGCCGAGCTCCTCACTGCGGATGCCCTCAGCGACGCGCGTTTCGCCGCGCTCGAGATCGCCGGCGTCAGCGCCGACAGCCGCGCGGTGAAGGCTGGCGATCTTTTCGTGGCCATGGCGGGGGCAAAGACGGACGGGCTCAATTTCATTCCGCAGGCCCTGGCTGCCGGTGCAGCAGCAATCATGGCGCAGCGCCCGCCGTCGACGCCGCTCCCGGCAGGCGTTGCATTCATCAAGGTCGATGACGCGCGTAGAGCTTTGGCGCTCGCCGCAGCGAAATTTTTTTCGCGCCAGCCGCGAGTGATCGCGGCGGTCACCGGCACGAGCGGAAAGACCTCGGTCGCCGCGTTCACGCGCCAGATCTGGACGGCGCTCGGCCATGCGGCCGCCAGCATCGGCACGGTCGGACTCGCCTCACCCAAGGGCGAAGTCTATGGCTCGCTCACGACACCGGATCCGGTGGCGCTGCACCGCTCGCTCGATCAACTCGCCGGCGAAGGCGTGACGCATCTCGCCATCGAAGCCTCCTCGCATGGGCTCGATCAACGCCGCCTCGACGGCGTGCGCGTTGCGGCCGGCGGATTCACCAATCTCAGCCGTGATCATCTCGATTATCACCCGACGCTGGAGGCTTATCTTGCCGCCAAGCTGCGCCTGTTCACGGATCTGATCGAGCCGGGGGGCGCGGCCGTCATCGCGGCCGATCACGAGGAGGCCGAGGTCGTCGCGACGGCGGCGAGACGCCGCGACCTGCGGCTCTTCACGGTCGGCAGGCGCGGCGAGGGCATTCGTCTAGTCGAGAGCCGGATCGACGGATTTGCGCAGGCGCTTGCGCTCGAGTACGCCGCTCGCGAATACCGCGTCCGTCTACCGCTCCCGGGTGAGTTCCAAGTCGATAACGCGCTGGTCGCAGCGGGGCTCGTGATTGCCACTGGCGGCGAGCCATCCGCTACCTTCGCGGCGCTCGGCAATCTCAAAGGCGCCAAAGGCCGGCTCGAACTTGTTGGGGAGCGCAATGGCGCGCCGATTTTCGTCGACTACGCGCACAAGCCCGATGCACTGGCCAAGGCGCTCCAAGCGCTGCGGCCCTACGCGAAGCGCCGCCTGGTCGTAGTGTTCGGTTGCGGCGGCGATCGCGACCAGGGCAAGCGACCGATGATGGGAGCGATTGCCGCCAACCTCGCCGACCGGGTCGTCGTGACCGACGACAATCCGCGCAGCGAGAATCCCGCGGCGGTCCGTGCCGCGATTCTCGAGGCGGCCCCTGGCGCGCTCGAAATCGGCGATCGCCGCGAGGCAATCAGCCGCTCGATCGAGGATCTGCGTCGGGGCGACGTGCTGCTGATTGCCGGCAAGGGCCATGAAACCGGCCAAATCATCGGCAAACAGGTATTGCCATTCAGCGACCACGAGGCGGTCGCCGCCGCGCTTGCCGGGAGGGTGGCATGATCGATCGGCCGCTCTGGTCCGTCGAGGCGATGCTTGCCGCGATGCGCGCTGCGCCTGCGGGTCCGTTGCCGTCCGCGGTGCCGGGCATCTCGATCGACACGCGCACGATTGCGCCCGGGGAAGCGTTCTTCGCCATCAAGGGCGACAACCGCGACGGCCACGACTTCGTTCAAGCCGCGCTTGAGGCGCGTGCGGGCCTTGCGGTTGTTGCAGCCGGCAGGCGCGACGACTTTCCCCAGAACGCGCCGCTGCTCATCGTCCCCGACGTGCTCGAGGGCCTGCGTGACTTGGCGCGCGCGGCGCGCGCGCACACACGGGCGAAAATCATTGCTGTTACCGGCTCCGTCGGCAAGACCGGCACGAAGGAGGCGCTGCGTCTCGCGCTTGGGAGGAGCGGTGAGACCCATGCTTCGGTCGCTTCCTACAACAACCATTGGGGCGTGCCGCTCTCGCTCGCGCGCTGTCCCGAGAGTGCGCGCTACGCGGTCTTCGAGATCGGCATGAACCATGCCGGCGAGATCGAGCCGCTCACTCGCCTCGTGCGCCCGCAGGTCGCGATCATCACCGCAATCGAGCCGGTGCACCTCGAATTTTTCGGCTCACTCGAGGCGATTGCCGACGCCAAGGCGGAAATCTTCCTCGGGGTCGAGCGCGGCGGCGCGGCGGTGATCAACCGCGACAGCCCGCAATTCGCGCGGCTCGAGCGCAGCGCACGCAACGCCGGTGTCGAGCGCGTCGTTTCGTTTGGCGAGCACGCGCGCGCCGACGCAAAGCTGATCAAGTGCTCGCTGCGGTCGGACATGTCCACGGTTCAGGCGCGAATTTTGGGAGCCGACATCACCTACAAGCTCGGCGCGCCGGGGCGCCACTTGGTCATCAACTCGCTCGCTGTGCTGGCGGCGGCCGCGCTGGTGGGCGCCGATCTTGCGCTCGCGGCGCTGGAGCTTGCAGAACTGCAGCCGGCGAGCGGACGGGGCTCGCGCCTGATGCTCCACATGCCCGGCGGCACCGCGCTCGTGATCGACGAGAGCTACAATGCCAATCCGGCCTCGATGCGCGCAGCGCTCGCCTTGCTCGGGCAGGCCAAAGTGGGCCCGCTCGGCCGGCGCATCGCGGTGCTCGGCGACATGCTGGAGCTCGGGCCGCGCGGCGCCGACTTGCACCGGGAATTGGCCGTGGCGGTGCTCGCGCACGGCGTCGATCTCGTGTTCTGCTGCGGCCCGCTGATGCGCGCGTTGTGGGAGGCGCTTCCCTCCTCGCGCAAGGGCGGCTATGCCGAGGCCTCGGCTGCGCTTGAATCGCAGGTGGTTGCCGCGGTCCAGCCCGGCGATGCCGTCATGGTCAAGGGATCGCTCGGTTCCCGCATGGCGCCCATCGTCAAGGCGCTGCAAAGCCGCTATCGCCGCGAGGCGCCGGTTCTCGCGCGCATCCAAGCTTCGACCATCAACGGCTGACCGATGCTCTACTGGCTCTCCGCATTCTCGGACACGATCGGGCCTCTCAACGTCCTGCGCTACATCACGTTCCGCACCGGCGGGGCGATGTTCACCGCGCTGGTGTTCGTCTTTCTGTTCGGCCACTCGATCATCGATCAGCTGCGGCTCGCGCAGGGCAAGGGCCAGCCGATCCGCAGCGACGGGCCACAATCGCATCTCGTCACCAAGAAAGGCACGCCGACCATGGGCGGGCTGATGATGCTGTTCGGTCTCGTGGTGTCGACGCTGCTGTGGTCCAATTTGGCCAATCGTCACGTCTGGATCGTACTCGGCGTGACGCTCATCTTCGGCGCGATCGGCTTTTATGACGATTACCTTAAGGTCACCAAACAGACCCATGCCGGTGTTTCCGCCAAGCTTCGGATCGTCATCGAGGCGCTCATCGCAGCAGCGGCGTGCTACTTCATCGTGTCACTCGGCCGCCAACCATTCGCGTCCTCGCTCACCTTTCCCTTCTTCAAGGAGCTGGTGCTTCCGCTCGGCTGGTTCTTCATC
>Ga0137367_10005241_pt1 | contig 10503 bp, 7 predicted proteins | sample SagtaG_14_FD_104939 | JGI IMG/M metagenome (GOLD analysis project Ga0137367, IMG submission 104939) | Vadose zone soil microbial communities from Sagehorn Ranch, Mendocino, California, USA - Sage1_L_80_16 metaG | ecosystem: Environmental > Terrestrial > Soil > Vadose zone | place: USA... | reverse complement strand
GCCGGCGTCGACCATACTCAGCCCCACCCTCGGCGGCTACGAGAAGTACCCCGACCCCTACGGCACCACCGACTCCCGCGGCGACCCGGTCGCGGCCAGGGCGCTGCTCAGCCAGGCCGGCTACCCCAACGGGCTCACGCTCAACTACGTCGGCCCTTCCACCGGCAAGGGGCGGGAGGTGCTGAGCGTGCTGCAGACGTCGCTGGCGCACGCGGGGATCGGGCTGAACCCCAAGCTCTACAAGGGCTACAAGGTCTACACCGACTCCCTGCAGCTCCAGTCGAAGAAGGACGAGCACCAGATCGGCCTGGCGCGCTGGTGCCCCGACGTCCCGGGCAATGGCGCCCGCTCGTTCATCGGCGTGCTGCTGGACGGGCGCAAGATCACCGCCAAGGCCAACAACAACTACGGCGACTACAACAACCCGGCGGTCAACGACATGATCGACCAGGCCTACGCGACCGAGGACCCCGCCCGCCGCAACAGCCTGTGGGGCCAGATCGACCGAAAGATCATGGACGACGCGCCCTGGGTGCCGCTGATCTACGAGCGGCAGACGTACTTCTGGTCGTCCCGGGTGAAGCAGTGGCGGTTCTCGCCGTGGATCTCCAACCCGGACATCACCAACCTCTGGCTCGACCCGAACACACCTTGACATCCTCTCCCGCCTTCAGGCGGCAGATTCCCGGGTGCCGCACTCACGCGACGCTCCGAGGGTTCACGCATGCGGCTCGAGGGCCTTGCCGTCTTGTGGGGACGACTGCGCGTGCTGTCTACCGCCTGCCCGGCGGCAATCAACTCGATCACCTTCGCGGCGTTGGCGTCGGCGTGGGCCTGCTGCCCGCAGGAAGTGCAGGCGAACACCCTGCCGCAGCCGGGCCGGGACGCCGGGTCCCGGATGCCGCACGCCGCACACGTCTGGCTGGTACCCGCAGGCAGGACCAGCCGCAGCTCCGACCCGAAGCTGGCCGCCTTGTAGGCAAGCTGGCTGCGGCGCTCCGCGGGCGCGTTGTCGAGGATGCCGCGGTTGAGCCCCGCCTTCTGCTTCACGTTGCGCCCCGGCTGCTCGCCTGTCCCAGCGGCTGTCGCCGTCAGGTGCTTGACCCGCAGATCCTCGATGCCGACCCAGCCGTGGCTTTTGGCGAGGTCGGTGGTGAGCTTGTGGGTGAAGTCGGCCCGCCGCCGGGCCTGTCGCGCTCGCAGCTTGGCGATCTGGTCAATGGTGCGGCGTACCCGCTTGGAGTACCGCCCCCGGTTGTGGCGCCTGGCCCAGTGGATCTGGCGAGCCTTCCGGCGCTCTAGCCCGAGCAAGCGGCGCCGCTCGCCCGGGGTCAGGGTGGCAGGCATCAGGCGCGGCTTCATTTCGGTCGACACGAATGCGGAGCAGGCCACGCCGAAGTCGACCCCGCAGCCCGGCAGCCCGTTCGGCGGCGCGGGCTTGGCGCCAGTCGCCACCCCGAACGCGACATGCCAACCGAGCCCGTCGCGGGACACAGTCACGTTGCGGGCCGGCCCTCCAAGCGGCCGGGACAGGCGGAACCGGATCCAGCCGAGCTTGGGGAGCCACACATCGGCCCACTTGTGGTTCAGCGTCCGGACCTTCACAGCCTGACCAGGCAGCGGCAGAGTCAGGCGGTTGCTCCGCTTCTTGAATATTGGCGGCCCGGCCGGATGTTCTGGATTCCACCAGTTGTCGAAGGCGCGGTCGAGCTGGCGAAGCACCTGCTGGGCGGCCTGGGCGGGCAGATCCGCCATCCAGTCCAGCTCGGTGCGAGCCCCTGTGAGGTGGCGACATTGGTCAACCGCTCGCAACGCCACCCTTCGCTGGCTCCAAGCGAACTGTCGCTGCGCCAACGCGACGTTCCACACCGCTCGGCAGGTGTGGCCCCACCTGGTCAGCCGCTCGGCCTGCCCGGCGCTTGGGTACAGCCTGTAGCGGCGGCCAGCGTCTGCGTTCATGTCCGCAACCATACCTGGTCGATGGGACAATGGCCGGCGATCCGGACCATAGGTCGCTCATCAGCGCCATTCGGGTAAGGCCACGGCTGCGGTGCGGGCGCTTCACCGCCGCGCGAAAGTGCGGTGGGCGCGCCCTCGTGGCGGCCGATGTCAAGTGCGCGGCGGCTCAGCCCTTGTCCCGGCGATGCCGGTGGACCGCCAGGTAGAGGCCATAGCGCATGCCGCCGGGCTCGGGCGAGCGGTCGACGAACTCCTCCATGAGGTCCTGGAGCCGCGTCTTCAGCTCGTCCAGCGAGTCCTCGTCCAGGGTGAGGCCGAGCCGGGTCTCGGACACCATCGCGCCGGGTCCCGCCTCGGCCAGCTCGGCGCGGAAGGCCTCCAGCGAGGCTCGGGACAGGCCAGGGTCCTCCTCCTTGGGCACGGTGAAGTCGAGCGTCCAGGACTTGCCGGTCGCCCGGTAGGGCTTCTCGAGCGCGCCGTGGGCGCCATGGCGGGACTCGCCCGGGGCGAGGAACCCCGCCTTGACCAGGATCCGCACGTGGTGCAGCAGCGTGCCGGGGTCCTTGCCGAGCCGCTCGGCGAGCTGCTTGTTGGTCAGCTCCTGATCGAGGCACAGCCGCAGCACCCGCAACCGCATCGGGTGCCCCATCGCCTTGGCCTCCTCCGCCGTCGCCGGGCGCCGCTCGATCGCCACCCGCCCGCGGGCCTTCGGTTCAGCCATCCCCCACGCTCCCCGCGCATGTATTGATTGACTTCTCTCAATCGATGGTCGATACTCCACCGATCGAGATTATCCCATCACTCGGTGGTGAGGTACGGGATGGGCGAGCGCCGGAGCCTTTGGGGCCATCGGGACTTCGTGCGGCTGTGGTCGGCGGAGAGCGTCAGCCGCTTCGGCAGCCAGGTCAGCCTGCTGGCCCTCCCGCTGATCGCGATCACCGCCCTGCACACCTCGACCTTCCAGGTCGGCCTGCTCTCGACCATGGAGTTCCTGCCGTTCGTGCTGATCGGCCTGCCGGCCGGGGTCTGGGTCGACCGGCTGCGCCGCCGCCCCATGCTGATCGCGGCCGACCTCGGACGGGCCCTGGCGCTCGCCTCGATCCCGCTCGCCCACGCGCTGGGCGTGCTGAGCATGGCCCAGCTCTACGCGGTCGCCTTCGCCACCGGCGTGCTGACCGTCTTCTTCGACGTCGCCTACCAGTCCTACCTGCCGAGACTGGTCCTCCCCGAGCAGCTCGTCGAGGGCAACGCCAAACTGGAGATCTCCAACTCCGGCGCCTCGATCGCCGGGCCGGGCCTGGCCGGCCTGCTGATCCAGCTCCTGACAGCGCCGGTGGCGGTGGTGGCGGACGCCGCCAGCTTCCTCGCCTCGGCGGCCTTCATCGGCCGGATCCGCCGCCGCGAGCCGCCACCTCCGCCCGCCGCGCCGGCGGCGGCATGCGGCGCGAGATCGCCGAAGGGCTCCGCTACGTGCTCGGCCACCGGCTGCTGCGCTGGACCGCGGCGACGACCGCCACCTCCAACCTGTTCAGCGCCATGACCGCCGCGATCCTCGTGCTCTACCTGGTCCGCCACTTCGGCATGAGCCCCGGGCTGATCGGCCTGGTGATGACCGTCGGCAACGCCGGCTGGCTGCTCGGGGCGACGGGCAACGCCCGCCTGTCGCGCCGGCTGGGCACCGGCAGGACCACCGTCGGCGGGATCGTGTTGTGCGGCCTCGGCGCGCTGCTGGTGCCGGCGGCGCCGGCCGGCGGTCCCGTCCCGTGGCTGGTCGCGGCCGAGTTCCTGCTGTCGCTGGGCAGCACCACCTACAACATCGGCCAGCTCAGCGTGCGGCAGGCGATCACCCCGCCCAGCCTCCACGGCAGGATGAACGCCACCATGCGCTTCATGGTCTGGGGCACGCTGCCGCTCGGCTCGGCGATCGGCGGCGCGCTCGGCCAGGCGATCGGCCTGCGGCCCACGCTGTGGATCGCCGCGGTCGCCGGCCTGCTGCCGGTCGCGCCGGCGCTGGCCTCGCGGATCTGGTCGGTGCGGAGCGTCGAGGAGGCGGTCGCACGCTTCCTGCCCGCCCCCGAGCCCGTCCAGCCCGAGGCGCCCGGACCGACCCCCTTAGCTGCCGGCTCGCACGTCAGCTAGGGGGAAATTCCCTTTTATGCGCCTACCTTAGGCTGGCAGGATGAGTGCCCCATGTCCAAACATGCGCCCAACCGAGGGATACTCCACCGCGGCCTCATCGTGATGTGGCGCCAGGTCCGGCTGCGCCCGGTCCCGTTCGCGATCGCCGTGGCCGGCGCGATGGTGTACGCGGTCGGCATCGTCGGCCAGTCCTGGGTGCTCGGACAGGTGGTCGACCGCGTGGTGGCGCCCCGCTTCGACAGCGGCCACTTCCGCACCGGAGCCGCGATCGCCGCGGCGTGCGCGATCGTGGGCGTCGGCATCCTCCGGACCGCCGGGATCATCTGCCGCCGGGTGGCCGCCAGCATCGCCGGCGCCAGGGCCAGCGCCATCCTGCGCGAGCGCCTGGCCGAGCAGTACCACTGGCTGCCCCTGCGTTACCACCACCGGCACTCCGCCGGCGAGCTGCTCTCGCATGCCGAGGGCGACGTGCACGCGGCCAGCGAGGTGATGCACCCGCTCCCGTTCGCCACCGGCGTGGTCACGCTGCTGGTGCTCGCGGCCACCTGGCTGGTGCTCACCGACCCGTACCTGGCGGCGGTCGGCCTGACGGTCATGCCGCTGACGATGGCGGTCAACCTGCTCTACCAGCGCAGGGTCGAGCACTGGACCACCCTGGTCCAGCAGCGGCTCGGCAAGGTCTCGGCGATCGCCCATGAGAGCTTCGACGGCGTCCTGGTGGTCAAGGCGCTGGGCGCCGAGCGCAGCGAGGGCGACCGCTTCGCCGTCGGGGCCGAGCAGCTCCGGGAGGCCAGGGTGGTGACGGCGCGCACGCGGGCTACCTTCGACGCCATCCTGGACACCGTCCCGGGCCTGGCCACCATGGTGCTGCTGGTGCTGGGCGCCTGGCGCATCCAGAACGGCCAGCTCACCGCCGGGACCCTGGTCGCCCTGGTCAACCTGTTCGCCCTGATGGCCTGGCCGCTGCGGGTGATCACCTACGTGCTCGGCGACATGCCGCCGGCGGTGGCCGGCTACGAACGGGTCGACGCCGTGCTCGGCGAGCCGCGGCCGCCGCCGCCAGCCGGCGGCCAGCCGCTGCCGTCGGGCCCGCTCGGCCTGGAGGTCGAGCGGCTGCGCTTCGGCTACCGGCCCGGCGCCGACGCCGTCCAGGACGTCTCCTTCCGGCTGCGGCCGGGCGAGACCGTCGCCCTGGTCGGCCCGACCGGATCGGGCAAGTCGACCCTGGCGCTGCTGCTGGCGAGGCTGCTCCAGCCCGACGGCGGCGCCGTGCGGCTGGGCGGGGTCGACCTGGCCGGCATGACCGAGGAGCAGCTCGGCGCCACGGTCGCGCTCGCCTTCCAGGAGTCCTTCCTGTTCTCGACCTCGATCGAGGACAACGTCGATCTCGAGGGCGTCCCGATCGTCCCGGGCGCGGTTCGCCAGGCGAGCCGGCTTGCGCAGGTCGACGAGTTCGCCCACCGCCTGCCCGACGGCTACGCCACCGTGGTGGGCGAGCGCGGCGCCACCCTGTCGGGCGGCCAGCGCCAGCGGGTGGCGCTCGCCAGGGCGCTCGCCCGCAGGCCGCGGCTGCTGGTGCTGGACGAGGCGACCTCCAGCGTCGACCCCGTGACCGAGGCGGCGATCCTCGCCGGCCTGGAGCGCTCCCTGCCCGGCACCACCACGGTGATCGTGGCCTCGCGCCTGGCCACCATCGCGCTCGCCGACCGGGTGCTGTACATGGAGGGCGGCCGCCTGGCGGCCCAGGGCAGCCACCAGGAGCTGCTCGCCACGGTGCCCGGTTACGCGCGCCTCGCCCGCGCCTACCAGCGGGCCGAGGCGACTGGCGGCCAGAACGAGGAGATGCCGGCGTGACCGCCGAACCGGTCCAGGAGCCGCTGCGCCGGGGTCGGCGCGGCCGCGCGCGGGAGCCCGGCGTGCTGCGCCGCGGCCTGGCCGTCACGCCCGAGCTGCGGCAGGGCATCCGCCTCACCGTTTTGCTGGCGCTGCTGGCCGGCGCCGGCCGCATGGTCACGCCCGTGCTCGTCCAGCAGGTGGTCGACCATCACCTGTCCCGCGGCGAGCTCGGCGGGGTGCTGCCGCTGGCAGCCGCCGGCGCGGTGGTCGTGGTGCTGACGGCGCTGTGCGCGCGGGCCACCGGCCGCCGCCTGGCCGCCGCCGCCGAGCGCGGCCTGGCGGCGCTGCGGACCCGCACCTTCCGCCACATCCACGCGCTCAGCATCGCCCACCACAACGAGGAGCGCCGCGGGAGCCTGGTGAGCCGGGTCGTCTCCGACGTCGAGACGCTGAGCGACTTCTTCCGCTGGGGCGGGATCAACTTCGTGGTCGACGGCTCGCTGATGCTGGTCGCGCTGATCACCATGGCCGTCTATGACTGGCGGCTGACGCTGGTCGCGCTGGTCGCCATGCTCCCGATAATCCCGCTGCTGCGCTACATGCAGCGCAAGCTGGTGCGCGCGTGGGACTCGGTGCGGGTGCGCGTCGGCGAGATGCTCGGCGCCCTGTCCGAGTCGATCATGGGCGCGGCCGTGATCCGCGCCTACCAGTCGCAGGACCCCGCCCAGCGGCGCATCGCCACCGCCATCGACCGGCGCGCCAGGGCCGAGATCCGGGCCGGCACCATCGGCGCGATCCTCTTCCCGATCAGCGACGTGTTCTCAGCGCTCGCCATCGCGGTCGCGTTGCTGGTGGGCATGGCGCTCGGGCCCGGCGGGGGCATGTCGACCGGCAAGCTGGTGGCCTTCGCGTTCCTGGTGTCGATCTTCCTGGAGCCGGTCGCCAACCTCACCGAGCTGCTGGACTACACGCAGCAGGCGATGGCCGGCTGGCGCCGCGTGCTCGACGTGCTCGACACGGCCATCGAGGTGCGCGAGCCCGACCCGGGCCTGGAGCTGCCCGGCGGCGCGCTCCAGGTGGAGCTCGAGCACGTCTGGTTCGCCTACCACGGTGGGCCGCCGGTGCTGCGGGACGTGAGCTGTCGCATCCCAGCCGGCACGCGGGTCGCCGTGGTCGGCGCGACCGGCTCCGGCAAGACCACCATGGCCAAGCTGCTCATCCGCCTGGCCGACCCGACCTCGGGCGCCATCCGCGTGGGCGGGCTGGACCTGCGCCAGGTCGCCACCAGCTCGCTGCGCTCCTCGATGGTGCTGGTCCCCCAGGACGGGTTCCTGTTCGACACCACCGTGGCCTCCAACGTCCGGCTCGGCCGCCCGGGGGCCGGCGACGCGGAGATCCGCGCCGCGCTCGACGACCTCGGCCTCAGCACCTGGGTCGACAGCCTCCCGGCGGGCCTCGACACCGCGGTCGGCCAGCGCGGCGAAAGCCTGTCCGTGGGCGAGCGGCAGCTCGTGGCGCTCGCCCGCGGGTACCTCGCCAACCCGGGCTGCCTGATCCTCGACGAGGCGACCTCGGCGGTGGACCCGGCCACCGAGGTGCGCCTGCGCAACGCCATCGACCGGCTCACCGCCGGGCGCACGGCCATCACGGTGGCGCACCGGCTGGCCGCGGCCGAGCACGCCGAGGTCGTGCTGGTGATGCACCGGGGCCGGCTGGTCGAGCAGGGCAGCCATGCGGAGCTGCTTCGAGCTGGCGGTGCCTACGCCAATTTGTACTCGAGTTGGCGTGCCAGCTTGGAACAAACTGATGATCCGGATTCGGTCAAGATGTGGTAGGTTTGTGCGATATGCGAGCTACAGATCTTTCCCTACTGCGCATCCCCAGTGCGCCCACGTTGACCCCTGACGGCCGGCTGGTCGCCGTCACGGTCACCCGCATCCACCTCGACGACAACCTCTACCGCAGCGACCTCTGGGTCGCGCCCACCGACGGCTCGGCTGCTCCGAGCCGCTTCACCAATGGGCCGAGGGACTTCTGGCCGCGCTTCTCGCCCGACGGGCGCTGGCTGGCCTTCCTGCGCGCCGGCGAGGGCGACGACAGCAAGCCCCAGATCCACGTCATGCCGGTCGCCGGCGGGGAACCGCGGCAGCTCTGCGAGCACCCGCTCGGCGTCGAGCGGTTCTCCTGGAGCCCCGACTCGACCCGGATCGCGTACGTGGCCAGGGTGCCCGAGCCCGGGCGCTACGGCACCGACGACGACGTGCCGCCCGGCAAGGAGCCGCCGCGGCGCATCACCACCCTGCATTTCCGCCTGGACAACATCGGCTTCACCTTCGACCGGCGGCCGCACGTCTTCGTGATCGACGCCGCCGGCCAGGACGGCGAGCCGTTGCAGATCACCCACGGCGACTACGACCACGGCGAGCCAACCTGGAGCCCCGACGGCTCGTCGATCGCGTTCGTGTCCGCGCGGCACCCGAATCGCGAGTACGACCAGCTCAGCGACATCTTCGTCGCGCCGTCCGGCGGCGGTGACGCGGTGCAGGTGACCCGGACGACGCTGCCGGTCAGCCGCCCCGCGTTCTCCCCCGACGGCGTCACCATCTGGTTCTGCGCGCCGTCCGACGACGAGGCCGGGCGCAACACCGGCCTGTGGTCGGTGGCGGCGGACGGCTCCACCGAGCCGCGCCGGCTCACCGAGGCGGAGCGCTGGGACGTCGACAACTTCGGCTCCGGCCCGCTGGAGCTGGACGTCGAGCCGGACGCCGTGACCACGGTGGTGCTCGACCGCGGCGCGGTGCACCTCTACCGGTTCCCGACGGGCGGCGGCGAGCCGCGTTGCCTGGTCGGCGGCCGCCGCCAGGTGCTCGAGCACGTGCGCGCCGGCGACGTGACCACGGCGGTGGTCAGCGACGACCTGTCCATGGGCGAGGTCGTGGCCGTCCGCGACGGGCGGGAGAGGGTCCTCAGCGACTTCGGCGGGCGGCTCGCTCGCGAGGTCTCGCTGCGACCGATGAGCGAGCTCACCACCAAATCGCCGGACGGCTACCCGGTGCACGGCTGGGTGGTCAAGCCGGCCGGCACGCCGCCGTTCCCGGTGCTGCTGATGATCCACGGCGGCCCCTTCACCCAGTACGGCTACCGGCTGTTCGACGAGGCGCAGGTCTACGCCGGCGCGGGCTACGCGGTGGTGATGGGCAACCCGCGCGGCTCCTGCGGCTACGGCGAGGCGCACGGGCGGGCGATCCGCTTCGACTACGGCAACCTCGACTCGGCGGACCTGCTGGCGCTGCTCGACACCGCCCTCGACGATCCGGACCTGGACGGTGACCAGGTCGGCGTGCTCGGCGGCTCCTACGGCGGCTTCATGACGAGCTGGCTGGTCGGCCACACCAACCGCTTCCAGGCGGCGATCAGCGAGCGGGCGTGCAACGCCTTCGACAGCTTCGAGGGCTCCAGCGACATCGGCTGGGATTTCCTGCGCGTCTACATCGGCGACGACCCTGAGCGGGTGAAGGCGCAGAGCCCGCTCACCTATGCCGACCGGATCGAGACGCCGATGCTGCTGATCCACTCCGAGGAGGACTGGCGCTGCCCGATCGAGCAGGCGCAACGGCTGTTCGTGGCGCTCAAGCGCCGCCACGCCGAGGTCGAGATGCTGGTCTTCCCCTCCGAGGGCCACGAGCTGTCCCGCTCCGGGCTGCCGAGCCATCGCGTCGCCCGCTTCGAGGCCATCCTGGAGTGGTGGGACCGCCACCTGAAGCCGCGCGACGCCTGACGGCGGGGTGCGCTAGGCTGCGACACTGGTTCCAGGGGGGAGGTTGCGGGCGTGGTCATCCTCAAGTCGCGGGACGAGATCGAGCTCATGCGGGAGGCGGGGCGCGTGGTCGCTCACGCGCTCGAAGCGGTCAGGGCGGCGGTGCGGCCCGGCGTCTCGCTCCGTGAGCTCGACGCGCTCGGGGAGGAGACCATCCGCGAAGAGGGCGCCACGCCGTCGTTCCTCGGCTACCACCCCCACTTCGCGCCGAGCCCGTTCCCCGGCACGCTCTGCCTGTCGCCCAACAACGTGATCGTCCACGGGATCCCCGACCGCTACCGGCTGCGCGAGGGCGACCTGCTGTCGATCGACTGCGGCGCGGTCGTGGACGGCTATCACGGCGACGCCGCGGTGACGGTGCCCGTCGGCGAGGTCGACGAGGCGGCCAGGCGCCTGCTCGCCACCACCCAGCGGGGGCTGGAGACGGGCATCCAGCAGGCCTGGCCAGGCAAGCGGCTGTCCGACATCAGCCACGCCGTCGGGCAGGTGGCGCACGCGGCCGGGTACGGGATCGTCCCCGACTTCGGGGGGCATGGCATCGGCCGGGTCATGCACGAGGACCCCAGCGTGCTGAACGACGGCCGTCCCGGCAGGGGCCTGCGGCTGCGCGAGGGTCTGGTGCTGGCGATCGAGCCGATGTTCAACGAGGGCGGCGGCGCCTACACCGTCAAGCCCGACGGTTGGGCCCTGATCACCCGCGACGGCTCCCGCTCCGCGCACTTCGAGCACACCGTCGCCATCACCGCCACCGG
>Ga0137367_10005234_pt1 | contig 10507 bp, 10 predicted proteins | sample SagtaG_14_FD_104939 | JGI IMG/M metagenome (GOLD analysis project Ga0137367, IMG submission 104939) | Vadose zone soil microbial communities from Sagehorn Ranch, Mendocino, California, USA - Sage1_L_80_16 metaG | ecosystem: Environmental > Terrestrial > Soil > Vadose zone | place: USA... | reverse complement strand
TCATTAGTATGTTCTCCAGGCTGCTTTAGAGCTAGGAGGCTTCCAAATCCTTCTTTCATCAGCATTTATTTTCCTTCTTGGAAGGTTTAATTACAATATAATTATTACCTGGTTTTGCTGGTATGCGGGGGTTGTAGAGCCTGGCCAAATAATCACGATATGAAATTTGGAGACGCGGGACTTAAGATCTTAGCTAGGAGGGATCCCGTCCTTAAGAGGTTCGTGGGTTCAAATCCCACCCCCCGCACCCAAAGTATTTTTAGTTAGTTTTTCGAGTCAATTATTAGCTGAATTAGACGTGTGTGAAATCTATTATCTCCAGACAGCTCAGGATGGAAGGAGGTTCCAATTATGTTTCCTTGTTGCACCGCAATTATTTTGTCATTTAGTCGACCAAGTATTTTGACATTCGGTCCTACGCTTTTGACTGAAGGGGCCCTAATAAATACACCCCTAAACTTATCTGCCCCTAGGCCATTAATGTGGAGATCAGTTTCGAAGGACTCGATCTGTCTTCCGAAGGAATTCCTCTCTACTACTACATCAAGGACACCCAAAAGACGTTGATTCATTTCTCCCCCTACTATGTCGTATGCTTTAGTTGCCATCACAATCATTCCAGCACAAGTACCCAATGCAGGCATACCATTCAACAATCTTTTTTGCAAAGTCCGCCACATGTCGACGTTTCTGGATAAGATATTTCCGATAACTGTGCTTTCGCCTCCTGGTATGATAAGACCATCTACTGTTTCAAGATCATTAGGATAACGAATTTCCATGGCTTTACCGTTGTGCGATAAAGAGGTCAGTGCTTTGTTCGTTGAATCAATATTCTCCTCTATATCACCTTGAATTGCAAGGATCCCTACCTTTGTGCCGAGCATTATAGGGCCGGTCCCCTTTCCTGCATCTTAAGTTCTAAATTCTTAGTATCCAGGCCGAGCATTGACTTCTTTTCATCAACCATTTTTTGTGCTTCCATTACAATCTTTGGGTCATCGAAATAAGTCGTAGATAATACTATGGCTTTTGCACGTTCAAGAGGATCATCAGCTATAAAAATGCCAGATCCGACAAAGATACCATCGCATCCTAAATTCATTAACATTGCTGCGTCTGCAGGAGTTGCTACCCCCCCAGCAGCGAAATTTACAACAGGCAAATGTCCAAGCCTAGCAGTTTCATGAACTAATTCAAACGAAGTGTTAAACTCCCTCGCCATTTTTATCAATTCTTGACTGTCACCATCTTCATAAATGCTTCGAATCTTTCGAATATCGTTGTTTACACAGCGTATATGAGTTACCGCCTCTGCAACGTTTCCCGTACCTGGTTCTCCTTTCGTCCTAATCATAGCTGCCCCTTCCTCTATTCTTCGGAGTGCTTCCCCTAGGTTTTTAGCACCGTTTACAAATGGAGTAGTATAATTCCACTTCCAGATGTGGCGCGCCTCATCCGCAGGGGTTAGAACCTCGCTTTCATCTATCATATCAACTCCTGATTCTTGCAAAATACGAGCTTCGGATTCATGCCCGATTCTACATTTTGCCATAACAGGTATACTTACAGAGTCTAGTACAGTTTCGATTACCTTTATACTTGCAGTCCTAGCTACACCGCCAGCTTTTCTAACGTCAAATGGTAACTTGTCCAAGACCATTACGGCCACAGCTCCAGCGTCCTCAGCGATGCGTGCATGTTCAGCACTAGTCACGTCCATAATTACTCCGTGTTTTTGCATATGGGCAAACCCACGTTTTACGAGCTGAGTACCCTTAGTGATAGGATTGACGTCAAGGTTTGTGTTTTTTGTTCCTTTTACAGGTTCTGAGGTTGGAATAAGAGATATGGTCACATTTCTCAATTCTGAAATGAGATATTTAGGTATTAGTTTTGTAGAGCGTGAATACTCCTAGACGGGAAGAAGAAGAAAATAAAGATAATCCAGATAAGAGAACGAATCACGGGACACAAGGTGAATCATCATATAGAACAAGTATGAAAGATTCGTATTTCTTTACTTAAATGTGCTTTATGATTGTATTTTCTTAGGATTCATTCTCTGACTACCAAATACGATCTGTTGGCTGAGGCGAAGTTGAAAATTGTGGCAGGCATTGATTACTAAATTATCTATCAAACTGCATTAAAAGGATTATAGCATCCGTGAAACGACTATTCAGCAAGATTCTAGGCTGTTCTGCGAAGTATATTTAAAGCCGACCCCGCACGGAACCAGTTAATCTGTGAAGCGCTGTAAGAATGGCTTAGTTTTATTTCTTCGACCTCTCCGTTTTCATGATTAAGCCTACATGTTATTGGCCTTCCCTCTTCGAAGCTCCCAAGGTTAAGAATACTAACTCTGTCGCTTTCTTGAATTTTGTCATAATCACTTGGGTTACTGAATGTTAAGGCTAGGATCCCTTGTTTCTTGAGATTTGTCTCATGAATCCTAGCAAAACTCCTTGCTATAATGACTGTGCACCCTAGATAGCGAGGAGTCATTGCTGCGTGTTCTCTACTGCTTCCTTCTCCATAGTTTTTATCTCCGATGATGACCCAGCTGATACCTTTTGATTTGTACTCTCGAGCAATTTGTGGGAATGGTTTGACATTATCATTAAAAACATTTTTACCAATACCCACATTCCCAGTAAAGGCATTGACCGCGCCAAGAAGTAGATTGTCACTTATCCTATCAAGATGCCCTCTATACATTAACCAAGGTCCAGCAGGAGAAATATGATCTGTAGTACACTTTCCCTTAACTTTAACTAGTATGGGCAAATCAAGAAAATCCTTACCATCCCATGCAGGAAATGGTTCCAGTTTTTGTAATCTGCTACTGTTACTCTTTATCATGATTTTCACCTTGTCTGGTTCGGCGGAAGGTGCAAGATATGTATCCTTCACCTGACTGAATCCGTGTTCTGGCACTTCTGGTGCCAATTCTGGTGGGTCCAATTTTACTCTTGATCCATCCTCTGCTTCAAGCCGGTCTACCAAAGGATTGAAAGAAAGCCTTCCAGAGAGTGCCAGTGCTATCACCAATTCAGGACTAGTAATAAAATTCATAGTCTCCCTTCTCCCGTCATTTCGTCCTGGAAAGTTTCTATTGTATGAAGTTACAATAGTATTTAATTCCCCCGGTTTTAGTTCAGGTCTACTCCACTGGCCAATACAAGGGCCACAAGCATTTGCAAGAACTATGGCACCAATAGATTCGAGTGTTCCAATTTGTCCGTCGCGATCAATTGTTGCTCTTACCATCTCAGAACCGGGAGTTACAAGAAGTGAAGTTTTGATCTTTAAACCCTTAGATCTAGCCTGAGCTGCCACACTAGCAGCCCTTGACATATCTTCGTAAGAAGAATTTGTGCAACTGCCAATTAACGCCACAGAAATGGTATCGAGATAATTATTATTTTTTACATCCGATCCCATTCTTGAAATAGGCCTAGCTAGATCTGGTGTATGCGGTCCTACAATATGGGGTTCTAATTTAGACAGATCAATTTCAATAATCTGATCGAAGTATAAAGCTGGATCTTCTTCTATGCCAAGATCCGGCGTCAAGAGGTCCAGATTTTTATTAGCCAAGTCCGAAAAATTCATGCGACCGGTGGCTCCAAGATATGTTTCCATTCTATTATCATATGGAAAGACCGAAGAAGTTGCGCCAATCTCTGCACCCATATTTGTTATAGTTGCTTTTCCTGTACAGCTAATTGACTCCACCCCTGGACCAAAATATTCTATTATCGCATTTGTTCCGCCCGAAACAGTTAGCTTGGATGCTACATACAGAATGACATCCTTTGGGGAGGTCCAACCCGAAAGTCTCCCTGTTAAATGTACGCCTATACGCTTAGGGTATAGAAGCTCCCATGTCAAACCAGCCATTGTCTCTGCTGCATCGAGTCCACCGACGCCAATAGCAATCATTCCCAAGCCTCCTGCGTTTGGTGTATGTGAGTCGGTGCCAATCATAAGGCCTCCAGGGAAGGCGTAATTTTCAAGAATAACTTGGTGTATTATTCCTGCTCCAGGTTTCCAAAATCCCATTCCAAATTTGCTTGATGCTGATTCCAAAAAGCGATAAACCTCGTTATTTTCATACACTGCCGCTTCTGTATCGGATTTGCCTTCTACTCTCGCTTGTATTAGGTGGTCACAGTGAACAGTTGTTGGAACGAGAGTTTGTTGAAGACCAGCCTGCATGAATTGTAGAATGGTCATTTGTCCAGTAACATCTTGCAAAGCTACCCGATCCGGTCTTAGAAACACGTAGCTCTTACCCGGTTGAGGCTCAGACTTTTCGATTTGAACAAAATGTCCAATTATTATCTTTTCAGTAAGTGTTAGAGGTCTGCCTACAATGCGCTTAAATTCTGAAATATTTTTTCTTAATTTCTCATATACAGATGAAACGAGTTCAGAGGAATCTACTTTATTCAAGATTGTTTTATTCATATTTCTAGGGAATAAAAATAATTGTGAAAATATTGTAATAAATGTTATCCTATTGCGGTAGAAACCGTAATACTGTGGCTTTCACAAATCATATATATTCTCTAGTTAACAATCCATGCACAAAAACTGAAGAATGAAATGTAATTGATATGTTTTAGCAGGTAGCTGTGGAATCAGCCGTCGAGCTTCAGGGGAATTAACAATTTAGTTATGTCGGCAAGGGGAAAACCATCTGGGGTACATATAGGTTCCGTTGCCGGTGGTTTTAAAGGATAATCAGGGATACGTTGGGCTATACGTTCCTGATAAGTGGGAACAAATTCATTCTGATAAAAAATACCTATTGGAATCTTGTTTCCCCATTCATTCGCAATTGACAAAACCTGAGCCATTTTATCAGCGACTTGATTGCTTTCATGTACTACACCATCATATCCTCGATCTTCTATTTTGTACACTCTCGGTGTCTGATGACCAGACTATGAATCGATGTTGTCTTGACCTTGAAACCATTCACGGGTGTTAATGTCATTGTATGTTGGACATGGTTGAAGAACATCGATAAACGCAAGCCCTTTATGGGATATTGCCTTCTTGAGGACATCTCTAAGATGTCTTACGTCATATGAATAAGAACGGGATATAAAAGTAAAGCCTGCCACAAGAGCCAATGAGATCGGATTGACAGAATTATTTGAATTAGGTTGCGTCAACGACTTTGTTTTCATGCCTAGTTTTAGGGTTGGCGATGCTTGTCCCTTTGTCAATCCGTATACCGCGTTGTTGAAAATTATGTAAGGCATATCTACATTTCTTCTACCTGCACCAACAAAATGACCTGCCCCGATTCCAAGTCCGTCTCCATCTCCACCCACTGCAATTATTTCCAAATCTGGGTTAGCGAGCTTTGCTCCCTGAGCAAACGGTAATACTCTGCCATGAAGCGTATGTATTCCGTAAGTATTTATGAAATGTGGGGTTTTTCCTGAACAACCAATACCAGAAAAAATAATGGATTTATGACGGGGAATTTGCATTTCGAATAATGCCATTTGAATGGCGTTAAGGATTCCAAAATCACCACAGCCAGGACACCAGTCATTGTGGACCGATGTTTTATAGTCGACTAATTTAAGTGCCATGTTCTAATATGATCCTCCTTTCTGACGTACCTTCTAATATGGCAGATAAGGCATAATAAACCTCACTACCAGACATAGGTCTACCATTAAATTTTACTATCTTGTAATCAACGTCTCTTCCAGTATATTGCCTGATCAATGATCCGAGTTGGGACGTGTAGTTCATTTCGACATCAATTAGAATTCGAGCATCCGCTATCAATTCTGTAATTTCATTCGCAGGAAATGGATGCATTAATCTAATTTGAAGAAATCTGATTGTCTTACCTTGTTTGGCCAACATTTCCAAAGCGTCTATTATCGCTCCTTTTGTTGAACCCCAGCTGACTACCGTTATTTCCCCAGAAGTACCTCCGATGTTGAATTGCAAGACCTTATCATCCATCTTTATGTCAGACAGCGCTACTTCTAATTTCGTCATCCGCTTGGTGACCATTTTTACCCGTATGCCGGGATCTTCTGTTATATGTCCTTCTTCGGTATGCTCATCCCCGGTGTTCCAATATATAGCATTCTCTGTTCCGAGTGGCACACGAGGAGAGACTGGATTATCTGTTAACCTAAATCTCAGATAATGGCCTGCGCTACCAGTGAATGCACCCGGAGCAACCTTTTCGAGTAAACTGCCCCTGTCAATTTTAACTTGTGTCTGATTAAACTCCTTACAAGTCTTTATGCTGTTTGCTATAGCCTTGTCAAGCATATGAATCACAGGCATCTGGTATTTCTCTGCTAGATTAAATGCTTTGATGGAATCATAGAATGCTTCTTCTATATCCCCAGAGGCAAGAACTATTCTCGGAAACTCACCATGGCCTGCATGTATAGCAAACAGAAGGTCACCTTGTTCATGCCTTGTTGGCAATCCTGTAGCAGGACCCGCTCTCTGATATAGTGTTACTACAATGGGGACTTCGTTCATACCTGCCCATCCTAAGGCTTCGACCATCAGGGAGAACCCTGGCCCCGATGTAGCCGTCGCAGACCTAGCCCCTGTCAATGCTCCCCCGATTGCCATTGTAACTGCAGCAATTTCGTCTTCCGTTTGCACTACAACAATAGATCCTTTGTTACCGTTTGTCAAATCAAAGATCTGATTTGCTTCCAAAAATTCACTGTCGTCACTGGCTGGTGTGATAGGGTAATAAGTTTGAAATCTGCACCCAGCAACAATTTTCCCCATAGCTGATGCTTGATTTCCTTGAACAAGTAAATATTCGGTTAATGGAGGTCTTGACTCAAGTGTATAACTGAAACCCGATAAATCATAGTTCTTTGCCATAAAATTATAAGCAAAATCAGCCGCGGCTATATTATTCTCAAGTACTTTTGGTTTTGCGCGGAAGACCATTTGTATTGCTTTAATGAGCTGTTCTTTCTCAAATTTTAGAAGCGCAAGCGATGAAGCTAGAGCAATAACGTTAACCATTCTTGTCAGTTTACTTAAAGCCGGATCGTTAACTTGTCTAGCCAAATTCTCAATCATTTCGAAGAACGGTAAACCATAAACCATACACCCATTAGATTTGGCTAGATCCAATACAGCTTGCAAGTTGGCTGAGAGTCCCATATTATTGAGCATATCAGAAATACTAGTCGCTGAGTGTTCATCGATTGTAGGAACTTCGTTAAGCGATATTCCAACAAGAGACGAGTCATAAATGATAGCCCCACCTTTTGTTACCTTATGACCATGTCTGAATACAGTTTCTGCATCAAAAGAAACCAGGACATTAATGTCATCGACGTGAGAGTTAATTGGGGCTTCAGCAAGCCTTACGGTGAAGTAGCTATGCTCACCTTTGATATTTGAGTAATATTCTCTTTTTCCATAAAGGTGTAAGCCTGCTTGAGCACATGCTCTTGAAAAAATATTTGCGGCAGAGTCTACACCACTGCCTTGTGGACCTCCTATTACCCATGAAAGCGAATTTTTTATTAGAGAACCAGTCAATTTCGTGCCTTACCATATATGGTGTTATCAACGATATATAATGAAACCCTTCGTAACTAACCCCCGGTTGCAGCATCGTAAAGACAGCATTCGCATGAATCTCTTTCCCCACAGTACGGACATGCACACATGCATGCATCCAGGGCCAGCCCGCAAAATTCACAACTCGTTCCTTCTTCCTTTATTTCATTTGGACCACTGTCAATTGACATGATTACTGGATCAAAATATTGTTAGCAAATGCTTGAACTTATACTTTGCACGATGGGAGAATTAGCTTGCGGTGATAACTTTTCGCAGCTCGCGGATGAGAACTAAGTTTCTGAGGATTTCTATGACTAAATCAAGACAAAGTCTCTATTTGAAATAGATTAAAACAAAAAGGAAAGGGTTTGAGATTTAGTCCCACTTGCTCCACGAGGCCATCCATCTGTATGTCCACGTGTTGAGTTTTGCGCCCAATGCTGCTATCGGAACGGTAAGTACTGCTCCTGCACCTGAACCTAATGCTACGGGACTATTGTAGAATTTACCTACCTGGGGCTCGATTGGCGTCATATACGGAGGCAACGTAGGTCTCGGATACTTGAATGCCATCTCCAATGGATCTCTGACTAACAACAGATTGATCATGTTGAAGATCGGCAATGAAAGTCCAACCAATGTCCCACCAATGATTATTGCCGCGTGCTTGTTTCTTCTAGTGGCCCAGTAAGTGAGATCCAAGAGCATAGCTGAAGGTATCCAAACCGGAGTTACGATGAAGTCGTATGGATATCCTAAGGCAAACCATGCACCTTTTGCCACCCAAGTGTAGATTGTCATAATTGTTGCGTAATATGTTGCAGTTCCTGGAACACCTGTGAACAGCATATAGTATATTGCTCCCACCGTAAGCATCGTTGATTGGGATATTGAAAATACTACAAATGATGTCCATGCCCAGTCAGTATAGAAAATATAGTCTCCTGCGTTGATAGTAAGTAAGGTGCTATTAACAGCAACTACTACTATAAACAAGTAGTGTGTCGTGCGTCTAAGCCAGACCATTAACAACCTTCTCCTAAAGGTGCTATATAAAATTTTATCCTGAATTTTTTGGTTTAAGAGAGGAAGGGGATTTTCAAAATCGCCCTTTTAGCTGGCTTGGTCCTTAATTTCTCCCTAAATTTCTTAGGTCTCTTATTTGGAAGTACTGATAAGAACGCCCATTAAAGCTCAAAAAATAAATATGTTAGAAAAATTTTAGGCAAAAAAAGTAATGATTTGTTTTCCTAAGCTCGAACGGTTTTTTCACCGACGATCCTAAGGATCCAGAATAATCCCAGTGATTCAATTACAGTCAGTACTGATAATGCATACATGCCACTAGGCAATGGATAAGCCCATGGATAGACTGTTACTCCAACGTAAACACCGCCTGCGGTGGCTGCCCAACAAAGAACGAAGCCAAGAATAAATATACCTTTCATATTCTCCACTCTACGACCTATCATCTTTTCTATATCATCTCGACCACTGCTGCTGCTAACTCGGCCTCCGCCGCCACCCTCACCGTATCCCTTTGGTAAAGTCATTAGTTATACAACCGTGGGTTGCCTTTTTAAATTTTGCGTCTGGTTAATGTACCAATTGGACGCAACATTCTCAATGGGTTTGTTCCGTTCACAGGTATTCTCACATCGATAGATGATCCTTCTTTGGTCATGAATCGCAATACGGATTTTTCTCGTTAGTCGTTAATTATTGCCCCACATGGGGAAACGAATGATTGATGTATGGTTTTCACGGTTAAATTAGCAAAGCTATTCAGGATGAATTTAGGCGACTATGGGTAGCAATAATTACTGGTATTGTAGACGAATGGACGTCGATAATTGTCTTCATAAAAGAAATTTATTTTTATTTTTATCAGACCGAAGCTATGTAATGTATTTGATAATAGTTAACTAGCCGAAGGTGTAACTCAATTATTTCAAATGTCTGAAAATCTATTCTCTGGGTGAGGAGAACTTGAATAAAAATTAAAGAACGAGACACCGTTTGCTGATAGGTGGTGGTTCGCGGAACAAGCCGCATGATAGAGCAATTGCTATGGATGACTTTGCAAACTCATTAGATATTTGTTCTAAACAAAAGTGAGAACTCTAAGTTGCTTTTTCCAAGTCTAATTCAGAGGCAATAGGGCAGAAATGAATGCCATAATTTTAGTTCCGCATCGCTTGTACGGGAGCTATGGACCTCACTCTTTGATGTTCTATCAGATAGTTATGAAAAATTTTATAGCCTTTCAGGCCTCCTATTTCATATACATCCGACGAAAGTTACCGCTCAGACGACGAGGGAAAATCTGACGATAACTTAGCAGAACCGGTAACAGGGTTCCGTTAACTTCGTGGCGGTCGTCATCCTCGTGGTAACTTTCGTCGGATGGATATATGAACCGCATACGTTCATGAAGCCTATCAATCATACCATAAAGCCCCATTTTATTCGGTAATGCGATATTGTTTTTTTCTGCATATTTTAATAGAAAAAAGAAAGTATCTCCTAGCTGGTCGTAGAACTCTTGGTTTAATCTTCTGAGCCTATCTACTTTCTTCCATTCTTCTATAATCTCTTGCCATGCTTGAATCTCGTTCATTTTTCAACATCACTGTCTTTCGTTTTTGAACTTTTATTGACTATCGCCACTCTTTCATTGTCTTTTATATCCATTTTCCATTGAAGCTTATCTCCTTCTTTAATTTCCAAAAAAGCTACAATTCCTTCTGGTACTGTCGCTCGAAGCGACTTAGTACCCACCTTCGCTATCCCGACAGTTGATTCTAAACTCATGTGAGTATATATCATCGTAAGGGTATATTAATCTACCGTCATAATGGCCGATACAAATATAAATCAGCATAACGGTAGATATAACGGTAGACATGCT
>Ga0137367_10005225_pt1 | contig 10518 bp, 9 predicted proteins | sample SagtaG_14_FD_104939 | JGI IMG/M metagenome (GOLD analysis project Ga0137367, IMG submission 104939) | Vadose zone soil microbial communities from Sagehorn Ranch, Mendocino, California, USA - Sage1_L_80_16 metaG | ecosystem: Environmental > Terrestrial > Soil > Vadose zone | place: USA... | reverse complement strand
GAATACTGGGCGAACAATGCCAATGTGCCGCCCGAAGACGGAAGCTGCATTACCGGAGAAGAAATCGCAGCCTACGGCGACAGCATTGTCGAACGAATCGAGAGCTGGTGGTCTCAGCTCGAAGACAAGTCTTGCCGGCAGAAAGTCAAGACCTTCTACGGTACGCCGCCGATGCATCAGCTGTTCGAGCGCTCGACGTGGCACTCAGCTCAACACGTCCGCCAGCTCATCGCCGTGCTCGAGCGCTTCGGTCTTGAGCCGAACGGCAGGCTCACCGCTGACGATCTTTCCGGCCTGCCGCTGCCGGAACGGATTTGGGATTAGCACGGCGACAACGCCGAAAGTGGGCAGTGTGTCCTAATTCTTTGATCCGCTGGCTTCAATATGGGCTGACTCGCAGCATGTTCGCCCCCCGTATTCCACAGAAATTTACGGCAGCACTGAAAGCGAAAAGGACTGCTTCTTATCGTGTCGAAACTGACTGCTCCACGGCTAGAAAGGAGAAGTTCAAGATGCGGCAAAAGATAATTGGCGGAGTCTTGTTGGCTGTCGTCTTTATGACGGCCGCTGGTCGTCCTGCGGGTGCTCAGGAAGGTTCAAAGAAGCTTTTGGTTGCCTATGCGGGATTGATATCGACGCATACGAGTGTTTGGCTCGGTGAAGACCAGGGCTTTTATAAAAAGCACGGGCTCGACGTAACATCCGTTTTTACCGGGAGCGGATCGGTAACGTCGCAGGCACTGATCGCTGGAGAGGCCAAGCTAGCTTCCACCAGCGTCGGTCCCACGGCGGCGGCCGTTAGCGCGGGAGCCGATCTCGTGATCCTCGCGGGGACGATCCATATTCTGCCGTATCAGTTTTGGGTTTTACCTCAAGTGCGCCAGCCCGCCGATCTGAAAGGAAAGAGAGTGGCGATCAGCACCTTCGGCTCCGGTAGTCATCTTGCCGCCGAGGTGGCGCTGCAAACTCTCGGCTTGGATCCGGTCCGAGACAAGATTGCGATCATGCAGGTCGGCACCCAGCCGGATCGAGTGGCGGCGCTTGCGACCGGCAGAGTCGATGCGACGCCCTTGGAGCCGGGATTCGGGCAGGCGGCAAAAGAGAAAGGGTTCACGGTACTCGCCGACCTGACCAAGACTGATGCTCCTTATCTGAATACGGTGCTTGTCACCTCGCGTAAATTTGCCAAAGAGAGTCCTCAGCTCGTCGACTCTTTTCTCAAGGGCACCATCGACGGCTTTGCGTTTCTGCCTAATCCAGCCAATGAGAAAGCGGTCAAGAGTGTGCTCGCGCGGCGCTTAAAGCTCTCGACGCCGCAAAGCATTCAAGTCATGTACGACGCGACTTTGGAGATCCATGCCAAAACCAAGGTGCCGAACGTGCCGCTGGCGGGAGTGCAGAACATGATCGACGCATTATTAAGGACGAATCCGCGCATGGCCAAGCTCAAGGCCGCCGAGATAGTCGATAGTTCATTCATCGAAAGGCTGGAGAAATCAGGTTACATTAAGGAGGCTATGAAACGAAATTGATGGAGACGAAAATGCTCTACCTATATCACGGCACGACCTCGGTGTGCGCGATCAAGGCAAGACTCGCGCTGCACGAGAAAGGACTCGAGTGGGACGGCGAGATTCTCGATCTTCATCGCGGCGACCAGCACCGTCCCGAATACTTGCAGCTCAACCCCAACGGCGTCGTGCCGACCTTGGTGCATGCCGGCCGGGTTATTATCGAATCGACGTTGATCATCGAATATCTCGATGAATCATTTCCCGACCAGCCGCTCATGCCGTCTGATCCGTTTCAACGGGCGCAAGTGCGGCTGTGGATGAAAAAGATCGACGATTACCTGCACGCAGCATGTTCGACCGTCACCTTCGCGATTGCCTTTCGTCAAGGGCTCCTCAAAAGAACACCCGAGGAACTGGAGGCACGCTTCAAGAGCATACCCGATCCGGCTTACCGCGAACGGCAACGGCTTTCAGTCACACAGGGAATCGCCGCGCCGCATGTGGCGCACGCGGTCAAGAATTACGACAAATACATCGGTGAGATGGAAGCGGCGCTCAGCCGATCGTCTTATCTCGTCGGCGAGAGTTACACGTTGGCGGACCTGGCGGCGACTTCGTACGTCAATCGCGCCGAGATGGTAGCGATGGATGGACTTTGGTCGAACCGGCCCCATGTCGCCCACTGGCTCGGCCGGATTCGCGCGCGATCCAGCTACGATCGGGCAATCACGGATTATTTCACCGACGCCGACAAAGAACGCTTCACATTTCCGCGCGAAGAAATCTCGCACAAGGTTCGAGAGATCTTGCAAGTCAACTGAACGTTACAAAAAACATCGATAAGAAATTAGGCAAGGGCGTATCGCCCGAAGGTCATTATTGGAGTCCAGTCAGAGTTTCACCTGGATTCCCGCTAAAAGCATGCGAGAATGAGGGACTTTGAGACGACTATCGATCGCGTTTACGCAGCAACCTGCGCCGAATTGACCCAACCAGATAACAAACAATTTAAACGTTTTGAACCACTCAAACTGTTCAAAATGTTTTAGGCAAGAAGCTTATTCGACAGCTCAGGATTCAAAGGGGTCGGTATGAGAATTAAATATGTCGAGTTTCTTGTCATTTTCTTTTTGCTGATCGGAGTGTCTCCGCTTTCGGCGCAACTGAAGAAAGTTAGGTTTTCTACGACGGGGATTTCCGTTTCCGAGCTACCCTTCAAAGTCGCCCAGCTCAAAGGATTCTACCGTGAAGAGGGACTCGATGTCGAAATGATCCTTATCCGCGGCGCGGTAGGCATGCAGGCGCTTTTGGGCGGCTCGGTCGATTATACTTCGGCCTCCGGTTCGACGATTGCCGCTGCCGTGCGTGGTCTGCCGGTCAAACTCGTTTTCATTTCTTCGTCCAAGCCACAGTTCGAACTTATCTCCAAGCCGCAGCTCAAGTCGATTCAGGACTTAAAAGGCAAGGTCGTCGGCATTTCATCGCGGGGCGGCTCCAATGATCTGATGATGCAAATCATTTTGCAAAAAAACGGTCTTGCGCCGAATAAGGATGTCACGACGCTCATCGTCGGCGCCCAAGAAGAAACGGTAATCGCGCTTCGAACCGGACGGATCGCTGCTGCACTTCTCACTCCGCCAAGAAACTTCATGCTCCAACGCGACGGCTTCAACCGCCTTGCTTATTCCGGGGATTACATGGCCACTTATGCGAACGGCGGGATCGGCGTTACCGAAAAAATAAAAACCAACCCGGCAGAGGTCTTGGCCCTCGTAAAGGCGACCATCAAAGCCCTCCAGTTCTCCATGAAAAACCGCGCTGAGATGATAAAAATCATGCCCGGGTACTTGGGCATCAAGGACCCTGCGTTGATCGACCAGCTCTACGATCTTTATCTGACACGCCAATCGGTCGATGGATCGGTCGATGAAAATTGGATGAAAGGCGCCATCGAATTCACCCAGAAAACTCTTGGCGCCGCCGTCAAAGAAGTTTCACCGAGCCAGGTTTTTGATTTCAGCTTTGTGCAAAGGGCCGCGCGGTAGGGCAAATGCGCGCCACGAACAGGTAAGCCCGAATGGCTTCGACTTCAACCGGATTCATCGGCCGCAGCGTCAAACCAGATAAATCGAGTCGCTTCATTACTGGAAACGGCATGTACGTCAGCGATGTTCGCCTGCCGAACATGCTGCATGCCACACTCTTGCGGAGCATGCACGCGCACGCCCGCATCCGCGCTGTCGACGTCAAGGAGGCTCTTCGCCTCGACGGGATCGTTGGAGTGTGGACCGGGCGGGAGATCGAAGGCCGAATATCCGCGTTTCCGGAAAGCTTCGAGATCCACCCGGCTCGCTGGCTGGAAGGGGTGAAACCCGTGCTGCAGGGTCCTCGCCCGACGGCTTTGGCACAGGGAAAAGTTCACTATGTCGGTGAGCCGGTCGCGATCGTCGTCGCCGAGGATCGCCCCAAGGCGGAAGACGCTGCCGATGCGATTGTGGTCGAATATGAAGGGTTGCCGGTTGTCGTTGATCCCGAAGAGTCTCTTCAAGCGCGCGCGACGCTGGTCCACAAGGGATCGAACAATAATGTTGTATTCAGCTTCAGCATCGAAAAGGGCAACGTCGATGGGGCGCTGGGTGCTGCGCCCCATACGTTGCGCGAGCGCTTCCGCCACCACCGCTATTGCGCCGCGCCTCTCGAAGGCCGCGGCGTTGTTGCCTGGGTCGAGCCCAAAACAAACATTCTTACCGTCTGGTCCTCGACGCAGATGCCTCATCTGGTTCGGCGGCAAATTGCGGCACAGCTGAATCTTCCCGAAGAAACCGTCCGCGTGATTGCGCCGGATATCGGCGGCGGATTCGGCCCCAAGGTATTCGTCTATCCGGAGGAAATTCTTGTCCCTTTCCTGGCGCTTCAGTTAGGCCGCCCGGTGAAATGGATCGAGGATCGCAGCGAACACTTCATCAGCACGGCGCACGGCCGTGACCAACTCCACGACGTCGAGTGTGCGTTTGATGAAGAAGGCCATATCTTGGCATTTCGCGATCGATTCCTGTTGGACAACGGCGCCTACAATCCGATGGGCCTCACCGACGCGTACAACACGGCCGCCCATCTTCAGGGCCCTTACAAAATTCCTAACTTCTCAGTGACCGGCACGTGCGTTTCAACCAACAAGGTGCCCAACGCGCCTTATCGCGGTGCCGGACGACCTGAAGCCGTATTTGTCATGGAGCGCTTGATCGACATTATTGCGGCGCGCTTGGGACTCGATCCCGTTGCGGTGCGCCGCCGCAATTTCGTTCAGCCGGAGGAGATGCCCTATCACGCGGGAATCTTGTACCGCGACGGCGAGCCTATTTGCTACGACAGCGGGAATTATCCTGAGACCCTGACGCAGGCGCTGGAGACCGCAGGTTACAATGAGCTTCGAAAGCGGCAACAGGAGCTGCGCGAACAAGGGCGCTATCTCGGCATCGGCATCGGCTGTTACGTCGAAGGGACGGGCGTCGGTTCTTTCGAGGGCGCACAAGTGCGCATTGACCCATCCGGCCAGCTCATCATTGCCACCGGCGCGACCGGGCACGGTCAAGGTCACGAAACCGTCTTCGCGCAGATCGCGGCTGACCTCTGGGGGGTGACCCTGGATAAAGTTAGCCTCGTCGCGGGCGATACCGCATCGATTGCATTCGGCTGCGGCACCTTTGGCAGCCGCAGCACAGTCAATGTCGGCTCCGCCATTTACGGGGCCTCGGCACGCCTGAAGGAAAAGGTGCTGCGGCTCGCCGCACACCTTCTCGAAGCCAACCCCGATGATTTGGAGTTGGGTGAAGGAAAAGTTTCTATCCGGGGATTGCCGCAACGAGCCCTCTCTTTCAGCGAGTTGGCTCGCGCGGCGGTACCCGGGTGGGCCTCGAAGCTGCCCGAGGGTTTAGAACCGGGTCTTGAAGCGACTTTTTATTTTGTGCCGCCGACAGTCACCTGGGCCAATGCGGCCCACCTTGCCGTCATCGAGGTAGAAATCGACACAGGGATAATCAAATTACTCGACTATGTCGTCGCCCACGATGCCGGGAGACTGATCAATCCGCTGCTGGTGGATGGGCAAATCCACGGCGGTGTCGCTCAGGGGATCGGCGCGGCGCTTTATGAAGAGATCGCTTACGATCAAAACGGACAATTGCTCAGCGGTAGTTTCGTAAACTACCTTTTGCCCGGCGCGATGGAGGTGCCGAACATAAAGACGGTGCACTTGGAGTCGCCTTCACCGCTCAATCCTTTGGGCGTCAAAGGACTCGGTGAGGGCGGTGCCATCGCGCCACCGGCGGCGATTGCCAATGCTTTGGCGGATGCGCTCGTTCCGTTCGCGCCGCGGGTGAATGAAATTCCTCTGACTCCGGACCGAGTCCTGCAGCTTCTGACTCGCAAAGAGGTTAACGTTGAAGCCGGCACCGTTTGAATACGTCGCACCTCACAGCGTTGAGGAAGCTTTAGCGGCTTTGCAACAAAGTATCCCGGACGCCAGGATTTTGGCCGGTGGGCAAAGCTTGATGCCGCTATTAAACCTACGCCTAACCAAGCCGAAAATTCTCATCGATCTGAACGGCATCTCCGGCCTCGAGGGCATCCGTGAAACTGCGGAAGGTCTATCGATTGGCGCGATGACACGACAACGCAGGGTCGAGCGCGATTCAGTGCGGGAGAGGTGCCCCATACTCGCCGAGGCGATCCGACATATCGGCCATGTCGCCATCCGCCATCGCGGCACGATCGGTGGAAGCCTGGTCCATGCCGATCCTGCGGCCGAGCTTCCCGCAGTGGCTTTAGCCCTCGATGCCAAGTTCGAGGTTGCTCGCGATGGCATAGATCGCACTATCCCAGCCGAGGAATTTTTCATTGATTACTTAACCACCGCTCTTGCCCCCGACGAAATCCTTCGGGAGATCGTTTTCCCGATCGTTCGACCGTCCTCGGGTTACGCGCTGGAAGAGGTCACACGGCGCCATGGTGACTTTGCCATTGCCGGCGTCGTCGCCATCGTCGAGCTTGATGACGCCGGCAAAATAGTGGATGCGCGTCTCGCGCTTTTCGGAGTGGCGCCGACCGCTGTGCGGGCGCGCAAAGCGGAACGCGCTTTGATAGGACGAGAACCTAACGCCGATGCGATGCTAGATGCAGCGGCGCTTGTCGAAGACTTCCTCGACCCGCCTGGGGATATTCATGCGTCAAGCGCCTATCGGAAACACGTGGCCGCAGTATTGACGGCTCGAGTTCTCAAGAGGGCAGTTCAAGTCTGCCGCGACCGGCGGTTATGATGAGCAGCAAGCGCACGATCGAGATCACTGTCAACGAAAAACGCTATGAGGGCCTTGTCGAGCCTCGACTGTCGCTGGCTGATTTCCTGCGCGACCAGCTTGGACTGACCGGGACTCATCTGGGCTGCGAACAAGGAGTATGCGGTAGCTGCACCATTCTGTTTAACGGCGAGACCGTCCGTTCGTGTTTGCTCCTCGCCGTGCAGGCGAACGGTGCAACGATCCTCACGGTCGAGGGACTGGCGGCGAAGGCCAAAAATGGCGACCCGCTTCATCCGATCCAGCAAGGCTTTTTAGAAAAGTTGGGTTTCCAATGCGGCTTTTGCACGCCGGGTTTTCTCATGACCCTCTATGAGTTTCTCAACGAAAATCCGTCTCCTTCTGAAGACGAGATACGCGAGCGATTGAGCGGCAACCTGTGCCGCTGCACGGGTTATCAAAATATTGTTGCCGCCGTCCTGTGGGCGGCGGAGCGCCTCGGTCAAAGTCGGATCGATAATGGCAACTATTTTGCGCCTTAAAGATATCGCCAAGGTGTGGCACATCGAGCGAACCAAAGAACAGGTGGTAGCCCTCGGCGGCATCAGTTTGGAGGTCGAGCAAGGCGAGTTCTTGGTTTTCGTTGGACCGTCGGGCTGCGGCAAATCCACTCTCCTCCAGATCATTGCGGGATTGGAGGAACCCGCGAGCGGCACGGTCGACGTCAGTAGATCCGTAGACGGTCAGAAGCAAACCGGGATGGTGTTTCAGGAATTCGCGCTCTTTCCCTGGCGCACGGTTCTGGAAAATATCGTCTTTGGTCCCGAAGTGAGAAGCGTGCCAAGGGCCCAGCGCGAAGCCAATGCTCAGAAGCTGATCGAGTTAGTTCATTTGCGCGGCTTCGAACATCGCTACCCGCACGAGCTGTCGGGCGGCATGCGCCAGAGGGTTGCGCTCGCGCGCGCGCTTGCCAACGATCCGGCCATTTTACTTTTTGACGAGCCACTCGCTTCACTGGATGCCCAAACCCGCAAGGTGCTGCAAGCAGAGCTCGTGCGCATTTGGCAAGAGACCAAACGGACCTTCATCTATGTGACCCATGGCCTGGATGAGGCGGTTCTGCTCGGTGACCGCGTGGTCCTTTTTACGGCGCGACCAGGCCGTATAAAGGAAATCGTGCCGGTCCGGCTTCCCAGGCCGCGGAGCATTACGGGTCGTGGCGAGGTTGAACTGCTCGAATACCTTTCGGAGCAAATCCGCGATGAGGTGGAGCGGTCTCTCAAAGCAGAGGGGCTCACGTAGGCAGGCTGCTGAAAAAAACTCATATGCTTCGTTGCGCTCGATCGATTTCGCGTCAACGTACAAAAGTACGCCTCCGCTCATCGATCTTCGCGCGCCTCGCCTCTGAGGTCTTTTTGAGCAGCCTGCAACTAATTTTTTTCGGAGTGATCGGTAAATCAACCGGAGTGCGGAAGAGTATCTTAGTAATGAAGTCTGGGAATTGAACCCATTACTCCAATACTCCAGCACTCCATTACCCCAACGTGAGGTCGCGGAGGATTTATGAAGTCTCTGTGGAAACGCTATCGCCCGCTACGAATCATTTCTCCGATCGTTTTCCTCTTGATGTGGGAGGGCGTGGTGCGGCTCGGCGAAGTCAATCAACTGCTTGTTCCCGCGCCGGCTTCAGTTCTTCGCACCATGGTCGAATTGACGGTAGACGGTCGTTTGCCTTGGGCGATCGCCGTGAGTCTCCATCGAGTGCTGCAGGGATTTATTTACGGCTCACTGCTCGGAATTGCGTTAGGGCTCTTGGTCGGGTGGTTCCGCGCCCTCGAAGATGCCGTCGATCCGCTCGTCGGCGCGCTCTATCCTATCCCGAAGTCGGCGCTCTTTCCCCTCTTTATCCTCTGGTTTGGTCTCGGTGAAACCTCGAAGGTGATGACCATCATGATTGGTGTAGTGTTTCTGGTCCTCATCAACACAGTCACCGGCGTGAAAGCGATTGACCCGGTGCTCCTCAAGGCCGCCCGGGACCTCGGTGCAAACCAACGACAGATCTTCACCAAAGTCGTGATTCCAGGAGCTTTACCTAATATCTTCACCGGCCTCAGGCTGGGAGCCGGGATGGCGTTGATCCTGGTTTTCATCACGGAGATCGAGGCTACCAAGGCAGGACTGGGATTCCTGCTCTGGGAATCGTACCAGTTACTTCTCGTAAAGCAGGTGTTTGCTTGCACCATCGCCTTCGGCATCCTCGGCATCTTGAGCAGCTGGACTCTTCAGTGGCTCGAACGTGTAATGTGCCCCTGGAAGCGCACCTAAAAGGAGTTCAAATCGTTCAAGTAGTTCAATTCGTTCAAATCGTCAGATAAGGACCTAAACGGCTTGAACTGCTTGAACGGTTTAAACGGATTGAACAAAAGGAAATACTGAATTGACCCTGCGGAATGGCCGTGATAGATGCGGCTCAAGTCTGACTCCACAGCGGCACCGGAAACGATATCAACTTCTCAGGAGGAAAATATGGCCAGGGAAAAAGTGACAAGCACAAAGTTTCTGCACGTGGCCTTAACCATCGCGCTTGTCGTTCTGGTGCCTTCGCTGGGCCGAGCGCAGTCGGAAACCGTGAAGCTTGGAGATCTGGCGGCAATCTCCAACGCCGCAGTTTATATCGCCGTCGAGAAGGGATTCTTCAAGGAGCAGGGTGTCACTACGGATATCACCAACTTCGCCTCGGCGGCAAAACAAGTTCCCGCGCTGGTTGCGGGCGAGCTGGAAGTTTCGGTTGGGTCCGCGAGCGCCGGACTTTTTAACGCCGTCGCGCAGCAAGCGCCGTTTCGGATCGTAGCGGACAAGGGCCAAGCCAGGGAAGGATACGGCTTTTCACTTCTCGCGGTGCGCAAAGATTTGGTCGACTCAGGACAAGTGAAAACTTTCAGAGATCTCAAGGGAAAAAAAATCGCGATACTCGCCAAGGGCAACATTCAGCACTACCTCGTGGGCAAGATGGCCGAAGAAGTCGGGCTCACCATCAACGATGTTGAGCTGACTTTTCTGGATGCTCCCAGCCAGGTGACGGCTTTTGAGACCAAAGCCATCGACGCCGCCTATGCCGTCGAGCCCTGGGCCGCCCGCTTCGCAGAGCGCGGGGTCGCCGTTCGTTTTCGCACGCCGGATCAGGTCAAAGGTTTGGGACCGGTCCAAGTCGGCGTCATCATCTATTCGGGCAAATTCATCAAGGAGCGCAGACCTGTTGCCCAGCGCTGGATGAACGCATACTTAAAGGCAGCCGAGTTGTTTCATAAAAACGGCACGAAGGATCCTGAGATCGCGGCGATTCTGGAAAAATACACCAAGGTACCTGCCAAAGTAATTCAGGCTGCGATTCCGCCGTATCAAGATCCGAGTGGCAAGGTACTCGTAGACAATCTGGCGGATCAGGCACAATGGTTCGCAAATAACGGCATGCAGCAGAAGATCAGTATCCAAAACGCTCTGGACCTGAGCTTCTTAAAGTGACAAGCAGCAGCTCGAATTTTTAATCGTAAAGAAAGCGGAAGGCGCTAGGTATTAAAGATTACGGAAACACTCGAAACTCGAAATCCGAAATTCGAAACACTTCAATGATCAAAGATAAAAGACAACGTTCCAAAACAATTTTTGGGATTCGTTTCGGATTTAGGAATTCATGATTGTTTCGGATTTCG
>Ga0137367_10005222_pt1 | contig 10520 bp, 10 predicted proteins | sample SagtaG_14_FD_104939 | JGI IMG/M metagenome (GOLD analysis project Ga0137367, IMG submission 104939) | Vadose zone soil microbial communities from Sagehorn Ranch, Mendocino, California, USA - Sage1_L_80_16 metaG | ecosystem: Environmental > Terrestrial > Soil > Vadose zone | place: USA... | reverse complement strand
TGCACGCCTTCGACGGGATCATGGTGGCCCGCGGCGACCTCGGCGTGGAACTGCCGCTCGACCAGGTACCGCTGGTCCAGAAGCGGGCCGTGCAGTTGTGCCGGGAGCACGCCAAGCCGGTGATCGTGGCGACCCAGATGCTCGACTCGATGATCGAGAACTCGCGCCCCACCCGGGCCGAGGCCTCCGACGTGGCCAACGCGGTCCTCGACGGTACCGACGCGCTGATGCTCTCCGGGGAGACCAGCGTGGGGCGCTACCCGGTGCTGACCGTCGCCACGATGGCGAAGATCATCGCGACCACCGAGACCGGCTCGATGGGGGTACCGCGACTGCAGCACGACCCACGGACCCGGGGCGGCGCCCTCACCTCCGCCGCCTCCACCATCGCGCGGGCCATCGGCGCCACCGCCCTGGTCGCCTTCACCCAGACCGGCGACACCGTGCGGCGCCTGGCCCGGCTGCACTGCGAGTTGCCGCTGATCGCCTGCACCCCGGAGCAGTCGGTACGCGCCCAGCTCGCGCTCTCCTGGGGCGTGCAGACCTACCTGGTACCGACCGTCCGGCACACCGACGACATGTTCCGCCAGGTCGACCGCACCCTGCTCGACCACGGCAGCGCCAGCCACGGCGACTACGTGGTGATCGTCGCCGGCAGCCCGCCGAACACTCCGGGCTCGACCAACACCCTGCGCGTGCACCAGCTCGGTTCGCTGACGGAGCCGCGTTGAGTGAGGCGGTTGCCAGCGGCCAGGCCGCCGTCGACGGGCTGCTGGCCCTGCTCGACCTGGAGGCGCTCGGGCCGCAGGCGTTCCAGGGGCAGAGCCCGTCGGTCGGGCCGCAGCGGGTGTTCGGCGGACAGGTGGCCGGGCAGGCGCTGGTGGCCGCCGGGCGGACCGTCGACCCGAGCCGGTACGTGCACTCGTTGCACGGCTACTTCGTGCGGCCGGGCGACCCGAGCGTGCCGATCCGGTACCAGGTGGAGAACATCCGCGACGGGCGCTCGTTCTCGGTGCGCCGCTCCGTGGCCTACCAGCACGAGCTGCCCATCTTCCTCATGTCGGCCTCGTTCCACCGGATCGAGGAGGGGCTGGACCACCAGGCGCCGCCCCCGCCCGGCGTACCGTCCCCGGAGGACCTGCCGACGATGTCCGAGCGGCTGGCCCGCTTCCCGGAGCGGCTGGGCGTGTGGGCCCGCATCCCGCGCCCGATCGACGCGCGTTACGTGGGCGAGCCGGGCTGGGTACGCGCCGGCGGCCGGCCGCCCGACGTGCACCAGCGGGTGTGGATGCGCATCGACGGCAAGCTGCCCGACGATCCGCTGCTGCACGCGTGCGCCCTGACCTACGCCTCCGACCTGACCCTGCTCGACTCGGTGCTGTCCGTTCACGGTGAAGTGTGGGGTCCCGGGGGCGTGGTGGGCGCCAGCCTGGACCACGCGCTGTGGTTGCACCGGCAGTTCCGCGCCGACGAGTGGTTCCTGTACGACTGCTTCAGCCCGTCGGCGGCCGGCGGGCGCGGGCTGGCCACGGGGCGGATGTTCACGCGTGACGGACGGCACATCGCGACGGCCGTGCAGGAAGGCCTGCTCCGCCGCGTCGGCGCCTGAGCCCGCGCGGGCGGGGGGCCCATAATGGGGCCGTGCGACTCTCCGCCCGCGTGGACTACGCCCTTCGCGCCGTTGTCGAGCTGACCTCCGCCGGCGGCGGGCCGGAGCGACCGGTCACGTCCGAGCAGCTGGCCCGGGCGCAGGCCATCCCGCCGAAGTTCCTGGAGAGCATCCTGCTGCAGCTGCGCCGGGGCGGGATCGTCAACGCGCAGCGTGGCCCCGACGGCGGGTACTGGCTGGCCCGGCCGGCCGAGCAGATCTCCCTGGCCGACGTGATCCGGGTGATCGACGGGCCGCTGGCCAACGTCCGCGGGCAGCGGCCGGAGGCGCTCGGCTACCAGGGCGCCGCGCACGCGCTGCAAGAGGTCTGGATCGCGCTGCGGGCCAGCGAGCGGGAGATCCTGGACCTGGTCACGGTCGGCGACGTGGCCAGCGGGGACCTGCCCGAGCGGGTCCGCAAGCTCGCCGCCGACCCGACCGCCTGGGTGTGACCGGCGACTACTCCGCCTGCAGGAACCGGCCGGCCGAGGTGATCCGGGGCGGTGGGGCGGACTGGCGCAGTTCCGGCCGGCCCGGTGCGGTCAGCCACCCGGGCAGCAGGTAGGCGCCCGGTCCCCGGCGCGCGCCCGGGCCGCCCCGCGCGCCGATCCCGGTGACGTCCAGCGCCCGGCCACAGCCGGAGCAGGTCAGCACCGGTTCGGTGGCCTGCCCGCAGGCGTGGTGCACGATGGTGACCGGCGCCCCGGCGGGGTCGGCCGCCCACCGGTCGCCCCACCGCATCAGAGCCAGCAGCACCGGCAGGAGGTCGGCGCCCTTCTCGGTCAGCTCGTAGCGGTACCGCAGCGGGCGGTGCTGGTACGGCTCCCGGGTCAGCAGCCCGTGCTCCACGAGCGTGGTGAGCCGGTCGGTGAGGATGTTCGTGGCCACCCCGAGGTCGCGCTGCAGCTCGTCGAACTTGGTGATCCCGAAGACGATGTCCCGCAGGATCAGCGGCGTCCAGGCTTCGCCGATGACGGCGAGGGTACGGGCGATCGAGCATGGCATGGCGCGGAAGTCGGTGCGCTGCATCTTCGCAGCGTAACCGGGGGTCGGCCCGGGTGGCCGCGGTCACCTGGACCGCGGCCACCCGGGCCGACCGGTGCTCACCAGTTGCGCATGAACGACAGGTGCGCGTCGAGCCATTCCCGGGCCCGGGCGACCGTGTTGGTGCTGCTGTCCAGCCACGGCAGGTACCCGCCCATGGCGAGGAAGCCGAGGACGATGGCCGCGATGCTGAACAGCAGCCCGAGCAGGGCCACGCTGTGTCCGGTCACGCCGCGCCGGCTGGCGCCCACGAGACCGCCCGCCGAGATCGCCCCGCCGAGCACCCCGGCCGCTACGCCGACCGGCGCCAGCAGCCCGGTGAACGTCGCGGCCAGCGCGAGCAGCCCGATGATCATTCCCAGCGTCGCCAGCGCGCTGACCCGCACCCAGCGGGGCGCGGGCTCGACCGGCTCCGCGGGCCGCTCGACCGGCCGCTGCACGACGGTGCGGTCCGGCTCGACCGGCCGCTCGGTGACGACCGTGTCGTCGTCGCGCGTCTGCCGGTCGTCAATCGTCGGCCGGCGGGTCTCGATCCGTTCCACCCGCTCGGGGTGGTCGATCTTCTCGGTGGATTCCTCGTCCGCCGTCCGGTTACGGTGTATGCCGAGCCTCGCCACGGCAGACCTCCCTCTCCGATTCCATGTTTACGCTGCTGGGGTACCCAGCGGCGCTGGTCGCTACACCGGACAATGGGCGGTATGGCCGACCGGCTCACCGAGTACCGGCGCAAGCGCGACGCCCAGCGCACTCCCGAGCCGGTACCCGCAAGGGCGCCCGAGCCCGGGCGGGGCGACACCTTCGTGATCCAGCAGCACCACGCCCGCAGCCTGCACTGGGACCTGCGGCTGGAGCGCGACGGCGTGCTGGTCTCGTGGGCGGTGCCCCGGGGCCTGCCCCGGGACCCGGCGCGCAACCACCTCGCGGTGCACACCGAGGACCACCCGATGGAGTACGCGGACTTCTCCGGGGAGATCCCGGCCGGCGAGTACGGCGGCGGCCGGATGACGATCTACGACCGGGGCACGTACACGACCGAGAAGTGGCGCGACAACGAGGTCATCGTGGTGCTCGACGGGGAGCGGGTCTGCGGGCGGTACGTGCTGTTCCAGACCAGGGGCAAGGACTGGATGATCCACCGGATGGACGGGCCGCCGCCCGGGTGGACGCCGATGCCCGAGGATCTCGCGCCGATGCAGCCCACCCGGACGGCGAAGCTGCCCGAGGACGACGACGCGTGGGGGTACGAGCTGGACTGGCCGGGTGTGCGCGCGCTGGCCGCGGTGTCCGGCGGCCGGCTGCGGCTGACCCCGGGGGAGCACGAGTACCCGTTGCTGCGCCCCCTTGGCGAGGCGCTGGCCCCGATCGAGTGCCTGCTCGACGGCGTGGTCGTGGCGTTCGACCGGGCCGGCACGGTGCGGCCGCCGACCGAGGCCGACCAGCACTACCTGGCTGTCGACCTGCTGTGGCTGGACGGGGTACCCACGCTGGAGCTCCCCTACGAGCGGCGCCGCGAGCTGCTGGCCGAGCTGGGGATCGCCGGCCCACGCTGGCAGACCCCGCCGCACTTCCCCGGGGGCGGCGAGTTCGCGCTGGCGGCGAGCGCCGACCAGGGCACCCCGGGCGTCCTGGCCAAGCGCCTGGACTCGCCCTACCAGCCCGGCCGGCGCTCCCGCCGCTGGCTGCGGATCTCCCGGTAGTCGGGACGCCGTTGCGCCCGGCTGAGCAATACGGGTATCTTTCCCTATCGAATTAGTCGACAAAGTAGGGATGAAGATCGTGGGGCGCAGAACTCGGACGGCCGGCGCCATGGCGGCGCTCCTGCTCGTCATGACGGGAATGGCCGGCTGTGCGGGTACCGCCACGGCGGGCGGCGGTGGCGCCGGCGGCGACAAGGTCACCCTCTCCCTCGTCGCGTACTCGACGCCGCAGGCCGCCTACGAAGCACTGATCAAGGCGTTCCAGGCCACCCCGGAGGGGAAGAACGTCACGTTCACGCAGTCCTACGGCGGGTCCGGCGACCAGAGCCGGGCGGTGGCGTCCGGCCTGACGGCGGACATCGTCGCGTTCTCCCTGGAGCCCGACATCACCCGCCTGGTGAGCGCGAAGCTCGTGCCCGAGGACTGGAACGCCGACGCCACCAAGGGCATGGTCACCGACTCGGTCGTGGTGATCGCCACCCGCAAGGGCAACCCGAAGGGCATCAAGAGCTGGGACGACCTGGTCAAGCCGGGTATCCAGGTGATCACGCCGAACCCGTTCGCCTCCGGTGGGGCCCGGTGGAACCTGCTCGCCGGGTACGGCGCCAAGTCCGGCAAGGGCACCGACAAGGCGGCCGGGCTGGCCTATGTGGAGGCGCTGCTGCGCAACGTGCCGGTGCAGGACACCAGCGCCCGGGCGTCGCTGCAGACGTTCGTCGGCGGCAAGGGCGACGCGATCCTCGCCTACGAGAACGAGGCGATCTTCGCCCAGCAGCACGGGCAGGCGCTGGACTACCTGATCCCCGACGCCACCATCCTGATCGAGAACCCGATCGCGGTCACCACCAAGTCCGAGCACCCGACCGAGGCCAAGGCGTTCCTCGCGTTCCTGCACTCCGCGCAGGGGCAGAAGATCTTCGCCGACAACGGGTACCGGCCGGTCGGCCAGGCGGTCGACCCGGCGAAGTTCCCGACCCCTTCGGGCCTGTTCACGATCAAGGACCTGGGCGGCTGGTCCACGGTGAACAAGGAGTTCTTCGACCCGGCGAACGGCTCGGTGGCCGCGATCGAACAGCGGTTGGGGGTGTCGACCGCCAGCGGCGGCGGTACCCCGAGTCCGAGCGGGAAATAGTTGGCGGCGATCCAGGCCCCGGCCGGGCCCGGCACGACGGTGCCGGGCCCGGCCGAACCCGTATCCCCGCCGGCTCCCGCCCGCCGGAGCCGGCCCCGACTCGGTACCGGCCTGGGCGTCGGGCTCGCGGTCACCTACCTGAGCCTGAGCGTGCTGATCCCGCTGGCCGCCGTCGTCTGGCGGGGCACCGGGGCCGGCCCGGCCGAGTTCTGGCGCGCGGTCACCACCCCGGACTCGTGGGCGGCGCTCAAGCTGACCGTCCTCGGCTCCGTCGTGGTCGCCGTGGTCAACGTCGTCATGGGTACCGTCATCGCCTGGGTCCTGGTCCGCGACGACTTCCCCGGCAAGGGCATCGTCAACACGCTGATCGACCTGCCGTTCGCGCTGCCCACGATCGTGGCCGGGCTGGTCCTGCTCGCCCTCTACGGCGCGAGCAGCCCGCTGCACCTCAACCTCGCCTACACCCAGGTCGGCGTGATCGTCGCGCTGCTGTTCGTCACGCTGCCGTTCGTCGTGCGTACCGTCCAGCCGGTCCTGCAGGAGCTGGACCGCGACATGGAGGAGGCGGCGTACTGCCTGGGCGCGAGCCCATGGCTCACGTTCCGCCGGATCATCCTGCCCAACCTGCTGCCCGCGATGCTCTCCGGCGCCGGCCTGGCGTTCACCCGTTCGATCGCCGAGTTCGGCTCGACCGTGCTCATCTCCGGCAACATCCCGTTCCGGACCCAGGTCGCCGCCGTCAACATCGTCGGGCGGATCGAGAGCGACCAGATGACCTCCGCCGCCGCGGTGTCGACGGCGCTGCTCGTCGTGGCGTTCGTCGTGCTGGCCGCGCTGGACCTGGTCCAGCGGTGGGGAGCGCGCCGTGGCTAGGTACCCGTTGCGCGCCGTCGCCCTGCTGTACCTGCTGTTCCTGCTCGTCCTGCCGGTCGGCCTGATCGCCTGGCGGACCTTCGAGCACGGGCTCGGCCCGTTCGTCACGGCACTGCGCTCGCCGTCGGCGGTACACGCCTTCGAGGTCACCCTCAGCGTGGCGGTGTGGGCGGTGGTGGCCAACACCGTGTTCGGGGTCGGCGCGGCGATCCTGCTGGTCCGGCACGAGTTCCCCGGCAAGCGCATCCTGGGCGCGCTGGTCGACCTGCCGCTGGCCGTGTCGCCCGTCGTCGTCGGGCTCGCGCTGATCCTGATCTACGGGCGGTTCGCCCCGGTCGGCGGCTGGCTGGAGCGGCACGGCGTGCAGATCATCTTCTCCCTACCGGGCATGGTGCTGGCCACCGTCTTCGTCTCGCTGCCGCTCGTGGTGCGCGCGGTCGTGCCGGTACTGGAGGAGCTGGGGCAGGAGCAGGAGCAGGCCGCGCACACCCTGGGTGCCAGCCGGTGGCAGACGTTCCGGCGCATCACGATCCCGGGCATCAAGAGCGCGCTCGGGTACGGCGTGGTGCTCTGCCTGGCCCGGGCGCTGGGCGAGTACGGCGCGCTGGCGGTGGTCTCCGGGCGCCTGGTCGGGCAGACCCAGACGCTGACCCTCTTCGTGGAGGAGCGGTTCCAGAACTTCGACCAGCCCGCCGCGTTCGCCGCCGCCACCGCGCTGGCCCTGATCGCCGTGCTGACCCTGCTGCTCACCCGGTTCCTGCGACCCAAGGACTAGAACGATGGCCATCGAGGTGCACGGCGTCAACAAGAGCTTCGGGACCACCCCGGTGCTGCGGGAGGTGTCGGTCGACATCGCCTCGGGGTCGCTGACCGCCCTGCTCGGGCCCAGCGGCGGTGGCAAGTCCACCCTGCTGCGCGTGATCGCCGGGCTGGAGCAGCCGGACACCGGTACCGTCGTGATCTCCGGCGTGGACGCGACCCGGCTGTCGCCGCAGCGGCGCAACGTCGGCTTCGTGTTCCAGCACTACGCGGCGTTCAAGCACATGACGGTGTACGGCAACGTGGCCTTCGGGCTGGAGGTGCGCAAGCGGCCGAAGGCGGAGGTCCGCAAGCGGGTCGCCGAGCTGCTGGAGCTGGTGCACCTGGAGCAGCTCGCCGACCGGTATCCGGCGCAGCTTTCCGGCGGGCAGCGCCAGCGCATGGCCCTGGCCCGGGCGCTGGCCGTCGAGCCCCAGGTGCTGCTGCTCGACGAGCCGTTCGGGGCGCTGGACGCGCAGGTGCGCAAGGAGCTGCGTACCTGGCTGCGCCGGCTGCACGACGAGGTGCACGTGACGACCGTGTTCGTCACCCACGACCAGGAGGAGGCGATGGACGTCGCCGACGAGATCGTGGTCCTCGCCGGCGGCGTGGTCGAGCAGGTGGGCAGCCCGCATGAGGTGTACGACAACCCGGCCAACCCGTTCGTGATGAGCTTCCTCGGGCCGGTGACCCGGCTCGACGGGCACCTGGTCCGGCCGCACGACATCGAGGTGTCGGCGACCGAGCAGCCGGGCAGCCGCGCGGCGACCGTGGTCCGGGTGGTCCGGCTCGGGTTCGAGGTCCGGATCGAGACCCGGGTCGACGGCGAGGACGTCTGGGCGCAGGTCACCCGGGGCTCCGCCGAGCACCTGACCCTGGATCCGGGCGACACCGTGTATCTGCGCCCGGTCTCGCACGCCCGGACGCTCGCGGCCGCCTGAGGCCGCCGGGGTCAGGCGGCCGGCTCGGCCGCTCCGGCGGCGGCCGCTTCGGCGGCGGCGGGCTCCGTGGTGCCGGCGGTTGCGGTGATCCCGGCCGGCGACGCCGGATCGGCGGTCCCGACCGGTCGCGCGGGCTCGACGGTGCCGTCGGGGCGGTAGCGCCCGGTCCGGCCGGTACCCAGCCAGCCGCCCGGCCAGTGGACCGCGATCTCGCCCAGCTCGCCGACCGCCGCCCGGCGGCCCAGCGGGTCGAGGACCGCCTCGTTCCCCTCGGGCGCCGGTTGGTCGTCGGGCCGTAACGCCAGCTCGCCCACCGGCCCGTCGGGTGCCGTCACGGCCTGGCGGACCACGTGGACGAGCGTGGCGAGCAGGGCCCTGATCCGCTCGGCGCGGTACCGGCCGGCGTCGTAGGCCACGTCGAGCCGCAGCCGGTCGCCGTCGGGCACGCACCGGACGGTGACCTCGACGGGGGTGGGTACCGGCACCGGTACCGGCTGGCTGGTCAGCCCGGCCAGGTCCAGCGCGGGCCCGGCGGTGACCGGCTCGAAGAGCACCTGCACCGGCGACCCGGCGCGCCCCGGTCGCGGCATCGCGGCCAGCCGGGCCACGCCGGCTGTGGCGACCTCGCCCAGCCCGGCGGGCGCCGACGCGACGGACAGCTCGTCGCGGGCCCGGCGTACCTGGTCGATGAAGCTCGTTCCGGCGTCGGGGCGCAGCCGGAGCGCGGCGACCTCGACGCACGACCCGATCAGCCGCGCGAACGCCGGCGGGCGCGGCTCGTCCAGCGGCGTACCGAGCCCGACCTCGCCGTGCCCGCTCAGCCGGGCGAGCACCACGCCGAGCGCGGCGAGCAGCACCGCCGGCGCGGTGGTGTCCAGGCTGCGGGCCAGGTCGCCGACGCATGCGCTGGTCGTCGTGTCGAGCGTGCTCGTGGCGTACCCGCTGTGGATCCCGGGCGCCCCCAGGCGGGGGGCGTCGGCGGGCAGCTCCAGCCGGGCCGGTGCCGGGTCGAGCTGGGTCGACCGCCACCGGCTGCGGGCGCCGCGCCAGGCGAGGTAGTCGGCGAAGGTCGCGCCGAGCGGCGGCAGCGGCGCGCCGCCGGTGGCGTAGGCCGCGGCGAGGTCGGCGGAGAGCAGGGCCCGGGTGCGGTCGTCGAAGACCGCGCGGTGGCCGGCGAAGGCCACCACGTGGTCGGTGGGGTCCAGCCGGTACACGGCGAACCGGCAGAGCCCGTCGGTCGGGTCGAACGCCATCCGGGCCAGCGTGGCCAGGTGGGTGTCCAGGACGGCGGCCCGCTGCGCGCCCGGTAGGTCGGTGAGGTCGACGACCGTCAGGGGTACCTCGTCGGGCCGGTCGACCACCCCGCGCCCGTCGACGATCCGGTAGCGCAGGAGATCCTGGCGGGCCGCCACGGCACTGATCGCGGACCGCAGCACGGGCAGGTCGAGCGGTCCGGACAGGCGCTGGGCGAAGGCGGTATGCCAGCCGGCGGTGGCGGCGTCGAGAGCCGGCGCGAGGGGCGGCGGAGCGTCGGTGAGCTGCGATCGAGTCGCGAGGCGCAGCCCCGAACCGATGCGGTTACCCGGGCGATGCATACCGCACAAGCCTCCCTTCACGGGCGAGGGCGGTTGGTGAAACGGGGCGAGCGTACGACACAGCGCAACGATTGGGCAGTCCCAGGTTCTGCGCGGGCCCGTACATTCGGGCATTGAGCAGGGCAAAGACCCACCCGAATCGCATGTCGTGCTGGCGTGGCGTCACTGACGGTAATCGCCCGGGGGGCCGCTGGCTGTGCCGCCACCGTGACCGCCGTCGTCAGGCCCGGCCGATGGCGGTCACCGTGAACGTCACCGGCAGCGGGCCGGAGCGGAGCTGCGCGGCCAACTGGCGGGCGGCGTCCTGGTCGATCGCCGCGCCGGAGATCGTCGCGTCCCCGGTGAGCACCGCCTGGACGGTGGGCGCCGTGATCACCTCGTTGTCGACGACGATGGCGACCTGGTTCGAGGGGCTGCCCGCCACGGCCGACTCGGTCAGCGCGGTCCACCGCGGCTGCCCGGCCGCGGTGAACGTGACCGTCACGGTCCAGCCCGAGGCCGCCTGCAGCTCGACGTTGGCCCCCGCCACGTCCGCGGCCGTCACCCGGGCCGGGTCGAGCAGGTACTTGGCCTGGGTGCCGGTCCGCTCGCAGGCCACCACCCGGACCGCCGGATCGTCGACCGCCCCGGCCGGGCGGGCGTTGAGCTGGTCGCAGGTGATCGTCGGTACCGCGTACTGCATGGCCGGCGGCAGCGTGGCCACCTCGTCGGGGGTGAGCATGCCGAAGGGGGCGAGTACGCCCAGCCGGTCCGGGGCGACCTGGCCGGGGTCGGTCAGCCCCTGGGCCGCCG
>Ga0137367_10005218_pt1 | contig 10522 bp, 9 predicted proteins | sample SagtaG_14_FD_104939 | JGI IMG/M metagenome (GOLD analysis project Ga0137367, IMG submission 104939) | Vadose zone soil microbial communities from Sagehorn Ranch, Mendocino, California, USA - Sage1_L_80_16 metaG | ecosystem: Environmental > Terrestrial > Soil > Vadose zone | place: USA... | reverse complement strand
TCTTGAAATAGCTGTTATTGTCTTCCTGGTCAGCTTTCGACGAGTGACTCTTGGTTGCGGGGCCTGGGAGGGGACCTACTATCTACTTAACCGCTAGGCAAAGAGGGAGGACGGACCAGTCTCTTTCTTTCCGCTTTGAACGGAAGCCCTTTTTCGGGAATATCCCTGCTGGAAAAAGAAACAGTACTGGTTTAAGAAAACTAGAGGAGCTGGAAATAGGATTTCTGATCTGGGAATTGCTGGTTTCTGAGGCAAAGGAAACTTTAGGTTAAGAAATCAAACCCAAGCAGGTACAAACATTTCCCATAGTGGTTATGGTTGCTAATGGTCAGAACATAATCAGTAAAGCTGTGTATCGGAGGGGGTACCTGGAAGGTGCAAGGAGTGGAATTTGAAGCTAAACTGAGGCTGTTGCCACTGGTTGCCTATGACATGGTGCTAGGAATGGATTGGTTGAATACTCCGCTGGGGAACACGAAGGTGAATTGGAAAGAGAAATACATACATGTCTTTAGGGAAGGTTCATTGGTAGAAATCAAAGGGGTAGCAAGCTCAGTGGCAGGGGAGCAGCGTTGTGTAGCACCCCTTGGTTGCAAAGAGAAAACGTGTAGTTAAGTATGCGAGGAGTTGATGTGCTTTTATTGATTTACGGGTCAATAAACATATTAAATAAAGCGAAGTAGATAAGTATGAGGTAAGAAGTATTTGATTGTCCAGCATGATCGGTTTCATAAGTCCAGTTGTGCCAGAAGCTAGAGTTGCCTTTATTAGTGGATAAGGGTGGGTTAGGCATGACATTCTTAATCGTAGACAAGGCGCGCTGCGGAAGAGCTTGATTGCTAACTAATTGCTTGCTTTTAACCAGTGACTGACTTACACGGCTACTACTTTCCTGAGTACCGCCTCAGAATCGTTCCAACTTTCCTCGGTCGATCCTCCCTTCTCTTTCCAAAAGAAAGTGGATCTCATAGCCTCAGACAATTCGAAAAGTAGGTCTCAGTCTCATTTTCAGATGAAATTTTCCACCGGAAAGAGAATCCCATATTCTTTAAGCCAAGCCGCCAATCCTAGGGTCAATGCGGAACAGGAAACCATTGCTATTTGAGCTGTTAGAGAATCGAAATTCCACTCATTTAGAAATCGATCAGCGAATGCCAGAGGAAGGATAAGGGGAGCCTACACCAACGTAGTCTTAGCCCTAGAACACATGGAGCTTGGAGCACTGATAATAAGTCTGTATGATTTTCAAGGAGTTTATGAACAATCACCACATCCATATTGAGGAGAAAGCTCACTCAGGCTACTGAACTTGTAAATACAGTTGCGCTCATGATAGGGAATTCCATTTATGGCGTGAGGTTAAGTTAGAAGCATACCAGGATATATACTCATAGTGGCTTCCATACCTATCTCCGGTAGAACTAACAAAATAGAAACCTATGACTAGTAGACTCATACGAAAAACTTTCAAGATATATTTCATTAGAAGGGAAAGTTCACTAATCTATGGCCTAGAAAGCAAAAAGAAATGATCAGTCCAATGACAGAAGGACAGAAGCGCGTTCCCTTCGTCCTCAATGTGCGTCCACAGCTTACTCGAGTGCTTGAGATATTCATTCGGTTTAAGGCACCTTCATCGTTGGAAGGAAAAAACCCAGATCCCCGGGCGGATCATTCCCTCTAACAAGCTAAACAAGAGTCCTGGCGCGAAGCATTTGAAAAAAGCTTACGGGTTAGCTGATGCTTGACTAGATCTGCCAACTCCTTATCCAAAAACATCTAAATACTAGCCTGATATTAATAAGAGATCTTGATACAAATCTCGAAGCAAGTGCTCGCTACCAACACTAGCTAGTAGTAAATTAGTTCTCATGCCTAAATCCTCGTGTAAAAGTAAGTAGCTCATGATTTGGTATGCGCTAGATGAAGCATCCATAGTAATAGGTATAGTATGAACCCTCTCAGCAGTGACCCCTCTCAGGCTCTAGGTAATGAAATGTGAAATGAATTGGAACGGTTTTAGAATGACTACTAAATGATACTAATTCATCGCACCACTTTCTTTCTGTCATATACACTAAACGATTAAAGATATCTTTACTCCTTGGAGCCTTAAGATTTATAAAAGACATATGGTGATAGGCTGTTGCTTCTAACAAAGTACGATAGCCTCCTAATGATTCAAACTAATAGCTTTCTTAGGCTGAGAAAAAGGGTATATCTATGAAAATACTCAACCCATTCATGCTGCCTATTCAATAGCAATCCGAAAGGTCAGGAAGGTTCAAACTGGCTTTATGCACGGGGACTCGACCATCAATCCTTTCTTGTGACGAGCTGTGACTGGGTGCTCTGAAACCTCCTTAAAAGGAGGGGCTGTGGGGTAAGGTAATTGAAGTAACTAGCCAGTATTAAGATTAGGCATAAGCATAATAAACTGATGCATCCGAAGACGGTGAATCTAGAATAGAGGCCGGGTGGGGAAGCAAAAGATGCAAGAGAGCCTTTTTCCGGGATTGGATTTCACTCATTTAGTGCTTGGGATGCGGACAGGCGTGGAAGATGAACATAAGAGAGCTCCGCCCTTGCCTTGCACCGGTGAACAAAAGAAAGAAAGGAGACAAGGTCGGAACTAAGACGTCAATAGCTTATTTTAAGTGACGTATTCCTGTCGGGAACAGCGAGCAAGGATAAAATGAGAGTATGAGCCCACACCCATATAGAAATCAGTCATATGCCTGATAGTCGTTATCTATTCTTTCTCAATGATAGTATTATTACCCGAAAATGATATGTACAGAGGAAGCTAGTTCTGTACTCTAGTTCTGTCCCCAAGGCGCGAGTGAAGCCCTTCTCCAGTATGGTAAAGTGAAACCAACCGCTTCGGAGTTTATGGTTCGAAAGAAAGAGAGAGGAAAGCACTTATAAAGCGGTGGGCTCTTATAGTAAACAAGAGTTCCGTTAAGCTCTGGGACTCTGGGCAAGATAGCTGTAGTTTTGAAAACGTAAATTGACCGAAGTTTGTCTTTACTTTCCCCTATTCTACGTATACCATCTCCGAGCCTCCCGTTAAATCGAATCAATTGATGAAAGATGCCCGTCCTTGCTAGGCCAGTTAGAAGTTCCTGGGGATGTGATTGACCTAAGAAGCCCGTGTTATCGATAGATGTAAGTTCATAGTTGAAGACAAGGGAGTTTTAGCTTTTTCGTACCTCGCCCCGGTGTCACTGACAGGGGAAGCGCAAGGTTGATTTATCTGTTTTCGACTCGTGAAAGTTATCACAGCTAGCCAGCCTACAAGGAAGATTTGTGGGAAGTAAGTTACAAGACTTCTCCCCAAGCTCTATTTCCGGACCTAGTTCAAGGACAGGAGCTGGGGATTTGGCCAAGCCAGTTGTTGAAGTCGAGTATGAGCTTCTATCCAATCGAAAGAAGAAGCAAAGGCTTTTCGGTAAAGTATCTGTTTTTTAGTGGTCCTTGCATTCACTCCTCCAAGGAGGTGGGAATTCATCCATAGTACGCCTATCTATGGAAAAGTTCTTTTCTTTTGAAAGATTTCCCCTTCCTTTCTTCTCTACACTTATCCGAATAGGTTAGTGTGCCAGCTTCTTCTCCTGCCTTCTCCTTCGCATCACCCCATTGTCCTAGCTTTGGTTTCAAAGTCCCCTTCTTTTAGTATTAGGTAGTAGAGGGCATCGCCACTCAGAGATTCTACGATAACCCGCATATTCTACCTTTTGTTCTCCTTCCTCTGGCCCCAGAACTCTGTTCGTCCCTAGTAGCACTCCCGTCTTCTTCCAAGGATGAAGCCTCAATGCCATTCCCTCTTTCTCGGGCACTCGATTTTGGGCTTTCTACGCCCCTTTCCCTTATTCTATTCAGGCACTGGATAGTGGATTTGAACCAGTAAAGTACTGATAAAATCCTTCTTTGACGATGACATAGCGTGTCACGCTGGGAAACTTATAAAATATTTTCTTTCTTAATGTCAGTGTTCAAGTCCTAATATCTTTAAAGGATTTAAATAGCAGCATTACAGAAAGAGCAGCCAGAACCTACTCCCAGTTGGCCAGCATCAAAGCAGAAGGAGCTTTACCCTTAGAGTGAATGAACGAGCCTAGGAAACCAACCAATACACTAATCCCGGAGCGAGCGCATTCCCCTAACGTCGAATTAGCTGAAATTTCAACCAGCGAAGCCGGAGACTTTAATCTTTCGGGAATTAGTTCACTTGTCATTCAATCTAATCTCTTTTCCGAGTTCATGTCATAGAAGGAGTACGCAATCTCCTTTTCAATCCCTGTGAGAAGCTGAACACAGCCTCCCTCTCAACGATGTCACTAGATAGGGAGGGACACGCATTTCTGCCAGGCCTTAAAATAGAAATGAAAACAATCTCTCTCTCCTACGCTATGAAGGTATTTTTCTTCACCGGATTCGAGGGATTGTGCATGCGGGAATACGATAAGAAAGGAATATCCTCCACCTCAACCGTTAAGTCAACTGGCGGAACAAACAATCCCATCTGTCTATTAGTGATAGCACCATCCTAAACTTCGATTGAATGAAGTCCTTCTGAACTGAAGTCATGAATTGGGTTCGAACCAATATCTCTGTGCGACTTTTCCATTTTTGTCGATCACGACGGGGAGATCCCATCCCCCGGCTGGGGGATGGGATCTCCCAGCCGGGGATCCCTACACCCCTCCCATCACCCGCCTTTACGTGGCGTGGGATATTTACCTTTACCAACCATATAAACCCTTCCATCTTTTAGATGGAAAGATAAGATAATAATAGAATTACCTATTCCTTTCGAAAGAAAGGAATAGGTAATTCTATTATTTATGTTTTTTGATCTTTTTATGCGAAATTCTGTTTGTTTTTCTTACTTTTTGATCGGAAAACGAATGAGATCAGAAAGGCCATCATTGGGGCAAACGATGCAATAGCTTCGGTGAGAGCAAAGCCCAAAATGGCATAACCAAATGATTGTTTAGCCAATGAAGGATTTCGCGCCACGGAATGAATCGAGGAACTGAGGACATTTCCAATACCGACAGCAGCTCCGGCTAAAGCAATTGTAGCAGCTCCGGCACCTATTGATTTAGCTCCTTCTAACATGTGGAATTCATATTTCTATTTTATTTGTTGCGTTTTTATTTCGCTGCTCTTTCTTTTTATTTGCAGCTCTTTCCTGGATTTATATTTTGCGTATATCTATTTTTATATGATATTGATGGACGGCACCTTCCTCTTCACTAGCTTCTTTAGAGCTTGGGGAATTTTTTACCCTTTATACTTAATAGTTCAGACCCGGGAACGACAGTCGCTCGACGTAAGGAGAGGAACGAAATATCAATAGAGGAACGAAAACCGCAGGGTATGAAATTAGGGTAGGGTTGGCAGGGTAAGTCCAACTGAAACTTTCTTTGATTACCTTTTTTCTCCAACTGGCTTAGAGATTGCATTTGCCCTTAACCGGTAACCTCCTTTGAATCCTTCGTTTAGACCCTCTCTATTGGTATTGGCATTGGCTCGAGAGCAAGGACCTTATTTGATCGCTTAGAACTTGATGGAGGGAAACTCACTCGCTCAAGATATGCTTAAGCTAGCTCAGGAAGAGTACTAATTTTATATGCCTTAAAGAGGGGATTCAAAGAGTAGCCTTTTACTAGGGCTTAAGTTACTCGTTTCATATTGCTTACTATTTTTATATAGCTAGAAAATTGAGTAAGAAGTTCTTTTATTCTATAGAAAAATCACTTTCTTGTTTTGTTTTTCTGAATATATAAAGGGAATATCACGGGATAGGAATGAAAGAACTCGTAAAGGAATTACGAAAGGTTCATAAATGCTATTATAGTCCCTCCATATAGAAGATAAAAGGAGAGTAGTCCTAATTAAGGGAAGAGAAAGAGACAAGAAATGGTTGAGCAACTCCAACAGAAACTCCAAGAGGGAGTCAGAGACTACCACTGGATCGCCAGCACCCACATGGAAAGAAACTACAAATAGTGGATGAAACATCTAAACTGGAAAGAGAATATGCTTTACTAGTGACAAAAAGAGGGCCTAGCTGAAAAAAAACCTAGGAAAAAAGGCATGACTATGGAAGGAAACTTCGACTAGACATATTCACCGGGCACTCCAATAGATGAAGTTTTTATCATATGCAGAAGGAAGAAGAAAGGATATAGTACCGATACAGGTAAGGAGTCCTATCATTACTAGGTCGCGTGCCTAAATTTCTAGTGCTAGTGAGCCCACTGGGAACAAAGCCCAACCAAGGGTCTATATCCCATCCTTTTCTTTACATGCAAGCCTAGCTTGGGAAAGAAAGGAGATGCATATCTCCTGAGTGAGAAGCACAAGCTATTGTATGTACCATTCCTCTTCACTCATTCTAGTCCTTAACTACTTGCTCGATAAAAGCTATCCCAACAAAGCTTTGACAGTTACTTCTTCAAGAATCCGAACCTACTTTTCTATGGCTAAAAAGGACCCGAAATGGCGTGCTGCCATGCTGGATGAGATGGAGTCAATGAAGATAAATAAGGTTTGGGACTTAGTTTATTTACTGCCAGGGCTATTAGGTAGCTTGGTAAGGGATAGGCCGCAGGTTTGTGAAACATAGGAGTAGAGGAGTAGGCATTTGGATCGGAACTGGTAGGAAGCAATGGAATAGGTCAGTAAAATAGGACTACTAGTAAAGGCACGTTATTCGCTAAGAATAGTTTCGTGATAGGTTTTTCTAAATAGGTAAGCAAGGCGTGAAACGAGGTGGGTCACAAGTAAAGAATAGGTATTTTTTAGGCATATTGGAATAGGCTAGAAAATAAGTATATGCATTCGATATTGGCTGATAGGGAAAGAGAGATAGGTGAGAAAGAAAAAGAAAAGAGATAATTTCTTGTCGGAAAGAATAACCTATCAGTGCCTATCCCAGTAGAAATAGGAAATTTGATCGGCTTAACTGAGTTTATTATGGATCGTTGCCTGGAAGGATTCCTAGTACCATAGGTAGACTTAAACGCAACGTTTTGTTGAACTTTTTTGGAAATAGCTTTTCTTTTAAGGTCCAATTCCTTTATCTGTTGGTAATCTAACGAATCTCTCTGAAGTTCACATGGGAGAAAATTCACTACTACATACCTAACGCATCTACAAGTGTAGAAAGAACTCTTACTATTCATAACGGTCAAGTACCAGTCCTGCAACCCGCTTCAACGTTCTAAGGACCACAAATGATAAGATCTGATACCTGGTTCGCTGTAATTCCAATTCTCGTAATCTTTGATGAATCTCCATAATCTTTAGAGATTCTTGTGGTGTACCCCTCCCGTGTTATCATTCACAGCTTCGTAGGGCAAGTTCACCATCTCTCTGAGAAAGAGGAGCGTAATAAAAGGAGGTTCTTTTCCCATCTCTTTTTGGCAATGGGTTAAGGAATTTAGGGCTGGAAGAGATCTAAGAGTGGATTGGGCAGCATTAATGGCATGAGCACAACTGTGATCTTGATCTCCTTGCGTCGGCTTCTTGCTCCATACAATACAGAGCGTCAACAACTCTTTGTAAGGGCCTTATCAGTGGCACTACCACCAAAAATAGAGTAAGCAGTGGAAGCATAAACATCGAAAATTTGCTAGCGCGGGCTTTGAAACTTACTACCAGGCTGGTGCATGGAGCTTTCAACGATCAAGCTTTCTCTCCGGTCTCTTCTCCGACAACACGGGAAGTGATGCTCTAGCTCGGACCATTTCGATCATTTTATTGCCTGGGCTTGGACTATTCATTTCATAAATCAATCAATTCCTGGAATGAGTGTTGTTTTCAGTGAGTGTTTTCATTACTTATATTCTTCAATGAATAAGAGTCAAAAAGCCAGGTAATTCAGTCAGTCAAGGAAGAGAGATTAGTGTCAATGGTAAATTGAATATTGAAAGAGGCTGTCTATCTTCCATTAGTAATCCTGTCATTACAAATCTCATTGTCTACATCTTTCTTCCCGTGATTGATCTATAGGAGTATAGTAAGAAGCATAATGTGCTCAAACTCAGAGAGAATGAACCTGCCGTTAGTAGTAAGTAGATTCTTTCCTGGCTATCCATCCTCCCCCTAACATCCCCTCTGAGCAATTAATCCCTCCAGAATATATTCCGTGCAGAAACCTGCTTTGCTTCCTTCTTACTTTTTCGAGTAGTCTAGAGCTGCTGGGAAATAGTGAGTTGAGAAAGGAGATAGTGAAACTTAACTAGTCTTTGTCATGGAAGGGAGCTACTTCTCTCGAGTACGTACAGTACAGAGGACTTACTCATAGGCAAAGGTTACCAGTACATAGTGGATCTATTCTAGTAGATGTATGGACCACACCAACCTCTCTTTCTAGCCTACATCGATAAGGAAGGAAATATCATGGCATGTCAAAGCAATCAATCTATAATAAATAGGTAAAGAAAGGCATATACCCTGGGGTAGGGCACCATGTGTTTCTGATTTGAAAGGTGGGTACAACTGGCCTAGTACAGCTGAAATTGCTCTTCGTTATAGGTTGTTAACATCTTAAGATTCTGATCATTTCTATGCTCACTTTAACTAAATTCAGAAGTCTAAAGAGTTCTGTACTTTGATTAGCTATCTTCAGGAAGTTCCTTTTGCTATTAACGAAGAAGTGTTCAAAATCATTGAGGATAGTATGCATGAGTTAGTATATGCCGGTCTTCTAATGCCACCATTCCTAGCTCAGGTCAAACCTAAATTAGTGAGGCAGGCTCTTAAAAATGAGCTAAACTCTGATAGATTTAAAGGTCAATTTAGGTATTCTTTCTTATATGTATCGAGTGATTGTGAAGCGCATTCAACGCGCTAGATATGAACAAGGCTTGTTAGCATTGGCACGTGCATATGTTGGGTATGATATTGACTTTCCAGCATTTATAGATTTTAGAGGGCGCATCTATCGTGCAGGAATACTACACTTTCACGAGCGGGACTTGGCTAAATGTCTAATATCTTTTCCTATTGGTAGTGGTGATGTTAAGTTCACAGGAAAAGAAGACAAGGAAGAAGCTACTACTTATATGATTGAGCAAGCTGTGGGTTTCCATCATCATTTGGCTTTGCCCTTCCTCCTCGTTTTTCTTTGAGATTGGCAATCTTATCCACTTTTTGACTTTGCTCCACACAGATGAAGGCCAGCTTGTCTTGTCTCCGCTCTATCTTACCAGGAAAGTGGGAAATACACTCCCCTGTTGGTTAAAGCAGACTCGTATGCCTATTCTGATGCGGAGGGATCAGCCACCTCTTTCTGTTCGAAAGATTCCAGACCTGACTTAAAGCCCTCTTTCACAAGACATTTGGTTGAGAAGGATTTGGTAAACCTAGAGATCTGATTCTGGGATAGGGTAAATCTGTTCTTTCTGCTTCTGCGTATGCTTGTCTTTTAGCATTCGCCTATGCCTGTGAAAGGATTGAGATACATATTGATATCTAGCTGGGCGAAAGAGCACAAAAGGGAGTGGTTTCTATATAAGTTGCAATAAAAACTACTATAACTACATTGAACTATGCCCGCTTTGGTTATCTTATCCTTGCATTGAAAAACTTTCTCGACTGGACTGATCTTTAAGCGTGAAATCGCTTTTTCATCCCGTACCCGACCCCGTCGTGGAAGGTCATATTCTCATTTTCTAGTTGCAGAAAGCCTTTCTCGAGGAAGTCCACCTTTTTAGGTTGGTAAGTCCCATCGACTCATCAAGGTTAAGTAAGCTGTCTATCCGTCTGACACCGTCGACTTCATCGCCTTGCTCGCGTCAGTATCAACATCAGATGAATGAGATCTTCTTTCAACGAGGTAGGGTGGGGCTGGTTAGAGCTTTGTGGTACCTTATAGTCTGTCTAGTGTAGATGGAAATGTGACTTCGAGATATGATCTTTCGGTAGAAAAAGAGTTGTTGGGTTTGCAAAACAGGATATCCTTTTATTAGGAAAACGTCGTGAAGAGTGAACTAGATTATCCCCTTTCAATGGTAGGTCCCAAATACCAGTTTCTTTGGTAGAATGATAGCTAAATTGGGAAAGTTTTCGTTTTCGTAGGTTGTATCTACTGTTGAGACCTATCGAAATGCTCTTGAATGTGATTGAATTTATCCAAATTATCACGCATAGCTAATACGCCGTTGGGCGAGAAGGGAAGACCGGGCTTCGCAGTCCAGTTAATCAGTAGTGGAAGAATTCCATGACATTAGTCATTCAGTAGTAGACCAGCCTTACCTTCATCGAGTTTTTCTTTACTTGAAAATACTTGACTCGATGAGAGGTTTCGCAGGGGAAGATTTGTCTTCACTAAACACTTTTCAATATCCGGTTTTTGTGGGACAAGTGCACTTGCCAATCGAAGATTCTCGTCTCGTTTCACTTGCATTTTCTTTCGTTCAGTCTCGCTCTCGTTCTGAGGTGGAATTGAACCACTAACTCTGTTTGGATTTACAGTCCAAAGGGCTAAGCAAAAGAGGATTTCCAG
>Ga0137367_10005216_pt1 | contig 10525 bp, 13 predicted proteins | sample SagtaG_14_FD_104939 | JGI IMG/M metagenome (GOLD analysis project Ga0137367, IMG submission 104939) | Vadose zone soil microbial communities from Sagehorn Ranch, Mendocino, California, USA - Sage1_L_80_16 metaG | ecosystem: Environmental > Terrestrial > Soil > Vadose zone | place: USA... | reverse complement strand
CTTTACAGCCCATATTATCTTTACGGCCAGGGTAAAGAAATTCACGGATTCGAAAGCGAAATTATCTCAATGCCGGCTGATCGTTTCGCAAACGCCGAAAAATGGTATATTAATACCAAACGAGTCTGGCAAAATTAGAATTTTTTAGCAATGCGCGACGCAATTTCTCAATTTCTGTCTTCTCTGAAGCAGGGTTTACAGCTAGCTGCTCAATTTTCAGGACAAAAAGCATATAGTCGGGTAGTGATCTGCGGTATGGGCGGCTCGAGCATTTCCGGAATATTTCTTTCTTTCGTCAAGGAAGATATAGTTGTATGGCAAGACTATGGCTTACCCAATAATATTCATGCTGGAGACCTTGTAGCATGCATATCATGGTCTGGTAATACCCAAGAAACTATTTCTTCTTTTAATAAAGCCCAGGAACTAGGTCTTGAAACATATATTATCACCAAAGGCGGCGCATTAGGTGAAAAGACAAAAACTCAAAATATTCCTACCATTATCCTGCCTGATAAATCATTGCCCGCTCGTCTAGGAGCTGGCTATATGACAGGCGCTCTCTTTGGACTTCTCGGGCTGGAAAGAGAGCTGCCCTTATCGGCAATGGATACAGAGTCAGAAGGCAAACAACTAGCCGAAATGATCGGCCAGAAAGTTCCGGTTATATATGCGCCCTATAATCTCCGAAAAATAGCCTTGTTTTGGAAAATACTGTTCAATGAAAATACAAAATTACCAGCTCTATGGAACTCACTGCCGGCTGCTGTTCATAATGAAATTGAAATTTTTACCAGCCAAAATAAGGATCATTTTTTCCCTATTCTTATAAAAGATGGGGTTCACAAAGATATTGATACTGCTATTGCTTTTTTTAACCAGATAGGATATAATTATCACACTGTTAATCTCTCCGGTCAGTCCTTGCTAGGCAAGGCTCTCAATAGCTATATTTTCGGCCTTTGGACAAGTTATTTATTGGCTCAAAACCTAGGTATAGACCCCGAGAAAACCGAACTCATAGAAACATTTAAGAGATTAAAGAAAGAATAACTCTCTTAATTTCACCTTTTTAAATAATGCCCAGGTGGGTGAAAGAGAGCTAGCACAGCTTTTACGGGTGACAAAAGTCGCCCCGGGCCACCACCTGGATACAGTTTTTTGACCGAGGCTCTGCCGAGATAATAATATGGGGCGAGTGGCGAAATTGGCAGACGCGCTAGCTTCAGGAGCTAGTGGCCGCAAGGTCATGGAGGTTCAAATCCTCTCTCGCCCACTAATAAATTCAGAAAATGATTAAGAAAGATTCTGAAACTCGTGATGAAGTTAAGCCTTCTCCGGAAGTTTCTCGAACAAATAGTGAATCAAACGCCGAAGTTCGGCCGGTTTTAGCTGCAACTCAATCTGCTTCTGAACGCAATCAGCCGCGCCGTCAACGACGCTCACGATCAAAATTCAATGATCGCCGGCCCCGATTGGCTACCCAACGACGTTTACCTCCAACCCACATTCATGAGGGAAAAATTGGTGCACCACAAAATGCCAATGGAGATGATACTCTCAAGATTATTGCTTTAGGCGGTTTGGGTGAGATAGGCAAAAATATGTATATGCTTGAGTATAAGGACGATATTGTCATCATTGATGCCGGCATTATGTTTCCCGAAGAAAACATGCCAGGTATTGATTTTATCATTCCCAATACTGGCTACCTGGAAGGCAAAGAGAAAAATATCCGCGGCCTAATTTTAACTCACGGCCATATGGATCATATCGGCGCTGTTCCTTATCTCCAACAAAAATTAGGCAATCCGGATATTTATACTGCCCAACTTACCCGCGGCATTGTCATGAAACGCCATCTAGAATTTCCTCAACTGCCCAAATTAAACATTAATCTGGTTAAAAGTGGCGATGTGGTAAAAATGGGCGACTATTTTGAAGTGGAATTTTTCCACATGAATCATAATATTCCTGATGACTTGGGTGTATTAATTCGCACACCGGTAGGAAATGTTATGCATACGGCTGACTTTAAATTCGATCCTAATCCCGTCAATGATGAGCCAGCTAATCTGGGTGCTCTAAAACAATTCGGTGATGAAGGTGTTTTAGTTCTGCTTTGTGATTCTACCGACGCTGAAACAGTTGGCCATTCTATTTCTGAAGCTACTATCTTTGAAAATCTTGAAACTATTTTCAAGGAAGCTACCGGCATGCTTATTACCGGAACTTTCTCTTCGATGATCAATCGCATCCAGCAATTGGTGCAATTATCAGAAAAATATGGCCGCAAAGTTATCTTTGACGGCTATAGCTTGAAAACCAATGTTGAAATTGCCAAAGAGCTTGGCTACATCAAGATCGCTAAAGGCACTCAAATCTCGATGGATCAGATTGACGATTATCCCAGAGAAAAGATTACAGTGATTGCTACCGGCGCCCAGGGTGAAGAAGCCGCTTCTTTGATGCGCATCGTCAATAAAGAGCACCGTTTTATCCAGATTCACAAAAAAGATACGGTTATTTTCTCATCTTCGGTTGTACCCGGCAATGAACGTACAGTCCAACATCTGAAAGACATGCTTTATCGCGCCGGCGTCAAAGTTTATCACTATAAAATGATGGACATTCATGCTGGAGGTCACGCTCGCCAGGAAGACTTGAAGCAGATTATTGAATTGGTACGGCCTCAATTTCTTATGCCCAATCACGGTCAATATTCGATGATGGTCACGCTTGGCCAACTTGGGATTGAAAAGGGCATTCCCGATGAAAATATTATCATTGCTGACAATGGCCAGATTATTCACTTTACTAAAGATCAGTGGTGGATCGATAAAAAGACTGCGCCATCCAATTATATCATGGTAGATGGCTTAGGCATTGGCGATATCGGCAATGTCGTGCTGCGAGATCGGCAAGTTTTGGCCGAGGATGGCATGATGGTAATTATTGCTGTTGTTGATCCAAAATCAGGTCAAGTTCGGACAAGTCCGGATATTATTTCCCGCGGTTTCGTGTATTTGAAAGAACAAAAAGACCTTCTGACTCAAGTTCGCAAAAAGGTTCGCCACATTGTTGAATCAGAAAAAGCCCGGCCAATGAATCTTTCCTATCTCAAAGATAATATTCGCGAAGATATAGGCAAATTTCTCTTCCAGAAAACTGAACGAAGACCAATGGTCCTGCCAGTAATAATCGAGGTCTAATCTACTAAAGTGAAAAAATATGAATACAACTTGAATGTAAAAGAAGTTATTCCCGCGACTGAAATGTACCAATATGCCGCCAGAGTCAGTTTCCTGGATAGAGTGGATAGCGAGACCCCGGAAAAGATTCTTCATAATTTTGGTGAAGCTCGCGGAAAAACAAGAGGAGAAGCAATTGAAAAGATGAGAATAAGAGTGGAAGGATGGATTTCCGACAATAAATAATTGGGGTCTAAAAATACAAAGGCCGCTGCAACAACAGCGACCTTGGCGTTTCAGAAAAGTACTCTTGTTTACTCCCAATGGATGTTGAGCTCCATATTCTCATCGACGGTGCCTTGATCAACGAGCTTCACTTCCGTGTAGAGCCCGCGTTTTTCCAGATGATGAGCTAGAAAGTGCATGAAGCCGACATGGAAGTCGTTCTGATCCTGCGTTACCTCACCCGTTCGGACCAGCTCCGGATGACCCGCTTCCATGAGAAGCGCTTCTCCACAGCTGCCCGGAAGCGTCTCGGGCCGGAGATCCTCAACGAGCTTATACACAGTATCGACGGCCTCCAGGAGTTCCCTTGGTTTCAGTCGCATCTCTACCTCCAAAGATCTTTGGAACAATCTAGCAGATTTCTTATTTTTCCGCTATCCTTATTCTTATGGTAAAAATCTTTTCCGGCATCCGTTCCAGCGGCCAGCTCCACTTGGGCAACTATTTAGGTGCAATCAAAAATTGGATTGAACTTCAGAATAAAGCCGACCAATGCATTTTTGCGGTGGTTGATTACCATGGCATTACCACGCCCTATGACCCAAAGACATATCAAGAACAAGTGCTGGAAACAGCAATGAATTTTTTAGCCGCCGGAGTAGATCCAAATAAAGCTTTTCTCATTCGCCAATCAAAAGTTCCCCAGCACACGGAATTAGCTTGGCTATTTAATACGATTACTCCCGTGAGCTGGCTGGATCGCCTGCCCACCTACCGTGAGCAAGTAGAAAAATCAAAAGTAAATAATATGGGGCTTCTCGCCTATCCTATTCTTATGGCTGCAGACATTTTACTTTACAAGTCTAATTTAGTACCAGTTGGTGAAGATCAATTACCTCACATTGATTTGACTAACGAAATTGCCAAAAGATTCAACTCAACATTTGGAGAAACATTTGAGCCAGTGAAACCATATATTGCTGAAGGCGCCAGAATTATGTCGCTTCAAGACCCGACCAAAAAGATGTCCAAAACGGGCGATGAAGGCATTGCTCTTTCCGATAGCCCAGATGTTGTGCGAGAAAAAATTAAACGGGCCACTACTGACTCTGGGAAAGAAATAAAATTTGACGAACAAGGAAAACCGGGTATTTCAAATCTACTGACTATCCATTCTCTGCTTTCAGGCAAAGAAATTCCTGTCCTGGAAAAAGAATACGAAGGAAAATCATATGTTGATTTTAAAAATGATGTTGCCGAAGTGGTGGTGGAATTTCTTAAACCATTTCAAGAAAAATATAAGCAATTTAAAAACAACATGGACCACATTACTGACGTATTGTCTACCTCTGAAGAAAAAGCTAGAGTTTTAGCTGACGCTCATTTACAAGAATTCAAGCAAAAGATGGGGGTGTGAACTGGAACATAAGTGTTGTAACTGCGGTGATTTAATTACGGCTTGCAATGGCTTCACTCTCGCTGGCGATTTCATAGAAGCTTGCGAAGGCAAGCGGGCATGGAAGAATATTCGCCAGCACTGCTGGAAATGTGTTGAAAGAACAATAAACAAGATGGGTGTGACATGGACGATATCGTTACGCAGAAGTTAAAGCCGGGGGAACGGCGTCTCATTTCGCTTACCGGGGTCGACATTGAAGCTCTTCGAAATTCCAACTGGTACCTCGATGAAGCTGTCAGGAAAGCCGAAAAAGAAGTCCTGCCCGAGGGGCATAACGCCCAGGTCATCAATCTTTTCATCGAAGTCCAGTCGCTGGGCGAACCGACGCTCAATCTCTTCATGATCGCAGCTCAGCTTGAACACGAAGCAGTCAGCAAAGTGCTGGATCCACGAACCGTTGAAGCGGTGAAAGAATCGAGCCGCAATCCCTACGAACACATAACGGGACAGGGGCAAGAACACAGTTGCATTCCAGGCAAAGATGTCTAACCGCTCAGCACTTCACGGAGCTCTGAGACCTTTTGGTCGAGGAGCTCCTTTGTTTTTGCCTCAACCACCAACCGCATAAGTGGTTCGGTATTGGAAGGCCGAAGATTAAACCACCAGTCCGTATACTCTACAGTCAGTCCATCGAGTTTATCAATTTTTCCATCGGAATATTTTTCTTCCAACTGCCGCAACACATCAGGATTATACGGAAATGATATTTCTGGCTGTCGATAGTAGACCTGGTACGGTTTTATAAGTTCGGGAAGATTTTTCCCTTCATGTCGAACGATATTACAGACATGCAGTAACATCAGCTCCGGCGATTCAAGATAATAAAAATCCTTAAAATAAAAATGGCCCGAATATTCTCCGCCAAAATCGGCTTGGTTTTTTCTCATTGCTTCATAGAGATTCAGCCTTCCCACTTTTGAAACTATGGATTGAACACTTAATTCCCGCAGGCGATCGCGTACCGCTTGGGAAAAGCGGAGTTCATGGACTACTCTCTTATATCCCATTTTTTCCGCCACCAATAAAAAGATTAAATCGGCTTCAATTCTTGTTTCTCCTTCAAAAAAAGCGATTCGATCACCATCTTGATCAACTTGAATCCGTAGTGCTACCCCATGAATGTCTTCGATAATCTCCAAATTTGTTTTTTCGCCAATCTTTTTAAAAATACTCTTTACAATTTCTGGACCAGTCACCGCTACTGTGCACGTATTTGGAATTGAACCGGCTAGGCCGACAACTTTATGGGAATATTCATCTACAGCATTATATTGGCTGATATTTCCCGATTGAATATTTACTGCTCTTGTTTGCTCATAAATTTTCTTAAGTTCATTGCCACCAATAATAGCGGCATTTTCTCCTACTACTTTGAACCCGCTATATTCATTTGGATTATGAGAAGCAGTTACCATAATTCCCGCGTTGGCTCCTTTGATATTTACGGCAAAATACATAATAGGTGTTGTGCATGCATCGAGAAAAATAATGTTTGTCCCAGCTGACAATAAACCATCCAAAAGTGCTTTTACGAGTGATCTTGAAGCAGTAGTCCCATCGTGGCCAACCACAATATTTTTCACGCTTAAACCCAAGCACAACTTATTGCCAAAATCACGGGCAAATTCCTCATCAAAATCTTTTCGGTAAATGCCGCGAATATCATATTCCTTGAAAATACCAGAGTTTACTTTAGCCATAAGTTTCAGTATACTGGACAGTCATGCCGTTATCCATAGGAATTACCGGGTTACCCAACGTGGGAAAGTCCACGCTTTTTAAAGCCATCACCAACAAACAAGTAGATATCCAAAATTATCCTTTTACTACTATTGAACCGAATATTGGCGTTGTTGCCGTGCCCAATGAACGCATTGATGTGCTGGCCAAACTTTCTCATTCAGCAAAAAAAATCTATACCACCATAGATTTTATTGATATTGCCGGGTTAGTGAAAGGAGCAGCTCAAGGTGAAGGATTGGGCAATAAATTTCTGGCCAATATTCGGGAAGTTGATGCTATTGCTCACGTTGTTCGCGTATTCAATGATAAAAATATTACCCATGTTCACAATAAAGTTGATCCAGTAAATGACATTGAAATAATTAAAACCGAATTAGAATTAGCCGATCTTCAAACTAAATCCCGACGTTCGGAGAAGTCGGGACCCCGACCGCAAGCGTCGGGGGAAAAACAAACTCTTCCACCATTAGAATTACTCAGCGATAAAAAAGTTATTTATGTATTTAATGTTTCCGAAGATCAGCTCCTTGCAAAATGGAAGCCAGGTGAAGCAACACTAGCTGCTATCGGTGGAGCTCCTTATGTGGTCATGTGCACCAAACTTGAACTGGAACTTTCAGAAATGCAACCCGAAGAAAAGAAAAGTTTTATGGCCGAATTCGATCTTCAGGAAAGCGGCTTGGATACCCTTATAAAAGAAGGTTACAAAACACTAGAGTTGGTTACATTTTTAACAACCGGAGAAGATGAAACTCGCGCTTGGACAGCACATATTGGAGACGTTATTCCTAAAGCGGCTCGCGCAATTCATACCGATTTTGAACGTTTATTTATCCGGGCTGAAGTCATAAATTGGAAAATACTTCTTGAAGCCGGCAGTTGGACCAACGCTCGAGCTAAAGGCGTTTTGCGAACTGTCGGCAGAGATTATATCATTCAAGATGGAGATGTCGTCGAAATTAAAATTTAATACATGTCATATAGATTATTCGTTGATGAAAGTGGTAGTTCTAATATTATTCCCTCCAGGAGGCCAGATTTCTTTGCTTTTGCAGGAGTAATAATGCATGATAATGAATCAGAAAATTTTAAAATTACTGCTGATCGCATCAAATTTAAATACTGGAGTGAAATAACTCCGAAGAAAGGTTTAGACGTAGTCTTTCGTTCTCATGAGATTCATATAAAGTCTGGACCTTTTACCATTCTTACTGATATCAATACATGTGAATTATTTCATAAGGATCTGTATCAATTTCTGCAAAATAATGGCCTAAAATTGATTATCGTAGTAGTAGATAAAAGTAGAGCAAGCTCGTTGGGGTGGAATGCGCAGGCTGTTTTTGGCAAAGCAAGTGAGAGTATGATTTTAACATTCATTGAATTTCTTCAGAAAAAAGATCATTTTGGTCAAATTATTATTGAATCATCTGATATCAGGCATGACACAACTTTCTTTCGTAAATACCTAAAATATGTATCAGGTGGTGTTCCTGCACTTAGTCTCTCCCATGTTGATATAAAAAATATGCTTACTTCATTAAGTTTTGTTAGTAAAAATAATAATGATATAGAAAGCCAAGTTGCTGATCTTTTTGCATACCCTTCAATCCATCAATGTTTAGTAGATTTGGGTACTACTTCATTTATACCTGATAGTCATGAGGAAAAAATGTGCCAAATTATTCAAAATAAACTAATAAAATTTCCTCTAGGACGAAGGTCCTTCATTAAAATCCCATAAATTTCTGTTACTTTTATCATTATCTTCTCTTGATATGAGGATATAAATATTGTATCTTTATATCAGGAAAAGAATGGGGAGTTATTACGAGCCATTCTCCAGCAGCGGGCGAGTCCCGCTGCTTCCTGTTTTTTATTGACAAATAAGACAATATTTAGTATTTTATTACGATATTAAGCAATAACCATATGTGAGCCGATCAACTAAGGCAACAGCATATGGCTTGTCCGCCGGAGCTTCAGCGAAGGCGGAAAACCCAACGTATTGTATGCCAGAAGCTAAAAACAACTATGAGTTAGGTTTTCACTTAACTCCCAATATCGAGGAACTGCAGGTAGCTCAACTGCAACAAGAGGTCGAAAAAATATTAACTGCCAATGGGGCAGTAATTATCTATTCCAAGGAGCCGGAAAAAACCCGACTTTCATATTCAATCAAACATGAGCAGGCCAGCTATTTTGGCTATATCCATTTCAATCTTCCCGATAGAGAAATGCTGAATTCAATAAATGAACAGCTGCGCTTGAATAATCAAATTTTGAGGTATATTATCCTCGTATTGGTGCCCGAATCTAAACGACAGAAGGGCAAACCTCGCTCACTTATGGGTCAGGGTCAGGAGCACAAAGCAAAGAAACCCGAACAAGCTACAACTGAAGAAGAGAAAAAAAAGATTGAAAAACAGCTTGAGGAAATTATTGAAGGATTATAAAAACCATTAGAACTTCTGTATGAATCTAAATAAGGTATTCTTAATTGGACGACTAACCCAGGAACCAGAAGCCCGCTCTACAGCGGCTGGTCAGAATGTTACTACTTTAAGACTGGCTACCAACCGGGTTTGGAATAATCAACCGACTGGTCAAAAACAAGAAGCAACCGAATACCATACGGTAGTTGCCTGGGGACGATTGGGTGAAATTGCCAGCCAATATCTCAAGCGGGGCGGATTGGTAATGATCGAGGGACGGCTTCAAACTCGTTCCTGGCAAGGTAAAGATGGCAACAAACGCTATACTACGGAAATTATTGCCGAAGGCCTTCAACTTGGTCCCCGCAGTACGAGTAGCACCAGCGGAGAACAACCAACGCCACCTGCACCAGAGCCTCGCGTTGCCACCAATACACCAGTCCAAGATGCTGATATCCCAATTATCGATGAAAATGAACTAGCTCATGCTGGCATGGAAGAAAGTACAATAAAAATTAAGGACGAAGACTTACCATTTTAATCCAACAGAGTTCCCTTTACGGTTCGCCAGTGGGCGAACCGGAGATCTCCACTCCGAGATGCAATGCATATTTTGCCAAGATAATATTAATAACGTTGATTATAAAGACGCTGCTCGGCTGCGGAAATTTGTCACATCCGAATTCCGCATTGGTTCAGCTCAAAGAAACAAGCTTTGCAAGAAACACCAGCGCCAGATAGCCAATTCTATCAAAATTGCCCGTTATATGGCCCTCATGCCTTTTACCCGAAATCAAACAGTTAAGAAATAGCGCTCGGATATTTCTGTTCGAAAACCCGGATAAAATCCCCAGCAGGGGATTTTTCCTTTTCTCGCCTTCGCCCCACCACCAAATGCAGTATCGTGTGCTCAGGTTCCGAAATGTTTTCTCAAGAGACATCCTTGCTTTGGCTTTTATCAAAACTGAAAACGAAAGGGCTCCGATTTGTTGGAGCCCCTGGAGGGATGCCGCGAACAGCGGCGGTACGAAGGTACGATTTACGAAAGTTTTGCTGCCGGTGGGTAGAGCACTAGCACATAACAGGTTTGCACCCTGTCAGTGCAGTAGTTTTTTGGGGTTTTCTTGAACCTAGTTTTTGGATGGTAGGTTTCCAAGCCCACATCCTTAACCAGCCAGGTGATTATGTTGCCATTGCCACAGCAACTTTTTTCACTTCTGGTACAAGTTCTTCCTTACGGTTGAACTTAGTTCAATATCCTGTTCCCTTCCAGCTCGTTGATCACAACCTGGAAGTTCTCTCTGCGCTAGAGAGTTTGGATTCCCGTGAACAGGTGCTATCACCTTCTCCGGTGTGATCCGGAAATGATAGGTAGCAAACTGCGTTCGCACCCTACACTTAAGTCCAGGCTGCTCGGTCGGACTTTCACATGGGATTTTTTAGGTCCCACACTACTAATCCCCCGCCGGAAG
>Ga0137367_10005195_pt1 | contig 10551 bp, 11 predicted proteins | sample SagtaG_14_FD_104939 | JGI IMG/M metagenome (GOLD analysis project Ga0137367, IMG submission 104939) | Vadose zone soil microbial communities from Sagehorn Ranch, Mendocino, California, USA - Sage1_L_80_16 metaG | ecosystem: Environmental > Terrestrial > Soil > Vadose zone | place: USA... | reverse complement strand
GGCATCGCCGATTTTCTAAACCGCAACATCGTGGGAATCACGCTGGCCTGAGCGCGTCGACGTGGGTCGGGACGTGGGTTGACACGAAGAGAAAATAAATACTCGTGTGTTTTCAATGCCGGCAAGCGGAAACCACTTCGGCGAACGAGCCGAATTTCTCCAGCAGCTTCTTGGCGATCGGCTTGACGTCGCGGCGGGGCAATGCCCGGAACAGCACCAGCTCCAGGAGCTCGTACTCGGCGAGGCCCTGCGCACCGGCCTGGCGGAACCGCGCGCGCAGGCGCTTGCGATGGCCATGATAATGCGGCGGCGCCTCCGCGATCGCGGACAGGGCGGCGTTTTCCTGAAGGTCCGGCTTTCCCCGCATCGCCTGGCTCCGGGCCGCGTGGCCCGCATCAGCATGCCGGGATCGCGGATTTTTGCAAACCCGACGGCGGGTCACACCCGGTAGGGTGGCTTGTCGAGCCCTTGCGGCGACAGGGTGAAAATCTCGGCGCCCTTCTCGGTCACGCCGATCGTGTGCTCGAATTGCGCGGAGAGCGAGCGGTCGCGGGTGACCGCGGTCCAGCCGTCGGACAGCACTTTCACGTGCGGACGGCCGAGATTGATCATCGGCTCGATGGTGAAGAACATGCCGGGCTTGAGCTCGAGGCCTTCGCCGGGCCGGCCGACGTGGACGATGTTCGGCTCGTCGTGGAACAGGCGGCCGAGCCCGTGGCCGCAGAAGTCGCGGACCACGCTCATGTGCTGCGGCTCGACGTAGCCCTGGATCGCCGCCCCGATATCGCCGGTGGTGCCGCCCGGCCTGACCGCGGCGATGCCGCGCATCATCGCCTCGTAGGTGACCTCGATCAGCCGCTCGGCGCGACGGGGAACCTCGCCGACCGGGAACATCCGGCTCGAATCGCCGTGCCAGCCCTCGAGGATCAGCGTCACGTCGATGTTGACGACGTCCCCGGATTTGAGCGGCTTGTCGTTCGGGATGCCGTGGCACACCACGTGATTGATCGACGTGCAGGTGGATCTGGCGTAGCCGCGGTACATCAGGGTGGCGGGCAGCGCGCCGTGATCCATGGCGAACTCGAACACCAGGCGGTCGAGCCGCCCGGTCGGCACGCCGGGCTTGACCTCGCCGGCCAGCATGTCGAGGCATACGGCAACCAGACGGCCGGCCTTGCGCATGCCGGCAAAGGCCTCCGGGCCGTAAAGCTTGATCTGTCCGGTCTTGCGCAGCGGCGCGAGCGCCGCGTCCACATAGGTCATTTTTGCTCGCGGGCGTCGCCGCGTCCCCGCGGCCGCCACACCGCCGCTCGTGCGACGAATGTAGGCAAGCCCGCCCCGCGCGCAAGCATCGGCTTAGTCGGCGATCGGGACCGGGGCTTCGATCGCGATCGCGCGCTCGGTGAGCTCGCAGCGCCACGCCAGGGCCTCGAGGCCCCGCGCCCGGGCCCGATCGAACGCGACGGCGTAGCGGGGTCGATGTCGCGGGCGAGCGAGAATCGCGCCGCCGAGCCGATCTGGACGACGAACAGCAGGATCGCCCGCGCTCCCGCCGCCGCCATCCCGGCGAGCTCGTCGAGGTGCTTCGCCCCGCGCGCGGTCACGCAATCCGGGAACTCGGCCGATGCCGCTTGCCGCATCAGGTGCACGTTCTTGATCTCGAGATAGCAGGGCGCGCGACCCGGCGCTTCGAGCAGGAAGTCGACCCGACAGTTTCGGCCGTAGCGGACCTCGCGGCGGACGGAGGGATAATCTCGAAGCTCGGGAATGAGCTCTCGCTGCAGTGCCTCGGCGACGAGCGAATTCGGATTGGCGGTATTGATGCCGACGAGCTCGCGGCCGGAGCCCAGATCGACCTCGACGAGCTCCCAGCTCAAGGCCAGCTTGCGGGCCGCGTTGGCCGATCTCGACAGCAGCACGCGCGAGCCCGGCGCCGCCAATCCGGTCATCGCGCCCGGATTGGCGACATGGACCGTCGTCTCCTCGCCGGATGGCAGCACGACGTCCGCCAGAAACCGCTTGTAGCGGCGGATCAGGGTGGCCGGGATCAGGGGAGAGAGGAACTGCATGCTAACCTTCTCCCTCCCCGACGAGGAGGGCGTAGGCGGCCTTCGGCCGCCGTCATGGTCAAGACGCCGACGCGAAGCGTCGGCTTTGGAGACGCGGCAGCGTCGAGCCGGCGTGGGGCTGAGCTGATTCACCCCACCCGCCGCGCTTCGCACGGCGACCTCCCCTCCGGGGAGGTAGTCACGCGGCGATCTTGCCGGCGAGCTCGTCCTCGATATGTGCGCGGACGATGTCGTCGAAGCTCGTCTCGGCCCGAAACCCGAGCTCGATCGCGCGTTTGGCCTCGAGCCGCTGCGGCCAACCGCTGACGATGCGCTCGATCAAAGGATCGCTCTCCCGGCGGATGCGAGCAGCGACCTTGTCGCCGGCGATTCTTCGCAGCGCCGCGATCTCCTCGCCCACCGTGCAGGACACGCCCGGCATGGTGAGATTGATCCGGTTCCCGAGCGCCTCCCGCGACAGCGACGCCGCATGCACCAGAAAGCCGACCGCGGCGCGCGGGCTCGCATGGGTGTGGCGCACGCTCTCCGGCACCGGCAGCACCGCTTCCTCGCCGGCCAGCGGCTCGCGGATGATCGAGGAGAAGAAGCCGGACGCCGCCTTGTTGGGCCGGCCCGGCCGCACGCAGATCGTGGGAAACCGCAGGCCCACGCCGTCGAGAAAACCGCGGCGGTGATAATCGGCGAGCAGCAGCTCGCCGATCGCCTTCTGGGTTCCATACGAGGTCAGCGGCGTGAGATGGAACTCGTCGTGGACCGCCTGCGGAAACGGCGCGCCGAACACCGCGGCCGAGGAGGTGAACACGAGCTTGGGATGATAGCCCTCGCCCGCCTTGCGGACGGCTTCGAGCAGCGCCCGCGTGCCGTCGAGATTGATGCGGTAGCCTTTGTCGAAATCCGCCTCCGCTTCGCCGGAGACCACGGCGGCGAGGTGGAAGATCACGTCGGGACGGCCCGCGATCATCGCTTCGGCCTTGCCCGGGGCGGAGAGATCCGCGGCGCTGGTCTCGATCTTTCCGTCAAATCCCGCCGGCTGCCCCGGCGCCACGACGTCGACCAGCACCAGCTTGTCGATCGCTTTGCCGTTGAGCGCCTTGTCGCGAACCAGCCGCTCGACGAGCTTGCGACCGACCATGCCGGCCGCCCCGATGATCAACATTTGCACGTCGGTTCTCCCTTCAAATCTTCTGATTTCGCAATTCCGCTTTCGTGTCCTCATTCCTCACAGCGCGAAGCCGCCGTCGACCAGATGAATGTGCCCGGTGGTGAAGCTGGATTCGTCGGACGCCAGGTACACCGCCAGCATGGCGACTTCCTGCGGGGTGCCGAGCCGGCCCATCGGCTGGCGATCGACGAAGCCCCGCCGCACCGCGGCGACCGGCTGCTCCGTCGATTTGGCGAGCGCGGCGATGCGCTCGTCGAGCGAGGGCGACTGGATCGTGCCCGGGCAGATGGCGTTGGCGCGAATGCCGCGCTTGATGAAATCCGCCGCCACCGCCTTGGTGAGCCCGATCACCGCCGCCTTGGTGGCGGCGTAGACATAGCGGTTCGGCAGGCCGCGCACCGAGGAAGCGCCGGACGCGATGTTGACGATCGCGCCTTTCTTGCGTTTGAGCATCGCGGGCACGAACGTCCTGATCGTGCGGTGCATCGATTTGACGTTGAGGTCGAAGGAGAAATCCCAGTCCGGTTCCGAGCAATCGAGCACCGAGCCGTGGTGCACGAATCCCGCGCAATTCACCAGCACTTCGACCGGCCCGATGTCGCGGCCGATGTCCTTCGCGAGCGCCTCGACCGCCTCGCTCGAACGCACGTCGAGTTTCTGGCGCACGGCGCCGCGCAGCCCCTTGAGCTTGCCGGCATCGAGATCGGTCGCGACGACCTTCGCGCCTTCGGCCAGAAATGCTTCGGCGATGGCCCGTCCGATCCCCTGCCCGGCCGCGGTGACCAGCGCGATTTTTCCCTTCAGCCGTCCGGCCATGGCCGCCTCCGCATCAATCGAGCGCTTTCATCATATGGACCAATCGACGGTCGCCCAAGTCCTCGATTCTTTCCCGCGCAAAGCCGTGCCGTTCATACCAGGCGATGTTGCCGATGAGCTTTTCGCCGGTGTAGAGCCGCATTTTTCGCCGGCCGAGCTCCCGGGCGCGCGCTTCGGCGACCTTGAGCAGCCGATTGCCGATGCCGCGCCCCTGCACCTCCGGCGCCACCGCCACGCTCCAGATCAGGAGGTCGTCGGCTCGCGTCTCAAGAATCAGCACGCCTTCGAGCGCATCGCCTTGCTCGAGCAGCCATACATCGTAGTCGGTGACGATCGTGGCATAGTCCACCGTGAGCGGCAGCGGCTCGAGCCCGAGAATGGTCCGGTTGCGCGCATAGGCGGCGTGCTGGAGCGCATTGACCGCGGCAACGTCCGCTTGCCCGGCGCGCCGCAATGGCGCTGTGGCGCTCACCCGGCTCACGGTTCACGGCCGCCTGCGCTCGAGATTCTGCCGGAAGAAGCCGTTGAGCTCGGCAAATGACACGGCATCGGCCAGGGCGTCGAAGGTTCCCGCTTCCGCGATGGATCGGGCGGCGCGGATGAAGCCGCCCCAGGCCGCGCGAGCAAGCGCGCCGCCGACGCTGATGCGCCGGACCCCGAGCGCGGCGAGATCCTTCACGGTGAAGCCGAGCGCGCCGCCGATCAGCACGTTGACGGGCTTCGGCGCCACCGCCTCGACGATTTTTGCGATCTGCTCGCGCGTGCGGATCCCCGGCGCATAGAGACAATCGGCGCCGGCGGACGCATACGCCTGCAGCCGGGCGATGGTCTCGTCGAGATCGGTGCGGCCGACCAGGAAACATTCGGCTCGCCCGACCAGCATGACTTCCGGATCCCTGGCATCGATCGCGCCGCGCACAGCGCGGATACGGGCGACCGCCTCCTCGAGCGAAAACAGCGGCTTGTTCGGATCGCCGGTCGAATCCTCGATCGACAGCCCCGCGACCCCGGTGTCGACGCACATCCGTGCGCTCTCGCCGACTTCGCGCGGCGAGGCCGCGTAGCCCGACTCGAAGTCGGCATTCACCGGCAGGTCGCTCGCGCCCACGATGGTCGTGATGTGCGCCAGCATCCCGTCGCGCCCCACCGCGGTGTCCGGCAGGCCGAGCGACCAGGCCGCGCCCGAGCTCGTCGTGGCGATCGCGGAAAATCCGAGGTGCTGGAGATAGCGCGCGGTGCCGACGTCCCACGGATTGGGAATGACGAAGCAGCCGCGCTCATGGAGCGCGCGAAACGCGCGGCGCTTCTCCGCGATGCTGGGCATGCAAACTCCCGTCTCTCACCACGCGCCCTCACCCTCCCCTGGAGGGGAGGGTCGGCAGCGAGCATTTTGCGAGCTGTCGGGGTGGGGTGATTGCTTCACCCCCACCCGGCTCGCGTCTTACGACGCTGCGCCGACCTCCCCCCTCCAGGGGGGAGATAAAGCGAGCAAGCGGCGCTCACACTGTCAATGATTGTCCCGCGGAATGCCCATCACTTTGGCGATGTTCTGATACTTGACCGCGGGCTTGAGCACCATGCCTTCGGCGAATTGCTCGACCATGGAGCGCTGGATCTCCTGCCACGGCGTCTGGCTCGCCGGATATTTGTAGCCGCCGCGCTTCTCGAGCGCTGTCCGCCGCTCCGCGAGCTCCGCCTTCGAGATCAGAATGTTGGCGGTGCCCTTGTCGAGATCGATGCGCACCGGGTCGCCGGTCCTGAGCACGGCGAGGCCGCCGCCGATCGCCGCCTCCGGCGAGGCGTTGAGGATCGAGGGCGATCCCGACGTTCCCGACTGCCTGCCGTCGCCGATGCACGGCAGCGACCGCACGCCCTTCTTGATCAGCGCGGCGGGCGGCTGCATGTTGACGACTTCAGCGCCGCCCGGATAGCCGATCGGCCCGGTGCCGCGGATGAACAGCATGCTGTTCTCGTCGATTTTCAGCGCGGAATCGTCGATGCGGCGGTGATAATCCTCCGGCCCATCGAACACCACGGCACGGCCCTCGAACGCATTCGGGTCCTTCGGATTGGAAAGATAGCGCAGCCGGAACTCCTCGGAGATGCCGCTGGTCTTCATCACGGCGGCATCGAACAGGTTGCCGTGAAGCACCTTGAAGCCGGCTTTCTGCATCAGCGGCTTGCGGTAGGGGCGGATCACGTCGGCGTCGGCGATCGCTCGTCGCCTGACGTTCTCGCCCATGGTCTTGCCGTTGACGGTGAGCGCGTCGGCGTGGATGCGGCCGGCCTTGAGCAGCTCGTGCATGACGGCGGGCAGCCCGCCAGCGCGGTGATATTCCTCACCGAGGTATTTTCCCGATGGCTGCATGTTGACCAGGAGCGGCACGTCGTAGCCGATCTTCTCCCAATCCTCGATCGTCAGCTTGACTCCGATATGCCGGGCGATGGCGTTGATGTGGATCGGCCCGTTGGTCGATCCGCCGATCGCCGAGCAGGCCGCGATCGTGTTCTCGAACGCCTTGCGGGTGAGGATATCGGACGGCTTGAGATCCTCATGCACCATTTCGACGATGCGCTCGCCGGTCTGGTAGGCGATCTGCGCGCGCTCGCGATAGGGCGCGGGGATGGCCGCGCAGCCCGGCAGCGACATGCCGAGCGCCTCGGCGAGCGCGTTCATGGTCGAAGCCGTGCCCATGGTGTTGCAATGTCCGGCGGAGGGCGCCGAGGAGGCGACGAGGTCGATGAACTCCGAATAATCGATCTTGCCGGCCGCATGCTCCTGGCGCGCGTTCCAGACCGCGGTGCCCGAGCCGCAGCGCTCGCCCTTCCACCAGCCGTTGAGCATCGGTCCGCCGGAGAGCACGATCGCCGGCAGGTTGACGGTCGCCGCCGCCATCAGGCAGGCGGGCGTGGTCTTGTCGCATCCGGTCATCAGCACCACGCCGTCGAGCGGGTAGCCGTAGAGCACCTCGACGAGCCCCAGATACGCGAGGTTGCGGTCGAGCGCGGCGGTCGGGCGCTTCCCGGTTTCCTGGATCGGATGCATCGGGAACTCGAAGGCGATGCCGCCGGCCGAGCGGATGCCTTCGCGCACGCGCTTGGCGAGCTCGATGTGATGGCGGTTGCACGGCGAGAGGTCGGAGCCGGTCTGGGCGATACCGATGATCGGCTTGCCGCCTGCCAATTCGTCGCGGGTGAGGCCGAAATTGAGGTAGCGCTCGAGGTAGATCGCCGTCATGCTGGGATTGGCGGGATTGTCGAACCAGGCCTGCGAGCGCAGGCGGCGCGCGTGCTTTTTCGGTTTTCTCGTGGACTTTTTGGCCATCGGTTCCTCCTCGTGATGCCGCCGGGCGACGGTTCTTGCCGGATCGGTTTGATTTCGCGGCGAGGATGCGCTGAACTCCCGGCCGAAATCAATCATGGGCCCGCTGCCACACCTCCGGCAGCGCAAGGCCATCGGGGGAGCCTATGCTGCGAACCATTGCCGCCTTCGACCGCATCGGCGAGGAAAACGCCTTCGCCGTGCTGGCGCGCGCCACCGCGCTTTCCGCGCAGGGCCGCGACGTCGTCAACCTCGGCATCGGCCAGCCGGATTTCCTGACCCCGCCGCATATCGTCGAAGCCGCCGTGAAGGCGCTGCGCGACGGCCATCACGGCTATACGCCCGCGACCGGCATTCTGGCGGTGCGCGAGGCGGTCGCCGCCGATCTGGCCCGGCGCTATCGCGTGACGGTCTCGCCCGACCTGATCATGATCGTGCCGGGCGGCAAGGTCACGATGTTCATGGCGATCCTGATGTTCGGCGAGCACGGCGCCGACATCCTTTACCCGGATCCCGGCTTTCCGATCTACCGCTCGATGATCGAGTTCACCGGGGCGCGGCCGGTCCCGGTGCCGATCCGGGAGGCGAACGGCTTTGCGTTCTCGGCCGAGGAGACGCTCTCCCTCATCACGCCCGCAACGCGCCTCCTGATCCTCAATTCGCCCGCCAACCCGACCGGCGGCGTCACCCCGAAACCGGAGATCGACAAGCTCGTGGCCGGGCTCGAGCGCCATCCCGACGTCGCGCTGCTCTCCGACGAGATCTACGACCAGATGCTCTATGACGGCGAGCAGCACGTCTGTCTGCTCGCCTATCCGTCGATCCGCGAGCGCCTGATCCTGCTCAACGGCTGGTCCAAGACCTACGCCATGACCGGATGGCGCATGGGCTATTCGGTCTGGCCGAAGGCGCTCTACGAGTTTGCCCGCAGGCTCGCGGTCAATTCCTATTCGTGCGTCAACGCCGCCGCGCAATGGGCCGGACTTGCGGCGCTCACCGGCCCGCAGGACAGCATCGCCGACATGGTGGCGCAGTTCGACCGCCGGCGGCAGATCGTGGTAGCGGGAATCGACAAGCTGCCGGGAATTTCCTGCGCGACCCCGAAGGGCGCGTTCTACGCTTTTCCGAACATCGCGCGGACCGGCTGGAAAGCGAAGGCGCTCGCGACGGCGCTGCTCGAAGATGCCGGCGTCGCGGTGGTCGGCGGACCGGATTTCGGCATCCTGGGCGAAGGCTATCTGCGCCTTTCCTACGCCAATTCGGCCGAGAACATCGTCAAAGCGCTCGACCGGATGGGCGAGTTCCTGCGCTCCCGCAAGGCGGCCTGAGCCGCCGGAGACCAATGACCGAGCAGAAGCCCAGCATCATTTCCGTCGGCGAGGTGATGATCGAGCTCACCCGCGGTCCCGACGCCCGCTATGGCCTCTCGTTCGGCGGCGACACGTTCAACACCGCGGTCTATCTCGCGCGCGCCGGGATCGACGTCGCCTATGCGACCGCGCTCGGCGATGATCCCTATTCGGACGCACTCATCTCCCTGGCGTCGGCCGAAGGCGTTCGCACCGAACTGATCGTGCGCGTGCCCGACCGCACCTCGGGGCTCTATCTGGTCGAAACCAATGCCGCCGGCGAGCGCAGCTTCTGCTATTGGCGCGAGCATGCGCCGGCGCGCGAGCTGTTCGAGCTGCCGCAATGGGGCGTGGTCGCCGAACGCCTGCTCGCCTGCCGCCTGATCTATTTCTCCGGAGTGACGCTGTCGCTCTATTCCAACGTCGGCATCGGCCGCTTCCTCGCCTTGGTCGAGCTAGCGCGCAAGAACGGCGTCAAAATCGCGTTCGACGGCAATTTTCGCCCGCGCGGCTGGAAGGGCGATTTGGCCCGCACCCGGACCGTGTTCATGGAGGCGCTCAAGCGTGTCGACATCGCGCTGCCGACGTTCGACGACGAAGCCCTGCTGTGGGGCGACGCGAGCCCCGACGCCACGGTGGAGCGCCTGCAGGCATTCGGCATCGGCGAGATCGCGGTCAAGAACGGCGCCAAGGGCGCGCTGGTGCTCAACGCCGGCACGCGCGAGCTCGTGCCCGTCCCGCAGATCGTGGTGCCGATCGACACCACCGCGGCCGGCGACAGCTTCAACGCCGCCTATTTGGCCGCGCGGCTTTCCGGCGAAGCGCCGGTGGGCGCTGCGGCCTCGGCGCACCGGCTCGCCGGCGAGGTCATCCGCCACCCCGGCGCGATCATGCCGCGCGCCGCCGCCGTGCATTAGGTCGGTTCGGACCAGCGGCAACACGCGCAGATGTGGTCACTGCTTGAACGGTCAGATCAATGCTCGATGTCTCTACCGCTATCCTTATTCGCTGTCCCCTGGAAGAAGTCGCGGAATATGCTTCGGATCCCGACAATGCGCCGAAATGGTACGTGAACATCAAATCCGTCGAGTGGAAGACACCGAAGTCATTGACACCGGGGGCGCGTATCGCGTTCCAGGCGCATTTTCTGCGGCGAAAGCTTGCATACGTCTATGAAATCGTCGAGCTCGTTCCCGGGCAACGGCTCGTGATGCGAACGGATCGGCCGTTCTACATGGAAACGACCTACACGTGGGAAGCTGTTGACGAACAGTTGACCCGCATGACGCTGCGCAACCGAGGTAATCCGACCGGATTTTCCAAGTTGTTCGCTCCGATCATGCCGTTTGCAATGAAACTGGCCAGCCGGAAAGACCTGCAAGCGCTGAAAGCAATCATGGAGCGATAGGGATCCGAGCGTGCATGTTCCGCCCCTGCGCCCACGGATGAAGAATTTTGTCAGCGGCGCAATCCCGCCGCCTCGCGTGCCAGTTCCGTGATCCGCGCAAAATTCCCGGCTGCGATCGCGTCCTGCGGGGCGGGCCAGGAGCCGCCGACCGCGACCACGTTCGGCAGCGCGAGGTAGGCCGCGGCATTGCGCAGATCGATGCCGCCGGTCGGGCAGAATTTGAGCTCCGGACAGGGCCCCGCGACCGATTTGAGCCAGGCGATGCCGCCCGACGCCTCGGCGGGAAAAAATTTGAGCACGCGAAAGCCGAGCGCCGAGAGCGCGAGCGCCTCCGACACGCTGGCGCAGCCCGGCAGCGCCGGCACCGCCGCGGCCGCCAGCGCCGCGGCGAGCTCCGCCGTGGTGCCGGGGCTGACGAGATATTT
>Ga0137367_10005183_pt1 | contig 10567 bp, 8 predicted proteins | sample SagtaG_14_FD_104939 | JGI IMG/M metagenome (GOLD analysis project Ga0137367, IMG submission 104939) | Vadose zone soil microbial communities from Sagehorn Ranch, Mendocino, California, USA - Sage1_L_80_16 metaG | ecosystem: Environmental > Terrestrial > Soil > Vadose zone | place: USA... | reverse complement strand
TGAAAGGAGAATATCGCAAAATCAATGAAAAAAATATTAGTGCTTCTTGGAACCTTGCTTTTGCTCGCAGTCGTAATAACGGCTTGCGGTGGAGCACCGGAACCAACAAAGACGGCAACAGCCGCTCCCACATCTGCCCCTGTGGAAGTGAAGCCCACTGTTGAAGTCCCGAATTTGACTGCTTGGGAAGCATCGGGCCATAATGATGTGGCTGGTCAGCCCTTCCGCCATTGGGACGATGCTACTGCAAACCCAAATGGTGTTCCAACATCCTGCGCCAAGTGTCATACCACGGCTGGCTTTCAGGATTTCCTCGGTGCAGATGGCTCTGCCGTCGGTACCGTGGAGGCTGCTGTCCCTGCGAACCATGCACAGGGTATTCAATGTGTGGCTTGTCATAATACAGCTGCTCAATCGCTCACTTCGGTAACCTTCCCATCTGGAAAGGTTGTTGAAACATCTGAAGATGGCGAAGCGATTTGTATGAGCTGCCATCAAGGTCGCGAATCAAAAGCTAGCGTAGATAAGCAAATTGCTGATTTCAATGCTGCAGATGTTGACGCCGTCCCGGCGTCGATCAAAGATGCGAATGGCAAGGATAAGGCGTTTGGTTTCCTCAATATCCACTATTTTGCTGCGGGTGCCACGCTTTATGGTTCCCAGGCTGAAGGTGGATATCAGTATGATGGCAAGGTCTATGATCCAAAATTCCGCCATGTTGAGGGAATCGATACCTGTGTAGCCTGCCATGATCAACATGCCACAAAGGTGCTCGTTGAGAAATGTACGGAATGCCATGAGAATGTTAAGAGTGTTGACGATCTCAAGAATATTCGTCAGATGGGTTCGCTCGTTGACTACAATGGCAACGGAGATGTTAAAGAAGGAATCGCCGCTGAACTCTCTGGGTTACAGGATATTCTGTACAGTTCTATTCAAGCGTATGCTAGTGAAACTGCTGGTGCGCCAATCGTTTATGATGCCAACACCTATCCTTACTTCTTTGCTGCCGATGCAAATGGGCAGATCCAAAAGGATGATAAAGGCAATAATGTTAGTTACAAAAACTGGACTCCTCGCCTGCTCAAAGCTGCTTTCAACTATCAAGTCTCCTCCAAGGATCCAGGTGCCTTTGCCCATAATGGCAAATACATTATCGAACTGGTCTATGACTCGATTGAAGACTTGAACGGCAAGATTTCCAAGCCTGTGGATCTGACCAAGCTCGCTCGTGATGACGCCGGTCACTTTGCCGGTAATACTGAGCCGTTCCGTCATTGGGATTCGACTGGTGAAGTTCCTGCCGGTTGCGCCAAGTGCCACAGCGCCAGTGGATTGCCCGAATACATCCATAATGCTGGCACTGAGGTAGTTACCAAGTCTGGTGTTCAGATCACCGGTGTCGTTGCACAACCCGTTGCAAATGGTTTCGCATGCGCGACCTGCCACGATACATCCAACTTCCCGAATCGCCTGGCGGTCGTCAATGTGCCGTTCCCCTCGGGCGTTTCGTTGACCTTCAGCACCGAGAAGGATGATAAAGGCAATTTGAAGCCGGTCGATGCCAATCTGTGTATCGAATGCCACCAGGGACGTGAGTCCACGGTAACCGTGAACAATTACCTAGCTGGTAGAGACGTTGATACGGCTGATCCGAAGATTAGCTTCAAGAACGTCCACTATTTTGCCGCCGGTGCAACTTTGTTCGGTGATGCTGCCAAGGGTGCTTATCAATACGATAACCAAACCTATGTTGGTCAGAATGTGACCCACCCGTTGAACAAGTGTACTGACTGCCATGACGTCCATGCTTTGACGGTCAAGACGGATGCCTGTAAGACATGCCATACCAATGTTAGTAGTGTTACAGATTTGGAAAACATCCGCTTCAACACCGATACAACGGACTGGAATGGCAACGGCGATACAACCGAAGGCATTGCCAAGGAGATTGATACCTTCCGCACCAATTTATATGCCGCTATTCAAGCGTATGCCGAGAAGGCTGGAACACCGATCGTCTATGATCAAAATTCCTATCCATACTTCTTTGTAGATGCGGATAAGGATGGCAAGCCCGATAAAGGTGATAAGGGTCTGATTGGATACAACGCTTGGACTCCACGTCTCTTGAAGGCTGCGTACAACTATCAATACTCGGTCAAGGATCCTGGTGTGTTTGCGCACAATCCGATGTACACCATGCAATTCCTGTATGACTCGATCAAGGATCTTGGTGGTGATGTAAGCAAGCTCACTCGCCCTGAGACCCCCGCTGCGAAGTAGTTCGATCAAGGTTCTTAAAAAATGACGGGTGCATCAGCACCCGTCATTTTTTATAGTGAATGTCTTTGCAAATGGCACAAACGCTGCAGAGCTTGCTCTGCATTAATCAGGAGATTGCTTCACTTGTACGGAACGATCGTTCGCAACGACATGAAAATTTACGCCTTGATAATTCCCTTACGAATAGCATAACGAACTAATTCTGAACGCGAATGAAGATTCAATTTTCGCATGATGTTCTCGCGATGGCGTGCAACCGTCTTTGGAGAAATCACCAGTGCCGAAGCGATCTCTTCATTATTTGCGCCTTCCGCAAGATAAGTCAAAACTTCCTGTTCTCGGTCCGTCAATTCTGAAGAGGTTGGCTGTTCGGATGGACGACCTCCGTTCAGGAAATCGCGCACCAATAACTTTGCCAGAGATGGATAGAGATATACCTCTCCAGTAGCGGCGGCGCGGATCGCAGTTAACAGTTCATCCGGAGCGGCGCGCTTCGGAACATAACCTGTTGCACCTGCCTCAAGCATTTTGAAGAAGTATTCCTCATCCTCATGAATCGTTAGGGCAACGATGGAAACATCAGGCATGTGCTTCTTAATTTCACGCGTCGCATCGATGCCAGAGAGATCCGGCAAACCAATATCCATCAGAATAACATTTGGCTTGAGACGCAGGGCGGCTTCAATGGCTTCGTGTGCAGAAGATGCCTCGCCAATAATTTCCACATTCCGTTCATTTTCCAACAACATCCTCAACCCGGAGCGGACTACGGCATGATCATCCACTAATAACAAACGTGTGGTCATTTCTTCACCTCTTCCTGAATTTGGAAGCTTGGAGGGCGCGAAGTGGGCACAGACACATGATGATACGGAATTGTTGCTTCTACTTCTGTGCCATAGCCCGGACGTGATTGGACAGCGACTGTTCCACCCAACAAGGCAGCGCGTTCTTCCATGCCTGCCAGCCCGAGTGAGGGACGATTGGCGCGTCGTTGCTGGACCTGTTCGCGGTCAAATCCAATGCCGTTGTCAAATACACTGATGCGTACATTCTTTTCATCGAAGTACAAATGCATATTCACGTGAGTCGCCTGGGAGTGTTTGATAATATTATTCAAACTTTCCTGAACGATTCGGAAGATCGTGATCTTCATGGCATCATCAAGATCGCATTCTTCACCATGAATGTCGAGGCGAATGCTTAGAGGGGAGTGCTCCTGGATCTTCGTGGAATACCAGCGGATCGCGGCGGAGAGCCCAAGATCATCCAAATGTGAAGGGCGCAGGTCTGCCATTAGGTGCTGAAGCTCCTGGAGCGAATCGGCTGTTAGAGCTTCGAGTGTGTGTAGTGTATTCAGCGCCTCTTTGTTACGCGTGTGCAAACGTCCTTCCAAGCCGCGTAACCCCATGCCAATCGCGGTAAGCGCCTGCCCGGTTTCATCGTGAAGATCATGGGCAATGCGCTGACGTTCCGATTCCTGTGCAGCAACGACGCGGCGGAACAATTCAGCGCGCAGGGTTTCGCGTTGCTGTGACTCCTCCAGGCGCGCTGCCTGTAATTCGGCGATCTTGCGATCTGTCTCCACCTGAAAAGCACGCAGGAAGCGGATGACAAATATGGCTGCAGCCACAGCGGTTGCGGCGCGGAACATTTGAATCGGGAAGCCAAAAACGTTCTCGAAGCCTATTTCATTGATATGCTGTGAAATTGCGAGGGGAGTTGCTTTCGAAAAGATTTGACCGAAAAGCCCATACCAGGCAAACGCGATTGCCGCCCACAATGCATCCCGCCCGAAGCGAACCAAGCCTGAACGGCGAAATGCTCTTTGTTGCACGACCAGCCCAATGGCAGTCAGAACCGAAGCAGATGTCGCTAGAGTGTAGCGAGTCCAAACATCCGCCACATCCCAAAGAACTTTGCCAGTATATTGCCCCTGAAAACTATACAGCCCAAATACCCAGATCGCCTGAAGCCCAATTGGGATGAGGAGCAATAATCGACGCGTCACCTCAGTATCGGCAAGTAAAAAACTACCGAATGCCGCAAGCGAAATGAATGAAAAAGCCAGAGTGGCAAGTTGAATCGCTAAGATAATGGATACTTCAGTATCTGTAAGAGGATGGCTCATGAGCAAATACATTCCAATCCACTCATGAGCAGCATGCACGAGACCGAATCCTGCCAGGGGAGGCAACGCACGGCGCAACCGAACATCGGAAGCTCTGCCACCTTCAATAGCCACAAGCAGGCCCATGCTGAAAAAAGCAAGGCCATAAATGAAGTAAATGGGAACGATGTATGGTGCGCCTAAGATCACAATTTGCCTCTCAACGAAGCTATGGTTTCACAAAATGCGGTTATGTTGCTCTTAATTTACTCCCACAGGTTCGGCAGAAACGATCGGCTGGACGAGCGCGCGTTCCACATTCATGACAATAGACCTGTTCTTCACCGCTTTCTGCTTCACTTTGTTTCGAGCGGTGGCGGCGACGGGATTTTTGTTCTGTCATTTGCTGTGTAGAGCGCCAGTAGAAATACAATGCCATGCCGATCAACGCCAGCCCAAAGCCGCCGATGATCCATGGAAGACCGTCGATCGATACGCGTCCTTCTGTATTGGAATTGATGGGTTTCGATGGCTGGATGTTTGCACTGTTGGACGGTTTCGTCACAGCTTCAGATTGACGCTCATACTGAACCTTGAATACATTCGACTGCCCCATCCTCAAACCACTTTGTTCGACTGTACCCACAATGAATGATCCGTCTTCCGAAGTGGAAGTGCTTGTAAATGGAGGATCTGCAACAAGATTGGTGCTGTCTGCCGGAACCTGCATGGTTACAGTAAATTGATCCACATCGTAATCGCCGAACCAGCGAAACGAAAAGGAACGCTGATTTCCGTTGCGTGTAAGAGACTGGTAGTATTCGATCCGGTACGGATCGTAGGAAGTTACCTTTACATTCACCGTTTGCCAATCGCCCTGTGCCGCGGGACCGGTGTAATCTGCATCGATCAGCTTACCGCTTGCATCCAGATAGGCAACCGCGTTCAAATTGCTGCTTGTCGGAAATCGCAAAGTTACCTCGGCCGGCAATGTCACGCTTTGATCCACAGTAAATTCGTGAATGACAAGCATGCTCGGCTGGTCATATTCAGACCATAGCTGGATATGAATCGACTTCAGTTTTGTCACGCCTTGCGCGTTGGCAGTAGTGGGGAAGATCAATAAACTCAGGAATAAAATGACCAAAAGCCACTTACGCATAAGTGGACCTCCAAAACGAATAGGCTTCATTTAATCTTATCACGCAATGAAATTGGATTAATACAACGAACTACACCAACTTAGTAGAAGAATGTCACCCTCCGCCTAGCGTTGTACGGGCGACCCAACGCGGCTGCCTTTACAATTCATAAAGAAGTATGTTGAAAATCCTAGCTGTAAAACATTAGATAGGCGGGTCGCCCCTACGCATGATTTATTGCTTGGACTAGCTTCCAGCAAGCCCAATTTGCAGGCGTGGATATCGCATGTTTTTCCCCTGTTTTTACAATTGCGCCGCAAATCGCATCGATTTCCGTAGGTGCGCCGCGCAGTACATCCTGCAACATGGAGGAATGGTTGGCGGCCGTTTTTAGCGCCACCTCCTCTGCGGCAGCAACCGGATTATCGAACGGCAGCTTTATTTTTTCCGCTTTCGCCACCTCGGCAGTTTCGCGAGCCAATGTTCCCAGCATTTCACGAGCAGATGGACGTTCGAGCAATTCGCCATTCTTAACTTGTAGTAACGCTGTTAATGGATTGATCGCAGCATTGACGACGAGCTTTCCCCAGATGAGAGATTGCGCATCCTCCACGATCTGCACGTTGAAATTTGCGATTCTCAGCGCCGCCTCAAGCGGACCGAGAGCTGGGTTCCGTTCCATCGAAATTGGACCTTCGCCGCCGGCTTTTACAAGCCCTGCACCCAGCAGAGTCGCGCCGGTGGTGGTGACGCCGAGGGCAACGCGATTCAACCCAAGGCTTTGCATGAGCGTTTCGCGGTTGCCGAGTCCATTTTGCAGAGTAACGGCGAGTCCCTCCTCGGCAAGGCATTCTTTTACTTGTTCTGCAGCGCGTTGCGTCTGCCAGGCTTTGACAAGTACAAGCGCGTATTTGACTCCCACACTTTCATGCGGGTCGTCGATAGCATGAACATTGAATTTATGCTCGTTTCCATGAGAATCGATCAACCGAACCCCATTGTGGCGAAGCGCATCTAGCCCTGCGTTCCACGTTCCAAGCATCGTGATGTCATATCCCGCCTGCGAAAGCCGCGCCGCAAAAAGACTGGCTAGTGCACCTGTGCCAACGATCAGAATATCATCTTTCATCCTTTAATTACCTACAACACTTACTCGTAAACGTCCAAAAATGTAATTCGTGATTTTTCCATGTTCATTCTGAGGACGAGCTTCAAACACATATGTTATGAGATATCTTCCGCTACCAAATGTTCTGAGTTGTATTCCTTCTTGTTGATTAGTCAAGCCATAGCGACGGAGTAACTCGTAGTCGAAACTTCTACCCATCGTCATGGGCGCTGGATACCATTTCTCGAGTCTCTTTCCAAATTCAGGTACCCAATCCCATCTACCACCTCCCAAGTCGTAGTCAACAGGAATGATGTTGGATGTCGAGTGCATTCTCCAGTCGTTCGCGATAAAGTCAACAACATGCTGCTTATCGATCAGAGGTACGTCTGCTTCTGTTAGTCTTCTTCCATGAAATAGAAGGCGATCTCGAATAATAAGCTGCCCACATGCAAGATTCACTACAGCAAATAGGATTAGGAACGCAAAGGATAATCCAGCAATTATTTTCTGTAATTTGCCCTGGTTCATAAAGGTGACAGGCAACAGGAATACAAGAAACAAGAACATTGGTAGAAATTGCACGGTCTGATCGGGTCGTTTAGCATCGATCCAGTCGGGTCCGCCCAGACATAATGTGATTGAGTAGGACAGTCCAATGATAAGAGCCGATAAAACGACTAGTTGTATCGTCGCAGGATTTATCGTCAAATTGGAATCCTGCCCGGAAGCTTGTTTCTTCCACGCTAGAAAAACTGTAAAGAGAAATGCGGCAAACGCAAAAACAGTCTGCAGGAGATAGGTAGTGCCGACCCATCGAAGCAGAATCTCTGCCCATAGTGAAAGGCCATGGTTATCTGCATGTTTGAATGCAAATGGGAAAATTTCCGATTTTGCCCATTGAAAAGGGACATACAAAGGAATTTTCAAGAACGATGCTAATGTGGGTTTTGATACAAATTGTGCAGGTATGTTCTGGTTATAATTCCCAATTTGATTTAGAGACACATTTTGAAAGTAAGGAAACCACGTTAGCAATCCTGAAATCAGGATAATCAAAACAATGAGACTCGTTACAAGCCAAAAATTGTTTGTGGCTGGTCTTTTATATAGAATCATTCCAAGAGTAATAATTGCTATTACAACAGCATTAACTACTCCCGCCAAATAGAGAGATGGCGCTGTCAGGATCAGTACCATAATGGGCGGCAGATTCCAGAGCGATGGCTTTTCCAGATAACGCAGCGCCCAGAATAGAAAAAGAATATTGACCAGAGTAGTTGTATATTGATTCCAAAACTCGACCGATGAGGAGCGTAAAATCACTGAAGTAAGTGATGGAATTGTTACGAGCAGCAAATCACGTCTGTTCCTGCTAAAGAACTTCCAGCCAATGAGGGATAAGAGAAAAATTTGTGTTAAGCCAAGAAAAAAACTAACAGATAATAAATTGGGCAGGAAACTTAGAAAATAACCTAGAATAATCATGCCATTGGGGTTAGGAATAGTACTAGAACTGATTAAACCCACCGGTATATGAAGAATTCCGGATGTATAACCCAGCCAGATATTTGTTGCTTGATCTTCCCGCCATTGCGAAATTTGTGCCCAATGGTATCGGTCAACGATTATCAGTGTGATAAAGAGTATACCGATAAAGACCAGGATATTCTTTTTTGTCCTGCTGTATTGATCCATTTCCACAACCTTTGCTGCGATGATAAATGGGGGACAATGGCTAAAACCATTGTCCCCCATTTATTTTAGTCAATATCCTTCAGTAGGGCATCCCACTCTTTGTTGTCCATTTCCACCGTGTGTTCGGGAGCAGGGAAACGTTTGGTTTCGACATCTTCGATGTAATCGGCGAATGCCTTTTGCATCTCGTGATGAAAGTCTGCATATTTCTTGACGAACCTGGGAGTGAAGCGGTCAAACAAACCCAGCAGATCATGTGTGACCAGGACCTGTCCGTCACAACCGACGCCCGCGCCAATGCCGATGGTAGGAATGGAAATCTTCTTCGAGATCAACTCTGCCAGCCGCGCCGGAACGGACTCAAGTACGATGCTGAAACAGCCCGCCTCTTCCAGGATCAGAGCGTCTTCGACCAGCCGTTTTGCCGCGCTGGCAGTTTTGCCCTGGGCACGGAATCCGCCTAACTGATTGACAGACTGTGGTGTAAGCCCAAGATGTCCCATCACAGGGATGCCCGCGCTGGTGATGGAACGGATTGCATCCGCGCGTTCGCGACCGCCTTCGAGTTTGACCGCGTCCATGCCGCCTTGTTGCAGGAAGCGCCCGGCATTGCGCGTCGCTTCTTCGACCGAAACCTGATACGACATGAATGGCATATCGCCAATCAGGAGGGCGCTCTTCGCTCCACGAGAAACAGCGCGGCAGTGATGGAGCATCTCCTCCATGGTGACCGGGAGTGTGTTCTCATATCCAAGCACGACCATGGCAAGCGAATCGCCGACCAAGATGGCATCGATGCCCGCCTTATCCATTGCCAAAGCAGTGGGGTAGTCGTAGGCAGTCAGCATTGTGATAACTTCGCCTCGATCCTTTTTCTGGCGAAATGAAAGTGTCGTCACTTTTTTGCGCGCCGTAGGCGTGTTGGTAGAAACAGGTGCTAACGTAGACATAGGTATCCTCCAAATGGTAGGAGCCGTTTGTGTTGCGATCATCCCCTGGTCGCCGCGACTTGGACAGCTTTTAGAATATTCCGTCGCGTTCCAATGGATACGCGCGGTGTTGCAATTATTCCACAGAATGTAATTTTAAGACATAGGGAAATCTATATATCTTTCGTGTCCGTCATTGCGAGTTCACTACGGAGAAGAACGCTCCTCCCAATGACATGAGAAGCAGTATAATAATTTCAGACTATTTTCGTTATTGTGGATGTCCACAGTAATAGATAAACAGGAGGCATCTCATGAGGAGAATGTTTGGCTTTTTGATTGGCATCGCCGTGGGAGGATTGGTCGGCAGCTCCATCGCTTTGTTGATGGCACCAGACACCGGAGAAGCATTGCGGAGTCAGTTGCGTGCCCGTGGACAGAACTTTTTCAGCGATATTCAACATGCAGCCGACGAGCGCCGCATCGAGCTCCGCCAGCGATTGGAAGTGATGCGCGCCCCGCGCGAAGAAATGTAGTTTCGGTATACAAGTAGACAGGTAAACAGGAAGCGACCATTTTTCCGTGTTTACCTGTCTACTTATTTAAGATACTTGTCAAAAAATTCGACAGAGCGTTGCATTGCCAGGCTAAAATTTCTTGAAATATTGTGGTTGTCTCCGGGGTAAGTATAAAGTTCCACAGTCTTATTTGCGGCGAGCATTTCATCATAGAGCATTTGCGAATACTCCACTGGAACCTCTTCGTCTGTGGTGCTGTGATGCAATTGAATCGCTGCACGTAGATCATGGAGATAATCGTTCGCCGAGATGGAATTCCAAAACTGTGCGTTATTCTGCACAGTCCCATATGCTCGTTGCATGGAATAAACCCAGGATCCCGGACCGGGCGTCGTCTGCCTGGCGCCAGCATTCCAGCGTGTGAATAGGTCCGGGTACGGAGCGACCACGCCGCCCCAGATCACGCCTACTTTGATATCCGAAGTAATGACCATAGCGCGCAAGGTAATGTATCCGCCCATCGAATGTCCCCACATGCCGATGCGATTGGTATCGGCATCGGGATACTTCTTTACAGAAGCGACTGCATTCAACACATCGATCGTGTAATCAGGTTGAGTGTATCCGCCTCGCGGCGTCCCTTCGGATCGATCGTGCCCGCGATAATCAGACTTGAAAACAATGTAGCCGTTGCGCGCGATCTGATCTACGTAGGCGATATATCGTCCTGTGGTGCGGTAAACAGTTGGTGGGATGTATCCATGATTGAAGATGAT
>Ga0137367_10005180_pt1 | contig 10568 bp, 8 predicted proteins | sample SagtaG_14_FD_104939 | JGI IMG/M metagenome (GOLD analysis project Ga0137367, IMG submission 104939) | Vadose zone soil microbial communities from Sagehorn Ranch, Mendocino, California, USA - Sage1_L_80_16 metaG | ecosystem: Environmental > Terrestrial > Soil > Vadose zone | place: USA... | reverse complement strand
TTTGGTGAACCAGACCGCTTGTGGTGTCTGGATCAGCGCTTTGATCAGATTAGCATCAGCCTTATTACCGCTGGAGGTGAGAGCAGCGATCTGGTCAAGTGCACCGTGGTTCGGCTTGGGGACATAGAATAGGGTGTTAGGATCAAGGCCGGTCTGTGGCTTTGCCAGAGCAGATGCAGGTGCCATTAGCACCATGAGAAGGGTGCTAACAATCAGGATGTATATCAACTTTCTTTGTTTTGTCATGGTACTCTCCTTTTGTCTCTTGCAGGCGGACGCTGCCTGCTTGGTTTTAGTTTGCGACCCATTACACGCTGGATCTTGCCTAGCGAGTTGAGGTTACAAAAGTCCGATAGCCTGCCGATTTTATTTCATTTGGATGGTGATGCTATATCTGAGTCCATCAATCAAATTAACAAAAATGAAAGCTATTATCAGTATAGCTTTCATGGTGACAAAAGTCTTATAAGATATTAATCTATATAAGTAGAATATTGACCGCTGGAGAACAAAATCAAAAGTCAGCCTCTAGGCATTCACCTGTTTCACAGGTCGTTTATAGTCTCTGGGGCTCATTCCCACTTCTTGTCGAAAGACTCGGCTGAAATAGGCACTGCTTGAAAAGCCTGTTTCTAAGGCTATTTCTGTCAAATTGTGCTCCCCTTTTTCTAAAAGTGCTTTTGCTTGATCCACTCGGTAACGATTGAGATAAGTGACCAAAGTGATGCCCATTTCTTGGTGAAAACAACGCGCCAAGTATTCTTTGCTCATGTTCACATACCGGGCTGTATCCTCTAATGAGATTGATTCCATATAATGCTTATGAAGATAAACGATTGCTTTACGAACAACGCGTTGCGCTTCGCCCACTAAAGTTCCACTGCGCGCCAGAGCTGCTTCGATATGGGATAAAGTTTCTTTTGCGCTGAACAAGCCTTTCTTAAGTATACTGGTTACGCCTCGGCCCAAATTTTCCATATCTTCCAATGATAAGGTCTGGCCAGTTAACACAATTACGGGAATATCTCGGCTGCGTTGATCACTGCGCATGGCTTCTAAGACGCCAAACCCGTCTAACTCAGGCATCATTAAATCCAGGAGTACCAAATCTGGATGTGCCTCTTGGATGATATCCAGTGCTTCTCTTCCATTTCTTGCCTTCAAAATATGATAATTTGGTGACCATGCTCCAACCATGCGGGCATGTAGTTCTAAGGTGCTCGGTTCATCATCTACGATCAGTATAATTTTTCCAAGTTCATCTGCGCCTTTGTTGATTTCTTGGCGTTCCAGTGCTTTTGTAAGTTCGGTTTTGTTGAGTGGTTTGGTGAGGGTATTTAATTCGAGAACTGAACCTCTATCTTGTTTTCCATCGAGTGCATAAACCAATACAGGGATATCTTGCGTAAGAGAGTTTTCCCTCAATGCTTTTATCACTTCCCAGCCTTGTTCCGTGCTCGTGTCCTGTTCCAGGATGACAGCAGCCGGTTGGGATTTGAGCCAGTAAGGCAGCCAACTGTTTCTTGCATCAATCCATACGATTTCTACATCAAATCCTTGTTGGATTAAATACTCACGCAATTGCTCTCCATTACCGGAGCGTTCAGCTAAAAGAAGTACGGTTCGATCATGGGATATTATTTCTGGCAACCTAATGTCTGTCTCACTGTTTATGACCGGAAGCGTGAAATAAAATGTTGAGCCCACGCCCTCTTCTCCAGATGAGCGGACTCCGATGCTTCCACCATGGAGTTCGACCAGCCGCTTACATATGGCTAATCCCAGTCCCAAGCCGCCGTATTCAAGCGCAGTTGTCCGTTCTGACTGGCGAAACTCATTGAAGATAACGGTTTGCTCCTCCGGCAGAATTCCCAGGCCAGTATCGCTCACCTCAACAGTGATTGCATCATTAATGGCGCTTACTCGTAATGTCACTCGGCCTTGAGGAGTGAATTTCACCGCGTTATTGATCAGGTTGAGCACCACTTGCCGCAGCCGTGTCCGGTCTCCCCATATCTTGGGCAAACCTTCAGAAATAGAAGTCTGCCACTCCAGGCCCTTATCTTGCACTAATTGCTCTCCCACAGATGCGACCACCTTGAGCACCTCTGCCAGGTCGAGCGGTGCACAGACTAACTTCAGCTCTCCCATTTCATTCTGCGCTAAATCCAGCACATCCCGGATTAGACCATCCAGATGTTGCGCACTGGCGTGAAGTCTTTGGAGGTCACGTCCGGTTTCGGATCTATCATTTTTCCCCTTTTGTAGTAGCAACTCGCTTAATCCCACGATCATACTAAGCGGGGTACGAAGCTCATGGCTTACTGTTGAGAGAAAGCGGCTCTTCAAACGATTCGCTTCCTCAGCCAATTGGCGTCCTTGTGTGGCTTCTCGATATAAGCGTACCACCTTGAGGAACGTGACCAATTGCCAAACAATATGGGCGCATATTTCCAAATGGGCTGCATCAAACGCGACAAATCCAACTTCCTCTTGGCCAGCCATGGGGAGCAGGACCAGGCGATAGGGTTCATCATATAAACCTTTGGGTGGAAATTCTCGGCTTGGGAAACGGAGTTCGATACCATGTTCCGATACTTTTCGCAGTGAACATGAACCAACGGGATCGTCCTCCTGCGGTTCGAAGAAAGCCACGCCGACGTGTTGAATTCCTACTTGAGGTAAATAATTCGCCAGTATCTCATAGACTTGTGCCTCATCCAGCGCGGTGAGTAAGCGCGCATTCAACTGGCCCACTTGATCTGCGATCCAGATTTGATGGATGATCAAGTGTCTATGTTGGCGCTCCATATGCTGAGTAATAAGGGCACGGGCCTCGGCCACCATTGCCTCGGGTTGTTGATCGGTCGGCGGCCATTTCATCATTTTGCGGATCAATCCTAGGCTGCTTTCCAACGCCGAGAGAGCTGCATTCCATACATACATATCATCTTCAAGAGTCTCGACGCGTGTCAGGGTTTCCTCGAGCGATAGGCGAAAACTGATAGAGTTTTTCGAACGCAAACTCTCAACAAATGTTTCTACCAGACGCTTGCATCGAGGTCGTACTTCGTTGGGGCTTAAACGTTGTGTCCCTGCTAAAACGATTTCAGCCATTGTTTTTGCTAGATGGGATGTAACGATCGTTGAATTGCTGCGGGACGCGGGGGCTCCAGACTCGCTAACCATAGCCTGTGGCATTGCACTTGGCTGGCAGCCGCACGATTGGCGGACAACAAATTGCATAGGTACTGTGATGCTCTCCAAATTTGTTCTTCGACCTTCAATGCAATCGAGTAGTAATTCCAACGCCTGATAGCCCATACGAAATGGCGAGCTATGAAAAGTAGTAAGCGGTGGTACTTGAGTGATCGCTTCGAATGTGTCATCAATGCCGATGATCGCTACATCCTGAGGGATTCGAAGTCCGGCAGTTTTGAGGACACTCATCGCTCCAATCGCGGATTCGTCATTGCTGGCTAATACAGCAGTGAACGGAACGCCCGCATCTAAAATCTGACGCATGGCTTGTTGGCCCCCATTGATTCCATGACTCCCATAAGCAATGAGACTTGGATCAGAGGCAAGTCCATATTCTTGAACGATCTGCCGAAAAGCTTTCAATCGGATGCCGCTATCGCCGGCTGAATCATTGGGGTAGCCGGCAATAAAGGCAATCTGGCGGTGACCATGAGCCATAAGATGCAACAGTGCCTGACGTATCGCACCGAAATTATCAATGGAGACGGTTGGACCAGGCTCGCCGGTCGCGGCAAAGACAACCGGATGTCCGGCAGCGATCAATTCTTGTATGTAGTGTGATCTTGACTCTGAGAATAATGGGTTGAACACGATCAGCCCATCTGTGTTCCAGGGTCCGACCGGTAGATAGTCAACATCTGAGGATGGAATGGGCCATGCTGGATGAGCCGAGGTATAGGAGGAGCTGTCCATGCCACAAGCCAGCAACAAATTGCACCCCCGATTCTCCGCAGCTGAACACACTCCGTGCAGCAGGGGCCCAATGAAATTTCCCAAAATTGTCCCGTAGTAAACCTGAACACCTGCGAGCACTCCGATCGTGGGTCTTTTTTTCGCGATCTTCCTCATGAGGAAAATTCTCTATGCAATCTGTGAACTCATAATATGTATGCCATCTATCTTTTCTGACAATATTATACGAGTAACTGAGATACAAAGGACCCGTTTCTCGCTTGAGACGGGTCTAATCATCGCTTTCTAAGTTTTATACTAGCTGATTGGCAAATTCCCTCGCCTCATCAGCCAGTTTGGTGAGGAATCGAATCGTGCTTCCCCAAACGTCTACCAATTCCTCCAGTGGATGACCAAACATCTGCTGAAGAATCGGTTGTTGACTCTGATCAGCGACCATGAATGCTACACCATAAACACCCACACTAAACTTTAGCACTGACTCAATATCATAAGCAAAGCGGACAATTCGCGGGTCGCCGTGCCAGCCTGCAGAGCGCAAACCTTCGAGATATCCTTCAAAGACGATCTGATCAAGTTCATAGGTCTGGGCTGAATCAATTTCCATGAAGTTAATACTCCCCGCCACGAGAGGCGCAAGTTCCTCGCCGGGCGTAGCGCTGCCTACAAATGCCCAATCAATCAAGACAGTTTGCAAATCACCTTGAGGGTTTAGATGTGCAAAAGAATTCCTTCGAAATACATCCAGATGGGAAAGGGTTTGTGGCTGACGCTCGATGAAATCAAGCCAGGTGTTATGTTCCAACCAAATCCCTTGCATCCACTCGTAAATATCATTCGGAAAAAAGCGCGCAACCAATGGATGCGTCAGTACTTTGAGAGGCAGTATCGGGGCATCCGTGCCAACCCAGGACCGTAGTTGACTTTTTGTCATCCACGGATGTGAGAACGCGGATATGTTCTCGAAGAATATGCCATTAAATTCTCCAACATCGCGGGCGACGTTCCCATATTGATCAAGCGACCATTTCCCCTTTACATCATCCACTACCTCTTCCAGCCATAACCAAACTTCCCGTTTTGGTTGTTCAACGATGCCGTAGCAGCGCGGCGCGCGAATTTTGCCGGGTAAATCATCAAGGAGACCCGATTGATAGGCGAGCGCTTCACGCTTCCAATATCTCAAGGAAACCGGATCATCTTCTTCGTCTGTTGATCGGATTGTCTTCAAGATGAGTGACCATGGCAAATTTGTGCCCCCATCCTGTGCATTTCCAGAGAAGCGAAATATTTCAGAATTGCCGCTTGCTCCGTACAGCGAATCAAATTGCCAATCGAGCACCTCTGCAGTATCGCGTTGAAGGACCTGGCGGACCACCGGCGTAAGTGCAGATTTGTCAACTGTCGCGGGCGTATGGGTGGCTGGTGTTTCCATGCATGTTCCCTGTTTTTTTAGTTGTATTGGTTTTATATGGGAAGGACTTCTTCACACTATACAACTTTTTCCCACTCGAATCAATAGCCCGCATCCTTTCGGAAACGGGCTATCGTTTGTTTATAGCTGATTACTGGATTACGCCGGTATTTTCTGCGCCGCTTCGAATCCTCGCCTCAGTGCTTCGTAATTTTTTGGCAAGAGATGTTTGTGTCGTGCAGGCAAATGACCTTCCAGTGCTTTCTCAACATCTTTGATGGTGATTTCAGGCAACGCTGTCAATAATGCGCCTACCGCGACCATGTTGAGCAGTTTTTTGTCACCAATTTGTTCAGCGATTTCATTGCATGGCACAAAGATGACGTTGATGTCCTTGCGTTTCGCGCCGCGATCCACCATGGATTGATTGACGATCAATGTTCCGCCAGTTGCCAGGGTCTCTTCACATTTATCAAAAGATGGCAAGTTCAAGGCAATCACCAACGGTGGATTCTTGACTAATGGTGAGCCAATCTCTTCATCGGCAATAACGACTGTGCAATTGGCTGTGCCGCCGCGCATCTCGGGACCGTAGGATGGAATCCATGTCACTTCTTTGCCTGCGTCCATTGCGGCATAAGCGACAACTTGTCCGCCGAATAGAACACCTTGTCCACCAAAACCAGCGATGATGATTTCTTTTTGCATGTTGCTCCTTCGGAGCAGAGATTAGAGATTGGAGAATTGAGATGAATCTCTAATCTCTAATTCTCCAGTCTCTTATATTTTCACCTGCGCAATGCCCGCCGCAACTTTGTAATCGCCGAGGGGGAAAGCAGGCACCATATGCTGTTCTACAAACTTCAACGCCTCAACAGGCGTCATGCCCCAGTTGGTGGGACAGGTCGAAAGCAACTCGACCATCGAAAAGCCGAGTCCACGCACCTGCGTTTCAAATGCCAGGCGAATGGCTTTCTTAGCGAGACGAATATTCTTTGGGTCATGCAAGGAACGACGGACAACATATCCCACACCATCGAGCGTTGCCAACATCTCAGACATGCGGATGGGGTAACCCTGTGTTTCCACGTCGCGCCCATTCGGGGAGGAGGTCGTCTTCATACCGGGCAAAGTAGTCGGAGCCATTTGTCCACCCGTCATACCAAAGTTGGCGTTGTTAATGAAGATCACAGTTAAGTTCTCGCCACGCGCCGCCGCATGAACAATCTCACCCATGCCAATCGAAGCGAGATCACCATCGCCTTGATAGGTGAACACAATTCGATCAGGCAGAACACGTTTGATGCCGGTTGCCATTGCGGGCGCGCGTCCATGTGGGGCTTCGACGAAATCGGTATCGAAATAGTTATATGCGAACACCGCGCATCCCACCGGCGCGACGCCAATTGTTTTTTCAATCACGCCCATTTCTTCCAAAACTTCCGCGACGAGTCGATGTGCCACGCCATGTGTACAACCGGGACAATAATGCGTTGGTGTATCGGTGAAGCCCACGGGGCGTTCATAAACCAGATTGTTTGGAGCGATCGTTGCCATGATCTACCTCATTCCTACCATGCGTTCGTACCACTCGTCACGCGGTCTGGCATCAACAGATAAAGGTCCCGCGGCGATGCGCTGAATCTCACGCAGGATTTCATCGGGAAGCGGCACCACGCCGCCCATGCGTCCATAGAATTCAATGGGAGCGTGTCCTTTCACCGCCAAACGGACATCCTCCAGCATTTGACCGGAGTTCATCTCCGTGACGAGGAAGCCACGTATGTGTCCCGCGAGTTGGTCAATCACCTCAAACGGGAACGGGCTGACAGTGATCGGCCTCAACAAACCGACCCTAATTCCTTGCTGCCGCGCAGCTCGAACTGCAGAGAGTGCAATTCGTCCCGCGGTACCGAAGCCGATGATGACAAACTCCGCGTCGTCGAGGAAATATTCTTTATAACGAACTTCGTTTGCTTGAATAGTCCTCCAGCGTGAGATTTGCCTGAGATTCATTTTCTCTTCTTGAATGGGGTCCAGATAAATAGACGTCAAGATGCGACGCTCGCGCTTTCCCATTTTGCCATCGGTTGCCCAACTCCAATTCGCGCGCTGGATAGGTTTCATCTCGGGCATCTGCGCCGGTTCCATCATTTGACCGATGCAACCATCGAGGATGACCATACAGATCGAGCGATATTTTTCCGCGAGGTCAAAGGAAAGAACCGTGAGATCAATCGCCTCTTGAACAGAGGCAGGTGCAAGCACGATCGGTTGATAGTCACCATGCCCGCCACCGTGGACAGCCTGGTTGTAATCGGCTTGTGCGGGAGCGATATTGCCGAGACCCGGTCCGCCGCGCATCACGTTGACCAACACTGCCGGAACTTCAGTGCCAGCAATATAGGAGAGTCCCTCCATCATCAGGCTCACACCCGGACTCGATGAAGTGGACATGACGCGCACTCCCGCGCATGCCGCGCCATAGACCATGTTGATCGCGCCGAGTTCAGACTCTGCTTGCACGAAGGCGCGCCCAAGCTCGGGCATACGTCTGGATAAATATTCCAAAATTTCTGTTTGTGGGGTGATTGGGTAACCGAAATAGGCTTCGAGGCCCGCACGAATCGAGGCTTCGGCGATAGCTTCGTTACCTTTCCATAATTCACGTGTCATTTATATCTCCATAAAAGATCGTTACCACAAAGGGTTACAAAGGATCACGAAGGAGTTCTTTCCTCTTTCTTCTTCCATCATAAAATCTTCGCGTTCTTTGCGTCTTCGCGGTTCAAATCATGCCGCGGCAGGCGCGGCAACCTTTGTGATTTCACGATAGACTGTGATCGCCGCGTCTGGGCAGACGATGGCACAAATAGCACACCCCGTGCATCCATCTTTGAACGTGTGCGCGGGGTGGTAGCCTTTGGGTGTAAGCCTGGTCATGTCCAGCTCCATCACCTGTGGTGGACATGCACTGATGCAAAGTTCACAGCCTTTACAGTAGGTATCACTAACTTCAATCCAACCTTTTGCGGGCATTCGCACTCCTTATTTGAGAAGTTTGAGGAGAATAGGTCAATATGCTTCCAGCTTGATTATGTCTCGTCGCCAAAGTTGATGCCAGTGTATTGCGTCATAAGCAGGAGCGCCGAAGGTCATTCATTTCGGATAACAAATTCTGTATAGATTAAATACAAATTAATCAACCATCAGAAACGTTGCTGGTAGTGAGTAGCTAGAAGATAGCTAATCGTTAAATTTTATTATCGGTGGTTATAAAATTCGACTTGCCAGCGCCATTCGCTTCCATCCTCGGCGTTCCACCAGCTTAAGAGTTGCCCAACTTCTCCACCTGGCAAAATGACCATCCGCCCAATATCCGTTTCAGCTGGCCACAAATCTTCGCGCGTGATACTCTCGCCTTGTAGGATCAGGCGAGTCATAGGACGATCAGCAGTCTGAGGCAAGTCTTGACTATAAGCGAGCCGTTCACCTCTATCGTTTCGGACTTCTACTGTTAGCATGGGTGGTGCTGCATGGACCAATAAAACGTTCGTTGCATCTAAACGGCCTCGAGCAAAGGGGACTCCAGTCGCGCCAGCTTGTGGATACCATAAGTCCCAGATTTGCAGTTGAGATTGAGTGCTCATGTAAATATCTCCTCTCATCATTACGAGGGCAGCGTTCTTATGCCCGAAGCAATCTCACTTAGAGTAAAAGAGATTGCTTCCCAAGGGTCGCAATGACGTGTAAAAAGTATAGCAGGCTTTTTAAATTTATTGTCCTTTATTTCCCAGATGGTAGAATCATCTACGAAAGAATTGGAGGATTAAATGACAGATGTTGTCATCATAGACGCAATTCGCACACCAATTGGTACGCTTGGTGGGGTACTCGCTTCGGTTCGTCCTGATGACCTAGCTGCTCTCGTGATCAAAGAGATTGTTCAACGCAACAAGCTTGATCCCGCGTTGGTTGAAGAAGTTTTCTTTGGATGCGCGAATCAGGCAGGTGAAGACAATCGCAATGTGGCGCGTATGGCTGCTTTGTTAGCAGGACTTCCTGTTGAAGTGGCGGGCGTGACCGTAAATCGCCTATGTGCCTCGGGTTTGAACGCGATCAATCAAGCTGCGCGTGCGATCAAAGCCAGGGAGGGAGATGTATACATCGCGGGTGGAGTCGAATCAATGAGCCGCGCGCCCTATTCGATTCCAAAAGCAGAAACAGGCTTCTCATTTGGAAATCTTACTGCATGGGATACTGCGCTCGGCTGGCGTTATCCAAACCCTATGATGAAAGAAAAATATGGAACGGACTCGATGGGCGAAACCGCGGAAAATATTGCGGCAGAACGTCCGCACATTACGCGCGAGAAACAAGATGCATTCGCTCTTCGTTCTCATCAGTGTGCAATCGCCGCGATTGATTCGGGCCGCTTTGCACAAGAGATCGTGTCCGTGATCATTCCCCCTGCGGGGAAAAAAGGTGAAGCAAAGATTGTTGATATAGATGAACGTCCGCGCCGCGATACAACCATGGAATCATTGGCGAAATTAAAGCCTGCCTTTAAAAAGGAAGGCGGGACGGTCACAGCGGGCAATTCATCTGGATTGAATGATGGCGCGGCGGCGTTATTAATCATGAGCGCAGAAAAAGCCAGTACATTGAATCTCAAGCCGTTGGCGCGTATCGTCACTTCTGCCTCGGCGGGAGTTCCACCGCGCGTGATGGGATATGGTCCGGTGCCGGCGACGAAGAAAGCTCTTCAACGCGTGGGCTTGCAAATGAAGGATATCGGACTCGTTGAACTGAACGAAGCTTTTGCAGTTCAATCTCTTGCAGTGATGGAAGATTTGGATGTTGATCCTGAGACTGTCAATGTCAACGGTGGTGCGATCGCGATTGGACATCCGCTCGGTTGCTCCGGCGCGCGGCTGATGACAACTCTTGTCCACGAGATGCGCTTGCGCGGCAATGTAAAGTATGGACTCGCGACGTTGTGCGTCGGTGTCGGCCAAGGCGAAGCGACGATTGTTGAATGGATTGAATAAAAAGTGATGTCGTTGTGAGCCTTCGGTAAGCAATCTCCGTTTAAGTGGAGACTGCTTCGCACAGAACGCTCGCAGCGACATTTGAGCTTTATTGGAACTTTCGATACTTTTTCATCGTTTGTATCTGTTGAAAAGGAAACTATTTGAAT
>Ga0137367_10005166_pt1 | contig 10581 bp, 14 predicted proteins | sample SagtaG_14_FD_104939 | JGI IMG/M metagenome (GOLD analysis project Ga0137367, IMG submission 104939) | Vadose zone soil microbial communities from Sagehorn Ranch, Mendocino, California, USA - Sage1_L_80_16 metaG | ecosystem: Environmental > Terrestrial > Soil > Vadose zone | place: USA... | reverse complement strand
GGACGACGACGGACACTTCTTAGTATGCGCGTGAGGTATACTAGCAAAATTCTTGCAGTGGGCAGCCATGGCATTTGCGCTAAATTTCGATCAAAAGGTAAAGAATACGTTGGAGGGCATGCCCCTTTTACGGCAATACAAGTGGGTGACCGGCTGGTGTGCAGATGAGCGGTCAAAAGTAGACATTGCAGGACTGAAGAATGGCATAGTCCGTGTACTGGTGGAAATTGAGTTAAAGAAGGATAATCCAGTCGAAAATGTAGTTAAAGTGTGGCGTTGGGCAGCACGACGCAGAAATAATAATAAAGTTTTGTTTGTGCATGCTTTTTCGGCACATTACCTCGATACTGGTTCCACATCGCCTCCCACGAAAATTAAACAACACGAGCGGGCAGTTTTCATCGGTCAACAAATGAAGAAAAACCGAACTCTCCGCGTCAACTACAAAACGTTGCCAATACGTACAACGACCCGCAACGGCGAACTAAAATATTTCAAACCTCTCATGCGTAGAGGTGTCATAGTGAAAGCCGGTGGCGGCGCAATGCTCAGGGCTGCGGACAACCTTGCCCACGGGATTGCAAATTTGTTGCGTTCCGAAACGTAGCGTTCTCTCTTCCGACTCTCACGCCGAATGTTCCACCAGCCCGACTGCTCTTCCATCCAGTGACTATCACTTTTGGCTCCCGCGTTTTTGCTGTGTGTTGAAACCTCTAAGCAGCCTTCTTTACTCTCGCCCATCTCGCTCTTTGTGCGGCTGCTATCTTGCGACGAGATGCTGCTGACATCGTGCGCCTGGGAGCCGTAGGCTTCTTCTCTCTTGCTCTTCGTGCTCTCTGCGCTCTGCGGATATTCTCAATGGCGGCAGCACTTAATGTCCGTTTGGCTCTGCGTCGGCTTGTTGCCCGTGTGCTCCCGCCTGTGCTCCCAGAGACAGATTCGAGAGCCGCGATTGCCTGAGAGATGCGGTCGCGTTCCTGTATTAACTCGGTGACTATTGTTTGTAGGCTCATGGGCGGACATCCTATTAGATGTACAGCTTACAAGTCAATTTGTTTATGCGGCCAACGATCTTAACAGTTGGGGTCTATTTCGTCGTGCAAGAGATTGTTCTGCCGGAGTCATCCAGAAACAGTTTCCAGGCTCGTAATTGCCCATGTACGGGAATGTCCGCACGAAAGCCGGATGGCCCCATGTAGTTTCTCGGCAACCTGCTGCAATCGTGGTTCGCATCCCTCCAGGCACAAAAGCTTGTAACGATAGCGGGGCATCTAGACTTCCCCACAACCCACGCGCTCACGGTCGAACGGCTTCCCATCGTAGTCCGGATCGTTCAAATCCAGACCCGCTTTGAGAGCGAGATTCTCCAGGATTCCCGATTGGTAGTTGTACCGCCACTCGCTGTCCGAGATGAACTCGTTTGCTCGTTCGTCAATGCCGCTTAGCTTGTCGATAATGATATGCGTGAGTTTCGCGCTCAAGGTTGCCAATGCTTTATTCTGGGCGCATCGACGAGTGAAAGAATTCCCAACCGCTGCTAGCAGAAAAACTATCCCTGTAATCGTGATGACGTTCAGTATTAAAAGTGCAAGTAACATTTCTTCTCCTCTATGCCTGTACAACCATCCTCTGCTTATTGAGTGCCTGTTGTGTTCTGGTCGCCCATCTGACATTCCCAGGTTCATAATGTCCATCGTTATTGGGCCAACGGTCTAAGGTGTGTTGCGGCGAAGGTCTATGCCCGACCTCTTTCATGAATTGTTCAAATGAGTCGAATCTAAACTCAATTCCACGACCGCCGTAATTCTCCCAACATTCTCGATTGGGATTGGTGCATCTAGTGATCGCATTGCAGTAGGCCCGGTATTCAGGCGACACTTTGCCTCGACGTGCGTACCCGTGGCGCGTGACAGCGTTCAGCAGTACCTCACGGTTTTTGCAGCCGCACCCTTTGCTGTGTCCGTTGACCAAATTGCTCACTCGAACTGCTTTTATTGTCTTCGCTGGACAGTTACAGCGACATCTCACGAACCTGACATATTTGCCGCAACGAACCCGTGATCTCGGTTTAGCTAGAGTTGTCCATCTTCCGAATTGACTTCCTATTGGTACTGCTCGTCTCCTGCTCCTCATCGAATCCTTGGAATTTACCAACACAATAGGGAAATTCGCTCTATCCCCGCTAAGAACCGCGTATGTGCTCATATCCTTACGTGGGGATTCTAAGAAAATCGTCGTAATGTGCGTAAGCTGCTGATAATAAGCAGAATGTTTTTTACACACTCATTCGCAACTGCTCTTTATCAACGAGGGGTAGGTTTTTAACTCGACTTGCCCAGTCGTCGCCTGTCCGGTCGTAGGGCCGACTATGACCGCACGACAGCCTTATGTGCTCCGATGCAGTGCTAAGTACAGCGGAGAGTTGTTGGCAGGCTACGCAATACAATTTGCCGTGAATACGTCGAGTCTCGTCAGTTTCCACGTCACTGTCCTGGTCTTCAGCGGACAGGCCTGCCGTCAAGTCCATATCGTTCGTAGGAACCAGTTCAGGCCCGTAATCCTTTTCGCCGTCTACATTCCGATAATCTCCACGGCTTTGGTACGACCGTGCAATCCACTTGTCGTCGTCTACGACTGGACTGGCTCCGGTCGGCTTAACTGGTTTATCGGGCAGGAAGCAAGCAACTCCATTGAAGTCAGGAAGCCAGTCTTCATTGGCAACCAGTGCAATATTGTTTTCCCTAAAGTCTCTGTGGAAGCGAGGCTCGCCATCGTCGTCCGGTACGTAGCCTTTATAATTGGTAAACAGCAGATTTGCTGTCCAGTCCAAATAATCATCGCTATGTGGAAGAGGCTCTCGCCCGTCATAATTGCGGCGTTGGAAAGCAGCGGCAATCTCTTGCAAGTCGATTTTGGTGTACGTAATGCTTCCATCACGATTGGTGCGTTTTCCAGATTTGTACAACCGCCCGTTCGACATATGAAACGGAACCAATCTTTGCAGAATGGGCAGGAAGTCCATACCGATTTTAAGAATGGCTCCAGGCTGGTGAATGCTCAAATCCACAAAGGTCACAGAGCGCGTCTCCACAGGATAGTCCCAAGGCTCCGTGTACCCAGATGTGTCAATTAGACCGAGAACGTCATCGAGCGAGATTTCTTTGCCTGTCTCTTGTCTCTGGCGTAAGTAAATGTCAGCGAAGTTTTCCGGCTGCTGACCGTAAGTGCGAAGCCAGTTCTGGACGAATCGCTCAGTCTGCGTGTGCAGTTCGCTGGCAGTTCTACAGGGCCAAGAAGGAGCGACATAAAGATACTCGGTTCGGCAGTCGTTTCTAGATTTCCAATCATCATTGAACCAATGAGATAGAGAATCAAACGCTTGGAAAGCTGCTCTATATTGAGCAATGAAGGTTAGACATTGCTGTAAAAACTGTTCGGATGTTCGCACACGCCAACTCGGATACTCACGGACAATTGCCTCTAAACATTTGCTGCCATCGTTGTTGGAAAGAGAGGCATCGCACAGCCGTGTGCCAACGGCGATATAGCACTCGTTGAAGAACTGGTCATTCTTACACGGCAAGCGTACCCCCAGTCTGGCTAGGATGAACAAGGCTCTCGTTATTGTTTACGTTCTGTTGCCCCCTGATTGGGGCTTGCGCTAGTTCGATTTCTTTATTCTGAATCTTTGCGAGTAGTTCCTGCCTCAGTTCGGCTTCAGGCACTTTGGTGTTCGAGCAAATTACCTTGATGAAACGCTTTTGCGTTGGTGAATAGCAACGAAACACAAAATCATTTAGATAACCCGGCCCTGTAATGCAGGATTCATCGACCAACAGTTGAACATCACTTTTCTCCCCGCGTTCTTGGGCTATTGCTTCCTGCTCTACGATTGCTTCGATGCTTTCAACAATTTCATCAGCGGAATTGTCGGATATGCCTAAAATTAACGCTTCATGGCGTTTGACTGTGGCTGTTCCAATTAGTCCTTCAACAGCGGCTGTGACTACATAGTCGGCGGCGGAAGTCCCGTCTTGACCGTCAATAGTGTTCTTTGTGTCCGACATGCCAGACGGAGCGGAGCCGAAGGCGGAGCGGAGGCTGTTGTTACTATTAAACAAATGACCATCAGACGTTGTAGGGTTTTGGGGTTGTTCTTTATACAAAGAACCTAGCAAACTGTCAGGCAAAAGTTCTTCGCTGCCGCCTACTTCATTGCTTGATTCTTTTATATTTGATTCTTTTGATATGCTTGATTCTTTTAATGCTTGATTCTTAGGTACGGCTACGGGCGTGGTGCTACCCGGTTTACCCGTGGTGCTGGAATCAGAACCCGTGGTGCTACCCGTGGTGCTAGGCCTAAAACCCGTGGTGCTACTCTCTTCTAGAACCACGCCTGTACCCGTGGTGCTGGAATTCGCTCTCGCTGTCAATTCCTGTAGTTTTCCAGAGTCCAATTGATAAAGGTTACTGACGCCTTTGTCCATGTGAGCATTCTTGTAGCCTTTTTTCCATGTCAAGATGCCAAGCCGTCGAAAGTAGGAATTAAACTCGGTAATGGTTTGTTGGCAAAGACCTGTGTCACGCTCGATTAGTTCCATGCCAGGGTTGAATTGGCCTTTGTTATTGCGGGCAGAATAGTATCGCAGAAGGTTCTGCTGCCCCTGTGTTTCGGTTCTCCCTGCCCGGCCTAAAAAGTCTCGAACAAGTGTTATGTAATTAAATGATGCCGATGTTTGTGTTGCGGTTTTCATTTTCTATTTCCTTTTCGGTTACTCCTGAAGAGTTTGAACGACGGCTGCTAAATCGGTCGGGTTCAAAGAACCCAACAAAGCCGTCTGGCTCTTATTGCTGCGAAAGCCTGTTTCGTGAAACAGCTTCCTTAGTGCTCGAATTTTGTCTACCATGTCTTGCTGATACGGTGTCAGTTCGTTCATTTCTGTTTCTCCTTAAATAGAATAAAAGCGGCTCCAATCATTGCTGGCTAGAGCCGCTCCGAAGCACCTGCACAGGTTTCGAGCGAAGAGACGCTATGCAGGAATCTAATAATATGTAATTGGAATTCGCTCGAATTCGATTATGCTTCGGTCGGCTAAAGCCGTAGTTTGCTGAGTGTTGCTTGGCGGGTCGCCCTTGCAGTTCCTTATTTGTACTGCGGTTCGGGTTGTCCCTGTCTTATGCCTTGCCGAGAGGCAGGCCGCAGGTGAGAGAATTTAATCTCCCCACTTATCAATCATAAATCAAGGCGATGTGAAACGTACAGTAAAAAAGGCAGCCCTAAGTCATCAAAAATTCTACAATCATTTATTTAAAATCCATTTGAGCAACTCTTCCTTTAGCTTCAAAAGAGCGTCAATATCCATACCTTCATATTTGCCTTTAGGTAATGGAGATTCAGGCACAGGCTCGGATATTACCTGAGAGGTTGCATTATTCGTCAATTCCTGCTCGCCTTCCCACTGTGCAAACGTCGGCCAATTTTCTCGCTTCCAGCGAAGAACCTCTTCCTGCGACCATGCAAACGGGCCGCTGAGCAGAAAATCAGGAAACGGCTCTAGCCCAGTTGTGTCGAATCTTGCTGGAGCGGGCTTGGACGATTCAGTGCTCGTGGTCATAATTCTATTCTGTATAATGTCTCGCGGTTTGTACTTCGCCAGTTCTTTAGCGGCAATTTCTTTCCAAGTGCCATCGGCAAATACTCGCACCCGACCAAAGAGAAACTTTGCGCGTGTCCAATCACCGTCCTTATAGCCCGTGGCCCTAATTACCTTGTCGGGCAAAGCAGCGTAGCAATCAGCTACAGGCCTGTAGGTTTGCAGAGCCTTTGAATCTTCAACGCTAGTGCAGTAATGCGTCTTGAAAGCAAAGTGGTCTCGCCGTTCCCAGTTTGCAAGAATGTCAGCTTTCGTCTTGGCGGCACGGTCGAGCTTCTTCTGCGCTGTCCTTGCTGCACGGGCAATGGCTGCTGCTGCAAGAACTTTCTTGTTGAGTGTTCGTTTAGCCTTGCCTTCTTTCGTAACACGGCGGGCGAGCAATTCTTCGAGTTGCCCTCGTTCAATCAGGTGCTTTTTCAATAAAACAGGATTCTTAACCTTCAATGCGCTCTGCCTGAGCCGCGAAATCTTAAAACGCAATTGCGATAGCGGACAAGTTTCATAATCAACATCAGCAGCAGGACGACCGCGCCCGTCCAGCATTTCAGAAGCAGAAAGTGCCTGTCTTTCTTTCATTCGGGCTTGCTTCTGTTCGAGCACAGTTTGTACTAACACGCTGCTTCTGCTCCGTACCTCGGTTGGTCGTGCGGTCGGTTCGACATCTCCTCACGAAGTTCTACCCGCCGAGCGACCTGCACTTTCTTCGTGTGTGCAATGAGAGTGCGGGCATCACCTAACGTTATTCCGTTAGGAACATTTTCTTCACCCAAGAGCAAGCCCAGTGTATGAAGTTGGGATTCGGTTGCGGACGATCCAAACACGTCTCCAAATCCAGGTGCATGACTACCGTGCCTAAATGCCAACATTTATCGACTCCTCTTCTTCCTGGCCGTCTGTATCCTCTGAACCATTTTCGTCAGCTTCGTCGTCTGCAATGAACGCTGGCGCATCTGGTTCCTCAGCCGGAGTAATGTCAGAAAGGGTGCCAGTCAATTCAGGAATTTCGTCAATAACTTCAATTTCTTCTTCGTTTTCCTCAATTGTTGCCTTGCGCCCTCTGCCAACCGAATATAACGGGCTGGGCAGGTGTCCAAGCCCGAAACTGCAATCTGGCTCAACGCATTTTGAAATCGTGCTGCCGTCGCATTTGAATGCGTAACTGATGACGCGATGAGTTGAGTCATGCTTTGTATTAGCCATTTACCTCCTACGAAAAGATAGAGAACGGGCAGCATTATCATTTTGAATGAATGGGCTGCCCATCCTGAGCACGGAGCTGGTGCCTGAACGTGATACCTGCTCCGAATCGTTAGTACTTAAATTGTCTGATTGAAATCGTTCAGGACTTCGGTGTACTCAGGATTCCTAGCGGGGTTAACGCTTGCGGATAGTTCTCTTGTTCTCCAACTTCTTACTACAGGGAATCGAGCGATTCCGACAACTGTATTTAGTCTATACTATATTAGAACCTAATGCAACATATAAAGTTGCATAATCGACATTTATTTACAGTCGAGCAGAAATTTATCCATTAAACATTAAATTTATCGCTTCTTCTTCTGTTTGAGCCGGGAAGCTATGGCCTGGAGATTCCAAGCGGCCATCTCTTCATTTTGTCGAACTTCCTTGCCTGTTAGTTTCATAAAATGCTTCCCCTTCTCTTAATCCCCTTCTATAGAAGACGCACACCCTCTCAGTAGATGCGCAGTACGTAAACGTCGCTTTCCACTTTACATGTATAATCGGGTGCTTGTTTCCACATTGCCTGTGCCTATTACTAAGTCGTCCCACTTAGCCGATAATAAAGGCGAGTGTAAACTGAAAATAAATATGTACAGGCCCGCCGACTTAAGCAGGAATTAGCCCGCCCGGTTTTATATACTGTAAAGGCGTCCCTGGTGCGTGGTTGGGCTGGAGGTTGATTGTGACTGCTAACTCGCTAACGGCGATTGGCTCTTGAGGAATGACATCAACGATGCGGTCGCGGGATTTCCCCCGCCACCTCCGCAGCCTGGGAACTGCTGAGTGCAAATCCTTCAGATAAATAAACTTCCCAGCTTCGATACGAGACACCGCTTCCCCTGACGCCAAAGCAGCACGCATTTCTTGGGCATATGGAAACAACCCATCGGATTTACTTTGATAATTCTGGTAACGGTTGATGCTTCTGGTAGACCACTTACGATACTGGTCTTTATTACGTACAGGAAATCTTCTATCACGATACCAGATGACACGAATTGACGGAGTCTGTCCTAATAGGGAAAAGCCTGTTGCTTTATAAATCGTCCCGACGTGTCCCTGATTGAGGTCAGCATATGAAAGAATACGCTGTACCCCTTTGTTGCGAAGGATTCGACACATTATTCCTATCGTTTTGCTTTCCGTGTTTCGAGGAGCCTCGTCAAGAAAGCAAAGACGACGTAATTCGACCAATTTGAGTCTTCCGTCTTCAGAGTACTTGCGAATCGTTTCACGCATCGCAGGAATGCCGAAAATAGCTGCACCGACTAGTTGACCTTCATGGTCTATTCGAAAACAATGTGTAGGAGTTACGCCTCGCACACTTTTAGAGTAGTGGTGCTGCTCAATAAAGTCTCGAATTTGACTCAACGGGCACTCGGTAACTTGCAATTTATCTAGAGTCACGCTGCTTTTTCCTTGAATGCAATCTCAAGAAGATTCGCTTTCTCAGCGGCGTCTTTAGAGATTTTCCGAAGCGTCGTGATGAGTGTTGAGATTTCAGCAAAAGTAGGAGCATCTAGCTTCTCCGTACGAATGCGCTTGGCTACTTCATTTAACGAGGTGAAGTGCGACAAACACAGTGTTAAACGAGCCGTGTGGTCGCTGATTCGCTCTGGATTAGGGACAGGAAACACAATTGGCTTGACTGAGTTTGGTGACTGCTCAGCAGGCTCTAGCGTCGAGAGCGGCTCGTCTACGGCTTCTGTTGTTGGATCGGTGGGTTCAGGTAGTAAATCTCTCAATTCTTGTTCTCGAAGCCGGAACTCCCATGAACGAACGATGTTATCAGTCAGCCCAACACTTGTGAGATAAGATTGAATTGTGTCGTGCCCGTACACGGTCTCACCTGCTTTAATTCGCCGTTTAATCTCTTGCAGTGCTGGCAGGAGACGTTCTTTGACTTCCTTGCGCCCTTTATTCGTTAGTGAATTAAGTTGTTCGATTGAATCCCGAACGATTCTGTCAAGTTGGCTGACTTTCCAACCTGCCATGCCTAGAACCGAGCGTTCGTTTCGAACGGTGTTATCTTCTTGATTAACTGCTGGTGGGATTACTTCGCCTTCGATTATTGCTGGTGCCGTCGCCATAATTCCTCCTTGTACAAATGAAAACTGACTTCTATACAAGCCAGTCAGTGGGAGGACGGACGGCATTGATAGGGTTTATCTATAAAGCTCCTGAATTGATTATTCGATACGCGGCCCACGGAGTCAACAAAAAAACGATCATTGACAAACTATGTCAGCCCAGAATTCTATCAACTAATGAGAGGAATTCTCTTTGTATGGCGTATAGCGGGCATGTCGTGCAGGATCGGGCAGCTAGTTTCAACTTCTGTGAAGTTTAGCGAACAGGGGAGCCCAGACAATTCGCCAGGAAAGCAGGAATGAGATAAGCCATGCTATGCCGAAGAACACTAGCCAACCTGTTCTTGTGGCAAAAATCCCAAAGCTTCCCTTCCATTGCGCCATTCCAAACACGGCAGCGTCAATCAGGATGGAAATTCCTAAATAGAATGCACAGGTGACAAGGGCTAGTTTTGTGTAAAGGAACGTCGTTGCTCCTCCTGAATCATCAGACAATGCGACACAGGATACAGCGCGGCTGTCAGGCTTGTCCAGGAGCTACGGAGACAAAGCGGGCATAGGTCTTGATACCCGGAAACGTCCTGGAGCCTTAAAGCGAAGAAGCGGGAGGTTGGAACTTCCAACGATCAATTATACAGAGTAAAGTCGGCATAGACATTCCAATGTATTAGGCAAAATATGAAAATATATTAGCCCCCTTACCCATTTTATGAGCTAGGTACTTAAACCGACTTGCGTCTATAGGCGGAAACAGAAAACGGATTCCTTAGGGGAGGTAGGAGGTACATGGCAGGGGCATACCAGGGGCATACCAGGGGCATACAGGGGCATATAGGGGCATATAGGGGCATACAGGGGCATATAGGGCATATAGGGGCATATAGGGGCATACCGGGGCATACAGGGGAGGGTTAGAGCATTCATGCAAGCTCTTTTGGCGTGGCGTGACGCTCCAGCGGGTGAACCACCGGGGGAGACCCCTGCCACTGGCCTCTCGATTGGCAGTTAAGACCCCCTGTAGCTACTTAGAAACATTCGAGTTATGCGTACCCCTAACTGTATATTGTACAAGGAAATGTGCCCGTTATTCCTCTGCCAGTCCTGCGTCGATACCAGGGAGACCGTTACAAATACGCGGGGCTTCCACATTGCGGCGCTATACGGCTTAGCGTCCCACTTTCATATAGAGCCTGGACGAGCTATCCCATCAAAATCGAGCATGTTGTTATACATAAGTAAACAATCCGTCTATAACCCCTTCAGAGCATTGGTTATAGGCTCACAATTTAACAGACCGTGCATACTGTTAAATGGCTTTCGAATGCAGGAATGTCCCACTTTGCATTAAAGCAAAGTAATATATGAGTGTGGTGTGGGATTATGAGCGAGAGGTCTGCGGCGTAGTCAACTGCTATACCCCATAAACAATATTGATGGGACTATAACGTGCTTATACCTATGATTCCTCGTATTCTTGCATAAATTTAATAACACATTGTACAGAATGCTGACCTTACGCCTCGTTGGGCTTTCCGTTGGCCTCCATTGTCTTCTATATTCTGCTTATAAACTATGACGTATTGCCCGGTTTATGC
>Ga0137367_10005152_pt1 | contig 10598 bp, 9 predicted proteins | sample SagtaG_14_FD_104939 | JGI IMG/M metagenome (GOLD analysis project Ga0137367, IMG submission 104939) | Vadose zone soil microbial communities from Sagehorn Ranch, Mendocino, California, USA - Sage1_L_80_16 metaG | ecosystem: Environmental > Terrestrial > Soil > Vadose zone | place: USA... | reverse complement strand
CGCGACGGCGCTGATGGGTAGGCCGGCGCGACAGACCAGGACGCTGCTGACCGCGCTGGTCGCGGCGAACCTGCTCGAGGAGCGGCGGCCGGGCCGGTTCGAACTGCACGATCTGTTGCGTGACTACGCGATCGAGCTCGACGACGGGTCGGCACAACCGGCGCTGCGCCGGTTTCTCAGCTGGTGCCTGCAAAGCGGCGCGAACGCGGACAGCCGTTATGACCCGAACCGCAGGAGCCCGCTGCCGCCGGTCGACCCGGAGCCGGACGTGGAACCGCTGGAGTTCGTGGACTCGGCCGCCGCGCTGCGGTGGTTCGAGGCGGAGCGCCCCGCGCTCGTCGAGGCCGCCCGGCTCGCCGCGGCGAACGAGTGGTGGGACCTCGCGTACGGCCTGGCCTGGTCGCTGTGGCGGCCGTTGGAGATCCTCGGTGGCAAGGAGGCCGTGACTGTCGCCGAGGTCGGGGTGGCCGCCGGCGAACACCTGCGCGACCCGGCCGCGCGCAGCGCCGCGCTCAACAACCTGGCCACCGCCTACCGGGCAAGCCGCCGGCCTGACGAGGCTCTCGCGTGCTTCCACCGCAGCATCGAGATCAGCACGGCGAGTGGGGCGCACCGCGTACGGGCGGTGGCGTTGAACAACATGGGCAACCTGCTGAAACAGGAAGCCCGCTACGACGAGGCGATCGCCACCCTGACCGAGGCCGTGACGACGAGCCGCGAACTGGTCGGTTCCTACGGCGAGGCGACGATTCTCGGCAACCTCACCGACGCACTCCGGGAGTGCGGCCGCCTCGAGGAGGCTCTGCGGACCGCGCACGAGGCACTGGCGTGTAACCACACCGACGACAGGGTCGTCCTGGGCCAGATCGGTGACGTGCACCTCGACCGCCAGGAGTACGACCTCGCCATCGAGTTCTTCACCAAGGCGCTTGCCGGTGAGCCGCGCACCCGCGCTCGCAAGGCCGAAGCCGCCATGCACACCGGCCTCGGCCACGCGCGCCACGGCAAGGGTGACCTCGCGGGCGCCCGGTCCTCCTGGGCAGAAGCCCTCGCCATCCTCAACCGGATCGGCGAGGCCGACACCCCCAAGGCGAAGGCACTCCAGGCCGCACTGGCCGACCACGGCAGCTGATCATAGCCGCGCGTGACTGTCCGAACGTGCCGGTCAGCGGTGTCAACGGAAAGCATCTTCGCGGGGCTGTCGGATGCGCAGTGGGTGAGCCGTCCGCAGGTACGTGGCTGCGGCTTGACTTCGAGCACGCTCTAAAACATAGCGTCCGTGGTCATGACAGCAACACTGATCACTGGGGCGAACAAGGGTCTCGGCTTCGAGTCCGCCCGCCGACTCATTGCCGCAGGCCACGCCGTCTACCTCGGAAGCCGGGACGCCGAACGCGGGCTCCGGGCCGCCGAGCAGTTGGGCGCGCGGCCGGTCCAGCTCGATGTCACCGACGACTTGTCCGTGCAGGCCGCGGTCAAGGTCATCGAGGCCGATGGAGGGCTGGACGTGCTGGTCAACAACGCCGGCATCGCCCCGGAATGGCGTGCCACCGACGACGTGATCGGCGCTGCGGGCGTGACGGCCGAGTTGATGCGGCAGACATTCGAGACGAACGTCTTCGGCACGGTGCGCGTCCTCCACGCGTTCCTCCCGCTGCTGCAACGTTCCACCGCCCCGGTCGTGGTCAACGTCAGCAGCGGCCTGGCCTCGCTCACCCACGTCACCACCCCAGGCACCCCGTGGTACGGCTACCCGGGTGTGGCCTACCCGGCGTCGAAGACCGTGGTCAACCTGATCACCGTGCAGTACGCGAAGGCGTTCCCGAACATGCGGATCAATGCGGTGGAGCCTGGATTCACCAAGACCGACCTGAACGGGAACACCGGCCGCCAGACCGTCGAGCAGGGCGCCGAGATCATCGTGCGCATGGCGCAGGTGGGCACTGACGGCCCCACCGGAGGCTACTTCGACGCCGAAGGCACCCTTCCCTGGTAATCCGAACGGGGCGCGGCTGGTGCTTCGCGACGGACGGATCTACCGCTACGACACGCTTACGAAGGACTACGGGATCAGGACCGTCCTGGTCCCCTTCTGGTCGAGATTCCAGACCTCCTGGACCTGTGCCAGCGGGACCCGCCGGACGTCGATCCGCAGGTGGCCACTTGCCACCAGGCCCATGACCTGGCCACGCAGACGGCCGAGTTCGGCGGCCGGAGGCGCGTTACCTGTGCCGAATCCGACGATCTCCAGTCCGCTGCTGCGCAATAGATCCGCGGAGAGGGAGACTTTGGCTCCGGCCGTCGAGCCGACCTGGACGAAGCGGATACAGGCGGACCTGAGTACCATGTCGGTTCGACCGAGCGTGCTGATGAAGACCTCGGCCGGCCGGCCCCACAGGTAGTCCAGGACGACGTCGAAGCTTCCTTCGGCGCGGAATGTCGCCCGCAGCTCGTCGTCGGACTGGTCGAGTTGGATGGTCGCGTCCGCGCCGATGCCCGGAAGTGCGGCCAGGACACCGGCGTTACGTCCGGCGGCGACAACCCGGCCGGCGCCGAGGCGTTTGGCAAGTTGAACTGCGATCTGGCCGGCGACTCCGGTCGCGCCGAGCACGAGCACTCGCTCGTCTGGCCGCAGCTTGGCCCGCCATTCCAGGGCGGCCCATGTCGACACGCCAGGGTTCTGGACCGCAGCGGCCAGGTCGTCGTCCAAGCCGTCAGGGACAGGCGTGCACAACGCGCGGTCCGCCACCACCTGCTCGGCCATGGTGCCGCCCGGCGACTGGAACAGCACCCGGGTGCCGTCCGCGAACTTGCCCGCCGCGAGGGTGCCGCATACCGCTGGGAGGTTCGCGGACGACGCGAAATGCGTACCCGCGGCGAGCATCCGGTCCAAGTTGGTCAGTGGGCAGGCCGTCACCTGCAGGATTTCCTGTCCCTCTCCCGGTTCCGGCTCGGGGACGTCCTCGAAGTGGGGGACATCCCCGGGCGTGTGCAGGACGGCAGCCTTCATGGTCGCTCCTGGAAAGTGTCGATGTTCTCAGGCCAAGCCTGTTTCGGGGCCGTCCTTGAACAGGGTCTGCGGGTCGAGGGGCGCGCCGTAGGCGTAGTGCCGGTGCTCGCCCCATGGCTCGATATGGCTGCGTCCAAGGGAGTCGACGGTGATGTGCCGGGACGTGACGGGCTGGCCGGCGGCGCGGTCGGCGAGCCAGTCGGCGACGGCGAGGAACACGGCCGGCCCGAGCCTGCCTGAGGTGCGGGTGACCGGTGCGTGGTGCTCGCCAGTGTAGAACAGCAACTCCTTTGGGCCGCAGACCTCGTTGAGGTGGTTGTAGGTGTCCACCGGGTCGCATAGCGGATCGTCCTCGCCCATGACGACCAGATACGGCATGGAGATGCGCGCGCCGAGGCCGGCGACGGTCATGGTGGTCAGCTTCGCCTCAAGCTCCGCCACACTGGACGTGCCGGTCATATACATGAAACGCTGCCGGAACGTGGGCGAATGGGTCGTGAGCATGGTGGTGTTGCCCGGGTCGAAGCAGGTAAACATCACCGCGCACGCGGAATAGCGCGGTTCGGCGGCAGCCATCTGGGTGGCCCAGAACGAACCCTGGCTGATCCCGCACAGCATGACCCGGCTGGGATCGATCTCCGACCGGGCCGCGACGAGATCGTACGCAGCGGTGCCGATCTGCCCGTAGTTGTCCGGGTCATACCAGATCTCCCGCACCAACGATGTGCCCTGCCCCGGTCCGTCGAAGGACAGCACTGCCATGCCACGGCGAAGATAACGGTCGGCGGACGCGAAGACGTTCATCTCCTTGAAACCGTCCATTCCGGACAGCATCACCACGCAGGGCACAGTGCCGGGCCGGCCAGCCGACCCCGCCGGCAGGTGCAGCCAGCCGGCCAGCGACTGGTCCCCGTACGGGATCTCGATCGGTTCGATGTGGTGGTCCGCACCTGCGGTGTAGGCGGTGTAGCAGTCGAACTTCTTCTGTTCCAGCACAACGTTGAGTTCGGTGTTCGTGAAGATCGGCCACTGCGCGCCGCCGTAGAGGATCGCGGCGGTGAAATAGTCGTCGCTCGCTGAAACGGAATGATCGGACCGCTGCTGCCCAGCACCACGGCGTTCGAAGTGCCGGGCGAGCTTGACCATCTCGCGGGTGAAGTCGTCCAGCTTGCGGATCGAATTCTTGAGACCGAGGATGGCGCCCTTGTGGTCTGCACTGACCGGAGCGGAGAGATAGTGCAACCGGTCCTGATCCCATTCCGGGCCGAACAGTTCGATGACCAGGTCCAATAGCCACCGCTGATCGGCGAACCGGGGATCGCGGTGGGCCAGCGCGTGCGGATTTACCGGCATGGTGTCCTCACTCCAGTCCTTCAGTCCTCGGTATTGACCGAGACCGCCCGGTAGGGAAACCTCCGCTGCCACTTGCGGACGAACTGGGCGACCGGCGGGTGCGTGAGGTACTTGCGCAGTGAGTCCAGATCGGGGTATTTCATCTGCGCCATGTCCGTCGGGACGAATGCGGGTGCCACCTGGGTCGGCAGAGGGATAGCCGGCCTGTATACATAGGACTCCACCAGACCCGATCCCAGCGCCATCGCGGTGCCTTCGCGGAAGAACTCCGCGCGGTCGGCCTCGGTCATCTGCTCGGGGAATGCGAAGAAGATCGTGTGCGTCACCATGTCGTCCTCGCCCACAGGTCGGCGACGAACAGGTGGTACGCCCCGGACTGCAGCACGATCATCAGGTCGAGCAGCTTCGCCTTGTCCCCGGTCACCGCGAACTGCCCGGTCACGAACGCCGTGGCGGCGTGCAGTTCGCCGGACTGGAAGTCGACCAGGTCGCGGTAGGTGGCCGTGATGGTGAGGTCGCTGTCCTCGATCCGGCCGCGAAACACCTTGACGATGGTGCCCCTCTCGATCACCAAGTAGAAGTATACGGTGGACTCCGGCGTGTCCGTCACCCGGAACTGAACCCGGACGTTGACGTGCGGGATTGGTTTCTGGTTCGCCGAGGCCAGGGTTTCCATCTCGGCCAGGTATTCCTCGGACAGGAACCGGACTTGGGTCTGTGCGGCGCCCATTACGCTTCCTTGGCCTTGGTGAATCGGATCGGCAGGGCTTCGAGCTGGGGGAATGCCACCCGCGCCCGGTGGCGCAGCGGCTCGGTGATCTCCATGCCGGTGAACCGGGTAAGCATCGCCGGGAAGACGACCTCGGCCTGCAGATTGGCCAGCCGCCAGCCGAGGCAGAAATGGATTCCCAGCCCGTAGGCCAGCGGCGCGGTACCCTTGCGGGTCACGTCGAACCGATCCGGGTCGGGGAAATGCTCCGGATCGCGGTTGGCCGCCGCGATCCACACCATGACCCGCGAGCCCGCCGGGATCTCGACGTCGCCGAGCCGTACCGGCCCGGTCGTCGTCCGCGGGATCATGTGCGCCGACGGCGCGTAGCGCAACACCTCGTTGATCGCTTGGCTGATCAACCCTGGGTCATTGCGCACCAGGTCCGCCTGGTCCGCGTGCTCGATGAACAGCCGGATGCCGTTGGTCATGAAGAACGTGGTGGTTTCGCTGCCTGCGGCAATGATCATGTGGCACATCTGGACGAGCTCATTGAAGGTCAGGCGCTCACCGTCCTCGTCGACGGCGTCGATCAACGCGGAGAGCAGGTCGTCCTGCCGCTCACGTTGCCGTTCGCGCACCAGCTCGCCGAAGTAGTCGTCCAGGAACACCGCTGCCTGATCGGCCGTGCGGAGTTCGGAAGCGGTCATCCCCGGCTCGAACACCCGTTGGAAGTCACGGATCTTGTCACGTAGCAACGGAGCCTGTTCCTGCGGGACACCGACGAGATGAGCCATCACGCTGAGCGCGAGCGGGAAACAGACGTCGTTGGAGACGTCGCCGCCGCCCGCCTCGGCAAGCGGCGCGATGAGCTCGTCGAACCGCTGCTCGATGTAGGCCCGGTGCTGCATCACACGCTTCACCGTGAAGGCACGGTTGACGATCCGGCGCAGCCGGGAGTGGTCGGGAGGGTTGGCCCACAACATGTTCGCGGCCAGCTTCCGCAGCGCCGGGTGTTGGTCCCACTGGCCGGCGAACCGACCGGCCATGTAGACGTGGATGTCCTTGTTGACCTCCTTGCTGCGCAGGAACTCGTCGACGTCGTCGTAGCGGGTGAGCACCCAGGTCCCCAGCGTGCTGCGGTGCACCGGGATGGCCTCGCGGAGCCGGTGGTAGCGCGAGTACGGGTCGGCCAACCCCTCCGGGGAGAACAGGAGCTCGGCGAACGCCTCGTTCGCGGCGTGCTCGGCCGCAGCGTCCGGAGGGGCGATGTGGGTGGTCATCGAGGACTCCTCGATCGTGTGCGTGCAGGCCGTGTCACGAGCCGGATAAATCTGTTGAAGTTATTGATGACGCCCCGAATTAAAGCCGCACTCAAGCGCGGCTCAGTGGTCGATCAATTCGCTGAATGCGTTTCCTGACGGGAGAGACTGTGCTAGCTTCGAGGAAATTCCTCTCTTTCACACCAGCATGGGAGATGCGCGGTGGAATCCTTGCTTCTGCGCAACGGGTTGGTCATTGACACCGAACCGGCACCAATCGCGCACCACAATTGCGACGTACTGATCGAAGACGGCCGTATCGCCGCGGTCGGCCCGAATTTGGTCGCCCCGGCCGGGACGACCCTGCTGGACGCGAGCCACAGCATCGTGCTGCCGGGATTCGTGGACACCCACCGGCACGTGTGGCAGGCCGTGTTGCGTTCCATCGCGGTGGACATGGATCTACCTGAGTACTTCGCCCTCGTGCGCCAGCATCTCGGTCCCCGGTTCCGGCCGGAGGACGTGCGTGCGGCGAACACGCTCGGCGCGCTGGAGTGCCTCGATGGAGGTGTCACTACCGTGCAGGACTTCGCCTACGCCCGTGCGGACCGCATCACGCCTGACGGCTACGTGGCCGGTGAGTCGGATTATGACTACGCCGAAGCGGCCTTTGACGGGTTGCGCACGGCCGGTGTTCGCGCGGTCTTCGGCTACCTGCTTACCCCGCAGGACACGGCCGCAGTCCGCCGGGCGCACGCCTTGTTCACTGCGGACAGCCCGCTGCTGACCATGGTAGCGGCCTCGCTCGGCCCGTCGAACCAGCACCTGGAGTCGATCCTCGCGGACTGGCACCTGGCCGATGAGCTGGGCCTGTCGCTGGTGACACACATCGGCAGTGGCCCGGTCAACGAACGGCCTATCGAGCTGCTGCGCGAACACGACCTGCTCCGCCAGGACATCCTGTATGTGCACGGCAACGACCTGTCCGACGACGAGTTGAAGATGATCGGCGATTCGGGTGCCGCGGTGTCCGTCACCCCCGCGGTGGAGGCCCGGCTGGGCCACGGCGGCCCGCTGATCGGCAGGCTGCGCACGGCCGGTGCGACCACCGCGCTCGGCGTGGACGTGGTCACCACGGTCGGCGGCGACATGTTCTCGGTGATGCGCGCCGCCCTGCTGAGCACGTACCTCGTCTCGGGCCCGCACGTGACCCCCGGCGACATCCTGCGAATGGCTACTTTGGACGGGGCGGTCGCGCTCGGCCTCGCCGACCAGGTCGGCTCGCTCAAGGTCGGCAAGCAGGCCGACATCGTGATGCTGCGGGCCGACGACGTGAACCTGGCGTGCGCGCACGATCATATCGGCACCGTCGTCACGGCCGCGCACCCCGGCAACGTCGACACCGTGCTGGTGGCCGGCAAGGTGGTCAAGCAGAACGGCAAGCTGGTGGGCCATGACCTGACCGACGTGCGTGCCAAGGCACTACAGGCCGCGGAGTACGTCACCGCCACATCGGTTTCCACCGCTTGAGCGTCGCTTTAACAGGGGACGCCAAAATGTATTCGTACTGACGCCTGACAAGCATGAAAGAATGCCTCGGCCCGCGCAGCTCAATTCGGATGAGGCGTTTTAGTGTCGGGCTGGATCGGCGCGGATCCAGCCCGGCGCCCCGCCGGCGATCGTTGACCGCGCTCCGCCATCAGCGCCGCCGGGTGCCGGCGACCGACGCGAAGGGATCTGCGCACATGTCCGCAAAGGCAACCTTGGACCGGTTCACCGACTTCATGGTGGGACCCGCGAGGTTCGCCAACCTGTTGAGCTGCTTCGAGCTTGGGCTGATCGACGTGCTCGGGCAATGTGGCGGCCAGACCGCGGTCCAGCTCGGTGAGACCGTCGGCGCCACACCGGACGCCGTGGAACAGCTCCTGCTTCTGCTCGTGAAGGAAGGCTTTGTCGCCCAGGACGAAACGACCGGTGGTTACCGCCTTGACGCGCTCGCCGAGGTCGCATCGGCCGATTTGCAGCGAGTGCTCACCCTGATGGACATGATCAAGATGACTATGCTCCGCCAAGTCTTCTACCTGACCGAAAGCGTGCAGACCGGAACCCTCGTCGGGCTGGGCGAGCTCTACGGGTTCCAGGGCGGCACGCTGTACGACGCCGTCGCCGTGCACCAGGACCTGCGGATGTCCTGGTCGACGTTGATGGACAACGTCACTGCTCACATCGACCCGTGGTTCTTCGAAAACATCACGATCCCTGTCGGCGCGCGCGTGCTCGACGTCGCGGGCAACACGGGTCTCGGCGCGATCCTGACCCACAAACTGAAGGGGTCGGACGGTTTGCACGTGACCACGTTCGACCTGCCCGAGAAGGAGCAGGAAAGCCTGGCGAACTTCGCCTCGCACGGTCTGGCGGACCAGTGCTCGTTCGTCGGCGGCGATGTCTTCAAGACACTCCCGACCGGCTACGACGTCGCGATGATCAAACACTTCCTGGACATGTGGGACAAGACCGAGGTGCGCAAGATCCTCCGTGCGGTCCACGGTTCGCTGATCGACGGCGGACAGGTACACATCCTCGTGCCCGTGTACCCTGAGAACACCAGGGACTCCGCCTCCGTCGACATCGACTTCTTCCCTGCGTTCTTCCTCGGCTGCACCATGGGCCAAGGCGGCCCACAGAAGCTGTCGACCTACTGCGACCTATTGTCGGAGTGCGGGTTCGAGGTCACCAGCACCGTCACCCAGGATCCCGCCAAACTGTTGCCGGGCACCTTCGTCGTACACGGCATCCTTTCGGCGAAGAAGAAGTCATGACCAGGCCCGTCCGTGCCGCCGCACACATCTGGCCCGGCGGCACCCCGGACTACCGGACGTGGCGAGCGGCGGTGCTGCGGGCCGAGGAACTCGGCACCGACATCGTCTTCGGGTACGACCACTTCCACAAGCCTGCGGTTCGCCGTGCCGCCAACGGGGTCGTGCTGGAGCCGGTTCAGCCGGATGTGCCGAACTTCGAGGCATGGACCGCGCTGGCGTCCTGGGCTGAGATCACCACCACCACCGAGATCGGTGTGCTGGTCACCGGGATCGGCTATCGCAACCCCGACCTGCTCGCCGACATGGCGCGCACGGTCGACCACATCAGCGGAGGCAGGCTGATTCTCGGCGTCGGCGCCGGCTGGTTTGAAAAGGACTATGTGGTTTACGGCTACGACTACGGGACGTTGCGCTCCCGGATGGACTTGTTCACCGAAGGCGTGCGACGGATCGAGCACCGGCTGGCGAACCTGACGCCGAAACCGTTGCGCCAGATCCCGATCCTCATCGGCGGTGCCGGAGAACGGCGCACGCTCCCGCTCGTCGGCAGGCATGCCCACATCTGGCACAGCGGGCTGGACCGCGAGACCTTCCGCCGCAAGAACGACATCGTCAAGCAGCACGCGGCCGCCGCGGGACGCGACGACAGCGTCATCGAGCGGGCCACCAACTGGACCACGGCCAGCCAAGCCGACATCCTGCTGGCCGAGGACATCACGTTGCACGTCACGGAACTCAAGCCCACGGACAAGGGCTACGACTTCACGACGTTGACCGACCTGCTGGCGTGGCGGGACGCCAATCGGTAGCTGGCAGCGGGTCAAGGTCAAGAACAGCACAAGGATGGGCGGGATGGAGTATCGACAGCTGGGCAGGTCCGGAATCCGCGTGTCCGCACTGTCCATGGGCGCGCTGACGTTCGGCGGGCGCGGCGTTTTCGCCAAGGTAGGTACCACCGACCTGGCCGACGCGGCCCGTCAGGTCGACCAGGCGGTCGACGCCGGCGTCAACCTCGTCGACACTGCCGACGCCTACTCCGGTGGCGCGTCGGAGGAAATCGTCGGTGAGGTCCTTAAAGGACGGTTGGACAGGGTGCTGATCGCCACGAAAGCGCGGATGCCGACAGGCAACGGCCCCAACGACGCGGGCCTTTCGCGGCATCACCTGATCATGGCGTGCGAGGCGAGCCTGCGCCGGCTGGGCACCGATCACATCGACCTGTATCAGCTACACCAATGGGACGGTGCGACACCGCTCGAGGAAACCCTGTCCGCGCTGGACAATCTGGTGCGTGCGGGCAAGATCCGTTATGTGGGCTGTTCAAACTATTCCGGCTGGCACCTGATGAAAGCTCTGGCGACCGCCGACCGCCTCGGCGTGACTCGGTTCGTCAGCCAGCAGATCTACTATTCGCTGCAGGCCAGGGAGGCCGAGTGCGAGCTGAT
>Ga0137367_10005149_pt1 | contig 10606 bp, 7 predicted proteins | sample SagtaG_14_FD_104939 | JGI IMG/M metagenome (GOLD analysis project Ga0137367, IMG submission 104939) | Vadose zone soil microbial communities from Sagehorn Ranch, Mendocino, California, USA - Sage1_L_80_16 metaG | ecosystem: Environmental > Terrestrial > Soil > Vadose zone | place: USA... | reverse complement strand
GACGACCGGGTCGCTCGCGGCGCGCAGGGCGCGGCCCAGCACGCCGAACGGGGAAACGCGGCGCGTCCGCACCAGCCACGACGCGGTCGCGAGGAGCACGCTCGCCGCGAAAGCGGCGAACACCGAGTACCGGAGGAGGGCTTGGGGTTCGGGCATGCCTTAAGTCTAGCGCGACGCAGCGAATCCGCGATCTGGCGGACCTCTACGGGGTGACGACGGGGGCTTTGAATCAGGCGGTGCGGCGGAATCTCGAGAGGTTCCCCGCAGATTTCATGTTTCAGCTCACCGAAGGGGAGCTGGACGGTTTGATATCACAGGCTGTGATATCAAACAAGGGCCGCGGGGGTCGACGCCATGTCCCGTTCGTCTTCACGGAGCAGGGTGTCGCGATGCTGTCCAGCGTTCTCCGCAGCAGACGTGCGATTCAGGTGAACGTTGCGATCATGCGGGCGTTCCTGCGCCTTCGGCAACTGCTCGCGGCGGCCATCCCGGGCTGAGAGCCCGGGCTCGGCGTCGTGTGCGCCCTATAAAGGGCGCACCCCCGGCCGAGCGCGCCCTGTTAGGGCGCGAACGCCGCCGCCACGATCCGCGCCTGCTCGGCCTGGTGCGCCGCCGGGTAGCCTTCCGCCGGACTCGAGCGCTCGGGCCGTCCGATGTCGCGCACCGTGACCCCCGGCCCCACCAGGTCGCGCAGCTTCGGCCGCATGAACTTCTGCGGGCCCATGTTGCGCGGCTCCTCCTGCACCCAGACGATCTCCGTGATCTTGGGATAGCGCTGGATCAGCTCCGCGACCTGGGCCGCGGGGAAGGGGTAGAGCAGCTCGACCCGTCCGATCGCCACGTGCGGCGCTCCCCCCTGGGCGCGCTGGGGCGACAGCATCAGGTCGTAGTACACCTTGTCGCTGCACAGCACGAGCCGCGTCGCCTCACGGCGCGCGTCGCCCTCGGGATCGTCGAGGGCCGGCCGGAAGGCCCCGGTCGTCAGGTCTTCGAGCCGGGAGGCCGCCTGCGGCAGGCGCAACAGGCTCTTGGGGGTGAACAGGACGAGCGGTCGCAGCTCGGTGTGGCGCGCTTGGCGGCGCAGCAGGTGGAAGTACTGGGCCGGCGTCGTGCAGTTGGCGATGCGGAGGTTTCCCTCGGCGCCGAGCGCGAGGAAGCGCTCGATGCGGGCGCTCGAGTGCTCGGGCCCCTGGCCCTCGTAGCCGTGCGGCAGGAGCAGCGTGAGGCGCGACGTCTGCCCCCACTTCGCGAGTCCCGCGATGAGGACCTGGTCGATGATCACCTCGGCGCCGTTGGTGAAATCGCCGAACTGCGCCTCCCACAGGACGAGCGCCTCGGGCGCCGCGGCGGCGTAGCCGTACTCGAATCCGACGCAGGCGAACTCGGAGAGCGGGCTGTTGTGCAGCTCGAACGGCGCGCGCGCGCCGGGGAGGTTCTGGATCGGCGCGAAGCGCTGCCCCGTCACCGTGTCGTGGAGCACGAGATGCCGCTGGCTGAAGGTGCCGCGCTCGGTGTCCTGTCCCGTGAGCCGGATCGGGGCGCCCTCGCCGAGCAGCGACGCGAACGCCAGCGCCTCGGCGTGCGCCCAGTCGATCCCGCCTTCCGCGAGCGCGGCCCGCCGCCGCTCGAGCTGCCGCTGGAGCTTCGGGTTCACCGTGAACCCGTCCGGTACGGCGAGCAGCTGCGCGTTCAGCGAGGTGACGAGCTGCGCCGCGACCGCCGTGTCCGGCTCGCCGACGGCGGCCTGCCCCCCCGAAATGCGCTGGGGCTCCTCGCCCTGGCCGGTCTCGGAGAGGTGGGCTCGGAGCGACTGCTGGATCCCGGCGAGCCGCTGATACACCTGCTCCGCCTCCGCCTCGACCTGCGCGGCCTCGAGCACGCCCTCGCGCGCGAGCTGCGCCGCGTACTTCTGGCGGACCGTCGGCGTCTGCTTGATGCGCTCGTACATCAGGGGCTGCGTGTAGGCCGGCTCGTCGCCCTCGTTGTGCCCGTGGCGCCGGTAGCCCACGACGTCGATCACCACGTCACCGTGGAACTTCTCCCGGTAAAGCATCGCGAGCCGCGCGGCGGCGATGCAGGCCTCCGGATCGTCGGCGTTGACGTGGATGATCGGCACGTCGAAGCCTTTGGCGAGATCGCTCGAGTAGTCGGTCGAGCGCCCCTCGCGGGGGTCCGTCGTGAAGCCGAGCTGGTTGTTGGCGATCAGGTGGATCGTGCCGCCCGTGGTGTATCCCTTGAGCCGGGCCAGGTTGAACGTTTCGGCCACGACGCCCTGCGCCGCGAATGAGGCGTCGCCGTGGATCAGCACGGGGAGCGCGACCGTCCCATCGTGGATCGGCTCCTTGCCCCGGCGGTTCGTCTGGTTCGCCCGGGCCCGCCCTTCGACCACCGGATTCACTGCCTCGAGGTGGCTCGGGTTGGGCGTGAGCGTCACGTTCACGGGCTTCCCGGCGGCCGTCTGATACACGCCGTCCGCGCCGTGGTGGTACTTCACGTCGCCCGTCCCGCCCTCCGGCGTCATCGTCTCCTCCACGTGCCGCCCGCCCTCGAACTCCGCGAAGATGGTCTCGTAGGGCAGCCCCACGATGTGGGCGAGCACGTTCAGCCGGCCGCGGTGCGCCATCCCGAGCACGACGCGGCGCGCGCCGCTCGCGCCGGCGAGCTCGACCGTCTGGTCGAGCATCGGCACGAGCACGTCGAGCCCCTCGATCGAGAACCGCTTCTGTCCGAGGTACGCCTTGTGGAGGAAGCGCTCGAGCGTGTCTACGGCGGTGAGGCGCGACAGCAGCCTGCGCTTCGCTTCGGGGGTGAGCGACGTGCGGTGCTCCCCCGACTCGATCACCTGGCGCAGCCACACGCGCTCCTCGTGGCTCCCGATGTGTTCGACCTCGTAGGAAATCGTGCCGCAATACGTCTCCTGCAGGCGCGGGTACGCTTCGGCCAGGGTCCGCCCGGGCACGTAGATCCGCAGCAGCTCGGCCGGGATGCGCGCCATGATCTCCGGCGAGAGCCCCAGCGGGCCGGGATCGAGGGCCGGATCCCCCGGCGGCTCGGAGCCGAGCGGGTCGAGCCGCGCCGCGAGGTGGCCGAAATGGCGGATCGCCTTCACGAGCGCCATGGCAGCGGCGACGTGCTTCAGATCCTCGGGGGACGAGGGACGGGGGACGGGGGACGGGGTTGTGACCGTCGCGACCCGTCCCCCCTCCCCCGTCCCCCGTCCCGTCAATCCAAGACTCTCGAACACGCCTTCGTAGAATCCGTCCTCTCCCTGTAACAGCGCGTCGACCCGTCTTAAGAACATCCCCGACTCCGCGCCCTGGATGACGCGGTGGTCGTAGGTGCTCGTGATCGTCATGACCCGGGCCGACCCGATCTGCCGGATGGCGCCGGTGGCGATGATCGAGCCCTGGCCCTTCATCAGGCGCGGCACCGAGGCGACGGTGCCGAGCGTGCCCGGGTTCGTGAGCGTGATGGTCGCGCCCGCGAAGTCGTCCGGGACGAGCTTGTTGGTGCGCGCCTTCTCGACGAGCGTCTCGTACGTCGCGTGGAAGGTCGCGAAATCCATCCCCTCGGCGCGCTTGATGACGGGCACGACCAGCGCGCGGCTCCCGTCCTTTTTCTCCACGTCCACCGCGAGGCCGAGGTGCACGCCCCGGGGATCGAGGCGGTGGGGCTTCCCGTCCACCTCCTGGAAGGCGTGCGTCATCACGGGGAAATCCCGCGCCGCCCGCACGATCGCGAACCCGATGAGGTGCGTGTAGGAGATCTTCTTGCCTCGGGCGGCGAGCTGCGCGTTCAGCTCCCGGCGCCGCGCGTCCAGCACGTCCACCGCGATCTCGCGGAACGACGTGGCGGTCGGGACGGAGAGGGAGTCCGTCATGTTCTGAGCGAGACGGGCTGCGGAGCCGGTGATGGGAGTCAGTCCCTGGGGAGGGGGGACGGGGGACGAGGGACGGGTGGGTGCCGCCGCGATGGACCCGTCCCCCGTCCCCCGTCCCTCGTCCCCGAGCACTTCGGCGCGACTTGTCGGGATCACCGGCAGCTCGGCGACCCGGCCGTTATCGAACAGCTTCCGCCACTCCTCGCCGACCGACGAGGGGTCCCGCAGGTACTGCTCGTACATCACCTGCACGAAGGCGGCGTTGTGGGTGCCGAAGACGAATTCGCTCACGCGGTGCAATTTAACGTATTCTTCGGTCCATGCTCCGACGCTGCGTCCTCCTGGCGGGGCTGCTCCTGGGAGCCTCCCGCCCGTCCGCGGGTCAGGACTTGGGCACCCTGCGCCAGCGGCTGGCTGCGCGGATCGCCCGCGCTCCGGCGCGCGCCGTCGCCCTGTACTACCGCTCCCTGGCGCGCCCCGATTCGCTACCGCTCGACGCCAATCTCCGCTTCCACGCGGCGAGCACCATGAAGGTCCCGGTGATGATCCAGATCTTCCGGGACGCCGACGCCGGGCTGCTGCGGCTCGACGACTCGCTCGGGGTCCATGCCACCTTTCCTTCCCTCCTGGACCGGTCGCCGTTCGACGTGGACAAGGCGGACGACTCGGACTCGACGTTGTACTTGCGGCTCGGCGGCCGAGCGTCCGTGCGCGAGCTGCTGGAGCTCATGATCACCCGCTCGTCCAACCTCGCGACGAACATTCTGATCGAGCGGGTGGGCGCCGCGCGGGCGCAAGCGTCCGCCCGCACGCTGGGCGCGTGGTCGATCCAGGTGCTGCGCGGCGTGGAAGACGGGAAAGCGTACCGGGCGGGGCTCAACAACACGACCACCGCGCGCGACCTCGGCGTCCTGCTCGCCGCCATCGCGGAGCATCGGGCGGCGAGTCCCGCCGCGTGCGATACGATGCTGGCGATTCTCGGGCGACAGGAGTTCAACGAGGGAATCCCCGCGGGCGTGCCGCCCGGGACGCGCGTCGCCCATAAGACCGGATGGATCGGGGAGGTGGTCTATCACGACGCGGCGGTCGTGTACCCACCGGGCGGCGGGAGCTACGTGCTCGTCGTGTTGGCGGGCGGGATCAAGGAAGACAGCGTCGCGCACAACCTGGTGGCGGACGTGTCGCGGATGGTGTACGAGGCGGGCGGCGGGGGCGGCGCTCGCTAGCTGACCCGGCGCGTCTTGCGCCGCATGAAATCCATCAGGATGAACTGCCCCAGGGTCATCGTGTTCGTGAAGTACGCCTTGCCGCGGCAGATGGCGGACACCTTCTTCACGAACTCGACCAGGCTCCGGTCCCGCGCCAGCATGAACGTGTTGATCATGATCCCCGAGCGCCGGCACAGCGCCACCTCGCGGTAGGTGGCCTGCAGGATCTGGGGGTCGAGCCCCATCGAGTTGACGTAGATCCGCCCGTCGGGGAGCGTGAGGGCCGACGGCTTGCCGTCGGTGATCATGATGATCTGGCGCATGTCCTTGCGCTGCGACAAGAGCATGCGGCGCGACAGCTTCAGTCCCTCGGCGGTGTTGGTGTGGTACGGCCCCACCTGGGCGCGCGCCAGCTGGGCGAGGGGGATCTCCTCGGCCGTGTCGTGGAACAGCACGACGCGCAGCGTGTCGCCCGGGAACTGCGTGCGGATCAGGTGCGTGAGGGCGAGCGCCACCTTTTTCGCCGGCGTGAAGCGGTCCTCACCGTACAGGATCATCGAGTGGGAGCAGTCGAGCATCAGCACCGTGGCCGAGGAGGACCGGTACTCGGCCTGGTGCACCATGAGGTCGCCGTACTCGAGGTTGATCGGGACGCCCAGCCCCTCGCGCTGCAGCGCGTTCGTGAGCGTGGCGTTGACGTCGAGATTGAGCGTGTCGCCGTATTCGTAAGGCTTGCTCACCGCCTCGGCTTCGATCCCGGTGGCGAGGTGCTCGGTGTCGTGCGCGCCGAAGCTCGACTTGCCGATCGAGCCGAGCAGGTGTTTCAGGGTGCGGTAGCCGAGAAAGTCGATGCCCTTCTCGGTGAGGTTGAACTGCACCTGCTGCGCCGCTTCCTTGGCCATTCCGCCGGGACCGAACAGCGGCTGCTGCCCGCCGGGCATCTTGGGCGCTTCGGTGACGTTGAGGTAGCCCTCTTCGATCAGCTTCTGGACGATCTTGTCGAGCAGCTCGGAGAGCTGGCGCTGCAGGTCGGCGTCGCGTGCGGCGTCGCCGGTCGATTCCCCGCGCAGCACCTTGAGCATCTCGGGGGTGAGCTGCCCCGACTCCATCAGCGCCTGCAGGATCGCCTGGCGCAGCGCGTCGAGCGAGCGGTCGGCTTCGTCCTCGCCGAACTCGCCCCAGAAGGGGTGCGAGTACGCGCCTCCGGCGAAGCCCGACTGCAGGAGGAAATCGGCGAGCTCGTCGAGCAGGGCCTGGAGGTTGACCGTGTCGGCCAGCTCGGGGAGGTAGCGGCTGTACGTCGTGTATTTCATCGGCTCCCTACCCGAAATATCGGGCGGCGGCGAGCTTTCCCGCAATGGACGAAGCCGCGCGCGGGTGGCGGTTGGGAGGGGGGGCGCTCGCCCACCGCAACTTCCGTCTCTTCTTCTTCGGTCAGGGCGTTTCCCTCATCGGCACCTGGATGCAGTCGGTGGCGCTGGGGTGGCTGGTGCTGGAGCTCACCGACTCCGCGTTCGCCGTCGGCCTGAACCAGGCGCTGCGCTCCCTCGGCGTGTTGCTGTTCACGTTGTACGCGGGCGTCGTCGTCGATCGCGTGGACAAGCGCCGCCTCATCGTGCTCACGCAGGTGCTCCAGATGGGCGAGGCGCTCGTGCTGGCGGTGCTGGTGTGGACCCACCTCATCACCGTCTGGCCCGTCATGGCACTCGCCGCGCTCTTCGGCGTGGTGAACGCGTTCGACATCCCGGGCCGGCAGGCGTTCCTCGTGGAGCTCGTCGGCAAGGGCGACCTGATGAACGCGATCGCGTTGAACTCCTCGATGTTCAACGCGGCGCGCATCGTCGGCCCGGCGGTGGCGGGCGTGCTGATCGGGGCCGCCGGGGTGGGGATGTGCTTCTTCCTGAACGGCGTGAGCTACATCGCGGTGATCGCGGGGCTCCAGGCGATCCGGCTTCCTCCCTTCGTCGCGGACGTCGTCCGGCCGTCCGCCCGGGAGGGGTTGCGTGAGGCGGTCGCGTTCATCCGGAGCGACCGCCGCGTGCTGGCGCTCGTGATCCTGGTCGCCGCGTTCAGCGTGCTCGGCTTCCCGTTTCTCGTGTTGATGCCGGTGGTCGCCCGGGACGTGCTGCACACCGGCGCGCGCGGCTACGGCCTGCTCATGGCGGCGGTGGGGATCGGAGCGATGCTGGGGGCCTTCGGTCTCGCGCTCGCGGCCGGCCGGGTCAGGAAGGGGGCGGCGCTGCTGGAGGGGGGCGGGGCGTTCGGCGCGCTGCTCGCGGTCTTCGCCGCCGCGCGCTCGTTCGGCCTGGCGCTCGTGCTCCTGGCGCTCGCGGGGTGCGCCATGATCGTGACCACGGCGCTCGCCAACACCATGCTGCAGACCCTCGTGCCCGACGAGCTGCGCGGCCGGGTGATGGCGTTCTACGCCTTCGTGTTCGTCGGCATGGCGCCGCTCGGCGCCTTCCAGGCGGGCCTCCTCGCCGAGCACACCGGGGCGCCGATCGCGATCGCGTTGGGCGGCGCGGGCTGCCTCGTCGCGGCGACGCTCGCGGCGTGGCGGGTGCCGGCGCTACGCCATACCGCGTAGCGGAGGTTGGGGAGGGTGGTGGAGGTTCGGGAGGATAGTCGAGGTGGAACAAACATCAACCTCCCCCAACCTCCCCAACCTCCCCAACCTCCCCTACAGCAGTCGTCTCAACTTCAGCGCCACCCGTATCGTATCCGCCCCGCGTCGCAAGACGAGCTGGCGTACCGCGCCGTCGACGCGGAGGGCCTTCCGCGCATCGCTCAGCGCCCCCGCGGCGACCGCGCGTCCGTCGATGAGCAGCAGCTCGTCGCCGACTTGGATTCGGGCGTCCGCGCTCGGGCTCCGCGGGACGATGTAGTCGACGACGATGCGGTTCAGGCCCGGTCCGCGGGCGGCCAGCCGCAGCCCGCTCATGTCGAAATCGCACGCCGAGCCTGCGGTGCCCCGGGGCTCGACGATGGCGCGGCGGCGGGCGTAATCGACGATGAGACGCGATCCCTCGAACACGGCGTTGCCGATCACGCCGTCAATGTCGGTTCGCCCCAGGAAGCCCTGCTTCTCGCCGCCCAATCCGGCGGTGGGCGAGCGAAGCGTCACGCCAGCGAGCCGCAGCGCTTCCAGGCGCACGATCGTCCCATGGAGCTCGCCGAAGAGTCCCGTGCCGATGGGTGCCTCGATGGCCGGCGACACCCGGGCCAGATCATGCTGTTCCACGAACGGGACCGTGAGAATCAAGCAGAGACCGGAGGCACCGGTGTCGAGCAGCAACCGGGCCGGTATGGCGCGTCGGCCCCGGACCTTGACGTGAGCGCGGAGGAGGGGCAGGTCCGCGTCCGGCGTGAACGGCACGATGCTGCCCGGGCCCGCGTAGCGGTACTGCGCCGGGTCGAACAACCGCACGCGCCGTTCCCGGTAATCGATCTCCACGGTGAAGCGCCGCAGCACGTCGTGGCCCACGAGGCCCCGCTCGAGCCGCCCGCTCGCTTCACTCAGGCCGCGTAAGGAGTACAGCGCCACCCGATAGCGGCGCAGCGCGAGATCGCCCAACCGCAGGGTGTCCACCACGGTGCTCGAAGCTGTGTCCGCGACCTGGGCGGCCGCCGCGCCGGTGCCGATACTCCGGGCCCACTCGCGGTCGACCCCGGTGCGGGAGAGGCCGGTGTCGAACATCAACCAGGCGGAGTCGCCGTTGATCACGCCGGGCACGTAGATCGCGCCCCCGTACGGATCGAATGGGATCACCGCGACGGGCCCCTGGGGCGTGAGTGCCGGGCCGCGCCAGCATCCCGACACGAGCCAGGCCGTCAGCACGACGGACCGGGCCGCGGCGCTCAGCGCCAGTTCCTCCGGCGCGCCTCCGCCACGATCAGCTGCGCCGCGCCCTCGATCCCCAGCCGCTCGGCGTTTACGACCAGGTCGTAGTTCACCACCTCGTGGCGGTGGCGTCCGTAATACGTCTTCACGTATTGGTCGCGGCGGCGGTCGGTGTCGTCCACGACGCGCTCGGCGGCGGCGGGGTCCACCCCGAGCCGCTCGACGGCGAGCTTCATGCGCCAGGGCTTCGAGGCGACGACGTACACGTGCAGCGCGTCTGGGCGCTGGGCCAGCAGCGCCTGCGCCCCCCGGCCCACGAGCACCACCCGCCCGTGCGCCGCCGCCTCGGCGATCACGCGCTCGGTGACCTTGACGATGGTCCCCTCGTCCCGCTCGACGCGCGGCGCCGCGGCGGCCGTCATGAACATCTCGGGCGACGCGACCGCGAGCGTGCGGGCCAGCCGCTCGAGCAGGCCGGGCGCGCGCTCATCGTGCAGCGCGACTTCCGCCGCCGGCACCCCCGCGCGCCGCGCGACCTCGTCCACGAACTCGTTGTCGATCACGGTCCAATCCAGCGCGGCCGCCACTAGGCGCGCGATGTCGGAGCCGCCCGAGGCGTACTGCCGCGTGAACGTGATGACGGGCGACGGCATCTCAGGGCTTCAGGTAGACGGGCTTGGCCATGAAGGCTCCGGAGGGGGTCGTCTGTTATCCGTTATCCGTCATCCGTACGTCACCGCATCGAACGGACAACGGATGACGGATTACTGAAAGAGATTCGGCCCTCCCCCTCCTCCTCCTCCCGCCTTTCCGTAGCCGGGCCCCTTCGGCTCCCCCCGCGCTCGCGTGTAGCCCAGCTCTTCGCTGCGCGAGATCCGCTTCTCGGCGACGAGCCCTTCGAGCACGAGCTCGCAGGCGGCCACCATCGTGCCGGGGTCCTTCTTGGTCGCGAGGCCGACCTGGTCGATGAGGTCGAGCAGCCCCGGCACCACGCTGAACCCCTTGAGGCAGGTCTCCGAGCGCTCGTCCATGGAGATCTTGAGGGCGCCGCCCTCGTCGAACCAGTGGACGATGTCGTCGACGTTGGCGCCGCCGACCCGCGCCTCGAAGGTCTTGCCGGCGGCGCGCCGGATCAGGTCCTTCGCGATGATCTCGGGTCCCTGCAGCTCCCCCTCGTACTCGAGCTCCAGCTTGCCGGTGATGGCCGGGAGCGCGGTGTAGATGTCCGAGACCCGGGGGACGGCCGTCTTCTCCTTGGTGACCACCGAGCGGCGCTCGGCGTTCGACAGCACGTTCTCGAGCACGCTGATCGGCAGCCGCTGCGACACCCCGCTGCGGCGGTCCACCCGCTTGTCCTCCCGCGCTTCGAACGCGACGCGCTCGATCAGCTCCAGGATGAAGTCCGGCAGCTTGAGGGGCCGGCCGTTCCGCTCGAGCCACGCCTCCTGCCGGGTGATCGCCGCGCCGAGCTCGACCGTCTGCGGGTAGTGGGTGACGATCTCCGAGCCGACCCGGTCCTTGAGTGGCGTGATGATCTTGCCGCGCGCCGTGTAATCCTCGGGGTTCGCCGTGAACACGAGGGCGACGTCGAGGTTCAGGCGGACCGGGTAGCCTTTGATCTGGACGTCGCCTTCCTGCATGATGTTGAAGAGCCCCACCTGGATTTTGCCGGCGAGG
>Ga0137367_10005136_pt1 | contig 10617 bp, 7 predicted proteins | sample SagtaG_14_FD_104939 | JGI IMG/M metagenome (GOLD analysis project Ga0137367, IMG submission 104939) | Vadose zone soil microbial communities from Sagehorn Ranch, Mendocino, California, USA - Sage1_L_80_16 metaG | ecosystem: Environmental > Terrestrial > Soil > Vadose zone | place: USA... | reverse complement strand
CGTGACGGTGGCGAGATAAGCGTTCGTCGCGGCATAGACCACGACGTGACGAACACTGCGGTCCGTGAGTGACTGGCTCCGCAGATACAGCATGCCTGAGGCCAGATCGAATAGACCGGGAAAATCAAATTGGCGAGTCTTAGTGGCGGTAGACTCGGCCCGGCTTTCTGTTCGCGCGCGGGTTACCCCTTTGCTTGTGAAAGTAAGATGGGTCACGAGCTTTTTCTTCCGGTAATTCTCCGTTTGCTGGGTCTCGATTGGACGCAGTGTTTGCGAATTGCCGACCGCGCGGTAACTCGCATCCAGTTTCCATAAGGCGCGGACAAAACCGATCGTTTGGCCCGTTCCATCAAGCTGAAATTCGGCCTCAGATGGCTTTGTGAAATAGACTTCTCCGGTCGCCGCGGTAAGGCCAGACCATCCGAAACGATAGCTTGCGCGAAGGGGCCGAAGCTCCGGAAATGTTCCGGGCGGTTCGCCGGTAAGCGTTGACTGCCAATCGGCTGCGAGCGAGCTGGAGCAGAGCCCGAGAATTAGGATGGCTGTCCAGTAGTTTGACCGACATCTGGGTAGACGAGCGCCCACGTTTCGAACCGACATTTCCGAGGTTTGCAACCGTTTCCAAATGGTTTCCCGTCGAGGCGCGCGACCACTTTTCACCTGTACGAAAAAATACACGCGAGTTGGGCCCGCGTGTATTTGATTGTCGAAATTAAACTACGGTTTCACGGCCCGTGCTGGCGTCGGGGATGGACTCGGCGCGGTCTTTGAGGTTGAACCTGTTGTGCCGCGGCCCGGCTTATTTAGCACGGCGATAATATCGTTGGTGAAATCAACATTGGGAGGGGCGTACAACATAACCGGGACGCCGTTCAGGCTTACGCCCGACTTGTCAAACACGAAGTCCATATTGTTGGTTTTTACCTTTTCCACCACGACATCGGTAATTTCCTTCACGATACCCTCTCGCATGCGCATCAACTGTTCCTGCAGTTGTCGATCGCGGGTTTGACTGAAATCGTTGATTTCGCGCTCCATCTTCTTGATGTTGGCGATCTTGTCGTCGCGTTCCTTGGCTTTTTGTGTTTTGGCTTCGGCAGTCAAAGCGGGAGCATCGAGCTGCTTGTTCAAACTATTGATTTCATCAAGCGCCTTCTTGTAGGCCTCTGCCCGATCGTCGTATTCTTTTTTGGCGGCACTTCTGGCGTCATTAATTTTCGCTTCAGCGTCCTTGGTCTTGTAGTATTCCTTGAACGCGCGCTGCATATCGACAGTACCGATTTTTGGTGCGCCCTGCGAGAAAGCCGCGATCGGAAATACGAGCGTCAAAACGAGGATCGTAGAGAGAAATCTTTTCATAAGACAGAGATAACGGTGGCTGGAACCGCGTTAGACTGCAACCATTTATATTCGTTCAAAATTGATAACCGACGCTGAAGTTAAATTTCCCGCCGCCATTGTACCCATCACGCTGGATCGGATATCCGTAGTCAATGCGCAGTGGGCCGATCGGCAGATCAAGTCGAAGTCCAACGCCGACGTCGGAGGCGATGTGGTCGAAGCCAAACGACCACGCCGCACCATTAACGAAACCCGTATCATAAAAGATTGCGCCGCGCGCTTTTTCGATAATTGGGAAGGTAAGTTCCACGGTTGTGCGCGCCATGGTATTGCCACCGAGCGGCTCGCCATTCACATCTTTCGGCCCAACTTCGCGGAACGGAAAACCGCGCAGATTGTTTGAGCCGCCGAGATAGAGTCGCTCGAAAATCGGAACATCACTGCCGCTTCCCCAGCTATCAACAGTCGCGACTTCACTGTTGATGAGCAAGATTAAATCCCCCGGGAAAAGGAAATACTGAGAGCCTTCCAGATCGAGTCCGTAAATCTGCACATCGCCTCCGAGAAAGCCGCCCCCAACATAGGGCGAAAGGCTCACCCGTTGCCCGTGCCGCGTAATTATGGGGCTGTCCCGGTGGTCGAATACCACACTGGTTAAGATCTCACTCTCCACTGTCGAGCCCTCTGCTGCCTGGATCTGCGGGGATGCGGTTGAACTCACATTAAAAATATCCACGTCTTGCAGGCGGTACCCCACGGTTGCATACATGTATTGGTTGAGTCGGTTGAGCGGCGTGCGTACCTCGAGCGCAAACCCATAATTGCGCTGGTTATATTCCGAGCTCAAGTAGTCTGCCTCGTTAAAAAAAAGCTGACCACTGAGCGATAGCCTACGATCGAGGAAGTACGGCTCGGTCAATGCCAGAACAAAATCCTTTCGGACCGAGCCGTATTGCACGCGCATTCTAAACTTCTGACCGCCGCCGGTAAGCCCCGGCCAGTTCGTAATATCGAAGTTGCCCTGGGTCAGTTCTACGAAACCAACCAGCTGGTCAATCGTGCTGAATCCTCCGCCGAAGCTAAGCGAGCCGGTTCGCTTCTCCTCCACCAGGATTGTAAGATCTTTGCGACCGGCAATGTCAGTATCTTCTGGATACGTTTCGACTTTCGAAAAGTAGCCCAGGTTCTCGAGGCGTTTCTTAGTCGTCTCCACGCGAACCGTATTAAAGACATCACCTGGCGCGACAAGAACTTCGCGGCGGATGACCTTATCCTTCGTGCGGGTGTTACCGGTAATGTTGACTCGCTGCACAAAGGAGCGCGCGCCTTCCTCGATTTTGTAGTGCACGTCGATCACCGCAGATCCGGCTGGCGTGCCTTCCGGCGAAATCACAACATCGACATAACCGCCACTGCCATAAGCGTCGGCCAATGCCTTCGCATCATCGCGCAGTTGTTTTGGCGAATAGACGCTGCCCTCCTTCATTTTTACCAGCGCACGAATCTTATCCGCCGAGGCCACTACCTGTCCCGTGATGACAAGCTTGCCGACGTGATATTGCGGACCTTCGTTAATCACAATCGTAATAATGATGGGACCATTCTTGCTGCGCTCCTTGCGCACGTCCTTAACATCCACGTCAATGTAGCCGTGGTCTTGGTACCACTCGCGAATGCTGTCCAAGTCCTGTTGCAATTGCGTTTCGTCGAGCCGGCCGGATTTATCGAATAGCGAAATGAGCGTCTTGCCCTTGGTCTTCATCTGTTTTCGCAATACTCTATCGCTGAAGTGCGCATTCCCCTCGAAACGAACTTTGCTCACTGCCCCCTTAATTCCTTCGTTGACCGTGAAAACCACGCGCGCTGTGCCACGACTCTGATCGATGGGATCGACGCGAAATTGAATGGTAACGTCATTGTAGCCGTGGCCCTGATAAAGCTCGATCATCTTCTGGCGCGCTTCCTCTAAAAGCTCCTCATCGACCGGCTGGTTGATTTTCAATTTGATTTCTTTGCGGAGCCTTTTTGGCTTGATTCGCTCGGCTCCATCGATTTCGATTTCGCGCACGATCGAACGCGTTTGCACGGCCACGATTACCTTCACGCCGTCGCCTTCCGGTTGCGCGAAGATGCGAACGTTTAGAATAGCGCCGGTCTTGTAAAGAGTCTCAATATCCTGCTCGACCACTTGATCGGAGAAGGGCTGGCCCACCTTAGTCCGCATTTGCGCGAGAATCCGCTCCTTGCTTACCAACTTTGGCCCTGTGTACTCCACGTCGATTGACCGGATCATCGGAGGACCCGCAGGCTCCTGCGCTCGAGCCGACACGGCGCCAAGCAGCGCACAAATGGATGCGGCCCAGATCGCAAATGGTGGGCGACGCAACCATCCGGAAAAATATCTCATAATTAAGAAGCGCTACCCCGCGCAACGAACCCACGCAGGATAGGCGGGTATATCGGGAAGAAGAGAGAGAACGTCAAGGCGGATTTTCCTAGAAACGGGTGGCTGGTCGACAAGGCAACTCGTCTGTAAGGCTAATTCAAAAGCTCGTACCAGTTATTTCGCCGGCGCGGTTCGTAGCCCGCATCGCGAATGAGCGATTCAATCTCCGTGGCGTTTAGTTGAAATGTTGTCCCGGCGCTGCTGACGACATTTTCCTCCATCATCACCGATCCGAAATCATTCGCTCCATACTTGAGCGCGATCTGGCCGATGCCAGGGCCTTGGGTCACCCACGAGCTTTGCACGTTGTCGATATTATCTAAAAAAATCCGGGCCAGTGCTTGCGTCCGCAAATATTCAGCCACGCCAGTCGGGTACTTCACTTTTAAGACAGTATGTTGCGGCTGAAACGTCCAGCAGATGAACGCGGTGAACCCGCCGCTCCGATCCTGCTGCTCGCGAATGCGCTGCAAGTGCTCGATCCGATCCTCGATTGTCTCGACGTGGCCGAACATCATCGTGGCACTCGATTTCAGTCCGAGCTCGTGCGCAACCTGCATCACCTCCAGCCATTGGTTGCTATCGATCTTTAGTGGCGAAATTTTCTTTCGCACCCGGTCAACGAGTATCTCGCCACCGCCGCCCGGAATCGAGCCGAGCCCTGCTTTTTTGAATTCGGAGATCGTTTCGCGCAGCGGCATCCGAAACGTTTCGGCAAAATGCTGAAACTCCGGCGGACTGAATCCGTGAATATTGATGTGCGGATATTTTTCCCGTATGTGATGCAAGAGATCGATGTACCACGCGAACGGCAATTTCGGATGGTGCCCACCTTGCATTAATATCTGAACACCGCCCACGGCCGAAAGTTCGTCCAACTTTTGATCAATCTGTTCGAAAGAGAGCACGTAATGATCTTCGTCGCGTTCAGTGCGGTAAAATGCGCAGAATTTGCAGTAAACGTTGCAAACATTCGTGTAATTGATGTTGCGATCGACGATATAGGTCACGATCTCGCGGCCGCGTCCGTCGTAGCTTTTCGCTTTGGCCAGATCGCGCCGCGCATTTGCCAGCGCGCCCAATTCCTCCAGAGGAAAGCGATAAAGCTCCAGCGCTTCATCCGGCGAAATCCGTTCGCCCGCGAGGATTTTTTCTGCCAGCCAATCTCGATTTAAGGAAACCATCCCGCGCCATTTTATATGACGCAGCGGCTCATTGCACGTAGTTCATTTCGATGAAGCAGGCGGTGGCAATTATCGGTGGAGGCGTTTCTGGTCTGACCTGCGGTGTTCTTCTTGCCGAGCGCGGATACCGCGCGGCGATTTTTGCAAAAGAGACAGGGCAACAAACAACCTCTGCTGCCGCTGCGGCGGTCTGGTATCCATACGATGTCGAACCAGCCGACAAGGTGATTGCGTGGGCGCTGGAGACTTACAACGTCCTTGTCGACCTTAGCAGCAAATCAGACACCGGCGTCTCGATGATCGAACTGCGGCAATTTTCCCGCGCGGGCAAAATTCAAATTCCCGATTGGGCTATCCCGCTCGGGGCGCGTCTGCTTCCTCCCTTTGTCATTCCGGGCGGAGTCGGGGAATCTCCTGGTGTTCCTCAGAGCAAGTTTCCACCGGCATCTAAAAGCGGCTTTGCGCTCAACGTTCCGCTGACGGACACGACGATCTATCTCGATTACCTCGCGAGCCGCTTTCTTACCGCCGGCGGATCAATCACCGCAAATGTGTTCTTCAAAAAACTCGAAGATGTTAGCCACGAATTTGTTCTGGTAATCAACTGCGCCGGCATGGGCGCGCGCGAGCTTGTTCACGATGTTGATCTCGAACCTCATCGCGGTCAGGTTGCCATCGTGCCGAAGTTCGCCGGGCTCTCTTGCGCAGTCGTCTGTGATGATGCGCCTCTCATGTACGCGATCCCCCGCACCAACGATTGCGTTTTCGGGGGGACGAACGAATTGAGCGACGATCTCGATATCGATCCGGCGGTTACCTCACGCATCGTCGCCGAATGCAGTCGCGTTCTGAACATCGGCAATCCGGTAGTTCTCGCCGGGCGGGTCGGTCTTCGCCCATTCCGCAAATCAGGCGTTCGCCTCGAAGGCGATCGTTTGCATGACGGCCGCACCGTCATTCACAACTATGGTCACGGCGGCGCCGGTTTCACACTTTCGTGGGGCTGCGCCCGCGAAGTTTTACAACTTGCCAGCTCCGGTTAGCGCACTGCCTGCCCGCCGCCGGTCGGATTCGCCGTGGCGAACGTGCTGGTTCCGGCGTCGCGCCGAAACAAACTTCTCTGAGAGATTGCAACGCGGTAATTGTTTGGCCGATCCAAAGAGAAGTTCGCGATGGCGGGGTAGCTGTTTAGCGCCAGAGGCGCTATTTCACTTTAGTCTGGGGCATCGCCCCAGGCTCGATATTAAATGTGCGCCTTTGGCGCTAAACACAGACATCGCGAGGATGCGCTCGCCAGCATGCGGGACGCATGCGCTACCCAAACAAACGCGCATCGCGCACGAGCTTACGTCAGCGCGATGGCTTGGAATGAACTGACGGTGTCGTCGGGCCCTTTTTCAGCGAAGAAGCTCTCGTAATATCCCGGGCCGAGATCCCAATACGGGCCTTTGTAATAATCATCGCGATAAAAACGCCAGACGCCGCTCACCACGATGAGGCAACTGATCCGGTCATTCCAAAAATCACCGATGTAATGAAAACTCAGATTGGTACGCGCATAGGCCCCACCAAAACCGGCGTGATCGTAAAGGACGATCTCCGGCAGACGGATGATTTCTTTTGATGGCTCCACCTTGACTTTGCCGGCAGCGCTAGCGTGATAGCTCAGTGAGCCGAGCGTCCATTTCGTGTCGATGATACAGCCGTTGTCCGGCGACAATTCAGTTTTGGATATTGATCTCATAAGCGGCGCGTTTTCATCATTTGAACAGATGTAAAGCGTGCTGTCGAGCAGGAACATAGGGCTGTGCCCCGTGCGGCCTGCGGGCGGCCTCGCCCGCGAGTGGCTTTTTCCTGAACTGGTGATTCAGCGGAGTGCAACTCCGCTCGACGCACAGACTGAAAGTCTATGTTCCTCAGATGAGGTGCTCACGGCTATCAGAGCGGAGCCGGATCGTCTTTGTCTGCAAATCGTGGGTTGCGCGGATGAAGCGGACGGTCTTGCTTTTTGCGCGCATCAAAATGGAATGCGTGGTGGCCTTGGTGCCCTGCCCTTTCACTCCGCGCAAAAGGGCACTGTCGCTGATTCCGGTCGCGCAAAAAATAATGTTTTCTCCGTTGGCCAAATCGTCAGCCGAAAAAACGCGCTCCAAGTCTTTCTTATAGCCATCGCTGAGCAACTGCTTTCGTTCCTTCTCGTCGCGCGGCCACATTTTGCATTGGATCTCCCCACGGAGACATTTGATTCCCGTCGCCGCCAGCACCGCTTCGGGCGAACCGCCGATGCCCATATAGAGATCGATATTGCTCTCTGGCAACGACGGCGCCATCGCCGCGGCGATGTCGCCATCGCCAATCATGCGCAACGATGCGCCGGCCGAGCGAATCTCTTCGACGATCTCTTTGTGTCGCGGCCGATCCAACATCATTACAGTCACGTCCTGCACCCGTTTCTCCAGCGCGCGCGCCACAATAGCGAGCGTCTCGGCGACAGGCGCCTCAAGCTGTAACGTATCGCCGCGTTTCTGCATGTATTGAATCACACGCGGGCCATACGATAATTTCATCATGTAAAACGAAGGCACATCCCGTAGCGCCACTTTCACACCCTCCGCGGGACTCGCTGCCGCGATGCAACTGATCGAATTCGGCGCGCCTTTGGAAATGTTTGTGGTCCCGTCGATCGGATCGATGGCGATGTCGAACGGCGGCGAACCGGGAACCCAGGTGCCCAGTTGTTCGCCTTTGAAAATGCCCGGCGCTTCGTCCTTGATTCCCTCCCCGATCACGACTTCGCCGCAGATGTTCATTAGATCGAACATGCCGCGCATGGCGTCGCACGCGGCCGCGTCGGCGGCTTCCTTGTCACCGCGGCCGAGCCACCGCAACGAGTTCAGCGCCGCCGCTTCCGTCGCGCGCACAAAATCGAACTCGATGATGCGCTCGATGTCCTGATAATTCTGTTTCGGCAGTCGCAGAGCCACGGAGTGTCAATTTTCACGCATCTCGTCCATTATGACAAGAGGAGCGAGGAGTGACGGTTTCCCAACCGTCACGTTTGAGTGGACGGCTGCCCAAGTCATCGCTCCTTGTGAACCATCTGCAGGCTTGATTTCTGAGCGGTTTTTCACTTGTATCGCAGTGTGAGCCCCCCTGAGGATGAAGTGACTTCACTGTGCGCGATTGGCGGAGATGCTCATCACGGCCCGGCGGCGTTTACTACCACGCACTGGAGCGTGGTGTTGACTGCGCAAGGTGACTCACCAGCAGCACAAGAAGCGCTCGAAAAGCTTTGCCGCACGTATTGGCAACCCATCTACGGTTTTGTGCGGCGACAAGGTATCGGGTCAGAGGAAGCGGAAGATCTCACGCAAGGATTCTTCGCACTGTTCCTCGAGCGCAGAGACTTGAGCTCTGTCCGCAAAGAAAAGGGGCGACTTCGTTCCTATCTGCTCGCGTCGGTGAAAAATTTTCTGTTCGACGAACGGCGGCGCGCGATGGCGATCAAACGCGGAAAAGGAGAGCGGCTCATTCCGTTGGAAGAACTGTCTGCTGGCGAGCGGAGCGAGATGGAACCAGCAGATCCGATGACTGCCGAAATGATTTATGAACGGCGATGGGCTGCCACGGTTCTGGAGCGCGCGCTCAGCCGATTACAGGTTGAATACGCGGCGACACGTAACGCCGCATTGTTTGATTCGCTCATGCAATTGCTGCCGGACGAACCCGGAGCGCCGTCGCGAGCGGAGATTGCCGCGCAATTTGGCATGACGGAAAATGCCGTCACACAGGCCTTTCATCGATTCCGGAAGCGCTATCAGTCATTATTGCGAGAGGAAATTGCCCACACGGTTGCTACCCCCGGCGATATTGAAGACGAACTGCGTCATCTGATTGCTGTGGTTCGGGCGTAATGTGCGACCAAATTTTACGCAGTACACTGTGAACGTGATGCCTCTCTGGCGATGATTAGAGTGACCAGAATTTGTCGGAAGTGCGGCGCGAAAATCTTTTCCGACGCCCCAAAAGGGCTTTGCACAGGGTGCATGCTCGAGGCGGCGATTGTAGCCGGCGGCGTTGACGCCGGCTCCTCTGAAGGGACCAAAGCGACTGAAGTGACGGATGGCGAAAAACCTGCGCGTGTTGCTGAGACGCTTGGAGAGTTCGGCAACTACGAGTTGCTTGAGGAAATTGGTCGAGGCGGCCAGGGCGTGGTGTTCCGCGCAAGGCAGAGAAGTCTCAACCGCACAGTCGCATTGAAAATCATTGGTCTTGGTCAGTGGGCGACCAAAGCGCACTTGAAGCGCTTCCGCCGGGAAGCGGAAGCCGCAGCTAGCCTCGATCATCCATGCATCGTGCCTATTTACGAGGTGGGCGAGCGTGATGGCTCCTGCTATTTCAGCATGAAGTTCGTCGAAGGCGGCCAGCTTGATGAAGTAGTCAGACAGACGCCGATGTCGATCCGGCAGGCAGCGGAATTGATCGCAAAGGTAGCCCGAACGGTTCATTACGCGCACGAACACGGTATTCTGCATCGCGACATTAAACCGGGAAACATTTTGCTCGATGCAAACGGCGAACCGCATCTGACCGACTTTGGCCTTGCCCGATTAGTCGAATCCGAAAGCAGTGTCACGCACACGCTGGAAGTGCTGGGCACACCCAGTTACATGGCGCCGGAACAAGCTGCCGGAAATAACGCAGGTCTTAGCAGCGCCACAGACGTCTATGGACTTGGCGCCGTGTTCTATCAACTGCTAACAGGTCATCCGCCCTTTGCTGGAGGAACAACATTTGAAACCGTCCGGCTGGTTTTAGATACCGAGCCGCGGCAACCGCGCCTCTGGAATCCGAAAGTAGATCGCGATCTTTCGACGATTTGTCTGAAATGCCTCGAGAAAGATCCGAAGCGTCGTTACTCGTCGGCTCTCGCGCTGGCCGAAGATCTAGAACGCTGGTTGCGCCACGAACCGATTTGGGCCCGGCACACTGGAATCTTCACCCGCGGAAAGAAATGGTTGCGACGAAATCCAACCACTGCGCTTCTGTTTGCGTTATCACTCGCCTTTGCAGGAACAGTGGGCGTGATGATTTGGAAGAGCAGACCGGCGCCGCCACCAGCAGCTGGAGTCGCCGTGTTGCCTTTCGTCAACATGAGCGGAGAAAAAGAGAACGAGTACCTGGGCGACGGGCTTACCGAAGATTTATGCACCGCTTTGTCCCAGATCAAAGGGTTACGGGTGCCGGCGCGCACATCTGTCTTCGTCTTCAAAGGTAAGACGGAAGACATTCGCAAGATCGGCAAGCAACTAAATGTATCGACGGTGCTTGAGGGCAGCGTGAGCAAGGCTGGTAACAAAGTTCGCATCAGCGCCCAACTGAACAACGTGGCCGACGGCTATCACTTGTGGGCAGAAACCTATGATCGGTACATGACCGACATTCTTGAGATTCGGAGCGACATCTCCAGAAAGGTGGCCGATGCACTCAAAGTGCAGCTCGGCGTTAAGGAAACGCAACTCCTGGCGAAAAAGCCCAGCGAGAACTCAGAAGCGTACGAGATCTATTTGTTAGGCCGGTTCGAGTTCAACAAGTTTACCGAAGATGGCTTTACCAGAAGCCTCGCGCATTTCCAACAAGCTGTGG
>Ga0137367_10005134_pt1 | contig 10620 bp, 9 predicted proteins | sample SagtaG_14_FD_104939 | JGI IMG/M metagenome (GOLD analysis project Ga0137367, IMG submission 104939) | Vadose zone soil microbial communities from Sagehorn Ranch, Mendocino, California, USA - Sage1_L_80_16 metaG | ecosystem: Environmental > Terrestrial > Soil > Vadose zone | place: USA... | reverse complement strand
TCGTAGAAATTGGGAAAAGCGCTGAGATAACCGTTCCGGGCAGCCCAGTCGTTTACGGCCCTGAAGCGTGCTTCCACCGAAGTTGGGTTCCCCAGCTCCACTGCCGGAATGTCTCGCCAGTCGGCAACATCTGACTTTAAGAGGAGCACCGGGAAGCTGCGATAATCGGCCTCGTGAAAATTCGGAAATCCGCTGGTGTAACCACGCGCGTTTGCCCAGTCGTTGAGCGCGCGGAACCGCGCTTCCACCGACGTTGGGTTGTGGAGCGCGCCTATCGGAACGTCTCGCCATTGGGCAAACCCAGGCTTGAGCAGAATCGTGCCATAAACGGTGCCGCTGCCATGATCTGCTTCATGGAAATTGGGAAAGCCGCTCACGTGTAACCATTACGCGCCGCCCAGTCGTTGACGGCGCGAAAACGTCCCTCCACCGAGGCGGGGTTACCGAGTTCGACAGCCGGAATGTCACGCCAGGCAGCAGCCGAGGACTTGATCATAAGCGTGCCATAGCGGATGCCGTAGTTCGCCTGATGGAAGTTCGGAAATCCCCCCACATATCCATGCTGCGTCGCCCAGTCCTGAACCGCGCGGAAGCGTTCGGCCAGGGACCACTGATAGCCAACCTGTACCGCGATCACCGCCTCCTTTCGACTTAAATCAATACGCTCGACCTGAACGGCAAAGCCACGGTCCGGATCCACGAAGCGTTCTCCCTCGGCTAGCGGGGAATCGTAAAGCCCTCGCCGCGCCCGACAAAGGCGAACGATGCGCGCTTTAAGACGTGGATCTGGATTGTCCGAGTCGGCTTCTGGAACGGGACGTAATTCATGGATCAGAACGCCTGCGCTAGGCAAGCCACTGTCCCATCCGCTGGCCAGCCTGAACTCAATGAAATAATTGTAGATGCCAGGGCGTTCCGGCCCATTCATGCCGGCAGCCGGTCGGTGCACTTGGAGACGAACGAGACGCGGTAGCGACGAGTCCCACTCAGTCAGCGGCGCCAGGGTCACGGGTACAAAACGTGACGCGTCATCGATCTTCACAATGTGGTCGTCGGAGATTCCATCTAAGTCCCGGAGCAGGGGGCCACACAGGCCTGGCCCACGCCCGCCTTTGTCCCACGGCGTAAGTGCACTCATCACGTCTGCATAATCGCCGTATTCGGCGACGTGCATCAGATTCGGTGGGGCGAGCGCGGGGTTCTGTCCAGATGTCGGACCATCCAGTGACAGAGTTGGGGGTGAGAATCCCCCAAACGTATGGTTGAGCCCGATGCCGTGGCCCATCTCGTGTGCGTGGACAATTTGCTCGCTGCCATGTGCCACCACGACACGCTTGAGTGAACCGAAGGTGTCGAATGCGTCACTCAAGTAGAGGAGAATATACCCGTCTTCGTCAATGCTAACGCCAGCATCACGTGCAGCTGTCAGAGCAGCGGCTTTCAATCTATCGCGATCGACACCGTAATCAGCTCCGCCGCGATAACCGGTTCGATCGAAATCGAGGGTTAACCATCGGTCTAACACCAACGACTCTCTAAAATCAACCGCCCTTGTTACGTCCCACCAGAATTCGGCGAGACCGCGTGGTCCGGTGAATAGTTTTTGAATGTCGGCAGGTGTAATCGGCTCGTCAGTCCTTGGGGGAACCTTGCACGGCATGATGAGCCACTTGACTCGCATTGGGCGCTCTCTTCTTCCTTGCTCAGGTTATCAGCCGCCGCTTCCCTTTACAAGCAATTCAAGGAGGCCATTGAACTGAAATCCGGCAATCCGTAGAGCGCGTTTGTCGGAGTCTTTTGATTGCGCCGCGCACGTTCAAGGTGGGCGCAATCCGCGCACGCTTTCTTTGTCGATGTTGGCCTTGCTCGTCGGGCAGCGGCAATCCGATCAATTCCCTAAGATCGCGTATCTTCTGAATGCAGCGGTTGCGGTTTTGATGATCGTGGAGCATAGCTCGTCCCCTGCGCGTGGAATTTGAGGACGCCGTCTACTATCTCTGCCTGCGTGCCAACGGTCGGCAGCGCATTATTCATGATGATCGCGATCGGCTACGCTTCCTGGAGCTTCTGAGTGAATTTTTACGGGGTGACTACGCGCGTTCGCCAGACGGCCCCGGCGGCGCCTCAGTCCTTCTCCCTGCCGCGCACGCGCGCACACGCTCAAGAGGGCGAAGGGATTGCTGATCGGTTAAGAATGGGAAGTGCCAGCTATGTTTCAAATTTGCTCGGCGGTGTGGATAATATGCTCTGACCCCGATCAGATACTCCGAGGCGAAAGGAACGACTACGGTACCGGCGCTTTGTGGAGGAGGTTTGGTGCGCGAGAATTTCTGCGTAACCTCGAAAAGGATTTCGGACAGTACACTGTTCAAAGGCGAATACTAAACTTATGAATACACGCTGCTCATTTGACCAACCTCATCTTTCCTTTGCCGGCTCGCCGCGGGACCAAGCACGCTGTCTCCTGCGCTTTGTGAAGCGCGGCGGCAACGTGGATGATACTCCGGCGACGCTGCCGCCAATCGTCGAACAACTTCTTGGCGCGCCGCAGACGTTGAACCTGACCGTGACGCAACTGCGCGCGTATTTGCAGCTCCATAACATTCCCGAAAACACTGCTGGCGGCTCGTTGGATGCCTCCGTCTCGCGCGCGGACACAAACAACCCCGCGGCAAGGCTGGCACAGTATTTCATGATCCACGATACCAGCACGAAGCTGAGCGCCGGCCAGACGTTCGACCCGAACTTCATCAACACCTCACAATGGAGCGGGAATCGCCTCGCAAATCTGAGCGGAGGCAAAACGCACATCTACATCACGCGGCTCGGAGAAACGAAAATGGACAACGACTATGGCACGCCGTTCCGGGCGACGCAGTTCGAGTTGCACCCCGAGCGCACGCTCTCGGGGGCCCCCAAGCCGACGATTTTCCGCGGTTACTTTCTACACCATGAGCTGGTTCAGCCGAGAATGGGGCCGGGAACCTCGGACATTGATTCGCCTGATCCTGGTTTTACGCAGGCGCAATACGAGAGGCTGGCGCTCCAGTATCTCATTGCCAGCGTGCGGCGGGGCAGTTGGATGATTCCCGCGTTTCACTGTGTGCTCGATCTCCATGTCGGCGATCATGACGACCCTCAGCATTTTGATCTATCAGCCTGGGGCAAGGCGATTGTGAATATGCTCGCTGCGGTGCGCGGCGCGGAGGGCGGCCAGCCGCAGCCACCTCCGCCTCCGGCGACGCTCAAGTCCCAACTGCTGTCAGGCGATCCGATTCTCCAAGAGATCGCTGCTGGGAATCGCGTGCTCGGGTTCAGTCAGGTAAAATCGCTCACAGGCGTCGGGCCTCTGCAAGATGCTTTGAATCTGCTGGCGGACAATGGACAACCCAGTCTGAATATTGCCGGTGCGCGCGCGCGAAATAGTTCCCGGGGATTTTACGGCAAACAGACCATTGCGGCGGTAAGCGCATTTCAGGCGATGCAACACATTATTCCAGTGGACGGCCAGACGGGAAAAGACACCATCCTCCCGCTGGATGCCGCAGTGCTTGGCTTAGAGACACCGAACGATGTGGATCATGTTGATGGGGAAACCGGCACAGCCATTGGAAAATTCAAGACCCCGCCGACTTCATCCAGCACGGCAAATGGCAGAGGTGCTTCGACGACAACCGGGCTCGACGGACAGATTTTTCGCACGGACGATGGCGCTGAAGTCACAGATGCGGCGGAGACTCTCACTGCCAAGCGCGAAGGGCACAGCCTCGGTCTGCCCCGAACAGTGCGGCAAATACGCACCAAACGCGGTGGCATCACGATTGCGCACCAGCCGGACTATTGTTGGGGCTCGCGGCAGCTTCCCGATGCCGAGCTTGTGGAGAATCATCCGGGTTTTGATGACGAGGACGGCGTTTTCTCAGGTCGTGCGACATTCTTTGGAAAAGGCGACAAAGAAGACGAGGGCACTGGCAGCCCAGCTTTTGGCACTGTGCAAACCAACAGCAGCGTGTTTGGCATCTCGCTGAAACGCCGGCGCCTCCTCGATGAGGAGCTTGCCACTGAAGATGACGATGGAAGCCTGCACCCGAGTGAGAAAGGCTTGCGCGCCCGCGTCGAGGTGTTTTTTCCGGACACACGCCGACTGGTGCGTCTGCCATTGGTGGACGAAGGGCCAGGCCCGAGGATCAATGCCATTGCCGATCTGACAGTCGCGGCCACTGTGTTCCTGCAAAAGCTGACGGAAGACGAAGTAACCAAGAAAGACAGTGGCCGGATCGACAATATCGAAGTCGAGGCCCGGATTATAGCGTGATTTTGCCAGTCCCCTGATCCCATGTCCGATCCGCCTTCCAGCCTTACCCATAGCCGATTCCTGACGACGGCGAGAGGCGGCACTAAGTTTGAAGATGATCAGAATTTCGGGCGCAAGGGGGTTGCTTCTTTTTCCATTACTACTGCGCTCGGGAGAAATGTCTCGGTCCGATTCGCTCGCGAATCTGGAAGTTCAAACCGGATCGCTTCGCGGGAAAAAATCACTGGCGAGCCGTGGAATGGCGGTCTCGGCTTGCGAGCCGGTTACACGGTCTTTCTTTTCCATTCTTTCCAATCTGCGACCGTCGCTTCGGCCATCGCCTCGGCGGACTGACGCAGCCATTTCGGTTTGTGGCTACGCAAATCCGCCCGGATTCGCGCGCTCGCGCCACGGGTGCCTAGATGCACATTGGCCAGTTCCAATCCCATCGTCCCCAGCAATCTCTGCTCATCGCTCCAGCGCGGTATCTGCCTCAGTTCGATCCGGCTGCAGTACGCTGAAAGCCGCCTCAGAATCCACGCACCCTGCGTCTGCAGGAATGGATCATGTGCCCGCACTGCGCGTCGTAAGCATTCATCATAATAAATCTGCCTGTTGCCCGCGGTACTCGCGGCCCACAACCATGCTGAGGGCACTAAAGCTTTCGCCTCGCGCGCAACTTTTCCCCCGCGCCACTCTGCCAGAGCGGTGAAGCGGGGACGGCCGAGGCTGCCCAAACCCGGCTGCCGATACACCATGCGCAACTCCAGTCTCGTCTTCGGCAGCGCCGCTTCGAGCAGCGACCGTACCTCCGTTGGAACGTCGCGCACCACGGGCCGAGCAGCCAGCTTCCGCCAGAACTGCGTGGGATCACGCAACCGGCTCGTCACTGCGTCGCGCAGCCAGCGGTTGTGTTCCGAGAGCACCACCGCCCGACCACCATCCTCGAGCCCCGCGGCGTAACCTTCCAAGATCACCCTGCAGGCGGCCCCGCGACCAAGCGCCAGATCGTCCGCTTCAATCGCTAGCCACGCGCTCGTGGCGAGTCGTACCAGATCGTTCGTGTAAGGGAGCGGGCATGCCTCATCGAAATCGTTGATGCCCCAGACCAGTCGGCCCTCGGCGTCGCGCCAAGTGCCGTAATTCTCGACGTGCAAATCTCCAACCCCCAAAACCTTTGGCGCGCGAGCGAGTTTCGGAAACAGCGCGGGAAACAACTGCGCCCAGCGATAAAACGTCGCACGCAAAAACGAAAAACCGTCCTCCGCCATCAACTTGTGTTTCGCCTGCAGGCCCGGTCTAACGACTCGAACCTGGCTCGCGAGCCACGCCTCATAGTCACGCGTTGCACGAACAATGCTATGCGCTGAATTCATCACAATTCTCCTTTGAAAAAGCAATCATAGGAATGGATCTGCGGGGCTCTGATTCACTGCGAATCAGATATATCACTTTGTCGTTGCCGTGTGGAGAGCAAAAGAGGCACAACCCGAAGTGTGAGAACATTTTCTCTTTTGATTTGTACCTTTGCGCTCGTGTGTGTTTGGTTTTCGCAGCGTTTGGGTTAAGGGGTCAGAGCTAACTATTGACACTCGGCAGCCTCTGAGTACCGATGCGGCCATGCCGAGACCGCTGCGCATTCAATACGCTGGAGCGCGTTATCATGTGATGAGCCGAGGCGATCGGCGCGAAGCGATCCACTACGATGATGCGGATCGAGTGGAGTTTCTGAGGACCTTAGGCCAAGCTTGTTTAAAGACTGGATGGCAAGTGCATGCCTATTGCCTGACGTAGCAATCATTTTCATCTGGTTTTGGAGACGCCGCAGCCGAATCTAGCTGTGGGAATGAAGTGGCTGCTTGGTACCTATACACAGCGATTTAACCGGCGGCATCGGCACTGGGGCATCTCTTCGGCGGCCGCTACAAGGCTCAGTTGATTGACGGGCGAAAACCGGGCTATTTGCGCTGCGCCCCATCATCACTCCGCTGACCCCCATCATCACTCGTTGTCGCCATTACGTGAGATGAATTGAACCTGCGTTACCGGCAGGACGAGCAACGGTGTTACTGGTCTGATCCAGTGCGACACTTGTCTAACACGATGCTCAAGCTAGGAGGCTTGATATTGTATGGTAGATCACCTCCCGCTTTCCAAGGCGGCGAAACTGGCCATCCATTAAGACGCTTATCTATCGTAATCTCGTTTTCTGTCGGCGGGTCTGAAGCGTATTGAATAACGGTAACTATGCGGAATTCGGTTGTATGTTCAGTCAGCTTGAAGCAGACCAGGTATGAGCTGCGATCGCGCTCTGCTCCGGCGCTTGGACTGGTGATTACAACGTTAAAGAGATAAAAAGGCCAATCTTTGTCTACAATGTCTACCTTCTCGAAATGCGCTGAGAAGGGATGCGACACACCATCCCACACCAAGAATTGGGCTTGTCTACGTGCGATATTATCGTTGTTAGCAACATCAAAAAGCCAGTCGAGACTTCCAGCGTGCGTTTGAAATGTGGCAACCGTTAGTGCGGTCAGTATAACAGTGAGCTGTCGCATAAGAGTTGCTAGGGGTCTAACCCGATTGGCTTCTGTCGTGACCGCCCGATAAAAGCGGAATCATGGAAATTCATTTTAGCGGGAAGTGCGACGCGACGCGAGGAAAAAACGGTTGTCGTATGGAGAGCAGACGAGGCAGAATGCGGATCGCGTGAAACGTTATTGGGAACTGATAGCTGACAACCTCAGCGCGGCGGGGCGAAGTTGGGGTTGTATCGTAAGCGTGGAATCAGAGGGACGAGACATCTTCGTTATTCACGCGCACCGCAACGGAGAGCGGTTCATCGTGCGTGCGTATGAAATCCTCACAGCGTTTCTCGAACTTGAAAGAATCACGCGCGATTCAATTCCGCTTCCCCAACGCCAGATAATTCGGAACAATTCTTGCATGATTCTGCTTTTGTCGGGCTCTCCCCAGGTAAGCAAGCGGGTTAGACGGAATAATTCCGTGAAATATTACGGAAAAATTCCATCTTTGTCTCGTTAGACCCACGCTAGCATTGTCTACGTTCTTTTTTTACATGGTGAACATCCTCGCTTTTCAATGAACCGTTCATACTCCTGGCCATGAGAACGCCGCCCAACCATGCGCTGCAGCGAACGGCGGCATCGCGCTTCGGTTGCAATCGCCGCCCCTCGTGGCCGCCGTCGCTGAGCTTGGGTCGTTAGGCGGCGCGATTCTGGAATTGTTACAATGCAACCAAGCAGAATCTTTGAGACGGTTTTGTATGCGGCGGATTTGGCCGCTGCGGAGCGGTTTTATCACGACGCGCTGGGATTGGAAGTGATAGAGCGTGGCAATCGGGCTGCGGTTTTCCGATGTGGTGGTGGAGTTCTGCTGATTTTTGATCCTCGCAAGAGCGCTGCACCGGGGCGGGATGTTCCTCCCCACGGGACTTCAGGGGCTGGGCACGTGGCGTTCGCTGCAAAGCCGGAGGACCTTGACGCGTGGCGGAAGCAATTGCGTCAGGCTGGAATCTCGATCGAACGAGAGGTTGACTGGCCCGAAGGTGGGCGTTCGATCTATTTTCGTGATCCAGCGGGCAATATTGTTGAGTTGGCTCCGCCGACATTGTGGGGTGGCGGTTGGGAGTTTTGAGTGCAATGGCACAGGTTTGTTAACGATTTGGGGATAGGCCTTGTGTGTTTATCTTCATCTGCGCCTAGCCAAACGATGCAGCGTGTATCTTCTTTAAAGGGATCCTGATTTGGGGCAAAAGGGAGGCAGGTGCGAGATCCACGATGCAGCTGCTTTTGATCGAGAGATTACGAGCGCCGGTTAGTTTGATCCGCGCCTGCCCTTGGGCGTGTGAAGTAAAACTCGAACAATTACTGGAGCGACCAAGCCGGCCGGTCGCGGCGCACGTTTGGGTGACTCTTTGGTGCGAATGTTAAATCGCAGATTGATTAAACAAATCAAAAAGCAGATTGAGCAACTTAATTTGCTCATTGAAGTCCAGATCAAAGCATCGCCAGAGCTCTCAACCAAAGCAGAAAAGTTGACGGCGATCAGCGGAGTAGGTGCGCGCACGGCCGCATTGCTCCTGGCGCAGATGCCTGAACTGGGACAACTCAATCGGCGTCAAGTTGCCGCGCTGGTTGGAGTAGCGCCATTTAACCGAGACAGCGGAAGGGATGCGCGGCAAACGTGCGATCTATGGCGGTCGTCGCTATGTCCGCCACGGCCTGTACATGGCCGCTTTAGTAGCTGCTCGACACAACCCAATCCTGCGCACTTTTTATCGACGATTGCGTGCCGCTGGCAAGCCAGCGAAACTTGCCCTAACCGCCACGATGCGAAAACTCCTGATCGTCCTTAACAGCGCACTCAAAACCGATCCAATCTATGCTTGAATCCAAGACAGTTACTAACCGCTGGACGGCGAACTTTTCTGGGAAACGTGGCTAGAAGATCGAAGCTCGTAGCTAGGCTCGGTTAGCCCGCGGTGGCTGATCTTGTTCTCGTTAGGCTTCGAAACGCTTAGGAGGAAAATATATGGACACTCCAGAGAATGATCAGTTTAAGCCTGATAAAACACACATCGAGATGTGGAGACACTACGATACCTTGCGTCAAGCGAAAAACAGTGGCTTCCTGACAGCAAATAGCATCTTGGTGGCTATCACTGGATTGTTATTTAAGGAATATCACCGCGAGAGGGCAAATCCGCGCCAGCTTTCGTTCAGGTGAGATTCGTGTGTCGGATTCGACCGGCAAGCTTGAACGCACGATTGCGTTTAGCGAGGCGGATCGAAAGCTGTAGCGCGTTTCTTGTTTATGTCCGGGCCCCAGGGGGGGCATGGTTAAGAACGAGCTGCAACAGACTTTGTTGCCCGAATCACCAACCCCCCCACCGGTACGCCTGCCTCCATGCGCAATTCGGCTTGAGCGATCTCGGGCTGCAGCCCTGAGAAGGCGAGCAACTGCTCTACGTAGGCGCGAGTGTGATTATAACGGCCGTGCAATCCCAGACGGTAGTCGAAATCGGCCCCGCCTCCGATCGCGTGCTCGAGCGTGAATACGAGGAGCCCGTTCGGCCGCAGTGCTGCTGCTGCTGCTGCTACGACGTCTTTCAGGTCGCCGAAATACACGAGAGCGTCGCCCGACACGATTACGTCGAATGCGCCCCGGTTGTCGCACAGGTACTGCGTCAGCTCGGTTTTCAGCAGTTCGTCGTAGACGTTCTTCTCTTTCGCGTGCGCCAACATTCCCGCGGAGAGGTCAACGCCCACCAATCGGCGCGCATAAGGAGCAACCAGCGGACCGCAGAGCCCCGTTCCACAGCCGGCGTCTAGCACGTCAAGGCGCTTTGACGGCTTGAGATGCGAATCCTCCAGCATTGCTGCCACGAGCGCCGGAACGCGGTACGACAACTTCTCAAGCTTCGATTCAAAGCTGGCGGCGAAACTGTCGAAGGTTCTTTCGATAAATCCATTCGATGCGCGCGCCGGCACACCCCGACCAGTGCAGGCCGCCAGCATGTGCAGCGCAATCGGGTCTCCTGGCTCTTCTTCGAGCCATTGTTCGAAGATGCGCACGGCTTCGCCGATCTCCCCCAGCGTACAATGCGCAAGGGCCAATAGCTTTCGCGCTTCACGGTGCTTTGGCTGAAGCGTGATTACCTTGCAGTAGCACGCTGCCGCTTCCTCAGTTCGCTTTAACCCATTGAGCAGGATGCCAAGGTTCGTGTACGCGTCAATGTGCTCTGGATTCAATCGAATGGCTGTGCGATAAGTTGCTTCCGCTTCAGACGGTTTTCCAATCGCCCTTAGCGCCACACCGAGGTTGCTGTAGGCATTCGCGTGGCTCGGGTCGATGGCGACCGCACGCCGATAGGCGTCTATCGCTTGTTTCAGCTGACCATCCGATTGGAATATGATGCCAAGGTTGCTATACCAATCCGCTTGATCCGGCACTAGGGCGAGGCTGCGCTCGATGAGTGCGACCGCTTCGTCGCTGCGCCCCTGTTGATGCGCAAGTACGCCAGCATAGTGCAGGGCGCGAGGATGATTTGGGGCCACCTCGATAACGCGGCGATACACCTCCTGGGCCTCCGCGAGCTGCTCATTTTTCTGCAGCAAAATGGCGAGTTCGAGTGCCTCCTCGACGGTCAATTCGCGTGTCGGAGTTTCTGATTGCTCCACGAGCTTCCCGAGCAGGTCCTGCTTCCGTCGCCAACCGGGATCGTTCCTAGCCTTCTTTGTTGGCTTTGAGGTCGTACTTGAAATGAATCCCTGTATCGAGCGACCCATCAGCCTTTTGCGGCT
>Ga0137367_10005123_pt1 | contig 10634 bp, 8 predicted proteins | sample SagtaG_14_FD_104939 | JGI IMG/M metagenome (GOLD analysis project Ga0137367, IMG submission 104939) | Vadose zone soil microbial communities from Sagehorn Ranch, Mendocino, California, USA - Sage1_L_80_16 metaG | ecosystem: Environmental > Terrestrial > Soil > Vadose zone | place: USA... | reverse complement strand
TGCAACGGTACCCTCTGCCGAAACATAGTGGTTGTTGCTCGGTGTATAGTTCACTGCAAACCCCTGGCTTTTGAGCCAGGATTGGACAGCACCTACTTGCGGCTGGGAAGGTGCGAACTGTTTGCGGAACTGCTGCGGGGTCAAATACTGACCGTACTGCGCGCTGTGCGGATCGGATACCGCGCGAGCGAGTGCCTCTGCCGCAGTGGCATTTTGCCACCCCAAATACACGCGGAACCCGACATACGCATTCGGGTCAGCCGCGCCGACATAATTGTTCGAATTCGCCCAGGCAGGTGCACTGCCGTGCAATGTGGAACGTGTGGATGGAGCTGCCCATGCTGCGCCAGGCAACATCGCCACAATTGTTAGAACTACGAGCATTGTAAAAATCTTTTGCTTCATTACTATCTCCTCTGGAATTTAGTTTTTTGAAAGCAATCGTAGTACTACTATTGTTTTGATTTTGACTTCCTTGCCTCCTATCTCAATAAGCTTCCACGAGATTAACCTTAAAAAGAAAACTGCCGACAAAAGCTTCGGCAGTCTGGCGGTCTACGCTCGTTTCACTCGCAGATCCATGACTTTGCGTCCCCACCTCACGATGGGTTTGCCTTTTCGATGCGTTCTTATACTCTATTTCGTAGCTTAAGTGAGAAGCCAGTCCTTAATTTTGCTAAGAAAATTTCTGCTCCTTATTTCAGGACGCTGTCAGAATTTGAAAGTTACAAATTCTAAGGGGATCATTGCTATAGAAGTAACATCCATACCGTAACCACTTACCGCTTGTCCACAGGATTGCTACGCTTATCTCACGCATGTGGAACATGCGTAACTAAACTTTTTGAATGGTTTTGCAGGTTGAAATTTAAATTTCAAGTTTAGCTAATTATGCGGCACTCTGTAATTGGGGAAGTATAATCAGCCAAATCTTCGCCATGAGTTACGATCTCTACAATCAAAGCACAAGCATTTCTCGAAAATACAGCAAACAGTTTTGGGCGAAAGCCCTCGAGCTTGCCCGACTGTATGGCTGGCAGCCCATGGAGACATGCCCTCCCTGCCAGGAAGTGGATTGGCTTGGCACATATCTAACAAACGATGGTCAAATCGTAATCGCGGCTGACGCGTATATGCTGGCACTTGCTCTTGAAAAATCACTACTCAATATTTCAGAAGTAAATCCTAAGATTGATTGGAATCCTAAATTCTGGGTTGAGGATGATCTCCCTGAATGGTTATCCCCTGAGGAAAAAGAAATGATTGAAGAGGAATTGCAGGATGGGTTAATGGATATTACAGGAGTGAATCCTCTGGAGTATTTTGCCGGAGATGAAAAGCATTATTTGAGTGAATTTATACGCTTTTGTCGATTGGGGGGTTTTGTAATATCATAAATATATGTTAACGCCAGTAGTGAATAACGGTTTTATGTCCTGTTCAGGGGCATTTCTTGCCCCGAAGCATCTCTACCAAGCCATGTTAGCGACCCTGCGGTCGCACAACTGAGAACGAAGCTCTTGATTGGGAGCGAGCAACAGGTGAAGTCTCGCGAACATGATTGTCCCCGCTCCTGGCTGTAATGTTTCCATCTTGCGCAGACAATTGTTTTTGGAGTATGCTTGACCCAATGACACGGGAGAATTCATGACCGCACCTGACATCGTAAACAACTTGGTGGAGCGTTTTGAACAGCATCGCGACGCCTATCGCTCGGGAAGATACAACGAAACGCAATTGCGACGTGAGTTTCTGGACCCATTCTTCGAAGCCCTGGGATGGGATGTTTTCAATAAACAGAGTTATGCAGAAATGTACAAGGATGTCATTCATGAAGACAGCCTTGAGATCGAAGGGGAGAATAAAGCGCCGGATTATGCCTTTCGCATCGGTGGGACACGCAAGTTCTTTGTGGAAGCCAAGCGACCATCCGTCAATATTGAATTCAATATTCACCCTGCATTTCAACTTCGGCGCTATGCATGGTCTGCAAAACTGCCATTATCCATCCTGACGGATTTCGAAGAGTTCGCCATATACGATTGTCGTGTAAAGCCCGATAAAGGCGATAAGGCTTCCATCGGGCGGGTGAAACTTTATTCATTCAAAGATTACATCGAGAAATGGGATGAGATCGCTGCTGTCTTTTCACGCGAGGCGGTCCTGAAGGGTTCGTTCGATAGTTATGCCGAGGGCTTGAAAGGCAGGAAGGGCACCACTGAGGTTGACGATGCCTTCCTGGCGGAGATCGAGCGCTGGCGTGATCTGCTTGCCAAAAATATAGCCTTGCGAAACCCAAATCTCACTGTCCGTGAATTGAATTATGCAGTGCAGATGACGATTGACCGTATTGTCTTCCTGCGCATCTGTGAAGACCGCGGCGTGGAACGGGATGAGGAATTGAAGGAAATAGCATTTTCCCCCTCACCCCTAGCACCTCTCCCACTGGGAGATCGCGTAGCAGTCCGAAGGACAGGTGAGGGAATTTACCCTGCCCTCATCCAACTCTTCCAGCGTGCCGATATGCGCTACAACTCTGGCTTGTTCCATTTCAAGGATGAGAAGGAGCAATCGAGTGCGGCTGATACTCTGACACCAAAGCTGAAAATTGATGACAAGGTTCTACAGGATATTATCAAGAACCTGTATTACCCCGATAGCCCATATGTGTTCAAGGAAATCCCTTCTGATATTCTGGGACAGGTGTACGAGCGTTTTCTAGGCAAGGTGATCCGTCTTACAGCAGGGCATCAAGCCAAGGTGGAGGAGAAGCCCGAAGTCCGCAAGGCGGGCGGTGTCTATTACACACCGACGTATATTGTGGAATACATCGTACAAAATACAGTCGGAAAATTGCTCGAAGGAAAAACACCCAAAGATGCCGCAAAGTTAAGAATCCTTGACCCCGCCTGTGGTTCAGGGACCTTCCCACTCGGAGCCTATCAATATCTGCTGGACTGGCATATGAAGTGGTATGCTGACGCAAAGAATGATCCCCTGAAATGGGCGACGGGCAGGAATCCTGCTATCTTTCAAGCTAAGGATGGTTTGCAACTTACTACCGGCAAGAAGAAAGAGATATTGCTCAACAACATCTTCGGCGTGGACATCGACGCCCAGGCTGTGGAAGTGACCAAGCTCTCATTATTATTGAAAGTATTGGAAGGCGAAAATCAGGAGACGATCGGTTCGCAGTTATCGCTCTTGCAGGAACGCGTATTGCCCGACCTGGGCAAGAACATTCAATGCGGCAATTCGTTGATCGGTCCTGACTACTACGAGGGTCACCAATTAACGATGAGCTTTGCAGACGACGAAGAACGTTACCGCGTCAATGCCTTTGATTGGAAAGGCGCCTTCCCGCAGGTGTTCATTCAAGGTGGGTTTGATGTAGTTATTGGAAATCCGCCGTATGTTCGACAAGAATCACTTTCCATTTATAAGGATTACTTTCAAAAAACATTTTCATCATACGCAAGTGGATCGGACCTTTATGTTTATTTCATTGAGAGAGGAATAAACTTACTTCGTTCGGGTGGGCTTTATAGCATTATTGTTTCAAGTAGCTTTCTAAAGGCGTCATACGGTAAGGCGCTACGAAAATTCATTACTAGTGCCGTTCCAACGAACTAACGCATAAATCGTGCGAGATCGGAGTGAGTACATTCGTGCTTTCGATTGCGCCATCGTAGATAGCGGTAGATTCGTTTACGACGAACAGAGCAATTTGGATCATCGGAGTTCTTGAGTGTGTAGGTATGGAGAGCAGTGAATTCAGATTCAATGGCATTTAACCAGGATGCCTCGGTAGGCACATAGACCGCCTCCATATTGTGTCCAGGAAAGAAATCATTGGCTGCGCGAATATTAGCAGAGAGATTGTCCATGACTACAAAGAGGCGAATTTGAATGGGGTAGCAAGTGCGCAATCTGGCAAAACAGACCTGGATATCTTCCGCAGTTTTGCGTTTGCGTACGCGCCCCACCAGACAATCGGCATGAACATCATAGAAACCATGCAATTGTTCTGTTCCACACTTACGTGTATAGGTGGCACGCTGTCGCTGGGGTTGGCCTTTCTCCGCCCAGCACATTCCGGGTATTGGACGCAGTTCCAGTGGACCCAGTTGATCATAGCAGACCACTGCGCCACGCTTCGGACGTTTCGCATAAAGCGCCAAAACACGCTTTTTTTCGCTGCAAAATCCGGATCGTGGGACTGCTTCCAAGTTTTAGTGTGTTGCCAGGAAACATCCCCGCGATGTAACAAACGTCGCAGCCACTCGGGACTGACTTTCGGAAAATTCTGACGCTTCACCAGATACTCGTGTAGCGTGTTCATAGACCAGTTCGTGAAAGGTAAACCAACATCGGTGGGCCGCTTTTGGGCAGTGCCGAGCAATGTATTCATTTGGCGTTGACTGATTTGAGTTGGACGTCCCTCGGGATTGGAGCATCGCTCAAAACCACGAAAACCATGCCGGTTAAATTCTTTTACACAGCGATACGCGGTCTCCTTGGCACAGCCCAGTTGTCGCGCCGTGGCGCGTACGCTCTGGTGCTGATAGACATTGGCAATTATGCGGTACCGCTGAGCGATCCAGACTGGCAATTTTCGATCATGAAGTTTTGTGAAGAGCATCTTTTTCTCACCACGCCGAAACCGTCTGAGCTTGATTCGTTTTGGCATCGCTATGCTCCTTCGTTGGGAGCATATATAGTAGCATTTTTTGTCCTAGTTTGATAGTTGGAATGGCACTAGTAACAACGCTGTGTTACGAATTGTAGACTTTGGTGGTTTGCCGATATTTGAAGATGCTAAAGATACATACGTTTGTATTCCCCTAGTTGAGAAAGACTCTATTACAAAGACAATGGAAGTTTGCAAAGTCAAAGATTTTGATTTCCTAGATCTACATGATTATGTTTTGCTCAATAGTTATGTTGTTGAGTCGAAGCAATTAAGCGAAAGTGGTTGGTCACTAGAAAATCAAGCTAAAACCGCACTTTTCCAGAAAATAATCGTGACGGGGAAAAGCTTAGGTGATTATTCTTCTAGAAGAATCTATTATGGAATAAAGACAGGCTTAAATGATGCTTTTGAATTAACTCAACAACAGACAGAAAAAATTATCTCTGAATCTCCGAACAGCAAAAATCTTATCAAGCCATTTGTTGGGGGACAAGATATTCGGCGTTACCATGTAAAGGAAAATGGTCGTTACTTAATTGTTATACCTGCTGGTTGGACTAAAAATCAGCTATTGAAGAGGCAACAGAACAATCTTTCAGAGAGTTATGCATGGGAATGGTTTTCAAAGGAATACACATCTTTATCAGAACATTTGAAGAGTTTTTCGGAGGCTGCGAAGAAACGCCAAGACAAAGGTGATTACTGGTGGGAATTACGGCCATGTGATTACTACGATGTTTTAGATGCTCCCAAAATAATCTACCCCGATATAGCTAAGTATCCGAGATTCTTTTTGGATACTACAGGATTGTATGTTGCAAATACTGCTTATTGTTTAGGTCTTAATGATTACTATCTGCTAGGCATATTGAATAGCAAACTGACATGGTTTGCAATAAGTCAAATTAGTATTCCATTTGGTGTTAGGGCAGGGGAATTTCGCTACCGATTAATTTACCAATATATGGAACAAATACCAATTCGCCCAATCAACTTCTCTGATCCTGCCGACAAAGCGCGGCACGACAAGATGGTATCACTGGTCGAGCGAATGTTGTCCCTGCATAAGCAACCTTCGGCGCGCACGCCGCAGGAGCAGGAGATGGTCAAGCGTGAGATCGAGTCTACGGATAAGGCGATTGATAGTTTGGTCTATGAGTTGTATGGGTTGACAGAGAATGAGGTCAAGATCGTGGAGGGAGAATGAAAAAACAAGACACGAACCTACTAGAAAAACGTGCTGAGCTCAAGCAGATCATCAACGAAGGGATGAGAGAAACATTCCCTGCTTATTTTTATGACGCGATTGGATATGGATTTGTCAAAATATTCCGCCTCAAAAAGTTACCCCACTGGGCATTCAGTGCGGTTGTGCTCTACGTGTTGCTCCTGCTGCCCGGACCTCTCATTGCATTGGTCACGGGAGAAATATATCGATGGGGAGCATTTGAGTTAATCTTATATAGCGCAGGCACATTTTTGTATTTAGGCTCAGTGGATGCTTATATCAATTTAGTGCACAACATCCTGCCTGGTATCCGCGATCATATTGTTGATGCTGTTAAATCTGTTGAAAGTTTGAATCAACTTGAAAAGTGGTTAATTTCAACGTGGTCAATCTCCAAATGGTTGACTTTTGGCTTGGGTGTTGGATTCATTGCTGGGTTATCGACTAGCATGTTTGAAAACTATCTAGCAGGCAGGTTTATAGGTTTTGGCGTCATCATAAGTACTTTTCTCCTTCCGACAGCTGCATATATAAATCTCTATCCGATATTTAGAATGCTTACGTTTCCAATTGAATTGGCAACTTATCAATTGGAACTATACGAGTCAGATCCAGCAAATTCCGAAGTTGTCCAAAGATTGGTTTATATCCTGAACGTACACATATATTTCCTTTCTGGCTATTTCGCTATTGGAACTATGATAGCAGCATTAGTCTCTGAATTGTCGTGGACGATTTGGTTGTATATTTTCCTGGGTTGGACTCCGATAATCATACAATTTCTGGTCAATCAATACGCCATCCGCAAAATTATAATTAACGCCAAGTGGCAAAATCTCAATAAACTGCAAATGCAAATCAAGGAATTACAAAACAACAAACTGACTACCGCGCCGGAAACGACTATTACACGTCTCAATCAGTTAATGGATTTGCATGATCGGATCAGTGCCAAGCCCAATTCGGCATTGAACTGGGGCACAGGGCTTAGTTTTCTCAATCAACTGATGTTACCTCTGCTGGGTCTGCTGTTGGGAAATATTGACAAGTTACTGAAGTTCATAGCTCGCACCCCATAGCGAGCCGCAGGAACAGGAGCTGGTGAAGCATGCCCTTGGAAGAACGCCAAGGATAATAAGATGAAGTCAACGGATAGGCAGATCGATAATCTGGTCTATCAGTTGCCGCAGGGAGGTTGTCCCCTGATGAAATTAGAATCGTTGAAGGGAATGAATAGTCATGCTTGGGCTGACTCTTGTCATTCCAAGTCTTTCTGCGGGGATGATAACGGAAGATGAGATTAGGATTGTAGAGGCAAGATCATGATTCGAAAAATGGGTATCACCTTCGGTTAACCGGAACAACCGCTTGTCTCATTATAATAAGTAAACTTTTTGAATGGATTTGTCCACAGGACTGCTTCGCGTGTAGGCTAAAATTCAAGCTGAAAGTTTACCTAATTCTGCGGCACTCTGTAATTAACAAGTATGCCTCGCGGAGAAATTCCGCGAGGCATACTTGTTAACTGTATTACACCAAACTCAAATCTTTACGGTGTGAACTTGCTAATGAACGTAGACCAGTTGCCGAGAGCTGCGCGCGTGCCAGGTCCATGGCTTACGCCAGCACATGTACCCAGTAAATTGTCGCCCGTTCCGCCCACGAAGAAGGGTCCTCCCCACGTGGTGTAATCACAGGCCTGAGCAATATACTCGCTGGCGAGCCAGATCGAGTTGCCGTCTACAGCCGCCGCGCCATAGTCACCCCAACGCGTGCGTGGTGGATTGCCGCCGACCTGCTGTCTGTAGCTAGTGAAGCCGTCGTCTACGGCCGCGCCTTGTCCACCAGTTACGACGTTCCAGGCCCCGACACCCACTTGTGCATCAATAGGTGCATAGGCCGCACTTGGATAGGTGCTATTGCCTGTTGCGGTGAATGCCATCACTCCTCGTCCGCTGGCTGTAACGCCAATCGCCGGATAAGTAAAGTCATACCCTGTGACGCCCAGATAACCTTGCTTGACGAGCCTACTCGTGGACGGATTGACAATGAACCACTCAATGCCGGCGCGCTGAGCACCACCATCCGGATTCAATGCAGTATCGAGCGCACCCCAAAGCTTGCCATTCGCATACATCACTTGTTGTATACGGGTATCATTTGAATCTGGCCGCGAAATTACCTCACTGCCACGTGCGTGTGCCGCCGCAGAAACGAGCAGTTTCCAACAACCTGTGCCCGCTATTGTTGGCGTTATTTCATCATTTAGGCAGTAGCCTTGAGGAACAGCAAGACCGGGCGCAGTTCCCGAGCCAGGCTGCTGCTGCTTGGGCGGAACGCCGTATTGCCCAACCGTCAGAATCTGATTCGTTAGATTCAAAGAGGGTGACGCGCTGTCAAGCGATGAGGTATTCGTCAGCGTCCAAGCTACGAGCTGAGTTGAGGTCCTGGTTCCCGCGGCGCCGCTGACCGGCTTTTGAGCTTCATCCGCAGCATTCGAACTCAGGAAGTACTCTGTGCCGCCGCTGTTGAGATCAAATGAGTTCGTTCCAGGGGACTGTGCGGGCCAAACAGTGAATCCAGGCTGAGTCGAGCCTGCCTCACTCGGTGTGTTGACCGTACCGGATGTGTCAAGATGCACCATCGTCACACTGGCGGCTCCAGCAGCCAACTGTGCCTTCGATAAGGCATAGATCTGTGCGCCGCTAAATCCGTTGCAGCACCAGGGATACGCGTTCGTGGTGAGGTAGATTCCATAGGCATCAGCACCAATATGTGGGTAGTCGCCAAGGAAGGGTCCAGGATTCTCGCCACCCGTGTCTGTTCCGTCGTTCGTAACATCGATACGATAGATGTTCCAGGTTCCGGTGGGATTCGATGTCGCACTGACTGCGAGGTCTAGGTGATTCACAGTCGTGAAGGCCCCGGTGGTCGGCACGACTTCAAGTGTCAAGACAACAACGAAGAAGCGCTGTGTTGCCGCATCGTAAATGCAGGTCGGGTCAGTCACGAACTGACCGCGGATACCTGTTGTACGGTTGATCGCCGGATTATAGCCGTAGAATGAGTTCAGATCAACGGCGTGGTTCACATTCCTTGGGAAGCCAGCCACGATGTTTGTCGACGTGTTGTCTGGAAGCACCGACTGCCCGGACGTGTTAAAGATGTTGAGCACATCGTTGACTGCCTCGAGCACATAGCCGTTACCCACACAGAGTGCCTGATCGGGTGGCTCGACCGAGAATTGATTTCCGCCGCGCGCATAGCGCTGCTGGTAGAAATTCAAACCTTCAAAGCCCTTATTAAACTGTGGGTTCGATTTGGCTTTCTTGCCGCTGTTTACCGAAACACCATTGCCTTGGCCATCTGAAAGGCTACGATTGATGATGCCACTGTACGCATCAGTGGCTTCCTCATCCTCTTGGACCGATAACTCCGTACCATCACCACCGGACGGTACGAACTCCCCCGTGATTGGAGAAGTCGTTCCACTGTTGGGAACTTGCGTTGTCGTCCCGCTCTGTGCAGCTGCAGGGACTACACCTGTCATGCTCACCAGCATGGTAAGCATAGACACTATTGCAAATAGCTTATTTAGTTTCATTCAATACTCTCCTCAAAGTATAGAACTCAATTGGTCACAATATTAACGACTTGCCTGACTAGTGAATAGTTAATCTATTTTTTGGATAACCACCTCCCTTCCATTAAAGGGTAAAGCCGAAGATGGAATCCATTCTTCGGCTCATGAGGTTGATGAATATAATCCCCCGACGATTGTACTTTGATAAATCGAAAGGAATGATATTCGTAGTTTTTTATAACTACCATCAAAGATAAAGCTGTACAATAAAGGGTTCACGTATCATACATCATCTTTTGATCGATTTCAAGACAATCTGTAACCTTTTGGGAATCTTGATAAAATTCACAAATGAATAAACGCTATCTAGTTATATCCATTGTCGCCGTTGCTCTCTTAACAGCGCTTACGTATTTCTACTTTTTACATAGACCAAACTCCGCGCGTGGGAGTAAATTCCGTGACTGGATACGAAACCCCGCTTCGCACGCGGACTGGAAAATTGCTGCCGGGACCCAATGCGGCTCCGCCCCGTTTCATTTTCCAACAGATGGCTTCGTCGGGTTTCTTTGGGGCGATTCCATGGGATGGAGTCATATCCATCAAGGTATTGACATCTTCGCCGGGACCGAGATCGGCATCACACGCGTCGTTGCCGCGTATCCCGGATATTTAACCCGTCTGCCTGATTGGAAATCAACTGTCATTGTGCGCGTGCCCAGTGATCCTCTGAAACCTGATCGGCAAATCTGGCTGTACTATACTCACATGGCAGATGAACATGGGAGTTCATTTATCTCTTCCGAGTTTCCGCCCGGCACCTATGAAACGCCCATTGATACAGGAACTTTCTTAGGCTATCAGGGAGATTACTCCGGCGATCCGAATAATCCCGTGGGCGTCCACTTGCACTTCTCCATCGTACAGGATGACGGTAGCGGACATTTCAAAAATGAATTACAGATCAACAATACTCTTGACCCATCGCCTTATTTGGGTTTACCTTTGAACGCGTACGAAAACCGCGATTGCGTTCCACTATGTGAGGGCGCCAGTGAATAACCTAAAGGATAAAGTTGTTTTGATCACGGGCGCGGGCAAGGGCTGCGGGCGAATCCTTGCCGAAGCCT
>Ga0137367_10005119_pt1 | contig 10642 bp, 10 predicted proteins | sample SagtaG_14_FD_104939 | JGI IMG/M metagenome (GOLD analysis project Ga0137367, IMG submission 104939) | Vadose zone soil microbial communities from Sagehorn Ranch, Mendocino, California, USA - Sage1_L_80_16 metaG | ecosystem: Environmental > Terrestrial > Soil > Vadose zone | place: USA... | reverse complement strand
GCTCGACCGTGCCGCCTGGTATCGCTGCTGGCTGGAGGCTTGGAGCAACCGGGAGGCCGCGAACCCTAGCGCGCCCGCACCGGCGACGACCGCCCATGCCTTGGAACGCGCGAAACCCTCCACGTCGGCCAGCAGCCGGTCGGCGTCTGCGTCACGCAACTACCCCCCGAGCCTCTCGACGTAGGGAGCACCCTGCTCCGCGAGGCGAGCCGGCCGCTCCTTGCCCTGCTCGCGCAGCTCCCGCGCGATCGCGCGGACGTCTGTGGCCTGCCCGTGCAGCTGCTCACCCGCTTGCGTGGACCGCCGGTCGAGCTGGTCCCGCAACGTCCCCTTGGTCCGCCCCGCTACCTGCTGAGCTCTGCCCTGGACCTCCTGCTCGACCTGCTCACTGGATCCAGCACCCTCTTGCCCGATGGCGGTCCGGGTCATGTGCGCCCCCCTCGTCGGCCTCAACGCCCGTTGCTGCGGAGCCGCGGCTACCCCCCTTCACCGGGCGCTAACCGTCGATGTTGAGAGCGACTTGGTGTTGTGCAGGCCATCCTGGCCAAGCTCGGCGTGGCCAACCGTGGCGAGGCCGCCGCCGTCGCGCACCGGCTCCGCCTCACCGGCTGAGAAAGGAGCTGTCTAGTTCGTCGGCTATGGCTTGACTGGGATTCGTCCTGCCCGATAGCGAGAGAGGGCCGGCACGCTCAGCCCGATCACGGTGGCGCCGACGATAGTCGCCAGGCCACCGCTGACGGCGCTGATGGCTGGCGAGGTCAGCGAGCCGATGGCGCCAGCGCGGAAGTTCCCCAGTTGCGGGGATCCCGCCCCGACGACGTACTCGGCGGCGCTGACCCTGCCGCGGAGGTGGTCGGGCGTTGCCACCTGGACCACGGCTGTGCGGAACACCACGCTGAGGACGTCGGCCACTCCGGCGACGGCCAGCAGGACCAGAGCGAGCCACAGGCTGGCGGCGAAGCTCAGCGCATCGACGAGATAGCACACCTTCAGCCCCCAGGCAGCCGCTATTACGCCGGCGAGGGCGGGGCCTGCGGTCACGCTGATGTGAAAGGTGAGCACGTTGAGCGCGGCTCCCGCGGGGATCCGCTCAGCCGGGAGCAGGCGAGGCAGGAAGGTGCGCCGTGCCGGATTGTCGACGGCGCTGAGGAGGCCCTGGACCGCGACCAGGCAGTACAGCAGCCACACCTGGCCGAGACCGGCAAACGCCTGCACCGCGAACAGGGCCGACACCCCGGCCAGACAGCTGCTGGTCACCAGCGCCAGCTTGCGGCGATCGAGGGCGTCCGCAAGGGACCCACCGACAAGCCCGAACGCGATCGCCGGGACGGCCATGGTGAGACCGACCGAGCCGACGGCAAGCGAGCTGTGGGTGATGGTATAGACCTGCAAGACGACCGCGAAGCTCGTCATCTGACTGCCGATCGCGGACAGGCCCAAACCTGTCCACACCCGGCGGAAAGCCGGTGACTCCCGCAGCGGTCGGGCGTCCATGAGCAGGCGTCTGGTCGTCATGTCATTCGTAAATGATGAACGGCCGAGGCTCGTCGTTCCACGTGTGGTTGCGCATCCGGGTGGACCTGACCGGTGGCCCGGGGAAGGGATCTGGCTCCTTCGCCGGCCCGGTGATAGGGTCCGGCATCACCGCTCCGTCAGGGAGGACTCGTGCCCATGGACGAAGCCGCTCGACCCGCAGCGCTGGAGCGCCTGGATGCGTTCGTCGGCGAATGGAGCATGGAGGCGTCGTTTGCCGCCGGAGTGACCGGACGCGCGGTATTCGAATGGGTGCTGGGCGGCCAGTTCCTGGTCGAGCGCACGGAGGTCCCCGGCGCCCCGGACGGCATCGCGATCGTCGGCTTGGATCGCGACGGCGAGGCGTTCACCCAGCACTATTTCGACTCGCGAGGCGTCGCCCGCGTGTATGCGATGACCTTCAGCGACGGCGTCTGGACGCTGTTGCGGGACTCGCCGGACTTCTCGCCGCTGGACTTCTGGCAGCGCTTCACCGGAGAGTTCAGCGCCGACGGCGGCACCATAAGCTGCCGCTGGGAGACATCCAGGAACGGCTCGAGCTGGGAGCACGACTTCGACCTGACCTACCGGAAGGTCGAGTAGCCGGACCCTCGCGGCGACCACCAGGGCATCCGCCGAACGGCTGGGTCTGCCCTGACTGACACATGCGCGCGCAAGTGCGAGTATTGCGTCGGGGATCTGCACATATATGAGGGAACGAGCGGTGGGGCCGGATGAGGGCGGGAGGTCTGCGATGCGGTGGCGCACCCTGTCGGTGCTGATCCTCGCGGTCGCGCTTGGCGCGGTCGCCTGTGGGACGGGCAAGACCAGCGGTGGGGGAGCCACCGGCGGGACGCTGCGGATTGGAGCGGCGCTCTCGCTGACCGGCTCGCTCGCTCGCGAGGGCCTGCTGACCAAGCAGGGCTATGAGGTCTGCAGGAAGGTCATCAACGACAAGGGCGGCGTGAAGGTCGGCGGCTCCTCGCTCAACCTCGACATCGCCTACCAGGACGACAAGTCGGAGCCGGACGTGGCCGCCCAGCTCGTCGACCGGTTCAACGACGACGGCGTGAAGCTGATCCTCGGCCCGTACGGGTCGGCGTCCACGGAAGCCGCCTCGGCCGTGGTCGAGCGCAACGGTCAGGTGATGGCCGACAGCTCCGGAGCCGACGACAAGATCTTTACCAAGGGCTACAAGCGGACCTTCGCCGTGCTTTCCCCGGCGACCAGGTACGCGTCCTCGATCGTGCGGGCGGTGGCTGAGCTGGCCCAGCCGAAGCCGAAGACGGTCGCGGTCCTGACGGCGGACGACGGCTTCTCGAAGACCGCCGCCGAGGGCGGCATCGCCGAGGCGAAGCAACAGGGGCTCGATGTCATCGCCGTCGAGCCGTTCCCCGCCCACGCCACCGACGTCTCGGCGGCGCTCACCAAGGTCCGCGCCAAGAACCCGGACCTCATCATCGGCTCGGTCCATCTCGAGGAGGGCATCGCCATCATCAAGCAGAGCCGGGAGCTCGGGGTCACGCCCTCGGGCGGCTTCGGCGAGACCGTCGCCCCGCCGACCCCCGACTTCCGCAAGACGCTCGGCAAGCAGGCCGAGGGCGTCCTCGGCTCCAGCCAGTGGGTGCCGCAGGTGACCGGTCAGGACAAGTGGTTCGGCACGGCCAAGGATTACGTGGCCACCTACAGGCAGCAGTACGGCCAGGACCCCGAGTACCACAATGCCGAGGCCACCGCCGCTTGCCTGGCGCTGGGGCTCGCGGTCGAGAACGCCGGCTCGACCGAGCCCGACAAGGTCAGGAACGCCATGGCCAGCCTCGACGTGCCGTCGTTCTTCGGGCCGATCAAGTTCGACGCGACGGGCAAGAACGTCACCAAGCCGATGGCGGTCATCCAGATCCAGAACGGCAAGGTGGTAACCGTCTGGCCCAAGGACGCCCAGGAGGCGCCCCTGCGCTGGCCCGCCGCCGGCGCCTGACGCTGGTGGGACGAGGATGACCCAGCTCACCCAGGCGACCGTCTACGGCCTTCTCCAGGGAGGGCTGTTCGCCCTGGTGGCCGTCGGGTTCTCCCTCGTGTGGGGCGTCATGAACGTGGTCAACCTGGCGCACGGGGCGTTCGTCATCACCGGCGCCTACATCGCCTGGAAGCTGGCCGACGCGGCCAGCGTCCCGCCCCTGCTCGGCATGCTCGCCGCCGCCGCCTGCCTGTTCGCGGCCGGCTACCTGCTCCAGCGCCTGCTCATCAACCTGATCGTCAACGCCCCGATCTGGATGACGCTGCTGTTGACCTTTGGGCTCGACCTGCTGATCGTCAACGGGCTCGTGCTGTTGTTCACCGGCGACTTCCGCTCGATCCCGACCGGCTACGCCACCAGCGGCCTCAGGCTCGGACAGGTCCGGGTGCCGTACGGCCGACTGCTCGGCTTCCTGCTGGCCGTCGGCCTGACGCTCGCGCTGGTCGCGTTCATGTCGCGCACCCGCATGGGGCTGGCGATCCGGGCGACCGGCATGGACCGCGGCGCCGCCCGGCTGATGGGCATGCGCGTGCGCCACGTCTACGCGGTCACGTTCGGGATCGCCGCCGCGCTGGCCGGAGCGGCCGGGGCGATCCTTGGCACGGTCGCAACCTTCAACCCGGCCGACGCAGGCCGCTACACCCTGCAGAGCTTCGTGATCGCCGTGCTCGGCGGGCTGGGCAATATGTGGGGAGCGCTCGCCGGCGGGATCCTCCTGGGCGTGGTCACCGCCTGGGGCGGGCAGTACCTGTCCGGCACGCTGGTCAACGCCATCTCCTTCGGGGTCCTGGTCGTCGTCCTCCTCGTCCGCCCCACCGGCCTGCTCGGGCGGCCCTACTACGAGCTGCGGCAGGAGGCGTGATGGCGACGTCGACCCCGCCGGCGCGGGGCGTGAAGGCGCCGCCAACCGACACGGCCAGTGCCCGTGAGCGGTCGCCCGCCCGGTCGCCGTGGCTCGGCTGGGGCACGGCCGCTTGCGTCCTGGTCCTGCTCGCATTGCTCCCGTCGCAGCTCTACGGCGGCCAGCAGCGTCTGCTCGCGGGGGTCTTCATGTTCGTCGCCCTGGCCCAGGCGTGGAACGTGATCGGTGGCTTCGCCGGCTACGCCAGCTTCGGCAACGTGGCCTTCTTCGGTCTCGGCGGCTACACCACCGCGGTGCTCATGGTCAAGGCTGGCTGGAGCTTCTGGCTCGCGCTCCCGGTCGCCGGGCTGATCGGCGTCGGTTTCGCGGTCCTCGTCGGCATCCCGGCCGTGCGCCTGCGCGGCCACTACTTTGCGATCGCCACCCTCGGGGTGGCCGAGGGCACGCGGGAGGTGGTGGTCAACCTGCCCCGCCTCACCGGCGGTGGCGCCGGGATCACCGTCCCGGCCGTGGGTCCGGAGGCGACCACCTCCTACCTCGGCAACTATGGGTTCTACCAGGCATTCCTGGTGCTGGCGGGGCTCAGCACCCTGGCCGTGTGGGCGCTGGCCCGCAGCCGCTTCGGCTACGCGCTGCGTGCCATCCACCAGAACGAGGACGGCGCCGCCGCCATCGGGATCAACACCACCAGGGTCAAGGTGGGCGCGTTCGCGCTCTCGGGGCTGCTCACCGCGCTGGCCGGCGCGATCTACGCCTTCCAGCAGGTGTCGATCTACCCGGACCGGCTGTTCGACGTGTCCATCACCGTGCTGATGGTGGTCATGGCGGTGTTCGGCGGCAGCGGCACCGTGTTCGGCCCGGTGCTCGGCGCGGTCGGCCTCCAGTTCCTCTCCGAGTGGCTGCGGACGCACTACACGGAGGCGCACACCTTCATCTTCGGCGCCATCATCGTGGTCGCCATCGTGTTCCTGCCCCAGGGAGTGGTCAGCTTCTCCCGCGACGCCTGGAAGCGCCGGCGGGTCTCGCTGCTCGAGACCGTGAGGACGTACCGGCTGTGAGCGCGCCGGTCCTGGAGATCCGCGACCTCTCGCGCCGCTTCGGCGGGCTGGAGGCGCTGGCCGGCGTCTCGGCCACGGTCGGGGAAGGCAGCGTGCTCGGCCTCATCGGGCCGAACGGCGCCGGCAAGACGACGCTGATCAACCTCGTCACCGGCCACCTGGCCCCGAGTGGCGGGTCCGTGCTGATCGACGGCAGGGACCTCACGGGAGCCAGGCCGTGGACGATCGCCAAGGCGCGCGTGGCCCGGACGTTCCAGATCATCAAGCCCTTCCGCGGCATGACCGTGCGCGAGAACGTCAGCATCGGCGCGATGTTCGGGTCGGCGAGGACGGCCTCGCCCCGCAGGGCCGCCGCCCGCACCGATGAGGTGCTCGCCCAGGTCGGGCTGACCGCCCGGGCCGACGCCACCCCCCAGGAGCTCAGTGTGGCCGAGACCAGGCGGCTCGAGCTGGGCAGGGCGCTCGCCATCCGCCCCCGCCTGCTGCTGCTGGACGAGCTGATGGCCGGCCTGCGCCACGGTGAGATCGACGCCGTGCTGGAGCTGCTCCGCTCGCTCAAGGCCGAGGGCGTGGCGATCGTCGCGGTCGAGCACGTCATGCGGGCGATCATGTCCATCTCAGACCAGGTGTTCGTCCTCCACGAGGGCCGCGAGCTGACCCGCGGCAACCCAGCCGAGGTCGTTGCCGACCCCCGGGTGGTCGAGGCGTACCTGGGGGAACGGTACGCCAGGCGGTCGAGGGAGGCCGGCCGTGCTTGAGGTCGTCGGCCTCCAGGCCGGCTACGGCCGGGTGCAGGTCCTGTGGGACATCGACCTTCGTGTGGACGACGGTGAGGTGGTCGCCCTGGTCGGCGCCAACGGCGCCGGCAAGACCACGCTGCTGCGCGCGGTCTCCGGCCAGCTCGCACCCGGCGGCGGGGCGATCCGCTGGAAGGGTCGGGACATTTGCGGTCTCGACCCGGAGCGCGTCGTTGAGCTCGGCATCGCGCACGTGCCCGAGGGCCGAAGGCTCTTTGCCGGCCTCACCGTGCGGGAGAACCTGCTGGCCGGGGCCTACCGCCGCGGCCGAGCCGACCTGGACCCGGTGGTCGAGCTCTTCCCCCGGCTGGGCGAGCGTCTCGACCAGGTCGCCGGCAGCCTCTCCGGTGGCGAGCAGCAGATGTGCGCGATCGCCCGTGGCCTGATGAGCGAGCCCGAGCTGCTCATGATCGACGAGCTCTCGCTCGGCCTGGCCCCCAAGCTGGTCGAGCAGATCATCGCGCGGCTCGGCGAGGTGGCGGGCTCGGGAACCGCCCTGCTCCTGGTCGAGCAGGACGTCGACGCCGCGCTGGAGGCCGCCGCCCGCGGCTACGTGCTGGAGGTCGGCCATGTCGTCGCCTCAGGGCCCAGCGCCAGGCTGCTGGCCGACACCCGGGTCCGCGAAGCCTACCTCGGCCTCGGCTGATCAGCCGACCCAGGCCACCCGATCCCCCACGCGGTCGCCGCCACCAGGAACATGGTGCTAGCGGAGCAACAGCCCGCCGATCCGATCCCAGCGCGGACGACCGAGCAGCTCGTTGGCTGCCTGCAACCCGCTCACGACGGCTGCTTCGATGCACCCCGCATTGATCCCGCTGTCGGTCCAGTCGCCGGCCAGGACGAGGTTCCCGTAGCCGCTGCGGTCCGGTCGCAGCCGGTAGGCGTCGGTGCCGGGCAGGGACTGCACGTACTGGTCGGACGGATCGGTGTTTGCGGTCCAGTACTGCGTATCGAAGCGGTCGGGGCCGGTGACGTCGCTCTCCGCGCAGAGATAGTCCCATCGGAAGCCCTGGGTCTCAGGGTCGACCGCATTCGGCCAGAAGTACCGACTGTGTCGTTCGAGAAATTGGATTGCCTGGCCTCGGGTGTGGGCGGCGGCATCGATCCGAACGTCAGGATCGCCCGTCGCCAGTGTGCTGCAGAAATACCCGACGGTCGCAGGCGACCCCACATCATCCCAGTCCTCCAGTTCCACCAAGTGGGACATCGACGCCCAGGTATCGAATGGCTTGGCGAACGCGCTCACTGTCGTGCCCGGGTGCGGCCAACCCAGGGAGCGCTCGTCAGGCTTCAACCAGACCTGAAAGGCGTGCGTCGCCACGGTGGCGATCCCGTCCAGCATCTCACGCCAATCGCGCCGTTGAGCGGCCAGTTGGCCACAGACGAGCCGGCCCATGGCCGGCGGGATCGCGAAGACGAGCAGGTCGAAGTCTTCACCGAAGCGCAGTTCCTGGTGGTCCGCCGCAGACCGCCGGCTGGCAGGTGACCCCGGGTGGGGACCTTCCAGCGTGCCCGAGCCATCGCTGATCTGGCGACAACCCGGGGCAGACGGAAAGCAGGGAAGCCCTTTGACAGCCACGAGAGGCTGGTACTCGCGGACACCTGGCGCGAGGGAAGCCTGCTGGCCGACGACGACCGATCTGATGACCGATGCGTCTGCCGACGGCACGAGCTCCTCGACCTGGTTGAAGAACCGGAACTGCACCCCTCGCGCTCTGAGCGCCTGATAGAGTGGCGCAAACACGACGTCGCCCATCCCCGCCCGCATCTTCCAGAAAATAGCGCCCTTGTAATCGAACCAGAGTTTGGATGACAGGAATACGCCCCACCCGGCCGCAAATTTCGGCCGGGCGGGATCGCCGCGTTCATGGGAGAACACCAGATCGTATTGGCCGCGCACGATCGCGGACCGCAGCGTCGACGGTTGCGCGCCGTGCCGTCTGAGCCAGTCACGGAAATCGAGGTGGTTGATGGCATCGTAGGCGTCGCGATCGCCGCCCAGACCGTCCACGGCCATCCCACGCAACACGCCTCGGACCAGATCGATCAGGTTGTGGAGCCTGCGCGCATTGCTGTCTGTGCCAACCGCGGGGGCCAGGCGCCTGAGGAGCGGGGCGAAGGCAGCGTCGATCGCCGCCGCGCCCCTGGGACCGGCGAGCCGTCGTGCTCCCTGGCTGGCCAGGAGCAGAAGCTGCTGGCTCACGGCCAGCACCGTCGAGGCGAGCGCCCGGAGCATGACGCTCGATGACGACGCTGCCGGCGGAGAAGGCGAGACGGACAGCGTGACCGCGGGGACCCGCGGTCGGCCAAAATCGAGCGAGACGTAGAAATCTCGGATCAGCAGCGCGCTGCGCAGCAGCAGCTCGGCAATCGAAGGCGCTCGTCCATCGGCGTCGCGCTCGCCAGGCAGTCGCCGGTTGCTCGAGAACGTCGCCACCCACGGCAGCCAGCCGTTCGGGCCTCGGTCGAAGAGCCCGAGCTCACCGGCTGGAAAGAACGCCTCTCGCCATGTCCGGATCGGACAGCTCGGATCGGTCCGCTCCCGGTCGAGTTCTGCATAGCAGTCGCGCACGAGGCGGAAGGCGTTGTCGTAGTGCCCAAGCCAGATATGAAGGCCATGCTCTTCGATGCGGCCGTGCGCACCCCGGCTCGACGCCCCTTTGCCGCCGAGGCGGGAGCCACGCTCGAGCACCGTGATCGAGGAGAAGCGCGCGGGCCAACCGGGCTCGGAGAGCCGCCACGCCGCGGCAAGGCCGGCTATGCCGCCCCCGAGGACCAAGATGCGCGGTGCGCCGGTCATGTGCGCGTCGGAGCATGTGCGAGCAGCGCCTGTGCCTCGTTGAGCTCGGGGTACCCGGCACCGGGCGGAAAGCGCCCGATGACCGCGCTCAGTCGCGCCGCGTCCGCGTCCTCGCCAGGCCGCGCGAGGTCGAGCGCGGCTCGCAGCTCGAACAGCAGCGCACCTTGCCGATGCGCGAGCTCCCACGCCTGGCGAAGGGCTGCCCGCGACTCCTCGCGCGAGGACGGCAACGCCCGAGCCAGGAGGCGGAGGCGCTCGGCCTCGTAGAAGCACACCCCTGTCTCCTGGACGAGGGTTCCAGCCGACTCGTACGCGGCGACCGCTTCGGCTGGTTGGCCCATCGCAGCTCTCACCTCCGCCGTCGCCGTCAGGACGTACGGGAGGAAGACCCGCGCCCGGAGGAACTGCCAGATGGAGGCGTGCAGCATCACGACGTCGGCGGCGTCGGTTTGCCCGCCGGTCCAGTACCGCGCCAGGGCCAGGTGGATCTCGCCGGTGCTCTCCCAGAATGCGAAACCGTGCCGCTGCCCGATCTTCCGCACGTCATCGGCGAAGCGTGCGGCGGTCTCGTGATGGCCCCCGACGGCATACATCCATGCCAGGTAGCTCTTGGCATAGGCCATGCTGAAGGGCGCCTCGGGAAATGCCAGCGTGGCCGCCCGGGCGATCGCCCGGTCGCCGGCTTCGTGCGCCTCACGGGGCCGGCCGGTGATCCAGAGCACAGGGGCAAGATGCGACAGGGTGGCCACGAGCGGGTCGAACGGCAAGAGCCAGTTTTCTTCGGTGCGAGCGTCGAGCGGCACGGCTCTGAACCGGCCCGCCGCCAGACCGAGCCACTCGACCGCCCCGGTGTAGTCGCCTTCGAAGAAACTGAGGGCGCCGAAGGCCAGCGCGTTCTCGGGACGGTAGTCCGCGTGGCCGGTCTCGACCCAGGACCGAAGGTCCTCGGCCAGCCGCCGCGCGGCAGCGAGCTCCCCTTGGAGGAGATAGAACGAGTACACGCCGGTTGCGGCGGACAGGTGCTCCGGCCTCGGCCCCAACTGCCGGCAAAGTTGCTCGCAACGTCCGAAGTCCTCGACGGCTTCCTCGGCTCCGAACCCACGGGCGGAGATGGCGGCGATGCCTCGCTGGAGCCGACAGCGGACCTCCAGCAGGTCGCGCACGCTCGGGTCCGTGACCGCCTCGACGATGTCGAGGGCGTCGCGATACCCCTGGAGCGCTTCTGGTATGGCGCCGGAGCGCCTGGCCTCGTTCGCACCCGTGAGGATCGCCTCGAAGGCGTCGAGGGGGCGCTGGGCCGCCTTCAGGTGATGGCCGACGACATTCCAATCGACCGGGCGGCCCGACGCGTGCCGCTCGGTCATGACCTCTGCGAGGCGACGGTGGAGACGCGTTCGCTGCTCCTGGAGCAGCAGGCCATAGGCGGCCTCGGTGATCAGGCCATGGCGGAACCGGTAGCTGGAATCGGATGCGCCGGTGTCCACGACCAGGTCGCCGGCGAGCAGGCCACCGAGCCGATCGCGGAGCTCCTCCTGGTCCGCTCGCAGGACCGAAGCGAGGACCGCCGCGTCGAGGTCGTCGCCGGCGGCCGCGAGT
>Ga0137367_10005111_pt1 | contig 10652 bp, 10 predicted proteins | sample SagtaG_14_FD_104939 | JGI IMG/M metagenome (GOLD analysis project Ga0137367, IMG submission 104939) | Vadose zone soil microbial communities from Sagehorn Ranch, Mendocino, California, USA - Sage1_L_80_16 metaG | ecosystem: Environmental > Terrestrial > Soil > Vadose zone | place: USA... | reverse complement strand
TCCTACAATGGAAAAATTTGGATACGCCTTGATATCCTCTGCATTGATCTCGCCCGCATCGGCAAGCTCAGAAATTAGCGAGGGCCATTCCTGACGGAATACATTTGCACCGGTAAGTGAGCCATCACCGCCGATCACAATCAACCCGTCAATGCCAGCTTTGATCAAATTTTTGGCGGCTGTCCGGCGACCTTCGCGCGTGCGGAATGCCTCGCATCGGGCGGAGCCGATAATGGTTCCACCCAACTGAAGAATACCGCCCGCCGAATCCCAGGTCATCTTACGGATGTATTCGCCATCGTCCACTAGACCCTGGTAGCCCTCATAGATCGCGTAGACTTCCGCACCTTTATCCAATGCAGTGCGGATCACGGACCGCACCGCGGCGTTCATGCCTTGCGCATCGCCTCCACTGGTAAGTATTCCAATTCGTTTTGTCATTTTCTTCCTGATAACCTAATTTCTACTTCGCGAGATTCTACTTCAATTCAAAACAATGTTAAATAGAAAACGTGACTGTCAAATGTCACGTTTTATTAATGAAAAAATCTTACAGTATACTTAAAGGGCAAGCGCAGGTGCTATCGCCTCATTACGAATCGAACTCACCGATCTGATTTCCGTTCAAGAATACCGTGTAATGCCCTTTTGGAAAGCTACCCAGGTTGAGACTGGCTTGCAACGGCGTAGACAGCGCCATCAAGCTACAGGGCTTATCTTTCTCAGCAACGGCATATCCCTTAAGACTGATTTGGTTCTGATCATCAGGTCCGTTGACTTCCACACGCAACTGGTAACAAGGCGTCGGCTGGAAGTAGTCAAAATTAACCATGAGCTGAGGCGGCTGGGACTCGGCAAGAAATACTGATGAGGAGTCAATTGTAATGTCACCCACCATCAGTTCGCTGTCGCCGGGTTGCGGCGTATACGGGTTATTGAATTGGAGGGCGGCGGAGGCTGCCGACGCTTTGGGAGCGCAGGCTGTCATTAACAGCACGGCAAATACGAACGACAAGATACGGTTAAAAGTTTTCATTCTCTTCTCCATTGGTCTTTAGTGGAGAGACGATGGAATATTCCTGAATGTTCCCTAAATTCTAAAGGGATGTTATTTGCGAAGAAGGAAGTAAATTGCAGTAGGAACGGCGAAAAAAGCAGCAATTAGTGAGAAAGGAATGCTTATAATATCAGTATCGAAGGCAATACCTGTGATACCGATTGAGATGAGAAAACTGCACAGCATAATAAAGCCAAAATTTTTCCAAGTCTCTTTTTGCGAGATAAAAAATGCAGCTGAGAACAGCGATATTGTTCCAATAATGAAAAAGAGAAAAGGCGGGAAATCAGGGTTGACCACCCGTGCTTCCACTATGATTCCAAACAGAATTAAAGTAGTAACTAATGCGCTAAATCCAAAATTTCTAGGTGTATTTTTTGCCCGGAAAAAAGACAGTCCAGCGAATAGGCTAATCAATCCATAGAGTATCGCAGCCACATTTAGCAACGGACTGGGCGCGCTCCATATGCCATGATCATTGGAGTAATTCAGAACAGTCTCGAATGCATCAAATAATAGAAATATAGAAAGGGCTAATAAAAAGATATTTTGCCGCGCTCCTGTCGTGATTATAGCCGGTGGGCTTTTTATGTTTTGCCTATTCCTGCGAATCAGAATCAGACCAATCACACTGTTGCCGATGATCCAAAGGAAAAGCAATATCCTCAGGTTTTCCACGTGCCAATCAGAGATAGCGTTATATAGATATTTATGAAGAAATCCGAAAACAAAACCAACAACGACATTTGTGGCGATCCACGAAATATCCAGGCGATCTCGAAAGAAATACCACTCTGTCAGCGCAGTCAAACCAGCGACAATACCGAATAGTACGCCAAGCAGATCGTTGGATTCGGCAATCTGTGTTATGTAAAAATAAATTCCATTTGCTGCCACCATCAACAGAATTGCAGTCCCAAGCCATTTGAGCCAAAACGTTCTATCGAACACAAATCTTTGTGAAGCGCCTTGTGATTCACTTGAAATGTTTGCTTTCCCAGCTACTGGACGCGATATGTGCATTTCAGGAATGCGAATACTACTCGTCTCGCTTTGTGGATAAACCACTGCCTCTTCACTCGTGCTGCTTGCTGCCTCCACTTCCATTTCCACGGGTGGCTTTGATCGTGCTATTTGTTTCACCGGAACGCGCGCCTGTTCAAACTCTGATAACAATCTCTCTGCAAGCAAAGAAATCCTTCGGCTATCATCTTCCTTCATTTTTCGAAGCGAGGAAATAGCTAAAGCAACCAATGCATCATCGCGTGAGCGAAGATATTTTCCCACCTCGATAACAGCGCTTTCTCGAATCCCAACAAACGGACTCTCCAACGCTTGCACGAGTTCATAAGGCAATTCCACGACTCTCTTTTTGAGGAAGGGATTTCGGGCGATGATCAGATCCCCTTGCTGGTTATAAGACCATTTATGTGGAACCTGCCGGGGAGTCTCTGCGACAACCTTTGCGTAAGTGTAGTCATACCATTCGTCGAGCGCGATATGCCCATCGTTGTTCATATCTGCTTCGCCGGTTTTCAATCCCTGCAACAGAAAGTGCGTGAACAGCGAAAGCTCCGTTTGCTTGATGACCTGATCGCCTTCGAGTGCATATTGAGTGGAGTCCGATGCAGTGAGGACAACGCGTCCGAAACCGCTGCCTTCAAAGGTCGTTTCAGTGATCGCCTTTTGCGCTTCGGCGCCTTTTGTGCCGCGCTCAAACGCCCCGCTATGACAACAATCCAGAACGAGGATTTGTCGTCTGGAACGGCAACTGTCCATTTCATCTGCGACAAAAGAGGATGGAATGGAGGTTGCTTTCAGAAGATCGTATTGTGTATCTTTGAGTGCAAGGTAGAGCCGCCCTCGATCATCGAGAACGCCGTGCCCTGAAAAATAAAGCAAAACAAGATCGTCGGGCTTTTTGTTCGCTAGAAACGCGCTGACGGCGCGACGGACTCTGCCCTCAGACTGGTTGATTAGCGGTGTTACTTCATCAAAGGAACCGATGGTTTTATCATCCAAAGCCTTTGCCAATGCCTGTGAATCAGCAGCAGGCGTTTTTAATTGTGCCAGCTTTGGGTCATCGTATTTATTGTTACCGATAATAAGAGCATATTTCATAACAAACTACTTTTTTATGGAGTGGTTCAACGTTTTGATGAGTAACTCCAAATCTTTTGCAGAGGTCCGTGTCGGATCATATTCGATCTGTGCCGTTTTTCTGCCAACTCTGACCGTTACCTTGACAGGCGTCGATGGCTTTCGCTCCACCCATGATTTCAATAGACCGAAAAGCGGAGGAACGATCGCGGGTGCAAGCGTAATCGCCATTTGTCCGATGGCTGCCATATCGACCGCCTTCGTCCCTTTCGGGACGACTCCCTCAGAAACCTGTTGGATGGAATCAACATTAAGATCGGCTACTTCTGCTCGCAACTGCCGCGTTAACTCATCCAACTCAGTGACATCTCCTCCATCCAGCGATAGTTCGATCAACAACTCGGCAGAATTTTCAGACATATTGTCTCCAAAATACGAGTACATGATACGACTTTTTCAGTTGTTGTCAATTATGAATTTCTTGCAAGGAACTCAGCGCACAAAATGCCGAAATAGACATTGACTTCATACGAAAGGAAACGGGCAGCCATCGGGTTTTCCTTCAATACACCCGCAAGGATCAACGTGGGCCACAGGCTGTCAGGTTTTCCATTTTCCACCACCTCTGCATCCGCAGATAACAAATCATCGAGGCGATTCGAGCGGATGACATTCTGCATCCAGGCGTCATACTGCGCCGCAGCGGGATCGAATCCATAGGGACCGTTCGCCTCGTGTGCGTGACCCTGGTCTGCGCTAGCGATGAAAGCAATGCGTGCCGTCGACTCTTTGATCACACGTCCGATGGCGCGCCCAAATTCGTAATGTGTCGCAAAGGGCAGAAGCCGCATGGGGCTGAGGTGAACAAGCTTCGGCTTGTGCTCGAAGCGATGTCCCATGAAATACAGCGGAACGACCGCGCCCCAATCCAAAGGGATAAAACACTCCGGTCCGCCACTCGCGCCGTAAATATAACGGACAACGGGTACATCCATTTCATTTGCTTTGTCGGCGATCGCGTTGGCAAGAGAGGCATCCATTTCGAAATCAAGTTTTACATCTGGCGACCAATCTGCAACCGCGCGCTCTGCAATGGATATGCTCATCGCATTCTGCACGCGGAATCCATGCGGGTTGGCGATGACAAGCACTTCTGGATTCAATGCCTGTAAATGTTCGCCCATCTCTTGCATGGATCCTCGCGTTCGCTTCACAATATTTGGATCTGCAATTGTTTCGGGAATTAAATCTCCCGCGTGCGGAGCAATACAAGCATAGATCAATGACATGGATATATCCTTTCATATACTTTGAACCTTGCGAAGGCATATCCGAAGGGCGTCGACCTTCGCAAGGTTTTATTATCAAATTATAAGTCTATGTTATAAGTAATACATTGAAAACCTGATATACTCACGCGTCGTTCAAAGTTTGTTGATGCAACAAATTGATTCAAGCATCAATGGAAATAAGAAAGGAAAACGTGAATGAGTGATTCAACGAAATACTGGGGCATCTCCTCCAGTATTGACCTGTATGATTGTGACCTGGCGTTGATGCAGAATGCAGATGCGATCCGTGAGTTCGTAAAAATCTTATGTGACCGCATCAAGATGAAACGCTATGGTGAAACACAGGTTGTCTATTTTGGAGAGGATCCCCGTGTGACTGGATTTAGCATGACCCAATTGATTGAAACATCCCTGATCTCGGCGCATTTTGCCGATGCAAGTTGTGCGATCTATCTCGATGTGTTTAGTTGCGCGCCATACGAACCGGATGATGTGGCACAGTTCGCAAAGGAATATTTCAAAGCTGCAACGTACAATATCAATGTGACGTATCGCAAATAAAATATGTCACTCTCCCGAAGGACATCGGGACGATGTGAGGGAGCATTCTTTGCGACCGAAGAGTCTCTTATTCAGGAGGAGAGATCCTCACCTGCACTTGCGTGCGGTGCAAGTGTCGCTTCGCTCAGGATGACAGTTCATATAATGCTAGCGTTGGCAAATCAAGAACTTCGAGGCTTTTTCTCGAAGTTTTTTTTATTCTCGAAGTAACCACTTTCGTAATAAAGTGTTTCTTATCTCACGATTCATGATTGCAGTCACGGGAGCTTCGGGACTTCTAGGCGGAAATTTGGTGCGCAAATTGCTGGCGCAGGGACAGCGCGTCCGTGCGTTGATTCATCTGGATCAACGCGCCGTATCGGGGCTGGATGTTGAAATTGTCTCCGCTGATTTGAATGATCCTGCCTCATTGGAGCGCACCCTGGCAGGTGTAGATGTGGTTTATCATTTGGCGAGCATCATCTCTCTCAGCATGGATAGCTGGGACGAGGTCTACCGTGTCAATGTGCTTGGCACGCGCAATGTAGTCGACGCCTGTCTGCGAAGCGGAGTGAAGAGGTTGGTACATGTCAGTTCCACGCATTCACGCCAGCCAGAGCCGTTCGATCAGGTCCTCGATGAAGATCGCCCTCTTGTCACAGATCCAACTCTCCCGCCGTATGACCGCTCAAAGGCTCTTGGGGAGATGGAAATCCAAAATGGAATCGAACGCGGCTTGGACGCGATTATTATCATCCCTTCTGGAATCCTCGGTCCGTATGATTTCCGCCCATCGTATTTGGGAGAGTCCCTTCAACTGATGCAGCATAATGGTCTGCCCGCGTTGACTACTGGTGGCTACAACTGGGTGGATGCGCGCGACGTGGCAACGGGCGCGATCTGTGCTGCACAGACAGCCAAAGCGGGGAGCCGTTATATTCTCTCGGGTCATTGGCATTCCATATATGAAGTCGCCGTAATGGCGGCGAAGATCAGCGGCACGCGTGCGCCGCGTCTCGTTATCCCTTTGCGACTTGCTGAACTGGCTTTACCGATGATGGAAAAACTGGCTACCCTACGGGGATCGGAACCGTTATATACACGTGCTATGCTGAATGCGTTGAAATCCAACCGGCATATCAGCCACGCGCTTGCCACACGGGACTTGGGTTATGAGCCGCGCCCATTTTTGGAAACACTGACTGACACATTGAACTGGTTCAAAACACAAAGGACTTCTTCGTGACTTTCTTTCGAATTATCTTAGTGATCAGTCTTATCGTGGCTGTGATTGTCTTCCCGGTATTATTTTTTATCGCCGCTCCCTATGGACGCTACACACGCAAAGGCTGGGGACCTCAGCTTCCCAACTGGCTCGGCTGGCTGCTGATGGAATCGGTCTCCTCGATTTTGATGCTAGTTATGTTTATCTTGGACGGCGCGCCTAGAACAATCACTCTCATTATTTTTTTGTCCATGTGGGAGGCACATTATATCCACCGCGCCTTTATCTATCCCTTTTCACTGCGCGACAAGTGGAAGCCCATGCCCATTGTCGTTGCGTTGATGGGGGCGGTCTTCAATCTTGGCAACGCTTATTTAAATGGGCGCTATCTTTTCGATCTCGGTGGTTCTCACTATAACGCGGATTGGTTGATCAAGCCCCAATTTATCCTTGGTGCCTTATTGTTTATTGCAGGGTTTGTGATTAACCGCCAAGCCGATAACACCTTGCATGGCTTGCGTACAGGAGGGGAACTGGGATATAAAATCCCATACGGTGGATTGTATAAATATATTTCTTGCCCTAATTATTTTGGAGAAATCTTGGAATGGTTTGGGTGGGCAATTGCCACCTGGTCATGGGCGGGTCTCGCCTTTGCCATTTGGACCTTTGCCAACCTGGCGCCGCGTGCCCGCGCGCATCACAACTGGTATCACCAAAACTTCGAAGAATATCCGCTGGAGAGAAAAGCATTATTGCCGGGAGTGTGGTAGGGAATTAACAAGAGAAGGGGGCGACCCGTCAGGATCATTGGATAATTTGCTTTCACTTGGTAGGTCGCCCCTACGTTCAATTACACCCTATTACTTCATACACTTTTGCTTTTGGCATGGAGAACACGATTTTGTAGAAGTCTGGATTCATCCCTGAATCGTTAAATGCCCAACCGGTTTTCCCTACATATACATGACCCACTTGCGACTGACAGATTGCATCAAGTGTCTGCCCCTGATTGAAATCGGTGGTGAATGGCATAAAGATTGTAGTGCGGCCGATCAATGGGTTGATCCATGTGCCTGCATCCCCGCCTGCGCTGCCTTGATAGGCATCCGTGGGCAGAACGTTTAGCTCAGTGGATGAGATCAAAACACGCGCGTCTTGCGGCAGGTTCTTGTCCATCCAGTCAATTGCTGTCAGATCGTCATGGCTCACGATGTCGCAACAATCAGATGGGTAAAGATCATATTTGAAAGAGGCGTTCACAACAATCAGTAGGATAAAGAAAATAGCAATCGTTTTACTCATACTGAGTTGAACTTTTCCCCAAACGATTTTTTTGTCTTGCAGCATTTGTCCCAAACTCTCCAGCCCAAATCCGCCCAGGAGCGTCAGAGGCATATAAAGAATCATTTCGACGAAGGGTCTGTCCAGCACGGTTGTATTAGCATAGCCGGGAATCAAATTGCCCAGTGGAATGAAGAGACTGATTAGCAAAAGAAAAACCGCAACGGTAGAGAAAAATACCAAACGTGGATGAGTCCAAAAAGCAAAGACGGACAAAAACAATACAATCGATGTGATCAAAAGTCCGGTCGGAGCGTATGGGTCAAAAAGCGGACCGAGGATTCCCTTGTTCTGAATAATAGCAATTTCACCAATTAGAACGAGAATGCTTATCCCTAAAACAACAAGCCGGAGGGGTTTCTGCATCCTTTGCCAAAAGGCAGTCATGATCCATGCTGCTGTAGCGATGCCGAAAACGATCAGCTCCCGGCTATGCAGGAAAACGGTGGTGATGATTCCTGCCAAAAGAATCGCATTCAAGCCCCAATATTTTCGAATGGGGAGAATCATCCTGTTCTGAACGGAGAGGTAAGCAATGCTTAATACAAATGGAATGAGCCCAAGGCTTGTCAGCGCGGGATACTTTCCCCAGTCCATGGCGTGGGCGGGCATATACCAGCCGAATGCAGCAAGGATAATAGCAAATATCCCTGCGGTGTTGGATCCGGTCCAGTGTCGAACGATAAAAAAGGCGGAGAGCGGCATAACTGCCAGGATTACCTGCCCCAGGATTAGCATGGTGTCATTGATTTGTGTGCGGGTTATAAAGGTGATGAATGCTGCAAGGAAGTGAAATCCCAGATGATAATAATTTGCCAACGACCATGGCGTATCAGAACCGTTTAGATTTGCCAACAAATTTTTGATGTATAAATAATGTTGAGCCGAATCAAAATACAGCGGAAAGATTGCCTTGGCGACAAATGCCAACCGAAGAACAATAAAGAGCACAGTCAACAAAAGCAGGGACAATGCCATTAACTTTAATATATTTGATGTCGTCTTGGGGGCGCGAGCAGAAAGAATAAGACCAGCAATGAAAGCAAAGATGATCCCAATAGGAGCGCTAATTTGCGGGGAAAGAATCGTTCCCAAGGAATACCAGAACAGTGAAATGAGTAAGGCTGGCAGCATCCATCCGGCGAGGCTAAGTGAGTAATATTCCTCGGCGGTGAACCGATCTCCAAATATATTTTTAAGAGCAGAATACATGAGGAATTGACTGAGGACGAGAATCAGTAATATACCCAGCAGGGACTGCCAGTGTGTGGCTGCGACGCTAAGACCATCTATTGTCGTTGTTAACAGATTGCTCACGGATAGGATAGGTTGGGATAAGAGGTCGGGTTTGGATACGATGGCACAGTTGGTGTCCACGTGGGAGTAGCTGTATTGAAAACAGGTGCCGCAGCCAGCGTTGGAGTGGGTGTTTCGGTCGGTGTCCCTGCCGTTCCTTCAATAGTTGCCGTGACCTCGGCTTTCGGTGTGAAGAGGGCAATACCGATGATCGCAAATTCTCCCTCGGCAAGTAGAATGCTCGAGTCTTTGGATATTGCTTTGAACTGCAACACTTCCCCAGGGACTTGCGGCGCTCCAATACATACAATAGTCGTGGAGCGGTCCTCACCCCTTTGACACTCATACGTGCTCTCTTCGCCGTTGTGATTAATCTTCAAAATGAAATCCGGGTAAGATGCATCGGGGATTTGGAAATTGACCTCCATTGTCCCATCCACGTCCTGACTGAAGGAGACGATGCAAAGCTTATCTAGTTCTGCGCCGCAATAGGTCAAAGCTGCAATCGGAGAACGATGCCCTACCCGCGGTCGTTCTGTTCTTCGTGAAAGGAGGCTTACTATGAAATAAACAAGTAGAACGATGAGACCGATCAAAATGACCAACCCCGCAATTAATCGGTTTCGATTTGTGAAAGTGTCTAATGCCATAACGAGATGATTCTACCGTATGTTTCTGGATGCTAAACAATCGCATCATGGACACTGGACCGACTGCTTTTCGATGGGCAGACCAAACCCTTCATAGACCGGAACACCATCCCATTCTGCCGGAATATCCAAGCCAAGCGCGAACGCGGCGGTGGCAGCTGTATCCATCGTGTGGACGGTGGTTGTCAACTGTTTTGGTTGAATTCCCGGACCGGACGCGATCCAGGGAATGGTCATATCTTCGGGCATGGATGAGCCGTGCGTTGTGTCGTGACCACCATGATCGGCGGTGATAATGATGAGCGTTTCGCCGCGCAGGTTGCGCGCATCCAATTCGACGAGAAGTCTCTCAAGTGCTTCATCGGCGCGGAACGCGACGTTCAGTTGTTGCGTAGAGAGCCAGCCATAATTGTGTCCCATATCATCCACCAGGGGAAAATGAATAAAGAGAACTCCAAAGTCTTGAGGAAAACCTGCAAGCAATCGATCGATGATGACCGAGTCCCGATCATTGATGAAAACGAATTGATCCAAACTGGAAGGCTCGCTAATCTGAATTAATTTCTTTTTTCCGACGAACATATCCGTTTGAAAACCTGCCGCGTGGGCAATGTCAAATAGATCGGTGCCAATCGCATAGCCTTTTTCGGGAAGGTAATCATTCCAGTCCACACCATGTTTGGATGGGCATAAACCCGTCAGCATGGAGGAGTGAGCGATCAACGTCACGCTTGGATACACTGTCTGTGCGCTGAGAGTGTATGCACTGCTTTGCATCAAGTTCATGAGATTCGGCATAGGCGCGAGTGAAATGGCATCAGGGCGAAGACCATCAATGGACAGGATCAGCACGCGGCGCGCAAGAGGTGCTGATGTCGGGGTAATCGTGGGCGTCAGCGTTTCGGTCGGACTCGTTGTAACGGTAAGCGTCGCAGTTTGCGAAGACGTGGGCGAAGCAGGCGCGGTAGATGTGAGTGTGGAAGTAAATGTCGAGAGTGGGGTTGGCGTGGCAAATCCCGGAAGGCTTGGAAACTGACAGGTGACGAGAAGAAGCAGCGAAAAGGCGATGATCAGTTTCTTGTTGGGTTGCATGCAAGAATTTTACCCTGTAACCAAAAGTCATTTTTGCGCGGCAGGACTCTGGGATA
>Ga0137367_10005105_pt1 | contig 10661 bp, 8 predicted proteins | sample SagtaG_14_FD_104939 | JGI IMG/M metagenome (GOLD analysis project Ga0137367, IMG submission 104939) | Vadose zone soil microbial communities from Sagehorn Ranch, Mendocino, California, USA - Sage1_L_80_16 metaG | ecosystem: Environmental > Terrestrial > Soil > Vadose zone | place: USA... | reverse complement strand
CGCCACCTGGCCGTGCTGCACGCAGGCGGGCTGTCCGGCCGCAGCCTCGCGCGGATGCTTTCGGCGTGGCGAGCGTTCTATCGGTTTCTGCTCGAGCGCGACCCGGCGAGCGCGCAAAGCCCTTGCACGGGATTACGCGCGCCGCGCGCGCCGCGGCGGTTGCCGTCCGCGCTGTCGCCCGACGAAGCGGTGCGGCTGGTCAAGATCGAGGGCGACGGCGCGCTCGTCACGCGCGATCGCGCGCTGTTCGAGCTCGCGTATTCGTCGGGGTTGCGCTTGGCCGAGCTCGCGGGACTCGACGTCGACCGCATCGATCTCACGTCGGGTGAGGTGCGCGTGTTCGGCAAAGGATCGAAGGAGCGCATCGTGCCTGTCGGTGCGGCCGCGTGCACGGCGATCGGGCGCTGGCTCGGCGAGCGTTCGACGATCGTCAGCGAAGGCGAGCGCGCGCTGTTCGTCGGCGCACGCGGCCGTCGCGTGAACCCGCGCACGATTGAGCGGCGGCTCGCGGCGTGGGCGCTCGCGCAAGGGCTGTCGCGCCATGTCCACCCGCACATGCTGCGCCATTCGTTCGCGTCGCACGTGCTGCAATCATCGGGCGATCTGCGGGCCGTTCAGGAAATGCTCGGCCACGCGAGCATTGCGAGCACGCAGGTCTACACGCACCTCGATTTCCAAGCGCTCGCGAAGGTCTACGACCAGGCGCACCCGCGCGCGCGGCGCAAGCGCGCCCGCTGAACTCTCGCCCGGCGAAGCCGGAACTGTGGACGTCGGCACTGCATCCACTGCCGCGGCATCGGGTTTTTGTTTCAGTCAAAAAGCCATCTGATATCAGAGACCTGCGTCATAAGCGTGCGCCGCAACAAGCGGCCAGCTCATCTGCTGTCCCATACAACCCCATCCGACGAACGGCTCCCTTTTCCCGGGGTCGAGTCCTTGCAAACTATGCAAACGTCATGCACGCTTGCCATGCATTCGTCATACCCAATTGTCATATTTGCAGGCGCCGTCGAACGCGGGCTTTAGCGCTGCGGTCGGCGGATTTGGCGAAATTTCCACCCGCGCGCCGTTGGGCAGACTCCGAAGTCCTTCGGAGGGCGGCGCGGCCGACCGGCACCCGCCGGCCGGCCCCGGGGACAAAGAGAGACAAGAGGTCGTCATGCCGCAATTGCTTGCCTGCGCGCGCACGCGCGCTTCGCGTTCCCGCCTGTCCCGACTCGCCGCGTTGGTGATGCTTGCGGCGGCCATCTTCGCGTTCGCGCAATCGGCAGATGCGGTGATGAAGGCCGCGGTCGGCCTTTATCGGCCGAGCATCAGCCGATTCATGCTCGATGGCAATTTCGACCACGTGTCCGATTACAAGCGGGTCTTCGGCGTTGTGGGGGACACCGGCCTGCTGTGCGACATCACGGGCTCCGGCGCGCGCTCGCCTGCGATCTTCCGAGGCGGGGCGTGGTACTTCGACCTCAACCGCGACGGGGTCGCCGACATGACGGTCTTTTTCGGCGCGCCGGGCGACAAGCCGTTGTGCGCCGACATGGACGGCGACGGCCGTGACGACATCGTGCTGTACCGCGGCGGCAACTGGTACGTCGCGCTTAATCCGGCGTGTCCGAGCCCGCAGACGAGTTGCGGCGTACCCGGCTCGGTCGCGTATGGCTTCGGAGCGCCCGGCGACACGCCGCTGCTCGCCGACGTCAACGGCGATGGCCAGCTCGACCTGATCGTCTATCGCGCCGGCGCCTGGTACGTCTCGACGACGCGCGGCCCTGCCGGCACAAATGCCTACGGGTTCGGCGGGCTGGCGGGCGATGAGCCCCTGGCATTTGATTACGACGGCGACGGGCTCGCCGACCTCGTTATTTTCCGCAACGGAAACTGGTACGTGTCGACCAACCGCGACGGCGTCGGTACGGCGGCGTTCGTGTTCGGCACGACGAACGACAAGCCGCTGTATTTCGGCCCCGGCGCCGTATCGAACGGCGTGATCGATCCGGCTCGCCTGCTCTATCAGGCGACGTTCGGACCAACGCCCGCCGAAATCGGCCGAGTGCAATCAATGGGCATCAACGCCTGGGTCGACGACCAGCTGAACGTTCAGCCGAAGACGAGCTTCCCGGTTCTGGCCGGCTATACCGGCGCGCCGCCGACCGCACCGGGCTGGTGGCCGCAGAGCCGCCCCAACGGCGGCAACACGGCGCTGCCGTACTGCGCGGCGCCCAATTACTCGAACGTGCCGTGCCGCTGCGACAACGACAGCAATCCGTCGAGCACCAACCGATGCGATCGCGACAACTACTCGATCTACCAGACGCAGCGTACCTTCTGGCGCAATGCGCTCACCGCGCCCGACCAGCTTCGGCTGCGGGTGGCCTGGGCGCTTTCGCAGATCCTCGTCACGTCGGCTCAACAGGACTCGATCAATTATGCGAACCGCGATTACCAGCAGATCCTGCGCGACAACGCGTTCGGTCGCTTCGAGGACCTGCTGTTCGCGATCAGCGCCAATTCGTTCATGGGCAACTATCTGGACATGGCGAACAATCGCAAGGCGAGCCCGACAACGTCGCCAAACGAGAACTATGCCCGCGAGATCATGCAGCTGTTCTCGATCGGCCTCTTCGAGCTCAATCCCGACGGCTCGCTGATCCTTGACGCGACATTGCAGCCGATCCCGACCTATGACCAGGTGGAGATCACCGAGCTCGCGAAGGTGTTCACCGGCTGGACGTACTGGCCGCGCCCCGGCGTGTCGACCGTCACGTGGAACGCGCCGGTCAACTACACGAATAACATGGTTCCATGCGAGAGCACGGCGCTCAACGGCTGCGGCGGCACGACGAACTATCACGACATCACGACGAAGGACTTCCTCGGCTATTCGATGCCCGCCGGCGGACGTGCTGATCCCGAGCTGCGCACCGCGGTCGGGGTGCTCGCGAATCACCCGAACGTCGGGCCGTTCATCGGCAAGCAGCTGATCCAGCATCTGGTCACGAGCAATCCGTCGCCGGCGTACGTGAACCGCATCAGCCAGGTGTGGGCGAACGACGGCACCGGTGTTCGCGGCAACCTGAAGGCGGTCGTGCGCGCGATTCTGCTCGACCCCGAGGCGCGCGCACCGCGCAACCCGGTCTATTCGACGTTCGGCAAGCTCAAGGAGCCGGTGCTCCACGTGACGAACTTCCTGCGCTCGCTCGGCGCGGTATCCGACGGCGTCTACCTGATCAATGCGCGGGTGACGAACATGGGCGAGGATCCGTTCAACTCCCCGACAGTGTTCAACTTCTACCCGGCCGATTACGTGATTCCCGGAACGAGCCTTGCGGGTCCCCAGTTCGGCATCCTCGATGCGACCACGTATTTCTCGCGGGCGAATTTCGTCTACAGCATCCTGGGCATCGGGTCGACCAACGCCTGCACACCGGCGCCGTCGACGAATACGAACCTCGGCAGCTGCGCGGCCGATCCGACGGTCGCGAGCTCGGTCGGTACGAAGATCGACCTTTCGATCATGGCCGGCATGTTCAACAACGTGCCGCAACTGGTTGACTTCGCCGCCAACGCGCTGTTGTTCGAGCCGCTGCCGCCCGCGTGGCGAACGCTGATCATCAACGCCGTCAACGCGATCCCGGTGTCGAGCCCGGCGACGGCAGTCCAGATGTATGACCGCGCACGCATGGCCGTTTACCTGATTGCCATTTCACCCAAGTATCAAGCGGAGTACTGACATGAGCGCACCGACGATCTACACGCGCCGGCGTTTCCTCAGGGAGGCAGGCGCGCTTTCCGCCCTGTCGCTGGCATCGACGCTCGACTCGTTCGGCATCAGTGCGGCCAGCGCGCAAGGTGCGCCCGGATACAAGGCGCTCGTCTGCGTGTTCCTGTTCGGAGGCGCCGACAGCAACAACCTCGTCATTCCGTACACGAACTACGCGGCGTACAACGCGGTGCGCGACCCGTCGACCGGCATCAACATTGCGCAGGCGAGCCTGGTCCAGATCACGCCGGCAAACGCCGGGGGCGCGATCTACGGCCTGCATCCCGATATGGCGGACCTGCAACCCGTGTTCAACTCGGGCAAGATGGCGGTCCTTCTCAACGCGGGCCCGCTGCTTTATCCGACGACGCGCGCACAATACCTGGCGCGGACCGTGGCGCAACCCTCGCAGCTGTTCTCGCACAGCGACCAGCAGCAGCAGTACATGTCCGGCATCTCGTCGCCGAGCCTCGCGGGCATCACCGGATGGGGCGGGCGGCTCGCCGAGAAAATGGGGGGCCTCAACGCGCCCAACGCGACACCGCTCGCAATGTCGTTCTCCGGCTCGCAGACGTTCGGCAACGGCGCGGTATCCAAGATGCTGTCGATGCCGACCAGCGGTAACTTCGGCTTCACCGGCGATCCCGCCGGCGCGCCGAGCGCGGCGCAGGCTGCGCGAGCGGCCGCGCGCACGGCGATCTCCACGGCGCTCGATTCGAACCAGATGGTGCAGGCCGGGCAGGGCACGGCGATCAACGCAATCCGCTCGAGTGGACTCATCAACCCGATCATTCAGGCGGCCGCGCCGACCCCGATCCAGGACGCGTTCCGTGTCGGCTATGCGCCGCCGGGAGCGGTGCTCAACACGAGCATCGCGAACCAGCTGAAGGCCGTCGCGAAGATGATCAGCAACCGCGTCACGCTTGGACACTCGCGGCAGATCTTCTTCGTCTCGATTGGCGGGTGGGACACGCACACCGGGCAGCTTCTTGGCCAGCAGAACCTGCTGCGCTCAGTGGTGCCAGCGCTGCGCGCGTTCTACCAATCGACGGTGAACATGGGCATCGCCAACGAGGTGACGACGTTCACGATGTCGGACTTCTCGCGCACGTTCAGGCCGAACAGCGGCGGAACCGACCACGCGTGGGGCGGCCATCACTTCGTACTTGGCGGCAGCGTCGTCGGCAAAGACTTCTACGGCGGCTTCCCGGATCTCAAGCTCGGTGCGACGAGCGTGAACGACTCGGGCAGCCAGGGCCGCTGGATTCCGACGATCGCGCTTGACCAGTACGGTGCGACGCTCGCGAAGTGGTTCGGCGCGAGCCCCACCGACGTCGCGCAGATCTTTCCCAACGTCGGACGGTTCGCAACCTCCGACATCGGCTTCATGGCGTAACGCCCCCGTTACGCACCCTCCAGAGCGCGCCCTTGCGGCGCGCTCTTTTTATTGGGGATCAGCCTTCGACGAACGTCACGATGCCAGGCAAGAACGGCAAGTCGGTGATGCCGGGGTTTCCACCCGCCTGCGTAATGAGCGTGGTGAGCTGGCCGCGGTGATGCGTCGCGTGGTTGAATAGGTGCACGACGGCGACCCAGCGCGGCAACCGGCGCAACCGGCCGTCCGCAGCGGAACGGTACTCGAGTGTGCCCTCGAGCCAGTCCGGCGCGAGTTGCCCGGTCCAATCGAGAAGCCTCGTATCGGTGGCCTCGCGCTCGCGCGAAAGCGTCGGTAAGTCGGTGTACTGATCCGCGCCGTACGCAGGATCGCGAAACGGCTCGCCGGTGAAGCGCGCGAGCCACGCGCGATCGGCCCAGACAAGGTGACTCAACGTGCGCTGCATCGAGCCGAAGAACGCGCCGCGATCGCGTGTGCGCTCGGCTTCATCGAACGCGCCGACGACCGCGTACAGCCGCTCGTTCATCCAGCGGTTGTAGCGGGCGAGCAGCTGACAATAGGCCCGGTCGACCACCGCTTCACGCAGTCGCCGGGGACGCCGCGACCTCGAGCTCCTCGATTTCGATCGCCGCCGCGAGCTGCGCGAGCCGAGCGATGACGCCGTACGCGTAGAAGCGATTCGGCGGACAGCCCGCCGGCCCGCTGAGATCCGGGATGCAGGGCGACTCGAAAGCGAGCGGCACGAACTGCGCGCCCGGTGCGTTGAGGTTCTCGTCCTTGCCGCGCTCGGTGTGCACGCGATAGAAGCCGCCGATGACGAAGCGGTCGATCATGTAGATCACGGGCTCGGCGATCGCCTCGCCGATCGACTCGAACGTCGGCACGCCTTCCTGGATGATCACCGACGTGACGGTGAGCCCCTCTTTGATCACCGCCATCTTGTTGCGCTGCTTGCGGTTGAGGCCGATCACTTCGTTCGCATCGCGCACCGTCATGATCCCCATGCCGTAGGTTCCGGCGTCGGCCTTGACGATGACGAACGGCTTCTCGGTGATGCCGTATTGCGCGTACTTCTTCGCGATGCGCTCGAGCACGAGCTCGACATTCGATGCGAGGCATTCCTCGCCCGCGCGCTCGCGGAAGTCGATCTCGCCGCAGACGCCGAAAAACGGATCGATCAGCCAGCGATCGATGCCGGCGAGCTCCGCGAACGCCTTCGCGACCTGCTGGTATTTTTCGAAATGATGCGATTTTCTTCGGTTGTACCATCCGGCCGTAAGGGGCGGCGCGATCGGCTGATCGATGTCGCGCAGCACATCGGGCGCGCCGGCCGACAGGTCGTTGTTGAGCAGCACCATGCACGGATCGAAGCCGTCGATGCCGACGCGCCGTCCGTTGCGCAAGATCGGCTCGAAGGTGAGGGCCTCGCCGCCCGGCAGATCGATCTTCGTCGCCGCCGTGATCTCGGGCAGCAGCGAGCCGATGCGCACGTGCATGCCCGCACGGCGCAAGATCGCGGTCAGCGCCGCAACATTCTGCAGATAGAACGTGTTGCGCGTGTGATTCTCCGGAATCAGCAGAACGCCGCGCGCGTCGGGGCATACGCGTTCGACTGCCGCCTGGATCGCCTGCACGCACAGCGGCACGAAAGCCGGGTTCAGATTGTTGAAGCCGCCCGGGAACAGGTTCGTGTCGATCGGCGCGAGCTTGAAGCCGGCGTTGCGCAGATCGACCGACGCGTAGAACGGAACCGCGTGCTCCTGCCATTGCGTGCGCAGCCAGCGCTCGATGTCCGGCATGCGCTCGAGAATGCGCCGCTCGAGATCGAGCAGCGGGCCGGTGAGCGCGGTCGTCAGACGAGGGACCATGGGCGGCGCACGGTGAACGGGAGCTTGATTCTAGCCCACCGCGTCTCCACGGCCGAACGATGCCGCGCGATCGTCGCGAAAGCGCTGCGCAGCACGAATCGGCGTGGGCACTTGCAGGAAAAAAACGGGGCGCTGTGTGCGGGCGCCCCGAAAGCCACTGAGGAGAAACGTCTACTGCAGGCGAGGGCACGCGGCCCCCGCTTTACGCCGCGCCGCGCGGAAGGAATCGCGCGGCGCCGACGTAACGGGTGCGGCAATCACATTCGGTCGGACTGCCGATTCATTCGACACGCTCGCCATGGAGGCTGAGATCGAGGCCCTCGCGCTCCTCTTCCTCGGCGACGCGCAGTCCGATCACCATGTCGATCACCTTGAGGATGATGAAGCTGCCGATACCGCTCACGGCGAGCGTCGTGAGCACCGCGCCTGCCTGCGTCACGATGCTTCCATCGACGCCGCTGATTTCCTTGACGTTGAACACGCCCGTGAGAAGCGCTCCGACAATGCCGCCGATGCAGTGAACGCCGAACGCGTCGAGCGAATCGTCGTAGCCGAACGCCTTCTTCACCGTCGTCGCCGCGAAGAAGCACAGCACACCCGCGGCAATGCCGATGACCAACGCGCCCGCGGCGCCGACGAACCCGGAAGCCGGCGTGATCGCGACCAGTCCGGCAACCGCGCCCGAGGCGATGCCGAGCACCGAAGGCTTGCCCTTGGTCATCCACTCCGTGAACATCCACGACAGCGCCGCAACCGCGGTGGCGAACTGCGTGACGAACATCGCCATGCCGGCGCGCCCGTCGGCGGCCACCGCCGAGCCGGCGTTGAATCCGAACCAGCCGACCCACAGCAGCGACGCGCCGATCAGGGTCAGCGTCAGGTTGTGCGGCGCCATCGGCTCCTTGCCGTAACCCAGCCGCTTGCCGAGCACGAGCGCGCAGACGAGACCCGCAATACCGGCGTTGATGTGGACGACCGTGCCGCCGGCGAAGTCGAGCACGCCTGCAGTCGCCCAGTACCCTGACGGTTCCCACATCATGTGCGCGATCGGCGAGTAGATGAGCAGCGACCACAGGCCCATGAACCAGAGCATTGCCGAGAATTTCATCCGATCGGCGAACGCACCCGCGATCAGCGCGGGCGTGATGATCGCGAACGTCATCTGGAACATCACGTAGACGGACTCGGGGATCGTGAGGCCCAGGTGCGACACCATCACCTTGCCGGCTTCCTTCTGGAACAACATGCCGTTCAGAAAGAACCGGTCGGTCAGGCTTCCGATGAACGAGCCTCCCGGCATGAAGGCGATGCTGTAGCCAATGACCACCCACAAGACCGTGACGAGACACGTGATCGCGAAACTCTGCATCACCGTCGCGAGCACGTTCTTCTTGCGCACCATCCCGCCGTAGAACAGCGCGAGGCCCGGAACCGTCATCAGCAACACCAACGCCGTCGAAGCGAGCATCCAGGCGGTATCGCCGCTGTTGATCTTGTCGACGGCGACGAGTTGCGGTGTGGTCGGTGCGGGCGGGGCCGCTGCGGCAGGAGCCGCCTCGGGCGCCTTCGCTGCCTCGCCGGCCGGCGCGGCGGCCGCAGGAGCGGGGGGCGTCGCAGCGGGAGCCGCCGGCGTGGCGGCGGGTGCGGGCGGAGTCGCCGCCTTGTCCTGCGCGAGCGCGGACGCCGAGAGGGCGAGCGCGCAGGCGAACGCGATCACGGTGAACAGTTGCTTCATTTTGGTTTCTCCCTTACAGCGCGTCTGCGCCGGTTTCGCCGGTGCGGATGCGCACGACCTGCTCGAGATCGAAGACGAAGATCTTTCCGTCGCCGATCTTGCCCGTGTTCGCGGACTTCTCGATCGCCTCGACGACGCGATCAAGCATGTCGTCCTTGATTGCGGCTTCGATCTTCACTTTCGGCAGGAAGTCGACGACGTACTCGGCGCCGCGATAGAGCTCGGTGTGCCCTTTCTGCCGGCCGAACCCCTTGACCTCGGTGACGGTGATCCCTTGCACGCCGATCGCCGACAGGGCCTCGCGGACCTCGTCGAGCTTGAACGGCTTGATGATGGCGGTGACCAGTTTCATGGTGTCCCTCGGGAATGCGGTTCTCGGCCGCGGAGCTAGAACGTCTTCTTCACGTAGACGACGCCGCGGTCCTTCGCGGTGTCGTAGCCGGTGAGGTCGGTGTAGAACGGCGACTTCGCGTTATTGCCGGTGTAGTACGCGCCGACTTCGATACCCTTGAGGAAGCCGTCGGGCACCGTGTACGACGCGCCGGCCTTCCAGTCATCGTAGGAGGCCTCGAAGTCGCCGCTGCCGTCGTGGCGCACGTCGAGATGGCCGTAATGGCCGATCAGCGCCCAGCCCGTGTCGGGCACCGGATAGGTGGCGGTCACGTCGAGATACCACGTGCCGTCGGTCTTCTGTCCGTTCGGGCGAATGCCGAAGTAGTCCTTCGACACCGTATAGGAGGCCTTGGCGCTGATCCATTTCCAGCCGATCGCGCCGTAGACCTCCCACGTATCGGCGCTCAGAACCCCCGGGTTCTTGCTGCCGGGGTAGTAGTAATAGAGCGTGCCGATGTCGTAGTTCCAGTCGTCGCTGCCGGGGAAGTTCGCTTTGTAGCCGCCGTAGAAGTCCCATTCGAGACTCGATCGCGAATACGCGCCGAAGTCCTCGAGCCAGCTGATGTTCGAGCCCCACGTTCCGAGATAGAAGCCGCTCGAGTGCGCGTAATCGAAGCCGCCTTGCACCGCCGGCTTGCCGGCGGTCTGCGCGATGCCGCGGAAAATGTACTCGCTGAAGAGGCCGACGTTCGCGGTGACCGTATGCTCGGGCGTCGGAGGTGTGGGCGCGGGTGCAGCGGCGGGGGCGGGCGCTTGGGCAAGCGCACCGCCGGCGAACAGCGTGGCGGCGGCAAGCGTTGCGAGAGACGAACGCGGCGTGGGACGTGCTGGCATGGCAGGAACTCCTTTTGCCTTCTTGGTGAAGTGAAACGGACGCCCCCCTTCAGCATTTCGTGTGCCATGCCAAAAAGCCCCGCCTATTCAATATACTGCCGCGCTCGTGCCGCATTGCACCATCTGCCGACATCGCACGTAGAGCCCGTTTTGGTGCAACCGAGATACGCTCGGCACAATCATGGAGCGCGCCAGATGTTGGCCCGTGAAGGTCGGCGGGCCTCGCAACAGGCGCTTTGCTAGACTGATCGATCCGGCGCGCCGGGCGCCCTGACAACGCGGAGATACACGATGGCGAATCCAACGGTGCTCGACGAGCTCGCCTCGCGGGTTGCGAAAGCATTCGAGAACAGTCCCGCCAAGGACATCGAGAAGAACGTCAAGGCGATGCTCGCGAGCGGGCTCGCGCGACTCGACCTCGTGCCGCGCGCCGAATTCGAAGTGCAGGCGCAGGTGCTGCTGAAGACGCGAGAGAAGCTCGAAGCGCTGGAGCAGCGACTTGCGGAGCTCGAAGCCCGACTGTCGGCTGACAACACGAAGTCGTAGCCTACGATCGCCGCATCAGCGCGCGATGCGCGCTCGCTGCGCGCAGTGAGGACGTCGATGACGCCCTTGCAATCGTAGTCGACAGCACCGAATCGCTTGCGGGCGCCGTTTCATTGCCCTGTTGTGCGT
>Ga0137367_10005101_pt1 | contig 10666 bp, 10 predicted proteins | sample SagtaG_14_FD_104939 | JGI IMG/M metagenome (GOLD analysis project Ga0137367, IMG submission 104939) | Vadose zone soil microbial communities from Sagehorn Ranch, Mendocino, California, USA - Sage1_L_80_16 metaG | ecosystem: Environmental > Terrestrial > Soil > Vadose zone | place: USA... | reverse complement strand
GGGCCGCAAGTCATCGAGCGCATCGCCTTGCGCGCTCGCGCAGAGCAGGAACGGATTCGACGAGACGGTGAGCTCGTAGAGCGGGCGCAAGCGCTCGGCGAGCGGGCTGCCGTTGAACGCGCCTGCGATGCCGACGAGCGCGACGATCCGCGACGCGAGGTCGGGGCGCTGCGCGAGCATTTGGAGCGCATCCGTCGCGCCCTTCGAGTGGCCGATGATCACGATACGCCGGCCGTCGTCGGGCAGCCGTTCGATCTGTTCGGCGATCAGCGCCGCATTGGCGGCAATCGAGTTGCGGCCGCCGACGGTGAGCACCTGCGCGTCGAAGCCTTCGCGACGCGCTTCGTCGATGACGTCGGCGAACGATGCGATGCCGGGGAAGCATGTGGCGAGGAAGCCGGGAATGAACACGAGCCGATATGCGGCCGGATTCGCCGACGGCGGAGGTACGCCGCTCGCTTCGCCGGCGAATCGATGCAGCGCGCTCGCGCACTTGTCCTTCATGCCGGAGCGTGCGCACAACGCAGCGCGATACGGTCCGCGCAGGTCGCGCACGCCCGCTTCGGCGAGCGTTGCGGACAGCGTCGGCAGCGCCGTCCCGTCGCGCGGCACCGCGGGTGTCGAGGCGCAGCCGGCCGACAGAAGCGCGACGAGCGCGAGCCAGCGCGCGGTATGTCGCGTAACGTTTGCTGCGTCCGGGGTCGCGGGCATCGTGACGGGCTGGGGATTGAAAGGTTGGACCATGCCGATGGTAAGGCGTTTCGGCGCTGCAATGGTTGTATCGGGGATCGCGCAGTCAAGCAACCTTGCCGAACTTGGCCGACCGGCGTTGCCGCTGGCGTCCGGTCGACGCGTCTCCTACCATTGGCGGATCAACCAGGAGATGCTCGCGATGCCGACCGACGAATCGCTCACATTCGATGGCGGGTGCACGTGCCGCGGGGTGCGCTACCGGATGATGAGCAAGCCGCTGTTCGTTCACTGCTGCCATTGCCGCTGGTGCCAGCGCGAGACCGGCGCATCGTTTGCGCTGAACGCGATGATCGAAGCCGATCGCGTGATGCTGCTTGCAGGCGAACCGGAGCTCGTCAACACGCCGTCGAACAGCGGCAAGGGACAGAAGATCTTCCGCTGTCCGCAATGCCGGATCGCGCTGTGGAGCAACTACGCCGGCGCAGGCGATGCCGTTCGCTTCGTTCGCGTCGGAACGCTCGACGAGCCCGATCGGCTGCCGCCCGACATCCACATCTTCACGTCGACGAAGCAACCGTGGGTCGTGCTTCCACCGGGCACGCCGGCGGTCACCGAATACTACGACCGCAAGCAGTACTGGCCCGCGGACAGTCTCGAGCGGCGCGATACGCTGCTCGCACGCGCTACAAGAAAGTGATCAGCTGCTTGCGCGGGAAGTCGCGATGACCGATGAACGACTGACGCTCTGGACGATCGGGCACTCGACGCGTCCGCTCGACGTCTTCCTCGAGCTTCTTCGTGCGCATCGAATCGAAGCGCTGGCCGACGTCAGGCGCTTCCCGGCTTCGCGCAAGTATCCGCACTTCAACGAGGAACTGCTTCGCCACTCGCTTGCGCAGGATGGCGTGGAGTACGTCGCCTTGCCGGAGCTCGGCGGGCGCCGCAAGCCGCGCCCCGATTCGCACAACACCGTCTGGCGCAACGAGTCGTTCCGCGGTTATGCCGACTACATGGAGACCGGCGAATTCATCGCGGGAATTGAGTGCTTGCTCGAGGTCGCACATCGCAAGCGAACGGCCATCATGTGCTCGGAAGCCGTGTGGTGGCGCTGTCACCGGTCGCTGATCGCCGATTACCTGAAGACAAAGGGAATCGCCGTCCTTCACATCGTCGACGCGAGCAAGAGCGAGCCGCACCCTTACACGTCCGCGGCGAGAATCACCGGTGGACGTTTGTCGTATTCGCCGGCTGCTTGAGCATCCGCGCCCGCAACGCCCGCACGGCGCTGCCTACCGTTGTGATGACCGGCACGCTCACCGCACGCTCGACGGCGGGCGCAGCGCGCGCGATGCTGAACTGCGCGAGCGCGATGACTTCGGCGCCTTGATCGACGACGCGCCGCGCGGCGTCGGCGACAAGCGCGTCATGCAATGCAGCGTCGCCGCGATCGAGCGCTTCGAGCGCGCCGTCAGCGAGCATCGGCAGCACATTGACGCGCGCCGGAAACTCTCCGGGCATCGTAAGCAGCGTCGGCGCGAACGACGAGACGAGCCCGATGCGCCGGCCGGTGCGCGCGGCGTCGGCGATCATCGCCTCGTTCGGCTTGAGCACGGGAATGTCGGGCCAGCGCTGCGCGACCGCGTCGATGCACGGCCCGAACGCGGAGCACGAGAACAGGATGCCTTGCGCGCCGGCGTCGATCGCGTAGCCGGCGAGCGCGACAAACCGCGCCGTCATCCGTTCGTCGAGGCCGGTCTCGCTGCGTGCGAGATCGGTGGACAGGCTGTCGTCGAGCAGATTCATCCGCTCGCAATCCGGCCACACGCGATCGAATTCCGCGTTGACCGGCGCGACGGAATGCGCAAGCGCGTGGATCAGCGCGACACGCATCGGATCTGCCTACGCCAACGCCGGAACGGCCGCCGGTTTCATCCGGCGTCCTTGCACCCACCAGACGAGCCCGATCAGCACAAACGCCGGCACGTAGAACCAGTGCGCCGACGGACGTCCCGACGGCACTTCGAGCCTCTGGATCTCCCAGCCTTGCTCGACGCGCGACTTGCGTGCGCGCGAGCCGAACTTGACGCCGGTAATCTGCACGCGATCTCCGGTGGCGGCGACAGTGACACCGGCGTCGGCCAATCGTTTGCGGCCGTCCGCGCCGGCTTCGCCCAAGTCGATCGCAACCGTCTTCGTCACCTCGTCGCCTTCGATCGTCGATCCCTTGATCACCATGACGAGCCGGTCGTTCGACGGTATGTCGCGTGCGACGTCGAAGATCTGCTTCGCCGGCACGTTTACGTATTCGTCCGCGGCGAAGTCCATGAAGAAGTCCGGACGGAACAGCAGCGCCACTGCCGCGAGCAACAGCGCCGATTCCCATAGCCGGCTTTTCACGCGAAACCAGTTCATCGTCACGGCGGCGAACACGAGCATCGCGACGGTCGACGCGACGACGACACGGACGAGCTCGGCGGTGCCGTGCACGTCGATCAGCAGCAGCTGCGGGTTAAAGATCCAGATGAACGGCAGGATCACCGTGCGCAGCGCGTAAAGTGAGCCCTGGATCCCCGTCTCGATCATGTCCTCGCCAGAGATTGCGACTGCAGCGAACGTCGCGAGCCCGACCGGCGGCGTGATGTCGCCCATGATCCCGTAGTAGAAGACGAACAGATGCACGGCGATCAGCGGGATGATGAGCCCGGCCTGCGCGCCGAGTTCGACGACAACCGGCGCCATCAGCGTAGCGACGAGCACGTAGTTCGCCGTCGTCGGAACGCCGAGGCCCAGCACCAGACACGCGGCCGCGATGAACAGCAGCATGATGATCACGTTGCCGTGCGACACGAACTCGACGAACTCGGTCATCCGCAGCGCGAGGCCCGTCAGCGTGATCGCGCCGACGATCACGCCCGCGGTCGCGGTCGCGACACCGATGCCGATCATGTTGCGTGCACCGTCGTTCAACCCCTGCACGACGTCGTGCCAGCCGCTCGTCCACGCGTCCGGCGTGCGCGCGCCGCGGAAGAAATCAAGCAGCGGCCGCTGCGTCAACATCAGCACGACCAGCATGACGATCGACCAGAACGCGGACAGCGACGGCGACATTTCTTCGACCATCAGGCACCAGATCAGCACGCCGACGGGCAGCATGAAATGAAGGCCCGCACGAACGGCTGGCCACGTTTCGAGCGGCCGCGGGTTGTCGATGTCGATGTCCTGCGGCAGGTCGGGGCAGGCGGCGGCCTGCTTTACGGAGAACACGTAGAGCGCGCCGACCATCGCGATGATCGCCCACGGCGCGGCGTCGCCGAGCAGCCGCTTCATGCCTTCGAGCAGCCAGTAGATCAACGCGCAAACGATGATGGTGCCCGAGATGCCGAGCCCGAAGCGGATGAGGCGCTCCTTCATCGGCCGCGGCTCGCGCCGGATGATCGGCCGCATGCCAAGCTTCAGCGCTTCCAGATGCACGATATAAAAAAGCCCCATGTACGACAGGATCGCCGGCAGGAACGCGTGCTTGACGATCTCCGCGTATGGAATGCCGACGTACTCGACCATCAGGAACGCGGCGGCGCCCATGACAGGCGGCATGATCTGGCCGTCGACCGAGGACATCGTCTCGATCGCGCCAGCTTTCACGCCACCGTAGCCGGCTTTCTTCATCAGCGGGATCGTGAAGATGCCGGCTACGGTGGCGTGAAAGCTGGCGCGATCAAGCATCGAGCCGAACAGCACGTAGACGAAGATCGTTCCGGTGGATACGCCGAGCGCGATGCCGAACACGCCCTCGGTCGTGAGCCACATGTGCGACATCAGCCGCGAGAACGACGCGCCTTTATGGGAGATCAGCTCGGGCAGCCACGGTCCGAGCAGGCAGTAGCCGATGAAGATCGTCGCGAGCGCCGCCATCGGCCAGCCGACGGAGCGCCGCGTCGCTTCGAGCAGCAGCACGAGACCCGTGATCGCGACGGCGAGATCGACGGGCGTCGGCTGTCCCGGGCGCGTGGAGAGCTGCGCGTAGAACAGCATCATGTACGCAGCCGCGAATGCGCCCGCAGCCGCGAACACCCAGTCTTGCCACGGCACGCGATCGCGCGGCGAGCGCTTGGTGGCGGGCCACGCGAGGAACGCGAGGAAGAGCGCGAATCCGAGATGCAGCGCGCGCGCTTCGGTGTCGTTCAGAACGCCGTAAGCGAACGTGAACGGCAGCGGTGACGCGTACCACAGCTGAAACAGCGCCCACGCGAGCGCAACGCCGAAGATCACGCGGCCGGTCGCGCCCGCGGGCTTGCGTCCGCCGGTGTCGACTTCGGCGACGAGCTGCTGCAGCTCGGCCGAGGCTTTTTCGATGTCGGTGGTCACGGCTGCTCGCGATTGTCGTCCTCGCGAACGCGGGGACCCAGTGTCTTTCGTTTCAAAAACACTGGATCCGGCTGTCGCAGGAACTGACGCTTACTTCATCCAGCCCTTCTCGCGATAGTAGCGCGCAGCGCCTTCGTGCAGCGGCGCAGAGAGCCCGTCGGCGATCATGCTCTTCGGGTCGAGGTTCCCGAGCGCCGGATGCAGCCGCTTGAACTCGTCGAAGTTGTCGAAGACCGCCTTCACCACCTGGTACACGATGTCGGCAGGCACCTTGGACGACGTGACGACCGTCGCGAGCACGCCGTACGTCGTCGTCGGCTCAGGATTATTCGGATACAGACCGCCCGGAATCGTCGCCTTCGCGTAATACGGCTTGTCAGCGATCAGCTTGTCGACCGCCGGGCCGGTCAGCGACACGAGCTTTGCGCCGCATGTGGTCGTCGGGTCCTGGATGTTCGCCGACGGATGGCCGACGCCGTAGAAGAAGCCGTCGATCTTGCCGTCGCATAGCGCCGGACCGTGCTCGTCGGCCTTGAGCTCGGAGGCGAGCGAGAAGTCCGACATCTTCCATCCCATCTGCGCGAGCAGCTCCTCCATCGAAGCGCGCGTGCCGGAGCCGGGGTTGCCGACGTTGAAACGCTTGCCCTTGAAGTCGGTGAACTGCTTGATGTTCGCTTCCTTGCGCGCGACGACGGTGAAAGGCTCGGGATGCACGGAGAACACCGCGCGCAGGTCGCCCCACGGTCCGGCGTCCTTGAACTGTCCCTGCCCCTTGGCGGCGTTGTACTGGACGTCCGACTGCGAGAAACCGAAGTCGAGCTCGCCCGCCTTGATCGTGTTGACGTTGAACACCGAGCCGCCGGTCGACTCGACCGAGCAGCGAATGCCGTGCTTCGCGCGATCCTTGTTGACGAGACGGCAGATCGCACCGCCGGCCGCGTAATACACGCCGGTGACGCCGCCGGTGCCGATCGTGACGAACTTCTGCTGCGCGAACGCCGGCGTGCTCGCGCCGGCGGCGACGAGCGCGGCAACCGCCGCGACGCCGATGAGACGATGGATCTTCATGCGGTTCCTCCTTGGGTGATGTCATTCCCGCGCAGGCGGGAATCCAGTGCTGCCAATGAATGTCATTCCCGCGCAGGCGGGAATCCAGTGACTTGTTTTATGCAATCGTCTCGATCGCCGCATCGACGGCTTCGCAGAGCCGCTTGACGATCAGATCGAGATGCTGCGCTTCGACGATGAAAGGCGGCGCGAGCAGGATGTGGTCGCCCGTGCGGCCGTCGATCGTGCCGCCCATCGGATAGGTCATCAGCCCGCGCGCCATCGCGTCGCGCTTGATGCGCGCGTGCAGCTGCGCGGACGGATCGAACGGCGCTTTGTTCGTCCGGTCGGCGACGAGCTCGATGCCCAGGAAGAGTCCGCGGCCGCGGATGTTGCCGACGTGAGGATGCTCGGCGAACTGCTTTTGCAGACGCGCCTCGAGCTCGCGGCCGCGATCGCGCACTTTGTCCAGTAGTTGGTCGCGCTCGATCACGCGCTGGACCGCGAGCGCGGCGGCGCACGCGACCGGATGTCCGAGGTACGTATGGCCGTGCTGAAAAAACCCGCTGCCATGCGACATCGCTTCGACGATCCTTTTCTGCGCGAGCACCGCTCCGATCGGCTGGTAGCCGCCACCGAGACCCTTTGCGATCGCCATCAGATCCGGAACGATGCCTTCCTGCTCGCACGCGTGCAGCGTGCCCGTTCGACCCATTCCGCACATCACTTCGTCGAGGATCAGCAGGCAGCCGTGACGGTTGCAGACTTCTCGAATGGCGTGGAAGTAACCCGGCACGGGAACCAGCGCGCCCGACGTCGCGCCGCCGACCGTTTCCGCGACGAACGCGATCACATGCTCGGGACCGACGGCGCGAATCTTCTCGTCGAGCTCGGCGGCAAGCCGCACGCCGTAGACCTCGGCGCTTTCGAACGAATGCTGTTCGCGGTACGGATAGCACGGCGAAACATGCTCGACGTCGATCAAGAGCGGCGCGAACTGCCGCCTGCGCCACGCGTTGCCGCCCACCGCGAGCGCGCCGAGCGTGTTGCCGTGATAGCTCTGCCGACGCGCGATGAAGCGTGATCGCTGCGGCTCGCCGATCTCGACGAAATATTGGCGCGCCATCTTGAGCGCCGCCTCGATCGCTTCGGAGCCGCCGCTCACGAAATACACGTGGCTCATGCCGTCGGGCGCCGTGCGGATCAGCTGGTCGGCGAGCGCTTCGGCCGGCTGCGACGAGAAGAAGCTCGTGTGCGCGTACGCGAGGCGATCGGTCTGCTCGTGCATCGCCGCGAGCACGTCCGGATGGCCGTGGCCGAGGCAGGAAACCGCAGCGCCGCCGCACGCGTCGAGGTATTGCTTGCCGTCGGCATCGGTGATGTACATGCCGCGGCCGGACACGGCGACCGGCGGCGTGAAACGGAGGCTGCGGTGGAGGATGTGCGACATCGAACTCCCTGCCGCGCGGATATCGTGGTCCGCCGGTCCGTCGCGATGATACGCCTACCCGCGGCTGAGTCGCATTGCGGTCGACGTTGACGCGACGGGCGGTTTGAGAAATAGTGGATTCGACAGGGTTGGGCATTGACGAAAGGACTGCCATGCTTCGAATCTGGGGCCGACTGACTTCGATCAACGTGCAGAAGGTCGTCTGGTGCGCGGACGAGTCAGGCGTCGCGTTCGAGCGAATCGACGTCGGCGGCACCTTCGGCGGTCTCGACACGCCGCAATTCCTCGCGCTCAATCCGAACCGGAAAATCCCGGCGATCGAGGACGGCGATGTCGTGCTGTGGGAGTCGAACGTGATCGTGCGCTATCTCGCTGCGCGCCACGCGGCTGGCACGCTGTACCCGGGATCGCCCGCCGAGCGTGGGCGCGTCGACCAATGGATGGACTGGCAACAGACCGAGCTTGGCAGGGCGATGACCGACGCGTTCATGCAACTCGTCCGCACACCGGAGCCCGAGCGCGACATGCGGCGAGTCGAGGCGTCGGTGCGCGCCACCGAGCCGATGCTCGCGATACTCGACCACCATCTCGCGGCGCGCGCATTCGTGGCCGGCGACCGCTTCACGATGGGCGACATTCCAGTCGGACTGCAGGTGCACCGATGGCTCGGATTACCGCTCGAGCGCACACCGCGACCGCATGTCGAAGCCTGGTATGCGCGGCTGCGCCAACGTGCCGGGGCGCAGCGGGTGTTGTCGCTGCCGGTACGCTGAATCGCGCACGGGATCCAAAGTACCGTCGCATAGAGCTATCGCGGGCGGCGGCAAAAGAAAAAGGCCACCGCGGTACCGGTGGCCTTCGAATTCTGGTGGAGACGAGGAGGATCGAACTCCCGACCTCCGCATTGCGAACGCGGCGCTCTCCCAGCTGAGCTACGTCCCCAGAGGGCAGAAATTATAGCGGAGCGCCGGGAAGCCGTAAACTGCGGCTTTGCCGCGCCGCCCGGAGGGTTGAGCCCGGCGCCGGCCGTGCCCATGTAGCACCGACACGATCCTTCCTCCAATGTCCCACCTGATCCACCTGATCGAGCTGTACGGCCTCGCGTTCGTCTTCGTCAACGTGCTCGCGTTGCAGGCGGGCCTGCCGTTCCCGGCGTATCCGACGCTGATCGTGACGGGCGCGCTCGCAGCCGGCGGCCACTATCCGGTTGCAGCGCTCGTCGCGACCGCGGTGGCCGCATCGGTCGTGTCCGACACGGGGTGGTACATCGCAGGCCGCCGATTCGGCGGGCGCGTGCTGCGTACGCTCTGCCGCGTCTCGCTGTCGCCCGACACCTGCGTTCGCCAGACGGAAAGCATCTTCGAGCGCTACGGCGCGCCCTCGCTCGCGGTGGCGAAGTTCGTTCCCGGATTCGCGTCGGTCGCGACCGCGATGGCGGGCGCCGTGCGCATTCCGGCGTGGCGCTTCCTGGTTTTCGACGCAATCGGCGCGGCGCTGTGGTCCGGTGTCGCGATCGCGCTCGGCTACGTGTTCAGCGCGGCGATCAACGACGTGATCAAGGTGCTCGACAACATGGGCCGCGCGGGCCTCGCGCTGCTCGCGCTCGGCTTCATCGCGTACATCGTGATTCGATGGGTGCAGCGGCAGCGCTTCCTTCGCCAGCTGCGGATGGATCGCGTCACCGTGGAGGAGCTGCACGAGCTGATGAACGCCGGGCAGCTCGGCACGGTCGTCGATGTGCGCTCGCCGTTCGCGCAGGCATTCACCGGCCGCATTCCGGGCGCGATCACGATCGACGTCAACGATGTGCGCGCGAGCCTTTCGGCGGTCGCGCCGCAGGGCGAGGTCGTCGTCTACTGCGCGTGCCCGAACGAGGCGTCGGCGGCGAAAGTGGCGAAGGCGCTCGTCCAGCACGGCTTCAAGCGCGTGCGGCCGCTCGCCGGCGGCATCGATGCGTGGATCGAGTCCGGATTCGCCGTCGAGGCGGTCGGCGACGAGCCGCTGCCCGATGCTACAGTGCCCGCTCAGGAGATGCCATGAACAAGGAAGCGATCACGTCAAAGCAGGCGCCGGGCGCGATCGGCCCGTATTCGCAAGGCATCCGCATCGGCTACACGCTGTTCCTGTCCGGCCAGATCGGGCTCGACCCTGCGAGCGGCCAACTGGTCGAGGGGCTCGAAGCGCAGACCCATCAGGTATTCCGCAATTTGCGCGCCGTCATGCAGGCGGGCGGCGGCGAGCTCGACGACATCGTGAAGGTCGCGGTGATGCTTGTCGATCTCGGCGACTTCGCGAAGGTCAACGAGATCATGGCCACCTATTTCCGCGCACCGTACCCCGCCCGCGCCACGTATCAGGTCGCCGGGCTTCCGCGCGGGGCGCGCATCGAAGTCGAGGGCATCGCGATCCTGTCGCCGGCCGACACGCTGCCGAGCGGTATCGAGTCGCGCAGCAAGGTCGACCGCGCGAGGGGACAGTAGCGGCTGCTAGCGCGTCGTGCGCTGGACGAGCCGAAAGCGCTCGGGGTGGCGGATTTCAATCGTCGTGCTCGCGGGCGTGGCGAATCGTGTCGTGATGGACTTTGACCAGCGATTCCGCCGATCGCAGCTGCATCCGACTCAAGCCGTTGTTTTCAGCGAGCTCGATGCGCGGCTCGAGCCAGAACTTCGCTTCGCCGTCGGCGCACGAAACGTGCACGTGCGCGCGCGCTTCTTCGCGCGAGAAGAAGAACAGCCGGAAGCCGCCATGACGGACGATCGTAGGGCTCAATCGGAATCGATGCACGCGGTTGCATTGCGCTCATCTTCCGAGCGCGCAACATTTCGCGCCATCGTTCGTTCGGCCGATCTTCTCGAGCGCGCCACGCGCACCTGAATGGCGAAAGCGAGCAAACAGGCCGCCGCGAAGAAGGGCGCAGGCCGCGGTCTCGACGATCAGCTCGTGCGGCTTGGTCTCACGCGCGACCAGGACCTCGTGCTGCACTTGCCGCTGCGCTACGAGGACCACACGCGCATCGTGCCGCTCGCCACGCTGAGGCCGGGCGGCGACGTGCAGACCGAAGGCACGGTCACGCGCACCGATGTGCAGTACCGGCCGCGCCGGCAGCTCGTC
>Ga0137367_10005081_pt1 | contig 10683 bp, 12 predicted proteins | sample SagtaG_14_FD_104939 | JGI IMG/M metagenome (GOLD analysis project Ga0137367, IMG submission 104939) | Vadose zone soil microbial communities from Sagehorn Ranch, Mendocino, California, USA - Sage1_L_80_16 metaG | ecosystem: Environmental > Terrestrial > Soil > Vadose zone | place: USA... | reverse complement strand
GCCCTCCCCGCCGACCCGCGGATCAGGCTGCCTCCCGCTTCACCCCACCGCTACGACGGCAGGGAGATCGAGGTCTTCCACCTCCATTCGGACAACCAGCGCCTCGTGGCGCACGTTCCTCGCGTATACCTTCCCGTCTCGCTCACCGCGCCCGGCCCATCCGGCAGTACTGAACCGACGCGACTTTGTCGAGGCTGCTCCCACCCTCCCCGGCGACCCCCGGCTCAGGCTTCCTCCAGCTTCACCCCACCGCTACGACGGCGGAGAAATGGACGGTCTTTCACCTCCATCCGGAACAACAGCGCCTCGTGGCGCACCACCCGTCAGCTCGTAAGCGAACGGAGAGGCTGAAGTCCGGCACCGTGCCCGGCCGCAGGCCTCCTGGGCGGTATCCCGGCCCAGGAGGCCTGCGCTGGCAGCCGCCTAGTCCAGTACCGGGCGGACACGGCCGGCTCTTCCGCCGACCGGTTCCGCGGCGGCTGAAGCCGGGTGACCGGGTGGGTACATCGCCTTCGGGCGAACCGATGGCCATTCCGCCCGCCAGCAGATCGCTTGGCTGTTCTGGGTCCGGCTGAGAGTGGAGCCCCGTCGCGCCGGGGAATGCGCCGGACATGGCGAGAATAAACCTGCCGATCCCGCCCTGCTAGCACAAAGCCCGAGGCACTGGAAGCAACCCGAGGGACTGATCGTTCCGCCAGTATTTCGTGGCTTTCCGAGCGTAGTGACACCCCCCAGCCTGACGACCAGCTTCGGAGTATCAGCAGAAGGCGAACGTCGTCTTCGAGCTGCCTCTCTAAGGCCTGACGTCAGCGACATCAAGCCCGACCCCGGAGTGTGGAGCTACGCACCATCGCCGCCGACACCTGCCAACCCCACGCTGGGGTTAGCACCGATTCAGTACCGGGTCGGGAAACGACGGGAAATAACCGGCACAAACCGGGCAATACGGACACCAGAACGGGCCGCCGGACTCGCGCGTCCGGCGGCCCGTTTCACGCGAGACGGGTTGAAGAAACCCCAGCTCAGCGGCCTAATATGAGCCTTTAAGCAGCTGCCGCGCGATGACCATGCGCTGGATCTGGTTGGTGCCCTCGTAGATCTGGGTGATCGTGGACCCGGGGGCAGTTTCCGCAGGTAGATAGCATGACGGGCGTTGGGATGTCAGCACGGATTCAGCACCGTTTTCCGGGTCACCGCTACTTTTGGCTTTCATGGTAGGCACGGTCGAAGAAGCTGGACACAAGACGACCGTAGATCTGGTGGGCGACCCCGATACTCCCGGGGCCGAGCCAACGGGACACCTCGGTGATTGGAGGCCATCCGCCAGCGCGGTATAGACCCCGTCCATCCACGGACAGAGACTATCGCGACACTCGGCATGGGCATCTTTCGGCACCCGGAGGGACGGCGTTCGGGGAGAACCGGAATCGTGGCGTAGACCTCGGACGTGCCGCTACCCAAGCAGATCGGGACAGTAGTGGGGCAAGAGAGGACTCGCAATAGCTGTTCGCCTCGGGTGGTCAGTGCTTTGAAGTCGGCTTTCGGCATCGCCGCGAAGTTGGTGGGATACCCGACTACGGCCTTCGCCGGTACGAGATCGGCGACGGGAATTGGCAGTCGGGAATCCCGCTGGCCCAAGTACGCCATGACGAAGCCCCGGAGCGCTCCCGACGCGCCCCACTCGTGCAGTCGGCCACGGCCGTGGTTCTGTGCCTGGGCGTGGACAATCTCGAACGCGCGCAGATGCGAACGCTGGTTGATCAACTGCGCGACAAGATCGGCTCCGGGGTAGTTGTGCTGGGATCGGCCACGGACGGCAACGTCGCGCTGATCGTCGGCGTCACGAAAGACCTGACGTCGCGGATTCAAGCCGGAAAAGTCATCGGTCCGGTCGCACAGAAGGTTGGCGGCAAAGGCGGTGGGCGTCCGGAGCTCGCCGAAGCCGGTGGCAAGGATCCCGGTGCCCTGGATGCGGCACTCGGCGATGCGTACGGAGTCGTGGAAGGCCTGCTGACCTAGCTCCTTCCCCCCCCAGCCACCACTTGAAATAGCTATGTATAATAGCTATAATACCGTCATGCAATTCAGCGTAGCCGACGCAAAGAACAAGCTTCCCGAGCTGATCAAGGCCGTGGAGGACGGGGAACACGTCACCATCTGCAGGCGGGGCGTACCGGTTGTGGACGTGGTCCGGACGAAAGCGCCTTCTCGCAAGAAGCGCGCCCTTGGCACACTTCAGGGTAAGATCCAGATTCTTGATCCGGACTGGTGGAAACCTATGACCGACGAGGAAGTGAACGACTTTCTCGCAGGGCGCTGACGTGCGCCTGCTTTTGGACACGGCGGTCTTGATCTATGCGGTGGAAGCTCCGGAACGGCTCAGCCGGCGATCGCTCTCGCTTGTGGAGGACCCAGAAAACCTTCTGGAGCTCAGCGCCATTTCGCTGGTCGAGATCGCGATCAAGGCATCGCTCGGCAAATTGAAGATTTCGGAGTCTGCCGTGCGCCAGGCGATCGACGATCTCGGCATACGAGTGCTTCCCTTCACTGGGGAACACGCTATGCAATTATTCCGATTGCCGTCACACCATGGTGATCCGTTTGACCGGCAGATCATTGCGCAGGCATTGTCGGAAGAAGCTCCGGTTGTGACTCCTGATGAAATGTTTCGCTCCTACAAGGGGTTGAAAGTAATCTGGCGATAGAAAATGACCGTGCTGGAGGATTTGTGAAAATACTGAGTTTCCTGGTTGTAGGGTTGCTCCTTGCCCTTTCCGCCTTCGCGCAGGATTCATCGAAGGTCGTTTATTACACGGCGCAGCAGATGAAGGCCGACCTCGATAAAGCTCCCGCCAACGACATTGGCGAGTCGGAGATCAACCTGTTCGAGCACATTCCTGACCGCCACGCTGCGATTCTTCTGCGGCGCACCAAGCCGGGCAAAGCCGAGACCCACACCAACGAGGCCGACGCCTGGCACGTAGTTGACGGCGGCTGTGTGCTGGTAGTGGGAGGCACCACGATTTCCGGCAAAGAAGAGAGCCCGGGTCAGATTCGCGGCACTGGAATTACCGGCGGCACCGAGTACAAACTCAGCAAAGGCGACTTCATGCGCATTCCTCCTGGAGTGCCGCACTGGGTCAAGAAGATTGAGGGCGGAGAGCTTGTGTACATCGTGGTGAAGTACACCGATAAGTAGGAGTGGGTCTCTCTGTGGGTCTCTCTGTAGGTTCTCTCTGTGAAACCCTGTGTCCTCTGTAGTGTGATTTTGACCTACCTCAAAAGCAAAGGCCTTACCACAGGGGACGCGGAGGTTCACAGAGGAACGCCACAGAGGGGCTCGTGTTTATCGTGGTGAAGTACGCGGACAAGGAGGAGTAGCGCTGAGGCCGAGTTAGTCCCAGGAGCGGAACAAAGAGCTGTCGGCAGGTCGGACGGAATAGCCGACCCGCATAGGCCTACTTCCTACTTTCCTTCGAGTGCGGCTCCATCAGCCGCTTGGTCAGGATCACCAGACCGAAGATTTGGGTCCACTCGGAGACGATGTTGCCAACCACCTGTCCCCATTTTGAGTTCGGGTTTGAGCGCGCAAATAGCGCCACCCACACGGCACCGGTTATCGCCAGGAAGATGCTCAGAGAATGCTTCTGAAGCTTATTCCATAAAGGAGTCAATAGCTTGTGCGGAGGTTTGCGGCTTTCGGCCGAGCCGACCTCGTACATGAACTTGGTGGCGACGACAGTGACAACGAGGCCCGTCCAATCGGCGATCGCGTTGCCGAAGAACGCGCCCCAAAGGGTGTTCTGGTTGGAATGCGAATAGAGCACGATCCAACCGATCAGGACCGCGATAGAAACGATGCTCAGAGAGTGGCGATGGAAAAAAGTGTTGGGTGTCTGTTTCACGCGGATTCGATGAAGATCGCCGGACGTGGGTAGGCCGACTATTGTCGGACAAGAATGTCGGACCCACACAAAACAGAAAGTCCGGCTGGTTGGCCGGACTTTTTCGTTACCCCTCGAGTTGCAAGTCGGACTACTTCGTCTCGTTACCCGGGGTGGCGGTAAATTCCTTCGTTTTGGCGACAGGTCGAGACGCGCGCGCAGCCATTGTCGGTGCGCCGGCAGCAGCTCCGTAACGCTCCATCAGCATCGGAACCATTGCGCCTTCAGCTTCCTTGACGAAGGTAAGACGCCCCTCGGGGCTCATATCAACGCGGATAAAATCGCCGAGGCGAATCTGTCCCGTGGCGACCAGGTTCGCGAGCGGGAACACCAGGTGCCGTTCGATCGCACGTTTCAGGTGTCGAGCTCCGTAACGCGCATCTGTGCCTTCATGCAGCAGGTAATTCTTGACCTTGTGCGTGCAGGAGAACACGAACTGGTTCGCAGCCGAGGCCATCAGGACTCGTTGCTGCACCATTCCAAGTTCAATCTCAAGGATCTCCTGCAAATGCTCTGGCCGCAAGGTCTTAAACACCACGACTTTGTCGATCCGGTTCATAAACTCGGGCGTAAACTTACGGCGTGCGGCATCGACCGCAGTACGGTCGATTTTGTCGTCGAAGCCGTCGTCCACCACATTCGGCTTGGGTGCGAAACCAAAGCCCCCCTCGACAAGGTTGCTCATCTCTCCCGCCCCCAGGTTCGAGGTCATGATGATGATGCAAGAGGAGAGATCCACCCGGCGGTTGTCGCCGAGGGTGAGCGTCGCCTTGTCAAGGATTCCGAGCAGAAGCTGCCAAAGCGCGTCGGAGGCCTTTTCGATTTCGTCGAACAGCAGGATCGACAGCTTGAGCTTATCCGTATGCCACTGGTTGAGCGCTTCCTGCGTAAGCAGGGGATGGGTCTCGCGGTGGCCCAGGTAGCCCGGAGGTGAGCCGATCAGTTTGGCAATTTCGTGGGAGTGCTGGAACTCGGCGCAATCGATTTTGATACACGCGCGGGCGTCTCCAAAGAGCGATTCCGCGAGGGCTTCAACGACGCGCGTCTTGCCTGACCCGGTAGGCCCGAGAAAAAGCAAATTGCCGACTGGGCGTCCGGGGGCATTCAGGCCGGCGAGGAACATTTGGTAGATCTCGACCACCTTTTCAACTGCCGCGTCCTGGCCGACAATCTTACGGCGAAGTCCGCCTTCAAAATCGCGGGCATCGGCGCTGCGGCGGCTTGGATCGAGAACTGTGCTGGCTGTCGTCTTCATAGTCTCTTGGCCCCTGTTCTCCAGGTCTCTGGGCCCGTGCCATGGGGCTTGGCCTCAGTCGTGCGAGTGACAGTTTTTGTCACTTTTCGGTAAACCAGCTTTCGCTATGTGACTGAGCAAGCACTTCGCCATCTCCGGCCGAACCGTTCAACCTTCTTTCTACACGACTTAGATGCTGCTCGTGTGCCGAGAGAGTCACTTACATTCAACAGTGAGATCGTGTAAACGGAAATGTTTTGCGCATGCAGGATTCCTGTGGCCCAAGCAATTCCCACGTGCTCTATCCATATTCGACCCGACGACCGTGGCCACCCGTAACTGGCGAGCAGAATTCCGCATCATTAGCATCGGGAAAAGCGATGTCACTGGAGAAAAACGTGCGCGGTCTCGGCTTGAAAACAATTGTGGTTGCAGCACTTTTGGCATTGGCGGTCGGGATCATTGGTTTCAGAACCGTGAGCGCGGCGCCACCGCAGCAAGCGCAGATCGTTCCCGCAAACGCGACCGTCGGAAGCCCTGGTTCGATAGCATCGAAGATCCCTGCGCCGGGCACAGCGCTTTATGAAGCCAAGCGCGGAGATACGGTAATTTCTGTAGCTCGCCACTATTTGCCGCAAACTTCCTACCTGACTTCCACAGAATTAGCCGAAGCGATGCGCTCCTTCAACGACAACTTGAAAGGTACATTTGTAAAATCCGGGCAGCAAATTACCATTCCTGGAATCTTGGACGCACCGGTTGTGGAAAAGTCTGTTCCGGTTGCCAAGGACTTCGAAGTTCGCGCCATCTATTTGACCGGCCTGATGGCAGCTAGCGACCATGGGATCAAAATCGTGAAGCACTGGCGCGAGACCGGCGGTAACGCCGTGGTCTTCGACATTAAGGACAGCGACGGCACGGTCAATATTCCCTTTGAGCATCCGCTGATTGGGGCGCACAAGACCTATATTCGCGATTTGCCCAAGTACACCCATTTCCTGCACTCGCAGGGAATGCACGCCATTGCCAGAATCGCGATTTTCCGCGATGAGCGGCTGGTGGTTTCACATCCTGAGCTGGCGGTGAAATCGAAGAAGTCGGGCCAGCCTTGGCGCGAAAACGGCAAGCTGGTCTGGACCGACCCTTCGCGTATTGACGTTCAGGAGTACGACATCGCTCTGGCGCAGGCCGCGGTGGCTGGCGGAGCTGATGAGATCCAGTTTGACTACGTCCGCTTCCCGGCAGAGGGCGACCAGAAGGACGCTGGCTTTGCCTACCAGAAATCACATCCTGAGTGGCAGAGGTCGGACGTAATTGCCGACTTCCTGCAGAGGGCCTATACGTCGCTGCACCCCAAAGGCGTGCTGCTCTCGCTCGACGTTTTTGGCGTGATGGCGTGGCAGCGGCCGGTTGACTTGGCCCACACTGGGCAGGACATCGTCCGCATGGCGAAGTACTGCGACGTGCTCTCGCCGATGATTTATCCCTCGCACTTCTTTGGCATGGACGGCTACGACAAGCCCGGCGACGCGCCGGAACACTTTATTGGCGAGTCGATGGACCGCTTCCAGCTGATCACCAAGGGCAGCGGCGCGGTGCTGCGTCCGTGGCTGCAGGCATTCGCATGGCGGACCAAGACCTATTCGCCCAAATACATCGAAGTCCAGGTGCTCACCGCCAAGAACAAGGGGGGCGTCGGCTTCCTTTTCTGGAATGCCAACAACGACTACAGCAAGCCCTATACGGCGATGCCGGAGATGAAGGGCGCTAAGGGCCAGTACTTCCGTGGAGACGAAGTGCCGGGAGTGCTGAAGGCGCAGCTGGAAGCGCTGGCAAAAGTCACACGATAGTCCGTGGCCATCCCACGGAGCTTGTCAATTTCCGCCATGCGAGAAATGGCGCCGAGTGTGCTTTCCACATGGTGCGGGCGAGCGACAGCGCTAGCATCGAAAGAAAGATGATGAGCAGGCCTTTCGACGCACCCATGATCGTCTGACTACGCGGCGGCAGGATGTGGAAGCGTCCATAAACGAATTCAATGTGCACCCAGTAAACCAACAGCGAGGTGTGACCGAGTTGAATGAGTGGACTAAATCCGACTTGGCCCAATCCCCAGCGGCACCACGCGTAGCCAGCAAAAACGAGAACTAGAAGCAGGCCGACTCTCGCCGCAAAGAAGTTCGGACTGGTGTGCCAGTAGTCGTACACGGGATAAACCTGCCATGCGCGGGAGTCCACGAATTTCGAGAGATAGACAACTCCCAGTCCGCAAATGCCTGTAGCCAGGAAGATCGATCCACCCATCTTTTGTGCCCACCCGCTTACGAGAATGACACCGAGAGCAAGTCCGGCGAAGGCAAAACCCGTCCAAGGAAAGATTGGGAAAAGCCACGGTTGTGGCGAGCCCAAGTTGTGCACGCCGTTGATGTAGGTCTCGATTTGCCACGGAAGAAAACGAGGGCGCCATGCGGTCCAAAGGAGCGGGGTGAGCGCGGAAATCGTGATTGCCATAACGGTGGCGGCACCAACGAGTCGCGAGTAGAGCGGTTCGGTCGTCCCTCCGCGACTCTGGGTGTTGTGCGCATTCTTCCCAGGACTGCCGTCCTGGGCTAAGCTGGTTCGCCCTCGCGGGGCTGCTTGGGCAACGGACGCTTGAACAAGCACCGCCCAGCACATCGCACCCAGCAACATGATCGAAACGCCAATGGTGTTCAGGATGTCCACGCGAAACAAGTCGCTCCACGGCGCCCATCCCCAGGAAATCACATACTCCTGCAGACGGAACAACAGGCCAAGGCCGAGAATCTGTGCGCCCCTGGTGACGATCTTCCTGCCGATCTGTCGCGCAGGCACTCCCTTCTGCAAAAGCTTGTCCACGATGAGTGCGACGGAGATGCCGGCAAGAAAAAGGAACAACGGCGCCGGGAAAGTCCCACCCAGATGAGACCACATGGCAAACTGCGAATCACGGGCAGCGCCGCCAAGCCATGCATCATAACAGTGCGTTTGAAACATCAGAACGCACGCCAGCCCGCGCAGCCAATCAATGTATGCGAGACGTGACGAGGAAGAAGGCACTCGGGGCAGTATAGGATCTGGACCTTGAAATGTGGAGTGTCGGGCCAGAATGCGGAGTGCCTGCCGCTTCACCCGGCTAGGATTTCACGCGGTGGCGGCCTTCTGCGCAGGCCCCAACCTGTCCGCTTTCCGCACTAAATACTTGCCACTCCCGGACAGAAAGCGCGCCAATAAGCCGGCAACTCTCTCCAACAGCACGCGGTCATCTGCGCCGAAAGAGGCTTCGCGATCGCTCTCCACACTCAGAAAGCCGATCTCGCGGCCAGCGATTTTGATCGAAACCACAATCTTCTTTACAGTCCCGGGAACAGCCACCTTCGCCGGATGCATGCCGGTTTCCTGCACCGGGGTTGAGGATCGTTTATGCAGAGTCAGGTAAATGCCCACCCAGCTGTAGTGCCGCCCGGAGGTCAGCAACTCAGCAACTTCTCCCAGCGGAGCATGGTGGAATGAAGGGCGATTGCCGGAGAGTAACGCTTCGATCGAAGAAAGAACTTCGTGAGTAGGACGATAGGTTTTCACTTCTAACCCTCGGGGAAGTCTAGCCCCGGCAGGCGTGGCGGTCAATGCAGCCGGGGATCAACCACAAAGGACACGAAGGTACACGAAGGAAACCCCGAAAGTTACTTCTTCCTTGCCGGATTGTTTCTGAAGTTCTTCTTTGTTTCCTTCGTGTACCTTCGTGTCCTTAGTGGTGGAAAGTTTGTCAGCCCCACGCCTGGGCTTAGTCCCTTGTCTTCAGCTCCTGCCCTTGGTCGCCCGGCTTCGCGGGAGACTTCTGTTCCGGCCGAATCACCGCAAGATTCGCGGGAGCGTCGGGGTGGACACCGAAATCCCAGACGTAGCTGTTTATCCCCTGTTTGCCGAGCATTTCTGCAAGGGCGTATTCGCCGGGAATTAGGGGCTCCTTGGGGGTGATCTTCACCCAGCCTTCGCCGATTTGTTCGGGGGTGATGCCGACGAGATCCTGCTCGGCGCTGGTCTTTCCGTACACAGCAGTCTTGACGGCACCGACAATTCGCTTGTCGCCCTTGACCTGAACGCGGACGATTCGGTATCGGTCCCAGGGCAGTTCGGCGCCAGACTTACCCGAAGGCGCTGTGGTTTCTTCGTCAGCCGCCGGCTCAAGATTGACGTAGATAGTCGGCAGCAAGGCGTGCACCTGAATTTTGGAGCGGGCGCCAGGCAATTCAATCGTGGCTTTCGAACCTGCAATGGGATTGACTGCAGCCCGCAGTATGTTGCGTTTGGTGTTTTTGTTCACCTGGCCTGTGCTCTGACCAAGCGGCACCAATTGTGGCTCGCTTAAATATGTGTCCAGCGCATAAACGCCACCCTCGGAAGGGAGCCGCAATCCCGGTGCGACCGTCGGAGATTTGGCTTCTTCTGCCTCGCGCTCCTCTTCCAGTTCCTTGTCAAGCGCCCGCGCTTCAGGAGAGTTCTTCTGCGCCACGCGATCCTTCTCAAACTGATTCGTCGCGTCCCAATCGACTAGGGAGTTAGGCACGTCTTCCCACTCGTCGCGCTCGGCGCTGAAATAGTGGACGCGGTCGCCCAGCATTTCCCATTTCGTGACGATCTGGTAAGAGCCGTCTTTCAGGACAAGGCGCTTGGTGGCGGCCTGGGCGGAGAGGTGCGATGTGAGCCCGAGCGCCGCAACCGCCAGGAGAATAGCAATCGAAAAAAGGCGACGAGCCATGGCTTCACCTAGTTTAGTTCCGATGCTCGACTGAGCATCCGCTACCAACTAAGACCTTTTCCCATCCGTGATGTGCCACAGAACGCCCGTCGGGTCGCTTAGGTAGAGCACCCGAATTCCCCATGGCTGCATCGCCGGCGGCTTACACATAATGCCGGGGTATCTTTCCGCCAAATCCAAACGCTGGATATGTTCCCACCAGGCGTCCAAATCATTCACGCCCAGGCTCATCATGAAATTATCCGCATGCTCGGCAACGTAGAATTTCTGCAGCAGAAATCGAAACGAACCGATCTGAAGCTCCGCAATCTCCGGGTTACTCCAATTAATCGTGAAACCGAGGCCGGTATAAAACTTCTTCGAGAGTTCGATGTCTTTCGAAGGCACAAATGCCTTGAGGTCGTTCACGGCGCTGGGAAGCATGAGCTCTCCGGACGTCTCGTAGAGTGTTGTTCACCAACAGAATAGCGCATCGATACGGAAGCCGAGACAGGTCGTCCAAAAATTTGATTTCGTGGTGTGGAGCTTTCTGGCATAATTGAACGTGCACCCCAGCCTGCACAATTTTCCAAGACAATTCAGAGCGAGGAATCGATGTCGACAAGGTACATCTTTGTAACCGGCGGTGTGGTGTCTTCACTGGGCAAGGGTTTGGCGGCGGCTTCGATCGGGTGCCTGCTCGAGAGCCGCGGAATTAAAGTCAACCTGATGAAGTTCGATCCGTACCT
>Ga0137367_10005080_pt1 | contig 10684 bp, 11 predicted proteins | sample SagtaG_14_FD_104939 | JGI IMG/M metagenome (GOLD analysis project Ga0137367, IMG submission 104939) | Vadose zone soil microbial communities from Sagehorn Ranch, Mendocino, California, USA - Sage1_L_80_16 metaG | ecosystem: Environmental > Terrestrial > Soil > Vadose zone | place: USA... | reverse complement strand
TTCCAGCGGATGTACTGGAGCCCAGCCAGGCACCACTGAGGTGAATTCAGGAGCAGGCTCTCCAACTTTCACATCGTCTCCAAGCAGTGTGGCAAATTTATCACCAAGTTTAAAAACATCCGTACGAACAGTAGGCATTATCCTCGCTCCTCTTGATTAGGCTATCGAATAGACATTTGCTAAATGCAGACTCTTACTTTTTCAACAGGATGAAAGATCCGCTTACGAACGCTTCATTCTCCGACTCGCTTCATTGCTGCTTTTCAATTCATTGATTTCCTGGATCGTAAGATATCGCCACTGACGCGGTTTAAGATTCCCCAATCTTAATGATCCGATCCGGATACGCAGGATGCGCACAACAGGTAACCCAAGTTGCTTACACGTTTCACGGATCTGACGCTTCCTCCCCTCTTTCATAATAACCCGCACCCACGCGCCTTTGCCTTGCGCGCTTTCAAAGCGGACATCCACTGGGGCGGTTTTGTATCCATCTTCGAGGATCACGCCTCTTTTCCACGCTTCCAGTTGTTCCTGATCCGGTCGACGCGCCAGGAGAACCCGGTATTCTTTTTCGTGACCAAATTTTGGATGCGTGAGTTTGTTGGTGAGATCGCCATCATTAGTCATGAGCACTAATCCCTCACTCTCAAAATCCAGGCGTCCCACCGGATAGACGTGCTGAGGAATTTCGACAAGGTCGCGCACTGTTTTACGATCATCCCCGCGTTCACTTTCAACCGTAGATAAGATCATGCGCGGTTTGTAGAGCGCAATATAAGTTAATGCTTCAGAGGAAGCAATGGGTTTTCCATCAACCGTGATCTTATCCATAGCAGGATCCGCTTTTTGACCGAGCGAGGCGAGTTGTCCATTGACGCGAACGCGTCCTGCCGTGATAAAGTCTTCACAGGCGCGGCGCGATCCATATCCAGCGTGAGCAAGTATTTTTTGTAGTCGTTCAAGCATAGTTTCAGAATTATAACAGCGGCGGGGTAAACTAATCTTCCTCTGTTCCCAGCGCAATCAGATCATCTGTACAATGAAAAAGACTCTGCCACTAAAGAGAGTCCTCTAAAGTTACTGCTTTCTTTGCCTTTATTCTGCTATCTTCTACGTTCAATAAAATAGTTAAGAATATGTAAGGAGACTCCGCCTAAAACGCCGCTGAGGTGATAGGGTAGATAACTCATCACTTCGACGGATTGCCCCATAACGAGCTTTAGATAAAAATAGGGAACCCAAACCAGAACACCAAGAAAGATCATAAGATGTCCAGCAAGGGTCAGGTAATTCTTCTTATTGGGAATCAAACCTAATTCTTTGCGCGCAATCGAACTTAGACGCGCACCCCCAATGACACCAAAAAGATGAAAGGGAAGGAATAGTAAAAACGATGGTTTCTCACCGATTGCCTTAAGGAAGATAAAAGGTGCCCAGGTGAATACACCCAGCCAGATCAAGATCATTCCCGAACGATAACGCATTACGACACTACTGATTAGTTTTTCTTCTGTTACCATGTTTTGAATGCTTCCTCTACGGCAGCGAGTGTAGCTGCGATCACATTTTTATCGTGTGCAATGGATAGGAATCCGGCTTCGAATTGAGACGGCGCAAGATAGACTCCATTCTCAAGCATTTTTTGGAAGAATTTTCCAAACTGGGTCTTATCCGCTAATTTGACCGTATTCCAATCAACGGGTTTGGTCTCGCTAAAGAAGGTTGTTCGCATCGTTCCGACTCGCGTCTGCTGGATTGGAACCCTAGCTCTTTTCGCCGCTGCATCGATTCCCGCGTCCAACTGACGCCCGCGTGCTTCCATTTCATCCCAAACCTTTTCGTTCCTGATCAAATCTAGTGTAGCAAGGCCCGCGCTCATCGCCAGCGGATTTCCAGCCAGCGTCCCCGCCTGATACATCGGTCCCGCGGGCGCGACCATTTGCATAATCTCCTTCTTCCCACCGTACGCACCCACCGGTAATCCCCCACCTATGACTTTGCCAAGAGTTGTCAGGTCTGGTTGAACACCATAAAGCGTTTGTGCTCCGCCAGGATGGACACGAAAGCCTGTCATTACTTCATCAAAGATCAGAACACTTTCTTCACGCTTGGTGATTACACGCAAACCTTCAAGAAATCCTGGTAATGGCGGGACAACGCCCATATTCCCCGCGACAGGTTCGACAATAATTGCCGCGATCTGTTCGGGATATTTTTTGAATAACACTTCCACCGACTCAAGATTATTGAAATCTGCAACCAATGTATCTTGTACCGTATTTGCTGGTACCCCGGGAGAATCAGGCAAACCCAATGTAGCCACACCTGAACCTGCCTTCACCAAGAGTAAATCCGCATGACCATGATAACAACCGTCGAACTTGATGATCTTGTCACGTTTAGTATAGGCACGCGCCAAGCGAAGCGCGGACATGGTCGCTTCTGTCCCTGAATTGACAAAGCGGATCATCTCGATATTCGGCATGAATTCCATGATGCGCTTCGCTAATTCAATCTCAAGCGGGCTAGGCGCGCCATAAGAAGTCCCTTTGATGGCCGCGTTTTGAATCGCCTGAACAACTTTTGGATGGGCATGACCTGTAATCAACGGTCCCCACGAGAGAACGTAGTCAATATAGCGGTTGCCATCCACATCATAGAGATAAGGTCCCTCACCACAATCAATAAAAAGTGGCTGCCCACCCACCGCGCGGAAAGCGCGGACAGGTGAGTCTACACCGCCAGGCAATAACTTTTGTGCTTCCTGAAAGAGAGAAATGGATTTTGTAATGTTCATAAATTCCTTTATCTGCCACACAGTCGCTGAGAACAAATAGAAAAATCTAAGAACTCTGCGCGTTCTGTTTCTCTGTAGCCAGAATTTTGTCTACAGCCAATTCACCAGAATGAATACAATCCGGAATGCCAATTCCTCGATAACCATTTCCTGCTAATGCAAGTCCTGGGTACTTATCCAAGGTAGCCTCAATTCGCTTAAGAATCTCAGGATGTCCAAGGTTATATTGCGGCATGGCCTTTTCCCATAGAAAGACACGCTGCAAAAGTGGGTCGGCAGTAATTCCTAAAGTCAGGTTCAATTCTTCCTTTGCCAATGCCAGTAGATCGTTTTCATTCCACGGAATATTCTGTCCCGCACGACCCACAAAGACACGCAGGAGAGCATAGCCTTCCGGTGCACGATGAGGAAACTTCGTGGATGTCCATGTGCAAGCGAGGGCTTTGCGTCCTTCACGACGCGGGATTATGTAACCATATCCGTCCAGATCGCGCGGCAGATCGCTTTGACGGTACGCTAGGGAAACGGTCGCGGTCGAGGCGTAGGGAATGCTTTGTAAATCGGAAGCAAGCGAAGGGTCGAGCGAGGCGAGCAATTTTCCACTTACAAATGCCGGAGTAGCAAGAATAAGGGAGTCTGCTTTAAGAGTTTGCCCTGTGTCAAGTGTCACGTGCCAGGTATTGCGTGAAGGGTGAGGCGTGACAAATTTGACTAATGTATTGAGTTGCAAATCAACGTTGTTTTCCTGAAGAGTTGCGATGAGGGCTTCAACGATTTCTGCGAGACCAGTTGTCGGTGTAAGAAAGGCGGAACGCGAGCCTTGAACAGACTTACCATTTGATTGCTTTCTCATTGTCAGTGCACCGCGTGCCAGGGAACCATATTTGAGCTCGAGGTCGCGCAGATATGGAAATGTGGAGGCGAGGCTCAGCGCGTCGCCATCCCCCGCGTAAATGCCGGACATGAGCGGCTCAATGAGATTCTCATACGCTTCACGCCCCAGCCGACGGCTGACAAACGCTCCCAGACTTTCATCTCCATTAACGGCTTTCGCTGGCAGCAAAAAATCCAGACCCATACGCGCTTTGCTAAAGCATGAAACAAGCCGCGTTTTGAGAATAGCTTCAACGTTCGTAGGAATCATCATTGCCAATCCATCAGGAAGAGGCAACAGGCGACCCCGATTTAAGACATACGTATTTTTCTTATGAGGATTTGTTCCATGCAACCGGTCACCGAGCCCGAGTTCTTTGCAAAGTGCCACACCCCACGGTTTGGTGGCGAGGAAAGTATCGGGTCCACCCTCGATGATAAATTGACCCTCATCGAATTCGACACGATCAGTGGTAATCTTACCGCCCCAACGATCGGAGGATTCAATCAACGCAATAGTTGCATCAGGGCCTCTTTTGTGTGCAAAATAGGCTGCAGAAAGTCCGGCAATTCCACCGCCTACAATAACAATATTTGTCATAACCAATTCGATTCCTGCGCCGCGTTACGCACCAATCCAGCCAAACCGGAGATCATTTCGGGCTCGTCATTTAGCATGTCAATACGCTCAAGGTGAACGCCCAATGTTTTCGCGAGCGTTTGATACACGATATCTACATCATAGAGAATTTCAACATGCTCACAGACAAATCCGATGGGACAGATCAAAATGTTACGTTTGCCTTCATCGGCGAAACGGTTGATCAATTCAGACGCGTCGGGGCCCAGCCAGGGCTCCGTGGAAATCGCGGCAGATTGAAAGGCAAATTCATGGGGTTGAGGACCAAGAATCTTCATCAGCGCATCTACCGTTTCATGCAATTGCTTTGGATATGGATCATCCCATTCGAGAATTCGTTCTGGCAAACTATGAGCTGTAAAAATGACTGGGACTTCTGCGCACACAGATTCAGGAAAACGCTCAAGCGCACTTCGCACGCGCTTTGCAAGTGCATTCAGATATTCAGGCAACAAATGCCACTCATTGACACGAGCAACCTGCATGGGCGACTCAGCTTGTTCCACGTTTTTAAAATAAGCTTCGATGCTCATCCGTGAATAATGCGGAGCCATGACCAACCCAACCGTGTGTTCGATTCCCTGACCATACATTTCAGCAAGCGTGTCCTTAATGAAGGGATGCCAGTGACGCATGCCCACGAAGGCCCTGAATTTTTGTCCCTCTGTATTCAATACAGACTGAAGTGCATGGGCTTGGGCCCAGGTCCGTCCAAGGATGGGTGAATGTCCACCAATTTCGCGATAGCGTTCACGCACTTCGTGAACGATCTCCGGCGAGGTGGGACGATAGCCGCGCACATCCATCAGGTACGGTTCAACTTCATCCAAATAATTTGGGCCGCCGTAAGCCATTACCAATAAACCAATCATAGGTGAGGCGCTTTCCATTTCTCAATCATTTTCGCAAAAGGCAAAAGGACTTTGCGATTATCAAACGGATACCAACCAATTTCGGCGCGGACGGCTTGTTCTTTTAGTTCTGTCGAGCCCCATACAAATGTTGCGCCCAATACACCTGTGATCACGGAGAGCCAGTTTATGGAAATGAAAAGAGAAACAATAATAATAAAGAAACCAATGCCCATCATATAAGGCCAACACAGATAACTAAAACGGCGTTCCCCTTGAATAACAAGTGGAAAGCCGAGCCCGATAATAAATAGAGTCACAATACCGATAAGAAGACCGAAGAAACTCATCGTTTTTCCATCACCCTTGAATCTTCTCGTATTACGAGAGATAAACCCATTGGTTCGCGTTTGAGTAAATCCATTGTTGTAGCAGCGGGATATCCCTTCAGAATTTTTGCATGGCGTGGGTTGTCGGGATTTGCAGGTGCGTGCCCTTTCATGATTCGTCTTTGTTGCCGTGTTAGCTCGAAAGCATCGAAGAGGAGTGTAATACCAAGGATCCCGAAAATAGTAGCTATTTGCAGGCTGAAGGCGTTCAGCGAGATCCATTCACAAGCCATTCCTAAGATGATAAAGATCGTGGAGGGAATCCAGATCGTTGGCGAGATCGACTCGATCTTTCGGACGGCTACATGCCCAAACCAAGTGCTAAAAAAGGCAGTGAAGGCGGCGATCAGACCCAGTGGATTGATCATGAAACCTTTTCGCTTTGGACTGAATATTCATGCACCATATCGACAACGGCTTTGACGTTTTCGACTGGTGTATTTTGCAAAATGCCATGACCAAGATTAAAAATATGACCGGGACGGCCATCCGCGCGGCACAAAACATCATGAACGCGCGTTTTTATTTCAGATAATGGCGCAAAGAGCAAAGCAGGATCGAGATTCCCCTGAACAGCAACATCCTGTCCAAGCAGAGCCCAGCCATCATTAAGAGGGACGCGCCAATCCAACCCGATCACGTCCCCACCCGCGCGTTTCATCAAAGGCAGCAGAGTCGTTGTATTTGTCCCAAAATGAATGACAGGAACATTTTCCGATTTCGCCGCTTCCAAAACTTTTTGCGAATACGGCAAAACAAACGTCTCATAATCCTGTGGGCTGAGGGTTCCGACCCATGAGTCAAAAACTTGCACAGCTTGCGCGCCGGCACGGATTTGCGCGACAAGATAATCGCTAAGAACAATGGAAAGCTTTTCCATCAATGCATGAAAAACTTCGGGCGCGGAATACATCATTGTTTTGGTCTTTAGAAACTCACGTGACGAGCCGCCTTCGACGATGTAGGAGGCAACTGTGAACGGCGCACCGCAAAATCCGATCAGCGGAATCCCGTTTAGCTCTCTTCGCAGAATACGGATTGCTTCCATAACATAACCTAGGTCTGCTTCTACCTGGACAGGATTCAACATCCGAACATCTTCCAGTGTGCGAACTGGCTTGCCAATCACAGGGCCTTCCCCTTTGGCAAATTCCAGGCCCAAGCCGAGTGGAATCACTGGCAGGAGAATATCCGCAAAAAGAATCGCAGCGTCTACACCCAATGCACGGACAGGTTGCAGCGTCACCTCAGCAGCAAGTTCGGGCTGACGGCAAATCTCAAGCAGCGAATATTTCGCACGGATGGTGCGATATTCTGGCATGTAACGGCCTGCCTGGCGCATGAACCAAACAGGGGTGGCATCCACTGGCTCGCGACGACAAGCACGCAGAAAACGTTCATTTACCGCCATAGACGAAGAGTCTCCTCGGCGGGATGATAGATCGCAACATGGACAGGAGTATCCAGCGATGTATGACGGCGAGCTTCGGTGTCACGTAGTTCATTCACCAGATCAGAAAAACGAGCAAGGTCATCCGTCTCGTAAACCACAACAAATTCCTGATCCTGCAAGCCAAACGAATAGAGCAATAACTGGCTGATGTCGTCATACTGCCTGCCAATACGAATGTGTTCATTCATCATCCCCTGGCGCGCCTCACGACTCATCAAATACCAGGCAGCTGTTTTGCTAAAGGGATAAATCACCAGATAAGGTTTCCGTGTTTCTGCAAATGGATCAATCTCCTGCTTGGAGCGCGCTTTTGAATACTGGGATGGGCGTGTAAATCCCCATAATGAGTCTTTTAGATCGATCAAATGGCGAAAGGGGTTATTCGCTCTGGAATACTTTTCAAAAAATCTGGCGGCATCCTGCTTGTCATCTGCAGTGAGCGCAGACCAAACGATGAGGTCAATCCCCGATTCAGTCGATTGAAAAATATCCACTTTCTGCGCGGCAGCACATAATCCATTCAACCATTGCTGGTGGAATTCCTCGCGTTCTTTGGTGGATAAAGACCAATAAGCATCCTTGAACGAAATCAAGGAATAGTGATTAAGAGTTCTATGAACAATTTCTTCAGATGGGTTATCCATAAATTGCCTTCGGAATGTAGGAGCAAGCCGGATCGGTTTCGAGATAATCTCCCGTAATGCCATAGGCGCGGCCACGTTGACCGCCGCAAATATCTCGATATTCGCAGATGCCACAGCGACCTTTGATTTTGTCCGGACTGCGTAGATCAGTAAACAATTTTGAATGACGATAAACATCCACGATATCATCTATGCGGACATCTCCCGCGGTGATGGGTAAAAATCCAGAAGGCTGGATTTCACCGATGTGTGAAATGAACAGGAAACCATTACCATCATTTACGCCTTTGGTTGGGCGGTTTAATCCATCGGCATACTGGAAGCCTGCACCCTGAAATGTCACTGGCTTCCCACCCGCTTCCGCCCGCTTGCGCTGGATCGCGACCCGACGATACATCGGTGCGGCCGTAGACTTGATATCAAAGGGCGCGCTCTGCGAGAGGTCATAAAGCCAGTTGAAAACCTTCTCGTGTTGTTCAGGAGTAATCATATTTTCGATCTGCGCACGACCTGTAGGAACCAGAAAAAACACAGACCATTGAACAGCGTTCACTTCCTTGATAAATGGAATCATTTCGTGCAAGATATCCACGTTGTGTTTTGAAACGGTAGTGTTGACTTGTACACTCAAGCCAACTTCCTGAGCGCGGTGCAAAATATCCATCGTACGCCGCCAGGAGCCAGGCACTTGACGGAAATGATCATGGATTTCGGGACGGGGCGCATCCAAACTCAATGCGATACGACGAATTCCCGCTTCAAGCACTTTTTCCAATCGTTCTTTCGTAGGCAAAGCAGTTGCTGTTGGGGTAAGTGAACAGCGTAATCCACATTCAGTGGCATACGCGATGAGTTCAAACAAGTCTGGTCTCATCATTGGATCGCCACCAGTAAAGATCAAAATAGGATGGTTTCCAAATGCAGCGAGCCGATCAATTAATGCTTTGGCTTCAGCCGTTGAAAGTTCACGGGCATCGCGTTTGTGTTGCGCATCCGCACGGCAATGGACACACGCGTAGGCGCAGGCACGTGTAATTTCCCAGGCGATCGTGAAGGGTGCCATGTCGAAGTCAGCGTGAACCATGCGTTCATTGTTTGCACTTCGTTCAGCGGCGGCGCGCTGGCTAAGGTTCGGTGATGTCATGATGTCTCCTAAAGATTTCCATAGGTCATTGCGAGGATCGAGCCCGAAGCAATCCCATCTTTACAAGTTACTCAAGATTGCTCCGCTCCGCTAGCAATGACGATCCAATTATTTCAACCATTTTGCAGCCTCTAAAGCATGATAGGTAAGGATCAAGTCTGCGCCGGCGCGCTTTATTGCAGTCAATGTTTCGAGCGTGACTTTTGCTTCATCAATCCAACCATTTGCAGCGGCGGCTTTGATCATCGCGTATTCACCGCTCACGTTATAGGCCGCCATCGGTATTTCAGGGAACGCGTCTTTTACAACACGAATCACATCCAGATAGGCCAGTGCAGGCTTTACCATTAACATATCCGCACCCTCTTCAACATCCAGCGCGGCTTCGCGCAGCGCTTCGCGCACATTGGCCGGATCCATTTGATGAGATTTGCGATCACCAAATTTCGGTGCACCTTCGGCAGCTTCACGGAAGGGCCCATAAAATGAGGATGCATACTTCACAGCGTACGAAAGGATTGGTAGATTGTCGTAACCTACTTCATCGAGAGCGCCTCGAATGGCTGCAACCATTCCATCCAGCATGCCTGATGGCGCAACAATATCCGCACCGGATTCGGCGTGGGAGATTGCGACCTTTGCCAGCACTTCGAGTGTAGGGTCGTTCAGTACATAACCTTCAGGGAGGCTTGTTTGAAAATGTTCGCCTGTATTTAAAATCCCGCAATGTCCGTGATCGGTATATTCACACAAACATACATCCGTGATCACCACCATTTCAGGGATTTCTTTTTTGATCGCACGGATCGCCTGTTGGACAATTCCATCCTGTGCAAAATTCTCGAGTCCAATCGGATCCTTTTCCGCGGGAATCCCAAACAGAATCACAGCGTTCACCCCGGACCTTATCGCTGCTTCTGCTTCACGGACCGCTTCCTCCACGGAAAGTTGATACACACCCGGCATCGAGCGAATTTCACTTCGACCTGTTCCGTGCCGTACAAAAAGTGGATAAATAAAATCACGTGCGTTGAGTTCTGTTTCACGAACCATGGCGCGCAAAGCTGGAGTAGCACGCAGACGGCGAGGACGATTCACGATATTCGATTTACGATTTTCGAATAACGATTTCTTTTTTTCAATTTCAAATAAAGCCATCATGCCTCCAATACTGACGCGTTGCCTAGTGCGTTAATCAGTCCATCCGTCGTGTATTTCTCTGCAACCACGCTAATTTCAAATCCCTCATCCCGAGCGGCTCGTTCTGTGATGGGACCGATACACGCGATCTTCGGTTTGCCCATGAGTTCCAACGGATCCATTTTTTGGTGACGAAGGATTTCAACAAAATTCTGTACAGTTGAGGGACTTGTAAAAGTAATCCAATCCACTCCGGACTTCAGCGCAGCAAGGCCCTTAGGGTCCGGTTCCACAGGCAGGGTTTTATAAACAGCAATTTCATGAGGGATACCCCCTGCTTCAGCAATTGCTTCCGGCAAGGCCTTGCGCGCAATTTCCGCCCGCGGCAACAAGACCCATTTCCCGCGTAAGTCACCAAGTCCAGGCAAGATTGACTCGGCGACGTATTCTTCCGGAACAAAATCTGGAGTAATCCCCTGGGATTGCAATGCTTCCGCTGTTTTCGGTCCAATCGCAGCGACGTGCGGCAACGACCGCTTCTCGAATTGGCTAAACACAACGGCGACCGCATTTACAGAGGTAAAGACGATCCAATCGTAGCATTCCAATTTTGACCAGGTCCGCTCCAGTACAATATTATTTTCAATTGGACGAATTTCAATAACCGGGAAAAAGATAGGCTCAAAGCCTGCCGCGCACAGTTTTTCCGCAAAATCGTTGGCTTGCTCGCGTGGACGGGTGATCAGGACG
>Ga0137367_10005079_pt1 | contig 10686 bp, 7 predicted proteins | sample SagtaG_14_FD_104939 | JGI IMG/M metagenome (GOLD analysis project Ga0137367, IMG submission 104939) | Vadose zone soil microbial communities from Sagehorn Ranch, Mendocino, California, USA - Sage1_L_80_16 metaG | ecosystem: Environmental > Terrestrial > Soil > Vadose zone | place: USA... | reverse complement strand
GCCGTAAGGTCCGTTGCGGGCAGGGTCGGTTGGGCCAAAGATTGCGACCACAGGAACGTCGAGAGCAGTGGCCAGATGCAGCGGGCCTGTGTCCCCACCGATGAACAAGCTCGCGCGGCGGGTGAGCGCGATGAGTTCAGCTAGCGAACAGGCCATCGTCCGGGCAACTCCGTTCGATGCTGCTTCAACTGCACGCGCCAGCGGTTCCTCGCCAGGGCCATAATTCACGATCGGTGTGAGACCTTTGTTGGCGAACGTACGTGCGACTTCACCATAGCGTTCTGGCGGCCATTCTTTTGTAGCCCACCCAGCGCCGGGATTGAGGATGACGACGGGTCCGCTGAGATTCTTCAGCTTGTCGGTGACCGCTGATTCGGCTGTCTCATCGCAGGGGAATGCGACCCAAGTTCCAGCAATATCCACGTGGGGACGGCTGCCCTCGGCTGTCCGGTCGAGTGAAGCTCGACGGCCTTCGCTTGCGGAGCTATCGAAGTCTCGCACAACGGCGGCCGCGAGCGACTCATACTGCTCGATCACGTGCGCTCCCGCCGTCTTAACCCGCCGAGCATAGAACATGCGGGCAGGCGATTCCCGCGGCTCCTGCATGCCGACGACGGTGCTCGCTCCGGCAAGGCGGGCCAGCAGCGCAGATTTGATGGCGCCCTGAAAGTCGATCGCGATCTCGTATTTCTGATTGCGAACCTCCTTGAACGCTGCTGAAAACTGACGTCGAGTTTCGTTTGATAAGGGTGATTTGCGCCATGACTTCGTATTCACAGTGTGCACGAAGTCAACCAGCGGACGCGCCGGCGATCTCGGACCAGAGCGGGTAGCGGCTTTTGCGCACAGCAGTTCGGTCCAGCGTTCTTCCACCATCCAGCCGATTTGCGCGTCGGGGAAAGCGTGGCGCAGCTTGGTGGCTGCGTGAAGGGTGTGAATGACGTCTCCCATGGCGCCGAGGCGGACAATCAGCAGGCTCTTAGGAGAATGACACGGCGCAGTTGCGCTCACGAGCGCTTCTGCTCCATTTTGCGGATGATCTCAGTCGCAGAGTGGTCTTTCGGATCGCCGACGATCTCCACCCTTCCGCCGCATTCGATGACCGTCTCACGCTCGGGAACGCTGTCTCGTGTGTAGTCGGTGCCTTTCGCGTGAATCTCGGGACGGATTTCGCGTATCAGGGGGCGCACGTCCGGCTCGGGAAAAATGACGACCGCATCGACATCTGAAAGCGCTGCTAGAATTTCTGCTCTCTCTCCTGCTGGCATCACTGGGCGGCCATCGCCTTTCAGACTCCGGACCGAATCGTCGGAGTTGATTGCGACCACCAACTGGCCGCCGAGGTCCTTTGCGCCACGCAGATAGCGCACATGTCCGACGTGGATCACATCGAAGCAGCCGTTGGCGAGCGTGATCTTTTCGCCTGATTCGCGCCACTCTTCCACTCGGCGTTTCAGCTGTTCGCGATCAAGAATTTTGTTTTTGTCCAAGGAGAACTCGTTCAATGATCTCTGGTCATCGGGGGCGACTCCTCGATCGCTTCCAGCAATTCCTGCTGCGAAACGGTCGCAGTCCCACGCTTCATTACGACAATCCCGCCCGCGTAGTTGGCCAGCTGCGCGGCATCTTCGGCAGTGGCTCCGGTGGCGAGCGCAGCCGTGAACGTCGCGATTACCGTATCTCCCGCGCCGGTCACATCCGTTACCTGATCGCTGCCAGAGATCGGAATATCAACCGGTTTGTGCTTTCCGGAGAATGCCACCATCCCTTCCCGCCCGCGCGTGATGACCAGAGATTTCAGGTTCATGCGCGAGATGACTGCCGCTCCGGCAGAACAGAGCTTCTGCCAGTCCTGCCCGATCTCGACTCCCAAGGCCTCTTCCACTTCGGGTTCATTGGGAGTGGCCGCAGTGATACCGGAAAATTCCAGCATACGGTGCCGCGAGTCGAGAACCACCGGCAGGGAATTCGCCCGAGTCTTGTTGCGCGCTGCGTTCAGGATGCCAGGCGTTGCAGCCCCGTAGCCGTAGTCGGAAACCAGCAACGCATCAGAGACCTGTAAGTATTCGCGTGTAGCCAGCGCGAGCTCACGGGTCAAATGCTGGTCAGGAGCTTCGGCGGGTTCGCGGTCGATCCGGACAACCTGCTGGCGCCACGTGTGGGGCATGCCGGCTAGAATCCGCGTCTTCGTGACGGTTGCGCGCCGCTTGTCTTTGAGAACGCCGGTGACAGGAATTCGCTTGTGGCGAAAACTGCGCAACAGCAGCCGTCCGGGATCGTCGTTGCCGACGAAGCCAACCGGCAAGACATTGACTCCCAGATCAGCGAGATTGTTCACAGCATTGGCGCCACCGCCCGGGACGATCATGCGTTCGCGATGCTGCAGAATCAATACGGGCGCTTCACGTGAGACGCGCGAAATTTCGCCGAAGACGAATTCGTCGGCCACCATGTCGCCAAGCACCGTGATGGTGAGACGCGGAAATGCCTCAACGATCTTGCGAAGGTGATCGGACAGTTTTGGCGCGCGGTTCATTGTTCAGTGTCCAGTAGTCGGTGGCCAGTTTGTTCGTGGCAGGTCATAAGGGGCAAAACCGTCTGCTTGTCACGATAGGTCGCTCTGCGACTGACAACTGCCCACTGGCAACTGGCCACTAGCCACTAATTTTCTCATGCCCGCCCTTGCGATCTGTAATGGTCCGCAAGATGGCATCCAGAGGATCAGCGGGTTCGACGAATTCCATGGTGACCTGGGCAACGGCGACGGTGCCGAGTTTGGCAAGCCCGGGGCCCAGATTGACAGCGTCTTTGCCGGTTGTGATGAAGCCTCCCGCTTGGTTGCGATCTTTGAGGCGAATAAGTTCCTCGATATCGCCATCCGAATAGGGGTGGTGATCGCGATAGAACTTCTGCGTCACGGGCCTGATTTCGCTCTGTTCCAGCTGCTCCACAAACTTGCGCGGCCGGGCGATACCACAGAACACCACCGGTCTCGGAGGAGCATTAGCGACAGCAATGGCTCTCCGGATGCGCCAGACCGGCTTCCCGTGAGGGAGGGCCGAGGTGTCGATATCGCCTGAAATCACGACAGCGTCCGCCCGGCTGATTGAGGCGAGTGGCTCCCGCAGTCGGCCCGTGGGCAGCAGGTTATCGCCAGTGTCTTCTGGGGTGAGCAGTACGATATCGAAGTCACGCGCCAGCGATCGATGTTGAAAACCGTCGTCAAGAATGTGGAGCCGCGGACCGAACTTGTTCTCGGCAAAAACACCGGCTTCGTACCGGCTCTCGCCGACCACGACTGGGCACCCTAATCGACGTGCGATCAATAGCGGCTCATCCCCGAAATTCTTTGCAGAGCCATTCGGATCTACCAAGAGCACGCCCGGAGTCCGGCGGCCATATCCACGAGAGAGCACATCGAACGCAATCCCGCGTTGTTGCAGGAGTTCGCCGAGAAGAATGACAAACGGCGTTTTCCCGGCGCCACCCGCAGAAATGTTTCCGACGCTGATCACTGGACCGGGCAGAGGTCGAGCGCGAAGCGTTCCGCGATCATAAAGATGGTTCCGAGCGCTTACTGCAAGCCCGTACATTGTGCCGAGCAGGCTCAAGCGCGGACGACCTCATGTGTATGTCTGGCCAGCAGTTTTCTTAGCTCGACGAGCGTACGTTCCGTCGCGCCACGCTGCGATTCCAGCGTTTCGGCAGCGCGGCGGCCCAGACCTTCTCTCTCGGCATCATTCGCCAGCAGTTCCATGAAGAGGAGCGGCAGTTCGGAAGGACCAGCGACGCGCACCGCGTCTCTCGATTGAAACAAGCCGACGATGTCGCGAAAGTTCTCGGTGTGATTCCCGACCGCGATCGCAACTCCGTGCTGGGCCGGTTCGATGATGTTATGCCCCCCGCGGGGCACCAGGCTGCCGCCGACGAAAGCGATGTCGGCGAGTGCGTAAAGGCTGGAAAGCTCCCCGATGGTGTCGATCAGCAGAACTCCGCCGCGGAGCGATTCGCCTTTCCATTGCGACCGTCGTGTAAAAGGAATTTTCGATCTCCTCAGAAGGTCGTCAACTTCATCAAACCGCTGCGGATGGCGTGGCGCCAGCAGCATCGCTGCGCTTGGATACGTGGCAAGCACGTTGGTGAATGCAGTCAGAAGCAGCAGTTCCTCCCCTTCCACAGTGCTTCCGCAGACGAGTACCGGACCCGCCCCCGAAGCAGCGATGGAAGCTCGAAGCTCGCCGACAATCGCGGGCGCTTCAGGCGGAGGGACGTCGTATTTGAGATTTCCGCCGACAAGCACACGGTCTGCCGGTGCACTAATCTCTTTCAGTCGCTCTGCGTCCGCATCAGTCTGTGCGCAAAAAATATCGATCCGCTGCAAACTTGGTGTGACGAACATTCTCCAACGCCGATAACCCTTCAGCGACCGGTCGGAGATTCGGGCGTTCACGATCGCAACCCTTGTTTCGAACTCGCGGGCGGCGCGCAGGAAGTTCGGCCAGAACTCCGTCTCCGCGATCACGACCAGCTTTGGGCGCAGCGCTGAAAACCAGCGACGGGAAGCAAAAGCAAAATCCAGGGGGAAGTAGAAGACGCTTTCTGCGCCGAATCGCTGGGCAGCGAGCTTTTGCCCAGTGTCGGTGGTGGTTGAGACCACAACCCGGTGCTTGGGAAACTCTGCCCGCAACTGCCGGACGAGTTCGCTCACTGCCAATACTTCTCCGACTGACACTGCGTGTACCCAAATACACGACTGACCGACATGCCGAAGGTGGCCAGGGGCAACGCCCAGGCGCTCGGGTAGGCCCTTTCGATACTTCCCGTGCCGCAACATCTCGTAGAGCCAATACGGGCTTCCGAGAAGCAGCACCAGAGTAAGCAGCGCGCTGTAAAGGAGATACATTGGAGAAAAGCCATTCTAAACGCGCTGCGTCAAACAGCGTAGAAGCCGAATGCCGTGGTTTCGAGAATATCTATCATTCGCATTCGCTGTGACTCTGAGCCGCATTTTCTTACGCCTCTCCGAGGCTGGAATCTGCTGTACGTTGATCCCCGGGCTTACGCCCGGGGCTGCATTCTTGCGCCGCTCCGCGGCTGCGATTGCACTGCCGCGCACACGATTGCACTGCCGCGAACAAAGGTTGAGCGCTGGCCCGACCCTTAGGAGTCTGTTACGAAACGTGTGCCGTCCGCTGAAGCGGACTCAGTCCTTGCCACTTTGCTTTCCCGGCACTTACGTGCCGGGCTATCTAGATGCCGCCGCTGCGCGGCTGGTGCGTGGTTTGTCCCACCAACGACGCTCATCAACGAGTTTCGTAACAGACTGTCAGGCACCGGAAACTGTCGCCCAGAGCATCCTATAATCCCAGAGCATCCTATAATTCCTGAGCATCCTATAATCCCGGAGCATCCTATAATCGAAGTTGCTTATGAAGCTTCGGTCACGAACCCTCGTCGTCACGGGCAGCGTGTTGGCGGTCTCGCTGGTATGTTTCGCGGGAAAAGAATTTTCCATGCCGAAAGCACAGCCGGCGGCGGGCTATCCCGCACACGACTATCACTCGAATGAAAGAGTGACCGTTGCCGTGGATCCGTATAACATGCCGCCAAAGACCTCCATTTTCGTTGTTCCTTATCGTGATCTGGAGCTGTTGCCGGTCTTCATAATTGTCACCAACGACAGTGATGCTCCCGTTGTGCTCACCGACATCAAGGCCCAACTCGTCACCGGCGATGGGACCAAGTTGAATCCAGCCAGCGAAGATGACGTCTATCGAAAGGTCTCTCACCCTCGCGCTGCGGGTGCGCGTGTGCCGCTGCCGTTTCCCACAAAACGCGTAAAGGGTGGCGTTGATACGAAGGAGTGGAGCGAAATTCAGAGCGCGCAATTCAAGGCGAAGGCAGTCGAGCCGCGGAGTTCTCAAGCTGGATTTCTTTTCTTTGATGTTTCGGATGTTCCGAATCCCTTGCCCGGCGCCCACTTCTACCTCACCGGCGTGCGCGATTCGTCGGGCAACGACTTGATGTATTTTGAAGTGCCACTGGACAAGTACCTCGAAGCGAAAAAGCCTTGAAGCAGTGGTCAGTTGCCAGTGATCAGCTGTCAGTTGAGCGGTTGCTGGCCGTGGCTGGCGACTGACAACTGGCTCTATAATCTTCTGAATATGGCGACATCTGTGGAGAAACCTGCGAGCGCGCGGGCGAAGTACGAACCGGTTATTGGGCTGGAAGTTCACGTGCAGCTGTTGACCGCGACCAAGATATTCTGTTCCTGCTCGACCCGCTTCGGCGACCGGCCGAATTCGAACGTTTGCCCAGTCTGCCTCGGACTTCCAGGTGCCTTGCCGGTACTGAATCGCAAAGTCGTGGAGTTCGCCACGCTGGCGGCGATGGCGCTGAACTGCGAGATTCGCGAGACCTCGATTTTCGCCCGCAAGAACTACTTTTATCCCGACCTTCCCAAGGGATACCAGATTTCGCAGTACGACAAGCCTCTGGCCGAGCATGGGTATATCGACATCCAGACACCATCGGGGACAAAGAGGATCGGGATCACACGCGTGCACCTAGAAGAAGACGCGGGCAAGAGCCTGCACGACGGTTTCCCGGGCGCAAGCGATGCAACTGGTGTTGACCTGAATCGAAGCGGCGTGCCGTTGATTGAGATCGTCAGCGAGCCGGACATTGCGTCGCCTGATGAGGCTTACGAATATTTGACGCGGCTGAAGGAAATCATTCTTTATACCGGCGTGAGCGACTGCAACATGGAAGAAGGATCGCTGCGCTGCGATGGCAACATCAGCGTGCGTCCTCGCGGACAGAAAGAGTTTGGCACCAAGACGGAAGTCAAGAATGTGAATTCCTTCCGCTTTATTCGCGAGGCGTTGGAGTACGAAATTGACCGGCAGATTGAGGTGATCGAATCGGGCGGGAAGATCACGCAGGAAACGCGGCTGTACAACTCGATCGAGGGCAAGACCTACGGGATGCGATCGAAGGAACAAGCGCACGACTATCGCTACTTCCCCGAGCCGGACCTGCTTCCGCTGGTGGTGGACGAGAAGTGGCGTGCGGAGATTCGCGCGACTTTGCCGGAGCTTCCCGAGGCGCGCCGCAAGCGCATGATGGCGGATTACGGCATTACGGCGGGGGATGCTTACACGCTAACGCTGACCAAAGCGTTTGCGGACCAGTTTGAGTCAGCAGCCAAGGCTGCAAAGAGCCCGAAACGTGTGGCGAACCTTATTCAGAGCGAATTGATAAGCAGGCTCAAGGCGAAGGGCTTGTCGATTGAGCAGTCGCCGATCACGATGAAGGGCATAGCTGAGGCCGCCGATCTGGTGGAAAGTGGAATAATTTCCGGCAAGATGCTGAAGGACCTCTTCGACCTCTGCTTTGAACGGGGCAAGGACTTCCCGGCGGTGTATGAAGAACAGGGAAGGCCGGCGCAGTCGCGGGACACCTCGGCAATCGAGAAGATTCTCGATGAAGTGATTGCAGCGAATCCCAAGCAGGCTGAGCAGTATCGCGCAGGGAAGACGACAGTTTCACAGTTCTTTGTCGGCCAGGTGATGAAACAGTCAAAGGGGCAGGCGAACCCGCAGCTGGTTAATGAGCTGGTGGTGAAGAAGCTGGGGTAGGAACCCCGTCGTTGGTCGTTCGTCGTTGGTTGTCGGCCAAAATCGAGCCCGCGTTCGCGGGTGGTCGATGCTCATCTTTCGAGGATGAACCTGCCGTCTTCGCTCTCCACGAAGGCTAGCCTTCCAGGAATACAACAAAGAATCGTTCCGATTTCGCGGCCAACAGAGTGGTTGAGCATTTCGTCCAGCTCGATTTCGCGCCCATCCACGTGTTTGTCCTCAAAGATTACCCAGCGCGTCGGGCCTGCGCCTCTGGCTCGAAGCAAGTTCCCAATACCAACGTTGCTGCTCTGAGAAGACGGGATATGCCTCACGTAGCGGCTGTCAAACTACGCAGGATTCGGATGCGCGAGGGAAGCGGTTATTTTCTTTCGATGTTTCGGGCTGGCAAGGAGTTCAGGAAATCTCTCTCGCCTTTGCGAACGATGAATGCCCGGATTGTCAGGTCTTCCTGAACTGGAAGTGGCATGAGTATGTAATCTTAGTCGTACGCCTTTTGGCGAACGACCAACGACCAACGACGAACGACAGCTTTTTACTCCGGCCGGTCAATCTGCGCCCTCTGCAGCCGGTCGGAGTAATCCACGTAAACCGCCTTCCACTCCGTATAGAAATCGATTGCGCCCAGGCCGCCTTCGCGGTGGCCGTTGCCTGTGGACTTCACGCCCCCAAAGGGCAGGTGAACTTCGGCGCCAATCGTCGGGGCGTTGATATAGGTAATTCCGGCGTACAGGTCGCGCATGGCGGCGAAGGCTTTGTTTACGTCGCGGGTGTAGATCGCCGATGACAGCCCGTACTCGATATTGTTGGCGATCTGAATCGCGTCTTCGAAACCGTCGCAAGGGATCACGGAAACCACGGGGCCGAAGATCTCTTCCTGTGCGATACGCATCTTGGGATCGACATCGGAGAAAACCGTTGGCTCCATGAACCAGCCCTGTTGATAGTCGCCTTTGTCCAGCCGATGGCCGCCGCATGCTAGCTTTGCGCCCTCACTCGTCCCGATTTCCACGTATTCGAGGTCAGTCTGCAGCTGGCGTTCGTTAACAGCAGGGCCCATGTCGGTGGTTTCATCGAGGCCATTGCCAACGCGTAACTTGCGCGCCCGGTCCACCAGAGCGTGCACGAACTTGTGGTAAACACCCTTCTGCACAATGATGCGACTGGTCGCGGTGCAACGCTGGCCGGTAGTGCCGAACGCTCCCCAGAGTGCGCCTTCAAGAGCCAACTCAAGGTTGGCGTCGTCGAGGACAATCATCGGATTCTTGCCGCCGAGTTCGAGCGAGCAATGCTTGAAGCTTTTCGCCGCAGTTGTGCCGATCGTCCTCCCTACCAGACTCGATCCCGTGAAAGAAACAGCGCGAACCTCAGGATGCTCCAGCATGGGGGCACCGGTTTCGGATCCGAATCCGGTCACAATGTTCACCACGCCTTTGGGAATGCCAGCATCCGCCAGAACGCGAACGAGGTTGAAGGTTGAGAGCGGAGTGTCCTGCGCGGGCTTGATCACGCAAGTGTTGCCGCAAACCAGGGCGGGCAGCAGTTTCCAGGAGGGAATTGCCATGGGGAAATTCCACGGCGTAATCATCGTGCAGACCCCCAGGGGATGGCGGACCGCCATGGCGAACTTATTGGGCAGTTCTGACGGCGTGGTGGGGCCAAAAAGTCGACGGCCTTCTCCGGCCATGTAGTAGGCGGTGTCCACCGCCTCTTGGACATCTCCACGAGTTTCCTTCAGGACTTTACCCATCTCGCGGGTCATGTCGCGAGCGTATTCTTCCTTGCGCTCGGCCAGCATCTCTGCGGCGGCGAAAATCAATTCGGCCCGCCGGGGGGCTGGCACCAGCCGCCACTTCAGAAACGCTCGTTTGGCGGCGTCCACGGCGGCGTCAACATCCGCCTTTGCTGATCGCTGGAAGATCCCGACAACGTCTCGGGTATCAGCCGGATTCCGGTTCTCAAACGTCTCGCCGGTCGAGGCTTCACCCCACTCGCCGTCAATAAAGTTGTGATAAATGTTGGGTCGGTTGGAAGTTCCGGCAATAACAGGGCTGGTGAGCGTATCGGCTGACATGGGGCCTCTCCTGGGACGTTTTAATGCTAATCCTGGGCCATTAGTGGAGCAAGGGAGAGGAATTGACAGATTTTCGAATTGGGGGATTGGCGAATTCGCTCCGCATGTGCCGGCGCCGCCGATTCTTAATTGGTCAAGTTTCAAATTCGTCAATTCTCAAATCATGCAGTACCCCTGGTGACCTCAGTAATCTCAATAACGCCGTTCTCCATTACCCGGTGGCGCTCCCTCTGCCATACTTTGAGTGAACCAGTACCTCGCGCGCAGAGGATTTGAGTGTCTTCAAATCGCAGATCCGGAATACAGATTGCCTGGAAGACGATCACCTATCGCAGCGTGATGATGCTCATTCTACTTGGGCTTGCGATTATGGCGGTCGGCGCTCGGCTGGCTTTTCCCGACTTCACCGAGAATACAGTCAAGGCTGCCGGTAACGTTTTCACCAATCTTCTGGAACGTGTTGCCGCTCCGCAGAACTCCGGAAAGAACGGTGACCAGACTTCTCAACAGGCGCACATTACTGCTCTCGACGGGACCGTTCGCATCAAGAAGGCAAGTAGCGAGACATGGGTCAAAGCGGATTACAGCGTCCCGTTGGAGAAGGGCGATGTAATTCAAACCGGTCCCGAAGGTATGGCGAAGATCGCTTTCAACGATGGCACGAACTACACCGTCAAGCAGGATTCGCTGATTGTAATCGCGGAAAACTCCTCGAACGAGCGCCGGCAGACCAACGTGGCCGTGAATGTCACAACCGGAACCGTGGACCTGGCGACCGGAACGTACATGCAGGGCTCCAAGTCACAAGTCATCGTGGACGGAGCGACTGCCTCACTGGCGCCTGAGAGCGCGGCGCGGGTCAGAAAAGATCCCAAGTCTCAACAAGACGAACTGTTAGTCACGAAGGGTCAGGGAACGGTGCAACGCGGCACCGAAACCGTTCAGTTGACCGAATGGGAGAAAGCCAGGTTT
>Ga0137367_10005067_pt1 | contig 10702 bp, 6 predicted proteins | sample SagtaG_14_FD_104939 | JGI IMG/M metagenome (GOLD analysis project Ga0137367, IMG submission 104939) | Vadose zone soil microbial communities from Sagehorn Ranch, Mendocino, California, USA - Sage1_L_80_16 metaG | ecosystem: Environmental > Terrestrial > Soil > Vadose zone | place: USA... | reverse complement strand
TCGGAAAACGAAAACCTTCCCTCATGGCACTCTCCTATTTCATCGGCTATATTCGGCAGACGATCTATGCTAGCGTCATAGCGATTTCTGTGCCATGCCTGACTAACCTTGTGAATTCAAGGCCAACGCTAAGGCGCGAGCGGGTATTAGCGGGCAAAAGCGTCGTCAAATTGCGACGCGGACTGCTGCGGATTTGGTAATCGGCTGATTTATGGATTGTTCTTGTGTCGCCAGCCGGCGACTCCCTCTCCGAGACTATCCGCATGCAGGCTCACGAGAGAGGGTGTGGCCGGGCATACCTGGCGTGGAGGGACTCGAAAATCGGATTGCTTCGTCGTGCACGGCCGCGAAGCACAGGTCATTGGTGGGTGGTACTGGGATCGAACCAGTGGCCCCTCCCGTGTGAGGGGAGTGCTCTACCGCTGAGCTAACCACCCGCGAGCGCGAATTCTAGCAAACTCGCAGCGCCGCCGGGCTCGCGCGACGCCTCGCGTAAAATGCGGGTTTCCCACCCGCCACCATGGTCAGAACCCGTTTTGCCCCAAGCCCCACCGGTTATCTCCACATAGGCAGCGTGCGTACCGCGCTGTTCTCCTGGGCCTACGCGCGCAAGCACGGCGGCAAGTTTATTCTGCGCATCGAGGACACCGACCTTGAGCGCTCCACCGAGGCCTCGGTGCAGGCGATCCTCGACAGCATGCGCTGGCTCGGGCTCGATTGGGACGAGGGACCTTTCTTCCAGTTGAAGCGCATTGCGCGCTACAAGGAAGTCGCCGAGCAGCTCATCGCGCGGGGAAAAGCCTACCGCTGCTGGGCGACCCGGGAAGAGCTCGACGCGATGCGCGAACGCCAGCGCTCGCGCGGCGAGAAGCCCCGCTACGACGGGCGCTGGCGCCCCGAGCGCGCCAAGGCCGCAGGGCTCGTGCCCCCGGCCGACCGGCCGCCGGTCGTGCGCTTCCGCAACCCGGAGGAGGGCGAAGTCAGCTTTCACGATCTCATCAAAGGGCCGATAACGGTGGCGAACGCGGAGCTCGACGATCTGGTGCTGCTGCGCGCCGACGGGGTCCCCACCTACAACTTCGGTGTCGTCGTGGACGACCTCGACATGAAGATCACGCACGTCATCCGCGGCGACGATCACGTCAACAACACGCCTCGCCAAGTCAACATTTTTCTCGCGCTTGGCGCGGAGCTTCCCAAATTCGCGCACGTCCCGATGATCCTCGGGGCGGACGGCGAGCGCCTCTCCAAGCGCCACGGTGCGGTGAGCGTCATGCAATACGCCGAGGACGGCTATCTTCCCGAGGCGCTGGTCAACTATCTGGCGCGGCTGGGCTGGTCTCACGGCGACGAGGAAATGTTCCTGGTCGCGCAGTTCATCGAATGGTTCGACCTCGCCCACGTCAGCCGCTCGGCGGCGCAATTCAACCCCGAAAAACTGCGCTGGCTCAATCACCAGTACCTCAAGCAGCGCTCCGATGCCGACCTCGCGAAGCTCGTCGCGCCGCGTATCGAGCGCGACGGCGGCAAACTGGGCCCGGGACCCGATCTCTCCGCGGTCGTCGGCCTCCTGAAGGAGCGCTCCGAAACGCTCAACCAGCTCGTCGAGCAGGCCATGATGTTTTACGGCGAATCAAAGTCGACCCGCGAGCAGCTCGAGCAAAGCCTGACCACAGAGGTGCGAGCCGCGCTCGCGGAGCTCGCCGCGAAATTTTCAGCGATCAGAGATTGGAACGCGGAGGCGGTGATGGCCGCGGTCAACGCGGTGATGGAGAAGCACAAGCTCAAGCTTCCGAAGATCGCGATGCCGTTGCGCGCGATCGTCTTCGGCCGCACGCAGACGCCGAACCTCGGGCCGGTGCTCGCATTGGCGGGAAAAAAACGCGTGCTCGAGCGGCTTCAGGAGCACCTCGCCGCATGATATAATCCGCGCCCTTGCGTGGGGGTATAGCTCAGCTGGGAGAGCGCTTGCATGGCATGCAAGAGGTCAGCGGTTCGATCCCGCTTACCTCCACCAGACCGGCCTCCGGCCGTCGTAAGAGTCCTCCGGGTCCCCATCGTCTAGAGGCCCAGGACATCGCCCTTTCACGGCGGTAACAGGGGTTCGAATCCCCTTGGGGACGCCACGCGTTTCCCGCGTTTAATCCGGTTTCGCGCCCGTCTCGCGCACCACCTTTCCCCATTTCGCGATTTCCGCCTTCACGTACTCAGCGAATTGGGGCTGCGTCCCGCCGACCGGATCGAAGGCATTCGCTTCGAGCCGCTCGCGGAAGTCGCGATTCTGGATCACGCGGTTGATCGCGTCATTCAGCTTGTGCACGATGGGCGAGGGCGTTCCCGCAGGCAAAAAGACGCCGATCCACGTGTAGTCCTCGATTCCGGGGAAGCCGGCTTCCGCGAACGTAGGCACGTCAGGCAGCGCGGCGATGCGCTTTGCGCTCGACACGGCGAGCACGCGCAGCTTTCCGGCCTTCACCTGCGCCAAGGGGCCGGAAATCGCCATCGAACCGACCGGCGGCTCTCCGGCGACGACAGCCACCACCGCGGGGCCGGCGCCGCGAAAGTGGATCGGCGTCATGTTGAGCTTGGCGACGACGTTGAACAGGTTTTCCCCGGTGAGATGCGGCGTCGTGCCGCTGCCCGGCGAGGCGTAGGCGAGTTTCGAGGTCTTGGCGAGGCTGAAGAGCTCCGCGAGGGTTCTTGCCGGAAGGTTCGCGTTCACAAAGATCATGTTGGGCTGGGAGGCCACCACCGCGGTCGGAATGAAATCGCGCTCCGCGTCGTATCCCGCGTTGGGAAACAGGCTCACGTTCACAGCGAAAGCCGACGTCGTCAGCAGCGCCGTGTAACCGTCCGGTGTCGATTTCGCAACCGCGGCCGCGCCGACGTTCCCGCCGGCTCCGGCTCGGTTGTCGACGAGGACCTGCTGCCCCAGATACTCGTTCAGCTTCTGCGCGAGCAGCCGCGCGGTGATGTCGGCCGGGCCCGCCGGTGCAAACGGGACGACAAGACGGATCGGCTTGCTCGGCCAATCCTGGGCCTGACATACACCCGCGGGCACCGATGCAATGCAAAGCGCAACAACGCGAACGACGATTCCCATGATGGCCTCCTCCGATGGTCCGGCGATCTTATCATCGCAGCCCGCCGCCAAGCGGATCGCTCCCTCGACCGGGAACCGCCGGTGCGATAAAGTAGCGCCTCGCCGTTTTTCCCCGTCTCCTCGACAACACAAAAGGAAGCTCTATGCCAGGCCGCAAGCTCACCCGACAAGATCTGCGCGATGCTGCGGAGAAATACAAGAACTGGGGCAAGTGGGGCCCCAAGGACGAAATCGGGACCCTCAACCACACGCAGCCCGAGGACATCGTCGCTGCGGCGCGGCTGGTGAAGAAGGGCAAGGTGATCTCGCTCGCGCTCAACTTCGACAACGCCGGGCCGCAGGGCGCGAAGAGCAAGTACCCGGCGATGGGGCGCATCAACCCCGTGCACACGATGCTGCGCACGGGCACCGACGCGTATTCGGGCGTGCTCGATCACCGCGGCATCCGCGCGGCCGACGACATGGTGGTCATGCCGCTCCAGTGCGGCACGCAATGGGACGGGCTCGGCCACGTGTTCTACGAAAACTCCATGTGGAACGGATACGATTGCCGCGAAGTCACCTCCAACGGCGCCCAGAAGTGCGGCATCGAGAAGACCAAGAACCGGATGGTCGGCCGCGGCGTGTTTCTCGACGTGCCGCGCGCGCTCGGCAGGGAGATCCTCGAGGACGGCTACGCCATCACCTGCGCCGACCTCGACCGCGCGGCCGAATCGCAGGACGTGAAGATGAAGCGCGGCGATTTCGTCGTCGTGCGCACCGGGCAGATGGAAGCGAAGTTGAAAGCGGGCAGCTGGGACGGCTATCCGGGAGGGGACGCGCCGGGGTTCGCCTTCGAGACGCTGGAATGGATCAAGCGCACCGAGCTTGCGGCCCTCGCAAGCGACACCTGGGGCTGCGAGGTGCGGCCCAACGAGACCGAGCCCGGCATCAACCAGCCCTGGCACTGGATCACGATCCCGATGATGGGAATGACCATGGGCGAGATCTTCTACGTGAAGGAGCTCGCCGAGGACTGCGCCGCCGACAAAGTTTACGAATTCCTGTTCGTCGCGCCGGCGATCCCGATTACCGGCGCGGTCGGCTCGCCGACCAACCCCCTCGCCATAAAGTAAGCCATGGCGAAAATAACGGGTGCTCAATGCCTCGCCGATATGCTGCAAGGCTACGGCGTATCGCATGTGTTCATGGTTCCCGCGGTGCTGCGCAGGACTTTCGCGGAGATGGAGCGCAGGACCAAGATCAAGCGCATCCACACCCACGGAGAAAAATCCGCCGCCTACATGGCGGACGGCTACGCGCGCGCTTCGGGCCGGCCGGGCGTCTGCATGGCGCAGGTGATCGGCGCGCTCAATCTCGCCGCGGGCCTGCGCGATGCGCACCTCGCGCATTCGCCGGTGATCGCGTTCACGGGCGGCCGCGACCCGAAAACGAAATTCCGCAAGGTCTATCAGGAAGTCGACGACGTCCCGGCCTTTGCGCCGGTGACCAAGTTCAACGCGACCGTGGACGCGGTCGAGCGCTTCCCCGACATGGTGCGCCAGGCGTTCCGGGTCGCCGTATCGGGCGCGCCGGGACCGGTGCACCTGCAGTTTCGCGGAAACGAGGGGCAGATCGACGCCGAGGAAGCGGAGATGGAGCCGCTCGTCGAAGAGCGGTTCGCCCGCGTGCCGCCGTTCCGTCCCGAGCCGGACATGAAGAGCGTGCTTGCCGCGCTCAAGGTATTGCAGGAAGCCGAGCGGCCGGTCATCGTCGCGGGCGGCGGCGTGCGCGCCTCGGGCGCGAAGAGCGAGCTCGTCGCGCTGGCGGAGAAGCTCGCGATTCCCGTCGCCACCTCGCTCAACGGAAAGGATTCCATTCCCGGCGCGCACCCGCTCTCGGTCGGCGTGTCGGGAACGTATTCGCGCGAGAGCGCGAACAAGGTGATAGGGCAGGCGGACCTCGTCTGCTTCATCGGCACCGAGACGGGCGGGATGACGACGAATTTCTGGACCGTCCCGAAGATCGGCGTCGCCGCGATCCAGATCGATATCGAGCCGGAGTCCCTCGGGCGGAACTATCCGCTCGAGGCATCGGTGCTGGGAGACGCGAAGGCGGTGCTCGCGCGCATGCTCGAGCACGCGGACGCGAAGGCCGGGGCGAGGAGAAAACCCTGGCTCGAGCAGACGCGCTCGATCTGCAAAGAGTGGTACGCGAAATACCGCCCGATGCTCGAATCGAACGCGGTTCCGATCCGGCCCGAGCGCATGTGCGCGGAGCTCACGCGGCATGTGCCCGACGACGGCATCGTGCTGGTCGACACCGGCCACGCGGGCATGTGGATGGGCGGGATGTACGATCTGCGCGCGTCCACGCAAAGCTACATGCGCTCCGCCGGGCACCTCGGCTGGGCGTTCGCGGCGGGTCTGGGCGCGAAATGCGCCTGCCCCGGGCGGCCGGTCGTCGTCTTCACCGGCGACGCCGGCCTCTGGTACCACATCGGCGAAATCGAGACGGCGGTCCGCTGGAAGATCAATTCGGTGACCGTGGTGAACAACAACGCGAGCGGCAACCAGTCCAAGCGCGGCTTCGATCGCGTCTACGGCGGCCAGCAGACCGAGCAGGCGCGCGAGCTGTGGACCTACAGGATGGTCGACTTCGCGCGCATCGCGGAGGACATCGGCGCCCTCGGCATCCGCGTCGAGAAGCCGGGCGAGCTTGCGCCGGCAATCCAGCGCGCGCTGAAAGCCGATCGCCCGGTGATCGTCGACGTGGTGACCGACATCGAGGCGCTTGCGCCGATCGCGGTGACCTGACGCCGGACTTCGCGAGCGCCTGCGTGTGCTAAAATCCACGCGTTCGCCGCGGTTTTCCGGCGCGAATTTCCCAAGAAAAAAAGGGGCGTTAGCTCAGCTGGTAGAGCAGCGGACTCTTAATCCGTTGGTCGTAGGTTCGATCCCTACACGCCCTACCAACACTCGATGATTTGGAGACGCACGGCGCTCTGAGTCGAACCCGGGGGACATCCATGAAACGCGTTGCCACAGCCCTCACCGCAGCTCTCGCCGCGAGCTTGCCCGCCGCTTTGCCGGCGCTCGCCCAGCAGTACCCGAACAAGCCGATCCGCATCGTCGTCCCCTTTGCCCCGGGCGGCACCTCGGACATCCTGGCGCGCGCAATCGGACCGCACATCACCACGGCCTGGGGCCAGCCGGTCATCGTGGAAAACCGCACCGGCGCCAACGGCAACGTCGGCGCGGACTACGTCGCCAAGTCGGCGCCGGACGGCACCACCATGCTGCTCTCGGACGTCGGCGCGCTGTCGATCAACCCGAGCGTGTACACCGACATGCCTTTCGATCCGGCGAAGGATTTCGCGCCGATCGTGATGGTGTCGTATTCGCCGCACGTGCTGGCGGTGCATCCTTCGGTGCCGGTGAGCAGCGTGAAGGAGCTGATCGCCTACGCCAGGGCCAATCCGGGCAAGCTCAACTTCGCCAGTTCGGGCACCGGCGGCGCGCCGCACCTCGCGGGCGTCGAATTCGCGGCGCGCACCGGCGTGCAGTGGGCCTACATCCCCTATAAGGGCGGCTCGGCGGCGGTCACGGACGTGATCGCGGGCAACGCCAACGTGCTGTTCAACGGCATGCTCGCCACCTATCCGTCGGTGAAGGCCGGCCGCCTGAAGGGGCTCGCCGTGTCCGGCGCGCAGCGCGTGCCTTCCGCGCCCGAGCTGCCCACCGTGGCCGAGACTCTTCCGGGCTTCGAAACCGGCTCCTATCAGGGCCTGCTCGCGGCGGCCGGCACTTCCCGCGCGGTCATAACGAAACTCAACGCCGAGCTGACCCGGATCCTCAATACCAACGACATGAAAGAGTTCCTCGCGAAACAGGGCACCGAGGTGCGCGCCGGAACGCCGGAAGCGCTCGGCACGTTCATCGTCACTGAAAAGGCGCGCTGGGCGAAAGTGGTCAAGGAAGCCGGCATCAAGGCCGACTGAGGCGTGTCTGCGGTCGGATGTCTCCGATCGCGCGACCCTCTCTGGCCGGCTTGCCAAGCCCGTCGATTGCGCCTAAGATTCCGCCTCTCCGCTTTGACGCTGTTGCTTCACAGTGGAACGCCGCCGGGCGCCGTCCGGCTGGTTGAGAAGCGTAAATAAACCGCTGGGGCGCAATCAGGCGCTGACTCCGAATAGACGTCGCTGGGAGCGGTCTGGCATTCATGGGTACCGGTTGGCAACTGTTCGAAGGCGTCTTGGCGCTGTTCTCCTCGGTCGCCCTTACCTATTGGCTCTTCGTCGCCCCGTCCCGCGCAAAGCGTGAGCGCCGGCGGGAAGCCCGGGAGTTGCAGGACCCCCGCGACCGCTAGCTCTGTATCCGCAGTACCGGCAATTTCGTTAACCCTCCAGCAGTCCAGCGCTCACTGCGTCGGTCGGCAATCGAGAACGATAATTCATTTATATATCAATTTATTACCTGTTTATATTGAGGTCATTTCGAGGAAGAATGCGCTGCTCGGCGGCCCGGCTTCCCGGCGGGGAATTCACTTCTTTTCAAGGGAGCTTCGAGGCACTGCAGGTGCGGCGAGAGCTGGATGCCGATCGGGCCAGGGAAGGCCCCTTTCGCCGACTTCGAGCTTACGGAGCCCTAGTAATTGAAATTTCATGCTTTTCAGGCGAGTGGCGAGACGGTAGTATTACCAACCAACCGGGCGACGCGAAATGAGAAACGGCGGCGTCCGAACGGAGAGAATGCGTTGAAACCGACGGATATCAGTGCACCCGAATACTTCCACAAAGTCGTAGATTGCCAGTGGGCCTGTCCGGCCCATACTCCAGTCCCCGAATACATCCGGTTGATCGCGGCAGGGCGTTACGACGACGCCTACATGGTCAACTGGCACTCCAATGTGTTTCCCGGAATTCTCGGCCGCACCTGCGACCGGCCCTGCGAGCCCGCCTGCCGGCGCGGCCGCGTCGAGGAAAATAACGGCGAAAAACCGGAACCCGTCGCGATCTGCCGCCTGAAGCGCGTCGCCGCCGACAACAAGGGGGACGTCAAGGCGAGGATGCCCAAGCCCGCCGCGAAGAAAAACGGCAGGCGCATCGCCTGTGTCGGCGCCGGGCCCGCATCGCTCACCGTCGCGCGCGATCTCGCCCCGCTCGGCTATCACGTCACGATTTTCGACCAGGATCCGCGGGCCGGCGGGATGATCTGGTCGCAGATCCCGCGCTTCCGCCTGCCGATGGAAGTGATCGACGAGGAAGTCGGCTACATCCTCGACCTCGGCGTCGAGTTCAAGGGCGGAGCGAAGATCGGCAGCATGAAGAAGCTGCTCGCGGAGAATTACGACGCGATCTTCGTCGGCTCGGGCGCCCCGCGCGGCCGCGACCTCGACATCCCCGGACGCAAGGAAGCGGCGAAAAACATCCACATCGGCATCGACTGGCTGTCCTCGGTCTCCTTCGGCCACACCGACAGAATCGGCAAGCGCGTGATCGTCCTCGGGGGCGGCAACACCGCGATGGACTGCTGCCGCTCCTCCAGGCGCCTGGGCGGCGAGGACGTGAAAGTCATCGTGCGCTCCGGCTTCGACGAGATGAAAGCTTCGCCCTGGGAAAAGGAGGACGCGCAGCACGAAGGCATTCCCATCCTCAATTACCTCGTGCCGAAAACTTTCGAGCACAAGAACGGCAAGCTCGCCGGCATGACTTTCGAGAAGGTCAAGGCCGCATTCGACGACAAGGGAAGGCGCAGCCTCGTGCCCACCGGCGAGCCCGATCAGCGCTTCGAGTGCGACGACGTGCTCGTCGCGGTGGGGCAGGAGAACGCCTTCCCCTGGATCGAGCGCGACGCCGGCATCGAGTTCGACAAGCACGGCATGCCGCTCGTGGACAAGGTCACCATGCAGTCGACGCAGCCGAAGGTCTTCTTCGGCGGCGACTCGGCCTTCGGCCCGAAGAACATTATCTGGGCTGTAGCCCATGGGCATGACGCCGCGATCTCGATCGACAAGCTCCTTCACGGCGAAGACCTCAAAGAGCGTCCCTCGCCGATCGTGAACCTCTCGAGCCAGAAGATGGGCATCCACGAGTGGAGCTACGACAACGCGATCTCGCCCGACGAGCGCTACATTGTTCCCTGGAAGGACAAGAAGATCACGCTGAAGAACATCAAGGTCGAGGTCGAGCTCGGCTTCGACCCGGCCACCGGCTTCAAGGAAGCGCAGCGGTGCCTGAACTGCGACGTGCAGACGGTGTTCGCCGACAAGCTGTGCATCGAGTGCGACGCCTGCGTGGACATCTGCCCGATGGACTGCATCAGCTTCACGCAGAACGGCGAGGAGCCGGACCTGCGCACGCGCCTTATGGCGCCCGCGAAGAACCCCACGCAGGATCTCTACGTCTCGGGCGAGCTCAAGACCGGCAAGGTGATGGTGAAGGACGAAGACGTTTGCCTGCACTGCGGCCTGTGCGCCGAGCGCTGCCCGACCGGCGCCTGGGACATGCAGAAGTTCCTGCTCGACCTGACGCACGCAGGCCACGGCTGCCGCGCCCCGCAGAAAAAGGCGGCCTGATATGCGACGCAACCGCCATAGCGTCTTCCCCTCCTTACTTAAGGAGGGGTGCCGGCCGACGGCCGGCGGGGTGGATGCGGGTTGTGAACGCGGAAATCACCACCCCGGCGCTTCGCGCCACCCCTCCTCGAAGAGGAGGGGAAGGATCAATCGGCCATGACGAAAAGAATCGAATCGGTCAACGCCTTCGTCGTCAAGTTCGCCAACGTGAACGGCTCGGGCTCGGCCTCGGCGAACGAGCTCTTCGCCAAGGCTATCCTGCGCATGGGCGTGCCGGTTTCCCCGCGCAACATCTTCCCGTCGAACATCCAGGGCCTGCCCACCTGGTACGAAGTGCGCGTGTCCGAGTCCGGGTGGCTGGGCCGCCGCGGCGGCGTCGACCTGATGGTCGCGATGAACCCGCAGACCTGGGACGCCGACGTCAAGGAGATCGACCCGGGCGGCTATCTCTTCTACGACGACACCAAGGCCCTGCCGAAGTCGAAGTTCCGCGACGACATCAACGTCATCGGCATGCCGCTCACCGAGATCTGCAACCAGGCCTACAGCGACGCGCGCCAGCGGCAGCTCTTCAAGAACATCATCTACGTCGGCGCGCTTTCGGCGCTGCTCGACGTCGATCCGGGCGAGATCGCCGAGCTGATCGGCGAGCAGTACAAAGGCAAGGAAGCGCTCTTGAAGCCCAACCTCCACGCCCTGCAGCTGGGGCGCACCCACGCGCTCGAGCACCTGAAGTGCCCCCTGGGCATCCGCGTGCGCAGGCTGAAAGGCGAGGCCAACAAGGTCGGCGAGAAGATCTTCATCGAGGGCAACGCGGCGGCGGCGCTGGGCTGCGTCTACGGCGGGGCGACCGTGTGCGCCTGGTACCCGATCACGCCTTCCTCCTCCCTCGCCGAGGCGTTCCAGAAGTATTGCTCGAAGCTGCGCGTGGACAAGGACACCGGGAAGAACAAGTTCGCCATCGTGCAGGGCGAGGACGAGCTGGCTTCCATCGGCATCGCCGTCGGGGCAGGGTGGAACGGCGCGCGCGCCTTCACCGCGACC
>Ga0137367_10005065_pt1 | contig 10702 bp, 10 predicted proteins | sample SagtaG_14_FD_104939 | JGI IMG/M metagenome (GOLD analysis project Ga0137367, IMG submission 104939) | Vadose zone soil microbial communities from Sagehorn Ranch, Mendocino, California, USA - Sage1_L_80_16 metaG | ecosystem: Environmental > Terrestrial > Soil > Vadose zone | place: USA... | reverse complement strand
TCGCTGCGCCGGGCCGCGTCCAGCGGGGTCAGGCCGTCCCAGGGTGCGACCCAGTTCAGCTCCGCGCCTCGCTGCAGGAGGTGCTCGGCGGTGCGCTGCTGCCCACCGTGGCAGGCTGCCCAGAACGAGGCGGTGACCTCTTCCGGTGACGGGTCGGTGGCCAGGTGTGCCTGGACGCGGTCGAGCAGGCCGAGCGCGGCGGCGTTGAACAGGTTGGTGTGCGCGCCGCGTTCCACCAGCCGACGGGCAGCCTGCCACTGTGCGAACGCGACGGCGTCATCCAGCGGGGTGCCGCCGGCGATGACCGCGCCGTCGGCCTCAATGTCCGCGCCCGCGTCGAGCAAGGGTGTCGAGGGCTTCGACGTCGTCGCTGGAGGCGGCCCAGTGCAGCGGGGTTTCGCTGTGCCGGCCGGTGAACCGGGCGTTGACGTCCGCACCCGCCTCGACCAACACGTGGATGGTGTCGGCGACGTTCGGGCAGTGGCCGGGCCAGTCGGTGGCCGCGTGCAGCAGGGTGCGGGTCATGCCGTCCGGCCCCGCGGTGCCGATCGCGGCGGTGGCCAGCTCCGGATGATCGGCCAGCAGCTGCCGCAGCCGGGCCATGTCCCCCTGCTGGACGGCCTCGGTCCCGGCGACCGCACGCGGGTCGTCGGCGTCAATGATCGTCGTCGTCATGCGTCTTCTTTCAGCGGGTGGCGGTCTCGCGCGGCTGCGGCACCGGTGCGGCCTCATCCGCGGTGTCGTGGTGGCCGTTGGGCGAGGGCTGGTCGGTGTAGGCGGCGGCCTGCAGGGTGAACAGCTCCGCGTACACGCCGGAGGCAGACATGAGCTGGTCGTGGCTGCCGTGTTCGATGATCCGGCCGCTGCCGAGGACGTAGATGTGGTCGACGTTGCGCACGGTGTTGTACCGGTGCGAGATCAGCAGCACGGTCCGTCCCTTGTAGAGGGTGCGGATGCGGGAGAACAGGTCGTGCTCGGCCCGCGGGTCCAGCGACGCGGTCGGCTCATCGAGGATGATCAGCGGCGCGTCGCGGATGAACGCCCGAGCCAGGGCGACGCGTTGCCACTGCCCGACGGACAGGTCCCGGCCGCCGTCGTACTCCGGGGACAGGATCGTCTCGTAGCCGCCCGGTAGCGCGGCCAGGTACCGGTCGGCGCCCGCATGTGCTGCCGCCGCCTCGATGGCGGCGAGGTCGTCGATGTGCTCGACGGCGCCGAGGCCGATGTTCTCCCGGGCGGTCAGGTCGTAGCGGGCGAAGTCCTGGAAGATGACCGCGATCCGGCGGTGCGCCTCGTCGGCATCCATGTCTGCCGTGTCCACACCATCCCAGGCGATGTGGCCGGTGTCGGGCAGGTACAGCCGGGACAGCAGCTTGGCCAGGGTGGTCTTGCCCGACCCGTTCTCGCCGACCAGCGCGATCACCTGCCCCGCCTCGATCTGCACCGACACGTCGGTGAGTGCCGGCGTGTTGGCCGCCGGATAGGTGAACGTGACGTCCTCCACGCTGATCCGGCCGAATGTCGCCGGTGCCGGTGTGGTTCCGGTGGCGCCGTGGTCGACCGGTGCGGTGGCCAGGAAGGTGGTGAAGTCCTCCACGAACAGGCCGGCCTCGTACATGTCGCCGACGCTGTTGACCGCGGTCATGATGCGTTCGCCGAGGATCAGCAATGCGCCGGCGGCGGTGGCGGTCTCGGCCAGTTCCAGCCGGCCGGACATGGCCAGGGCGAGCAGCCCGGCCATCCCCGCCCCGAGCGCGGCGGCCAGACCCAAGGTTGAGGCGATGGCGATGCGGAACCGCTTCCTGGTGGTGTTGCGTAGTTCGGCGAGGTGCTGCTCGTACAGCACGGCGTGCCGGGTGTTGAGGTAGTCGCCGAGGCCGAACGCGCGGACCTCCTTGGCCGGGTCCTTCTCCGTCAGCAGCCGGTACAGGTAGTTGCGGGTGCGCGCGACGGTGGTCATCCGCATGTGGAAGCCGAACATGGCCTGCCCGGCCTTCATCACCCCGGCCAGCAGCGGCAGGCCGGCCAGGAACAGCAGCGGCACCAGCCACGGCTGAATCGCCAGCAGCGCGACCACGATCCCGCCGATGGAGGCGATGGCGCCGATGGTGCCGATCAGCCCGTCGACCATCTGGATCGGCCGGTGCTCACCCGACGCGGCCCGCACCAGCCGGTCGTGGAAGGCCGGCGTCTCATAGGCGGACAGCTCAACCCGGCGGGCGACGTCGATGATGGCCTGCTTGGCGTGTCGGGCGGTGGTCTCCGACAGGATCTCCCGCACCTCCCGGCCGGCTGCGGTCACCAGCCCCAACGCGGCCACGATCCCGACCACCAAGGCGAGCTGTGGGGCGACCGTACCGATGCCGGGCGCCGTGGAGCTGGTGTCGGCGGCCAGCACGTCGCCGATCAGGTTCTTGCCGAAGATCAGTGCGGTGGCCAGGCCGGCGCCGTTGATCAGCTTCAACCCGATGCTCGCCACCAGCATCCGCGGGTTGGCCGCCCACACCAGCCGCAGCGCGTCGGCGGTGATCCGCGGCAGCAGGCGCAGCGACTTGGGCCGCTCCTCGGCCTCCCGGCGCAGATCCTCGCAGGACGGCGGGGGCGATGGCGCTTCGGCGTCGACGGGAGGGGCGGCGTCGGCGGGAGGGTCGAGGTCGGTCACGGCGGGTCTCCGGTAGGCAAGGGATCGGGTCCATCGTCGAGCAGGTGGCCGAAGATGTCGACGCCCAGGTGCAACGCCTGCGCTCGGGTCAGGATCCGGCCGGACACCTGGGGGTGGGCGGCGATCCAGCCTCGGGCGGCGCGGCCGGTGGCGAAGAAGTTCATCACACCGCAGCTGCCGTCCGCGGCCACGACCGTGCACGCCTGACCGGGCGGGCGGCGTGCCTCGGGCGTAAGGCCCGCGCCGGCATCGGAGCCGACGAACACCACCGACGTCGCCGGCAGCCAATCGGCGCGCCCGTCGTGGATGTCCACCCGGATCGGCCTGCCCGACGCGGGATCGGCGGAGGTGATGCTGACCTTGCGGCCGAGCATGTCGGCGATGCCGAGGGCGTCGATGGCGCACATCGCGTACACCATGGCACGCGGTCGATCGCCACCAGGTGCGGCGTCGGCACGGCGGAGAACGGGTACGCCGCCCGGACCCGGCTGGCGCCGTCGAGGCGGACCACGTCCTGCTCGTGCAGCTCGGCCAGCAGGACGTCCAGGTCGTGTCCGTCGGGTGCGGCGTCGGCGAGGGCGACCCGATCGGGGGCCTGACCGGTGGTGGCGAACCCGCGCAGGATCGCCAGGTGCACCGCTCGGGCCGTCGGCGAGACCCGAGTGATGCGGCTGCTGGTCACCCCCGAGGGGCCACAGCGCGACGACCTACCCGACGACGTCGCCGCCGCGTTGGACGCCAGCCCCGACGCGGGCGCGTTCTTCGACTCGCTGGCCCGGTCTTTCGTGTTCGGGGGCGGTCATGGTCGGGACTCCTATGTTCGCGCTCCTGTCATTCAACGAGGCGTCCGGGCTGTCGTCGCGTCGAGCCGGGTTGGAGTTGTTCGTCGCGTCGGCCACCAGCGCCCGCGCAGCGGTAGGGAGGATCATCACGGCAGTTGAGGGCGTCGTTTGATCTTGCTGCCGACGACCCAACGGTCCGGTCATGCTCGTGCAGGCGCCCTCGGGGCTGCCCGCGGGCCGTCCTTCCTCGGCAACATGATCACCCAGTCCAAAAGAGCACAGCGCGGTCCTGGCGACGTGCCGCGCCGCGCGATGGCCTCACAGCGCCGATCGGTCAGTTGGTGCTGCGGCGGTAGGCGCGGACGGCGAGTGGGGCGAACACTGCGAGGAAGGCTGCGGTCCAGGCGAGCGCGAGGAGTGTTTCTCCGGCGACGGTGTGGCCGGCGGGTAGTGCTCCCTGGCCGAGGGTGAGTCCGCGTAGGGCGTTGGCGACGATGGTGATGGGTTGGTGTTCGGCGAAGGCTTGCAGCCAGCCGGGCATGGTCTGGGTGGGCAGAAAGACGGAGCTGGTCAGGGTGATGGGGAACACGACCATGTAGATGGCGGCCTGGATGGCTTCCGAATTTTGGATGGTGAGGCCGATGTAGGCCATGAGCCAGGAGCAGGCGTAGCCGAAGGCGAGCGCGACGCCGGTGGCGGCGAGCAGGCCGCCGATGCCGTTGTGCCACCGGAACCCGAGCGCGACGCCGACGGCCAGTTGCAGGGTGAGGATGAACGTGTTGCGGATCAGGTCGGATAGCGTGCGTCCGGTGAGGACGGCGGAGCGGGCCATGGGCAGGGAGCGGAATCGGTCGAGGACGCCTTTGGTGCGGTCGTTGTTGAGCCCGTACGCGGTGGGCGCCGAGCCGAAGACGGCGGACTGGGCGAGGATGCCGGGGATGAGCCAGTAGATGTACTCGCCCTTCGCGGCTGCGGGGAGGGCGGCTTGGATGGCGCCGCCGAAGACGTAGAGGAACATCAGCATGAAGACGACGGGCTGGATGGTGGACAGGATCAGCACGTCGGGCAGGCGGACGTTGGTCAGGAGGTTCCGGCGGGTAATCACACCGGCGTGGGTGAACGCCCGGCCGAGGTGACGGGCGGGAATCGTCGCCGTGGTCATTCGGTCCTCCCAGCGAGCTCGCGGTCGGTGTTGCTCTGGCGGGTGAGAGCGAGGAACACGTCGTCGAGGGTGGGCCGGTGCAACGCCACATCGGTGGGGGTGATGTCGGCCTGGTCGAGCAGGTGCAGCGCGTGCCGCAGGGTGAGCGGTCCATCCGGTGCGGGGAGCACGATCCGGTCGCGATCGGCGGCGAGCTGCGCGGCCAGCGATTCGAGGACCGTCAGTGTCGCTTCTCGTTGCGTAGCAGGGACTTCCAGTTCGACGACGGCGCCGCCGGTGCGGTCTTACCTGTTGCGAGACACCCGGACAAGGTGGGGAACTGTCGGTTCTCCGGGGGTTTGGTTTTGGCTGGTGGGCGTGTTTGTCTGGTCCTCCTCCGTGCTCCTGACCGCTGCCAAGGTTCTACGAGCGGGTGGCTGGGTCCAGGGTCGGCCCTTGGGCCGATCGCGAAGCGACGCGTAGCGCCCTGGAGGCGGCCGCCCGGGAGTGGAGACTCGTGCGGCAGGGGCAAGGAGAGGCGTCTGTGTTTCAGGGTGTTCACTGTTGGGTTCGGGTGTTGGGTGCTGGGTGGCTGGGTGTCATGCCTCCCTGGGGTGTTGTGTGTCACGCGGGGCAAGTTGCGCAAAGGGTGTGGTGCGTGGCGCCCAGCCTTACCTTGGTGCTCGACCACTCGTACTGCTTCTGAAGCGCCTTCAACTCCGTTTGGACCTTCTCGCGTGCGTCGACGCCGCATCGAGGAACGCTGTTGGGTACCAAAGCTGCGCCATGACCTCGTCGCCGACATAGTCTCGCTGCGCGAGGAGCGATCGCAAAGCATCCCAACTCCCCAGCAGCTTGAACAACTTCTGCGAGTCCACCAGATCGAGGCCAACGAAGCACCCGAGGTACATCACGTCTTCGAGCGAGGCGCGCACGAACGCGACGGCGAGGTGTCCGAGGTCTTGCCGGCCAAGCAGGGCTGCCGCGCGAATGCTCTCCAACTGTCGGCGGAGCGCCGAGTTGATCGCGAGCAACCGGTAGTCGGCATCGACGTCAGCCCACATGAGTTCGCCGATAGTCAGCAGGCGGTCGGCGGCGACGCAGGCGAAGCCCTCGACTGCCTCGATGCGCTCAAGCAGAGGTGTCGCGCGGTCGATGAGCTCGTTGTCGTCGATAGCCGGCATGAGTCGATGTATAGCAGCCCTCTTTGCTCGCGCGCAGGGCGATCCGCCCCGGGTACGGGCCATGTTGCCGGCCCGCGTTCGTGGTGCTGCTCGTCGGTGGCGACGCCGATAAGGCGTGGACGACGAGTCGGACAACGCGGATGATGTTGGCGTCCGAGTTTGGTGCCCCGCGATCAGAACGTGAACGCCGCTCGGCACCACCTTGAGGACCACGACGATGCCAAGGCGCCTTGACGAGCTGCCATCCGTCCGGATCGACGCGATGCAAACCCATCCCGTCCACAACGAGGGCATGGGAACGGTTGTCCGACTGATCAATCAGTTGCGCGCGTGTGAGAACGAGGCGGACCTCTACGAGCTGCAGCAGGACCTGCTTGCCGCGCTCCTGGCGGTTGAAGAACATCGGCACGGCTGTAGCCGCGTCGTCAAACGCTTCGGCGATGGTAAGGGTGTACCGGCGGACGCGGTGGAGATCCGTGGCCCGGGCAGCCCGCGCGAGCCCGAGACTTGGGAAATCGAGCGCGATGTGTGCGAGCGAGTCGGCCGCCAGCTACGCGCGGTCGGTGATGCGCTGGCCTGGCGGGTCTTCGACTACCAGCGCAACTTCATCGTCGTGTTGTCCCGCAACGAGCCGCCCGGCCCGATGGCGGGAAAGGCGGGTCTGTTCGCCGAACGCGAGTTCATCCACGAGACCTGGCGAAACGACGGCCACTTCGCCATCCTCCACGACCTGACCTCGTGCCTGCGGATCGGGGACACCACGATCTTCGAGCCCGGCCACGTGGTCGTACGCGAAATCAAGACCAACGAGCGTCGCCGCACCTCCGCCCAGGAACAGCGCATCCTCGACGCGTGTGAAGCCCTGCGAAGCCACACCCCGATGCCTGGCGGCGCCGGTCAGGTGCTGGTCGAGATCGACTTGCCGTACCGGACTCACCTGGACGCGCTGCGCGACGCGCTCGACCTGGCGCGGCAACGCAAACTCCAGGCCATGAAGATCCCCGGTGGCCGGGCGCTGGTCGCGGCGAACCTGTTCGCTGGAACGCCTGCAAACACCGAGGAAGAGTCGGCCCGGATCTTCGCTGCGGCACTTGACAGCGTCAAACGACGCGCACGGATCACGGACAACGACCAGATCACCATGAAGAGCGTCGACCAAGTTGGTCGGACCGCCGCGACACCGCCATGGTCGATCTACCCGCTGGCGCCGGAGATGTGCGCGAGCCTGATCGCCGACGTCGCGTTCTTCTACGTCAGCATGTCGGGCCGCCATGTCATAGAGGCCCTCAACCGCCACGGCGTGACGGCGGAGTGGCTCCAGCCGCTCGACCAACCAGTCAACTACCACATGCCGGTGCTGCAGGTGACCCGGCTCGATCGCACCCGGCGCCGAGGTACCCAGGCCACGATGAATCCGTACGAGCTGAACCGGCTCCTCCTGGAGTTCGTCGACCTCGACCTCTGGGCACACTCGATCGCGATCACCCTCGCCCGCTCGGATCTTGGCGGAGTCGCGCCGTGGCCCTACTTCACTAACGAGCGCGACGTATGGGCATGAAGATCGCTACTCGCGCTTCGACAGCCAAGGTACAAACGGAGATCGCACAGTGACGAGGAGTCGATCGGGCGGGCCGTCGGTTGGCCAGACGATCCATTTGGCCTTGGCCCTGTCCTGGTACAGCAGAGCGTCGGGGCTTACATCGCTTACATCGACGCCCAGTCTGTTCATGATGGTCCGGTAGGGACTTCCGTGCTAAGCCCCGCCGACCTGGTCGTAACAGCTCAACTCGATACGAGGGATGCTGGCAGGCGTCGCTCACGAGCCAATGGAAGTGAGAACGTGCAGCTCACGGCCAGGGGCGCTGAGGCCGGCGACAGTATGGTCTCCGGACCGCACGCGGCGAAGCGACGGGGCGCCCTCGACGTCGGCTACATCGCGATGCCCGGCCGCGATGATCCTTTCGCCTGGAGGGCGGCAGCGACGCCGCCTGGTGCCGCCTGAGGCAACCTCCCTTGGACGAGCGGCGCCGACACTGGCGGGAGCACGCCCTCCCTAACTACCTCCGGGGCGGCGTACGGGCGACGGCGAGACACTCAGTCACTGTTGATCATGAGGCGTGGCGAGGTCTCGTGCTTCCTGCTCCTCGTAATCTTCGTCATATACCACGCCGGATTGAACCATCTGACGAAGTGGCCGGTCGGCGGCCGTGATGGCGTCGACGGTTGTGAGGACCCTTCGCCATGCCTCGCGCCACGCGCTGCGACGAGCATCATCGGCCATGGCGGCGTCGACGCCCTCATCGCTGTCCATGGGCCACAGCGGTGTGTCGCCGGCCGCGAGGCAGACCCGGGCGAGCAGACTGCGCCGGACGAGGTCGCGGAGCCGTTCCACAACGTGGGCTAGCGCTTCTCCGTCGCGCGCGTCCTCGGGGACGGTGGAGATCTTCCGGGCGTCCTTCAGCAGCTCCGTCGTCTTGATGGCGCCGCCATGGACCAGCTTGGAGCGGAGCGCGTAGATCACACCGACGTCTCTGAAGATCTTGTGCGCTGGGTCGAGGTCGGTAGACAGCAGTGTCGCCGCGCGGATCTTCAGCCGTAGCGTGACGTCGTCCTTCTCCTTGCCGGACAGCGCCGCCTCGAACGCAGTCGCCAGGTCCACGACCTGCTCGTACCAGACGTGGGCGTGGTAGGACAGGATGAACTTGTGCACCGCCATCCCGAACGAGGTGAACGCCATCTCGGCTCGCGCCTGCTGCGCCGCGTCGAGGAGACGCCCCAGACCGTTGATACGGCCGACGTCGTCCGCGCCGAGGGTGATTGCTCGCGCCGCGAGTTGCGTCGGGGAGGCGAACCCGGGCCCAGCACCGCGGAAGCGGACCACAATCGGGGTGAACTGGCGCACGACGTGGGTTTCGCCCTGGACCTCGAACATTGACTCGCTGGTGCACGGTTTCAGCAGTCGCACCAGCAGCAGGAACCGCTCGATCCGGCTAGACAGCGGGTCTCGCTGGTCAAATGGCTTCGGGCCGCTGTCCCGAGCGACGAGGACACTCTCCGGAGGTGCGAAGCCGCCCGGCCAGTCGCGGCCGTAGGCACTGGCCGCGCCGGGAATCACCGCCTCGATGATGCGGTGCACGTCGCTGCGGTGTCCGGCCGCGTCCGCGATCACCGGCTCAACCCGAACATCGGTGAACTCGACAGGCTGACCATCAACGGTCGTCATGTGGGAGACCACGCGGCAGCACGCGACCTCGAAGGTGTCCGCGTGGACCGCCTGGATGAGGTCATGCAGTGACTGCTCGGCGGCCGGCCCGTCGGGGACGAACTCCTCCCGCGCTCGGGTCAGCCGGGCAACGAAGGTCTCCAAGAAACTGAAGATGTACCCGCCGGGAAAATCGCGCTCGCCCAACGGTACATCAGCGGCAAACCGACGATGAGCGCTCTTGATGACTTCTTCAAGCGCCCGGTACTCAGCCAGCGGCATGACGGAGTCACCGAAGTAGTCGCGTCCGACGTGTATGTACGGGTGAAAGGCGGGAGGCGGCACCACTCGTTCGTCCCGAAGCCGAAGCCATGCTGCCGCAAGGAATGCCCGCCCCGCGTCCCGCAGGCGGCTGTAAATGTCGTCCACCTATCCATGATCGACCACCTGATGTGACCCACGCGAGCGGGTTACCCGCGCGGCACGCCATAGCGATCTGCGTCCACCACCCCCAGGCGAGAAAGTGTCATACCCGCACGGCATACTCGACCGAGCCCGAGACTGGCGGACGCGGACATCGCTGCGGCGCGGTCCTCCGATGGCACCTCATCGCAGCACGCGGAGTGCTCATGATCATGCTCGACTGCGAGGACCTCGACAGCGGACTACGGTCGCTGGCCGTCGCGGCCGGCATCGACGAACCAGCGCTGCGCCACGTGCTGCACAGCGATGTGGCCGACGAGGTGAGGCCCGGCGAGGACCCGTGGAACGCGATCCCCCGAGTGGTGTTCGCGAAGCTCGGCGTCGACATCAACGACGTCTGCTTCGAGGGCGCGTACTACTTCCATTGCACCCGTGTGCTGCGCCCGCAAGCCTTTCTCCGCGACGGGATCCACCCGCTTGGCGCGATGCTCGCCCGGCTCTGGGACGACCTGTACGGCCTGTGCGACGAGCAGGTCACGCCGGCGCAATGGCATGCGCTGCGCCGCGACCTGGAAGACAGCACACCCACACCACTGCATGAGGAGGATGGCGCCAGGCTGTACCGCCTCAAATTCGACAAGCCGGGGCTGCACGGCCCGTACGCGTCGCTCGTGCGCGATCATGTGGTTGCCCCCATCAGCGGCCACCACGACTATCTGAAATGCCCGGAGATCATCGAGGACCTCGCGGGCTGCCTCGGCTTGGGCCTGCAGGCACGGTTCGAAGCACAGGCGGCGAGCTGCATCGTGAAGTTCCGCCACCACGAGGTCACCCGGCACACGGTCGAGGCCGCTCTGCTCTACGTGCTGACCAGGGTCCAAAGCAAGCCCTTGGGTGAGAGCAGCGTCTACGGGCTGGACTGCAAGAGCGTCGCCGTGCCGGCCAGTGACGTAGTGTACGTCGACGAGATTGACATCGCGGGGCGACGCGGTCCGGCACCCGTCCGCTTGCACCGGCACCGGCCGCCTCGTCCGCTGGCCACCTGACCCCGATACCTGGGCGTCGGACTCGCTCGGCTCAAGAGGGGCGGGACAACGACGCCGGTCGGTCTGTGAGGCGCCCGGTCTCGCACGTACGCGACGCCGACGTGTTTCCTCCGTTGATCAAAGACCTGCAAAGCGGAAACGCAGTCGTAGCCCGTTCAGGTGACTGAACGGGATACACCCGTCGTGCTGCAGCCTGCCGACCACGACGCCTGGATGCACGCCCGCCTGTCGCGCCAAGTCGAGGACCTGAACCCGTGATCGC
>Ga0137367_10005064_pt1 | contig 10703 bp, 12 predicted proteins | sample SagtaG_14_FD_104939 | JGI IMG/M metagenome (GOLD analysis project Ga0137367, IMG submission 104939) | Vadose zone soil microbial communities from Sagehorn Ranch, Mendocino, California, USA - Sage1_L_80_16 metaG | ecosystem: Environmental > Terrestrial > Soil > Vadose zone | place: USA... | reverse complement strand
CGATCCAGTTGCCTTCAAAAAGGAAGTCGATGTCGTTCGTATCCGCCCATAAGCCAACGCTCTTATTGTCATGGACATAGTTGTTTGTAATACGTGCTCCCTTGACGTCCCAGAATTTGCCGCCGCCGGTACAGCCGCAGCCATCGATTTTGGCTTCCCAGTCATCGGTGTTATTGCCGGCGATCTCGTTATGATCAAGCTCGATACTCTTGATCGAGGCATCACCCGCAACCGGATCCTTATACATACTGAAACCATACTGGCCGTTATCTTTCAGACAGCTGTAACGAACGATGTTATCACTCCCCAAGAACACCCCGGCACCGGCAACGTTGTGGATGTTCAAATATTCCATCGTCCAATTGTCACCGGCGTCGTGGTTGACAACTGCCTCGTTGTTATTGTCGCCCGCCTTGCCGAAGTTCCGGATCTCAAGATATGCAAGATGAACGTTGGTAGCATGTTGCGTAAAGGCGTAAAGGTTTGTATTCTGACCATCGATAATGGCGCCAGGCGCACCAATGTAAGTGCTGCCGCTGCCTGGTTCGATTTGACTAAACTGGCCTGTACCAAGCGTGTGCACACCAGATGCGAACCAGAATGTCTTACTGGCTTGATTGAAGTTGACGCCGCTATTGTTGCCGGCAGGCACCGTAATGGCGCCGGCAGGAGCAGACGCCGGTCCGCCGCCCAGAATAGTATTATTACCACATATTTGTGCAGGGGGTGATGCCGGCCAACCACCAGTGGGTGATGCCGTGCTGCCGAATTTTATCGCCTTTCCGCCTGACGCGCTCGCATCGTTTACAATACTGGCACTCCCCAAGACACTTCCATCTTCTGGCTCTATACTCGCAAACGATCCTGCCGCCAGAGTTACCACGAGCGCATAACCCACAATTGCCACGATAACTGCGACGGCCACACCAGCAATCACGTTAAATCGCGACGGCCCTGTAAGCTTGGATTTAATAGACGCAAGTAGCCGGTTGAGTCGTTGCATGCCTTCTCTAACAAAATTCGTTAATTATCTAAAGCTTACTGCGTTTATAGCATAAGCGTCAAGTCTAAAGCGTAAGATCAAGCATCCATAAGCGCTTCGATACCCGGCAGCTTCTCTCCCGCCATCAGCTCAAGGCTGGCTCCGCCGCCAGTCGATACGTGCGTAAAGTTTTTACCCTTTTCAGGATCCCAATGCAACACAAAATCAGCCGTATCGCCACCGCCCACAATGGTCGTAGTGGTATCTTTTTGCTTTGCAAGCTGGTCGGCCAAATAGGCCGATCCGCTGCTAAAAGCTTCTTTTTCGGCCACGCCCATAGTACCGTTCCATATGACCGTGCCGGCCCCATGCAAATCTTCGATAAAATGGCTGATAGTATGCGTGCCGATATCTACGATGTATTCGTCAGTTTTAACGTCATTGACCCGCACGACTGTCCGGCGCTGTTCTTTGCTTTCCAGATCTGTTGTTACAGCCACGTCAATCGGTAAACAGATAAATTCGTCGACTGACTCTTGGCCCGAAACTTTACCGAGCGCCTTGGCATAGATTCGTTGCAAGACTGCTTCCTGGCCGTCTTCGTGCACACTCTTACCGATTGGCAAGCCTTTGTACTGCAAAAATGTATTCGCCATCGCTCCACCAATAACCAATCGATCGGCAAGCTCCACGAAACGCTCCACGACTTTAATCTTATCGCTAATTTTAGCCCCACCCAATACCGCGACCATAGGCCGTTTTGGATGTTCCATGGCGTTGGTTATGGTCGTCACCTCTTTTTGTAACAACAAACCGGCGACACTAGGCAAAAAACGCGTTATTGCGTCAGTACTGGCGTGCGCCCGGTGCGCCACTCCAAACCCATCTTGTACAAAATACGCCGCTCCGCTATCCGTCGCCAGATGTTTTGCGAAATCGCTATCATTGGCCTCTTCCTCGGGATGAAATCGTACATTCTCGAGAAGTACGACCTGGCCGCTCCTCATATGTTTGACGGTCTGAACGACACGATCACCAACACATTCCGGTACGAAAATAATTTGCTCGCCGAGTAATACTCCAAGCCGCTCGGCCACAGGCGCGAGGCTGAATGCGGCGTTCGGCTGACCGCTAGGTCGCCCTAAGTGCGAACAAATGATAATCTGGCAGCCACGTTGCTGCAAAGCCCTGATGGTGGGGAGAGACTGCACGATTCGATAATCATCCGCGACCGCGCCGTTCTGGAGTGGCACGTTGTAATCTGCCCGCAACAGCACCCGCAAGCCATCTAAAGGAACATCTGAAATTGTTTTCTTTTGGAAGCTCATATTGTCTTTATTTAAGCATAAGCACAGAAGAAAGCAACCGATCTTTCTTGGCACCACCGCCTCATAAACCCCGCTCCGTTCACAAATAGGTCACTTTGTCTGCGGAACACAGGAGTTAACACAGGAGTTTATGATAGGAAGTGATGGTTGTTTCTGTTTAGATATAGAGATTTTTGACTTTTTGTGATATAGTATAATTGCTCATTCATTTGCCACGATTGGAGCAGACCTCAAAATGGCTCGAAACAAAGCCGCAGCAGCAGCCCTCACACGTGCCGCCGAATTCATAGTGAAGTACGGCCCCCACCACTGGGAACGTTACGGTAGGGCGCGCGCAGCGGTTCGGCAGTACGCATCTGCTGCAAAAATCGGGTACGAGCAGGCGGTGAAAGAGGTCAAAGACGAGGCCGAACAGCTCAAGTCCGACGCGCGACGCGTGTCCGCGAAGCGCTAATTGACAGGGGAGTGAGCGGTGGCGCCACGAACGCCCCGCTCACTCCTGACAAACCTGAATTTATTCGAGCACGCGTACCCGAATCGTATCAGTACCACCAGGCGCGCCTGGCTGCCGGCCCGATACCACCACGACAGTGGCACCAGCGTCAAAAAAATCTTCCGCACGCAATTCTTTGGCGAGTTCGTGGCCAACGTTCTCGCCATCCGGGCGCAGGAAGCTTTTGTTAGCATACAGCAACGTTAGCTGCTGGGCAACGCGTGGGACCGACGTAACCGACACAATAGGCATAGCGGGACGATGGCTGGCAATACTGCGGGCGGTAGCGCCTGTTTTGGTCTCGCAAATAATCGCTTGGGCGCCAATCTGATGCGCCAACGTCGTAACCGCCGAGCTAATTGAATCCTGACGGCCGGCCCGGTGTACCTCATCACTGTACAGCAGTGGCCGCACCGGTTCGTGCTCTTGCGTGTAGAGGATAACGCGCTTCATGGTTGAAATGGCTTCAATCGGATACTTACCCATAGCGGTCTCGTCGCTTAGCATCAGACAATCAGCTCCAGTAATAACAGCATTCGCAATATCACTGACTTCGGCTCGGGTCGGTTCAGGATGCTCGACCATATTCATAAGCATTTGCGTGGCTACGATGCTGATTTTGCCGTGTTTTTGACAGAGGGCGAGGATTTTGCGTTGCACAATAGGCACGACTTCGGGGCTGGCCTCGACTGCCAAATCGCCACGGGCAACCATAACGCCATCAGAAATCTTTACGATTTCTTCCAAGTTTTCGTCAGCAATTGCAGCTGGGGTTTCGACTTTAGCGATGACTTTAGCGTCTGAACCAGACTTTTTGAGCAAGTCTTTCAGCAGCTGCACATCGTTCGCGCGCTGGATAAAACTAATTGCGACATAGTCAAAATCTTGAGTAAGGCCAAACTCAATATCACGCAAATCTTTAGCAGTCAGAATATCACCGCCAAAATCGGTGTCAGGCAAATTCAGGCCTTTGCGCTGCAAGATAACCCCGTCGTTTTCGACGCGTACTCGTACGACTTGGGGCTCTGTACCAAGCACGGTCGTTCGCACTTTTCCGTCAAAAATAAAGAGACGCTCACCTTTCTTGACCTTTTCGCTCAGGTCATACTGGACCGGTACTTCGGTACCGTCAAACGCACCCTTATACTTTAGGCGCAGTTCCTGGCCCTTACGTACTTCAACCGATCCTTCAAAATCACCGAGTCTGATTTTCGGACCCTGTAAATCCTGCAAAATACTGACCGGTTTACCGGCTTTTTTGCTTGCCTCTCGGATCCAGGCGATTTGTTCGGGACGTTCTTCATGCCCACCGTGGCTAAAATTAAGACGGAAACCATTAACGCCAGCGTTCACCATCGCCTGAATAGTCTCCGGGTGGGCAGTCGCTGGACCGATAGTAGCCAAAATCTTGGCGCGTTTAAAGATTCGTAGTGTAGGCGTATCCATAGTTATCCCATAGTGTAGCAGACATTGACTAGCGTCACTACTTATACGGACGGCGTCGGCGGAAACATTGACGGCGGGAGTTGCTTGCCACGGCGGCGTTTGACCAACAACCAAATAACGATAACCAACAGAACAAATACAATAGCCAGGGCCGCAATGACCCAAATCGGCCAGCTGGTATTTGTTTGGGGTAATGCTTCAGCGCTGTTATTTCCTGTCGATACTCCCGATTGAACCGGTGCAACTGTCACGTCGAATTCATGAACCGATTGGCTGTCGCCAGGACCGAAAATAATAATCTTGACCTTACTAGCCGGATATTTGTTTGTTTCCCATAGCCACTTCAGTGTACCCGTTCCGTCTGGCGCACCGGTAAACATGAGTTTTCCATCCAGATAAATTTCGGCTTTATCGAATGTCTTACCTTCACTGTTTATCGGAGTGATGGTGATGTAGTAGCCAGTCGAAGGAATAGCCTGCCCATTCGTGAGGTTGATCGCTACCTCGAGACCGGATGGTGTTTGTACCACAGTCGACTCTTCGCCTGGCGAACTGGAGGCGGGGGAGGTAGTTCCAGCGCCCGAAGACGCGCCCGAACCATTGGAACCACCCGAAGAAGTTTGTGAACCGTTATATAAGTCACCGCCATAGACGCCGCTTCCATAATTGTAGTTATCGGCATGTGCTGCAACAGGAGCAAGTACCAATACAAGCATCGCGCTTATGGCCAGTATACTTAGGCGCGATTGGCCCAGGAGTAATCGAAGCTTAGTTCGCATAAGATCTCCTCTTTTAGACGGACTTTTTGCCGGCATATACTGATGCACCATACGATGGGCCGTCTTGGACCGAAGCCCGCTTACCTTGCTTCGATTCGAGCGTGCTCAGAAGACTAGTAATGCCCACTGCCGCCAGCAGAAGCAGGCCGACCTGAGTCAGAAATTGCTTCCTGTCCATCGGACGGTTCAGTATAGCGTCGGCTCTTTCTTTGATAGTCATGATTTTTATTTCCTTAAGATGCTTACGCCCACATAATAACAAGCATAGGCGTTTTATTGCAACAACTTGCTATTATAGGCAGCACCAATTAAGCTAAAAGAAGCATAAGTTATATGTGAGAGAGGGAAAAATTATGGTCACAAACGCCGCAGACATTTTTGGCATCGGTACACCGGAACTGCTCGTCATTTTGGTTATCGTGCTGCTGCTCTTTGGTGCGAAAAAACTACCAGAGTTAGCACGCAGCCTGGGCACATCAATCAAAGAGATTCGCACTGGTGTGAATGAAGGTTTGAGTGATGACGCAAAGAAGAACTCAACCGACACCAACAAATCATAGCGCTTCCGCCACCGAGCAGACGCTTATAGACCATTTGCATGAGTTACGAGCCAGATTATTCTGGATGGTTTTAGCTTTGATTTTAGCTTCGTCGGGTGCTTATTTGATCCAAGATCAAATCATGGCAGCCTTAATGGCACCGCTGGGTGGGCAGCGCTTGGTATATCTGACACCAATTGGTGGTTTTAGTTTTATATTCAAAGTATCGATCTACTTCGGGATCGGTGTTATTTTGCCTGTTGTTATTTACCACATATATCGTTTTCTTGAGCCGATCATGGACAAACGGCGGAAACGATCCGTGGCGTTGTATATATTCGCTTCGACGGGGCTTGCCATTGCCGGTGGTAGTTTTGCGTATTTTGCGAGCTTGCCGGCGGCGCTTCACTTTTTGACTGGTTTTAGCATCCATAATGTATCGGCGATGCTTACCGTGGACTCATACCTGACATTTGTAATCACGTACGTATTGGGGGCTGCGGCGCTCTTTCAGATTCCGCTCATCCTGATGATTATCAACACGATCAAGCCCATCCCACCTTCAAAGCTTCTCAGCTCTGAGCGTTTTGTCATACTGGGCGCATTTATTGTTGCAGCTATTATTTCGCCCACGCCCGATATTACGAATCAAGCAATTTTGGCTGTGCCGATTATTGTCATGTACCAGTTTGGCGTGTTGGCCGTATGGCTCCAATCGCGCGGCTTAAAGCGCAGGCAGCCGGCTGTTCGTCAGAGTAGTCAGGCCGCTCAGCTGGCACCTGCACCAATTATTCGCAGGCAGCTCCAACCAATCATGAATGTGCCCGCTGTAAAAGCTAACGCCCCGCAACCAATGCCAAGAACAATGGACGTAGCCCGCCCGGTGCGTCCGATAACCTTTCCACGACCGATGCCTGCTTTACGTCGGCCTCAAACCGCCCCGGCTCCAATAGCCCGGCCACGCTATATCGATGGCGTAGCCCCCCGGACACAACAAATGCCACAAGCAAGTTAGCCGGTGGCGGCTACGACCCAAAGCAAATTGACGATGTACCTGTGCAGCCTATCACCACCAAATCCAAGCGGATCTTTTGAATAACGAGAAAGCGCAGCCAGTACAAAAAATGCTGGCCGCGCAGTGTGTTAGGTCCGCTCCTCCCAGATCTGGCCTACTTTGAAACTTCCTCGCTTGGCCTTGAGCTTCCTTACAAAGTCCTTCCGAACTTTTTCCAGAAACTTCTGTGAAAAGATTAGTTTTTTGAACGCGGCACACCAATCTTCTGTGCCAGCTCGCATGTCCATTTCACAAGGGAACGTAAAAGCAGTGTTGCCGACAAGGACGCGTCTATCTTTCGCCATCACGACTCCTTGATGAGAGGGCGGTCTAACAAATATACATGTTAGCATAACTGTACGAGGTTGAAACATAGTTTTTAGTGCTACGTCTCATTCGGGCGGTCTAACTGTTCCTGGAAGATATGGTAATAAGCTCCGTGTTTTTTCACCAGCTCGGCGTGGGTACCCATCTCGGTGATTTCACCCTCGACCAACACAATAATAGTGTCTGCTTTTTCAACCGTCGTTAAGCGATGGCTAATGGTGACGACGGTTTTTTCATTTGACTTGGCAAACAGGCGTTTGAAAATTCGCGCCTCGGCGACGGCATCAATCGCGCTTGTAGGCTCATCGAGGATAATAATCGGTGCATCCCGATAAAAGCTTCGCGCCAGAGCGACTCGCTGCCACTGCCCGCCGGAGAGCTGCGTTCCTCTGTTGCCTTCCTCGTCCTCCATCCAGGTGCTGGGATATGTTTTGAGCTTACGAGGTAACTTGTCTATAAATGCTTCGGCTTCGGCCTTTTTGATCGCGTCCTTCAGCCTACCTTTTTGGAGCGGACGGCTCACGTCGCCAAAGTACACATTGTTCTGGATATCGGTAAAGACATACCGTTCGAAACCCTGATGCAGTACTGACAACTCTTTATGCCACGATGTGCTATCGAGATCGGCAAAAGAAATATCGTCTGCCGTAATCGTTCCTTTGGTTGGCAAATACAGGCCTGTCAGCAATTTGATAAGTGTCGACTTACCCGCCCCGTTTTCACCGACAATCGCAATGTGCTGGCCTTTTTTGATCTCAAAAGAAATGTGCCGCAGGACGTCTTGTTTAGCCCCGGGGTAGCGAAATGACACGTCGTTGAACTTGATTACCTCTGGTGTAGCCGGAAGGGTGCGACCACCTCGCTTCGAAGTTGGCAGTTCCATAAACTGCTTGTAGTCAAAGAGATTCCCAAGATCCTCATCTATGGTGCTGAGCTGCCCCACAAACCCGCTGGCGCTCGAAAGAGCCCGGCTCACCAGTTGCTGGACGTACACAAACTGGCCCAACGGCTGTTTCTGAGCGATAATCTGCCCCGCAATCCATATAAGCGACCCTAACTCTGTCGCAACTTCCAAAGCATCAGCCAGCAAACGCTTCCCAATAAACTTACGTTCGTAGGCCAGACGCTCATGTTCATCTTTGTCGCGCAGCGTTTTTCGGAGATCCAGCAGATGTCGTACCAAGCCATTCAGACGCAGCTCCGCAATACTGCCTGGCTGCAGCAGATCCCATTCAATAATCGATCGGGTCCGCCGGGTATCGACGTTATTATTCCAGTGTGCAATCTGAGTCCGGGAAATCTTGATCTGAATGTACACGCCCGGAATCACCGCGATCAACACCACCAGTGCAATAAGCGGCAGCGCAAAATAGAGCGCCACGATAGAAAAAACCAACGTGATAAATTGCGACAAAATGCCGGCTAAACGGTCGAATATATAGGCGTAAAATTGACTGAACTTCTGAGCCCGATCATATAAGTCAGCGGTCTCTTTGTTATCGTACTGCCAAAAGTCGAGTGACAAAAATTGGTGATACATCATGTCTGTCACGCGCGCCTCTATTTTGTAACGAACCACAGCCTGCACATATTGATCGATACTTGTCCAGGCTGTCGTCAGAAGTCCGAGCCCTGCCGTCGCTGCGATATACCACATGGCCCGTTCACCGGCCGCATGGTCGCCGCCGAAGGCAAAAGCCAGCTGGGTAGTAGTCTGCGCTGCAAAGTACGTCACTGCGATAGGTAAAAGCGCGTCCACCAGCACACCCACCAGCTTGAAACCGATTGCTGCCGGGGCGGTCCGAAAGCTAAGACCCGCCACGCCGAGAATCGCGCTCACATACTCACGAAATGAAAGTTTTCGCTTGTTAGCCATATCCATCTGTTAGTTTAGCACTTAGGCGGCACGAAAGGACAGATTTAATGGCAAAATACATGTTACAATAAACTCATTAAGCATAGATGTTATCTTATGCCAGATGAGGCTAAGGTATTTATGAAAAAACTTATCGATAATATCCAAAAACAAACCGGCTTTACTCTCATCGAGGTGTTGCTGGTCGTGGCGATTATTGCGATATTGGCAGGCATCGTCATTGTCGCAATTAATCCTGGTAAAAACCTGGGCGATACACGTAACTCACAGCGTTCATCCGATGTAGACAGAGTTCTTGACGCTGTGTACAAGTATTCGCTTGATGACAATGGTACGATTCCAAGCAGTGTCACTACAACTGCCACTGAAATTTGCGCGACAGGAGCTTCCAGCTGTACGGGCCTGGTAGACCTGAGTGTTGTTACGACAAGCGGGAAATATGTCGTATCGATTCCTAAGGATCCGCAGTGTACAACGACATGCGCGGCCAATGGCACAGGCTACAAGATCAGTAAGGACGCCAACAACCGCATTACCGTTACCGCACCTGCAGCCGAGCAAGGTACGACCATCTCCGCAACTAGGTAACACTTCACTTCAAACTCAGGTGTTTTTGCAATCAGCAAACCTCTGTTACACTGCTATTATGCGCTTACTCGTAATTGACGATAACGCCGCACTCGGCTGGCGGCTGCAAAGTTATATGCACAAACAATTCGCTGTCGATGTGGCTCGCACCGGCGAGGAAGGTCTCCACACGGCCAGCATTACCCACTACGGTGTTATTATTTTGGATTTGGGCCTGCCCGATATGGATGGCCAAGAAGTGTGCCAAAAGTTACGCCCCGCTGGCATCGCAACACCCATTATTATTCTGTCGGCAGAAGCCGCTACAACAAGTAAGGTACGACTTCTAGAATCTGGCGCCGACGATTACCTTACCAAACCCTTCGAACCTTCCGAATTGTTAGCCCGCGTCAAAGCGCTGATTCGCCGGCACGAAATTGCCCAAGATCAATCCCCGGTGCTGCAAGTGCGGGATCTCACCATTGATACCAATCGCCGTATCGTGACCCGAGGCGGAACTCCCATTCCGCTCCGCCGCAAAGAGTTCGAGATACTCGAATACCTTGGTCGTAATCGTGGCACCATCGTTACTCAGGATATGATCATCGATCACGTTTGGCATGAACTAGACCGAACGGCTTGGGCCAACACAGTTCGTGTGCATATCAAACATTTGCGCGATAAAATCGACCGGCCATTCGACGTTCAGCTCATCAAGACCGCTCACGGAATCGGATATATAATAGTAGAGTAAATTAAAGTTCCGTGAAATTCCATGTTACTATTGTAAATGGAAAATCTTATTATCCTTACGAAAGGAAGGTCATGAAACATATCATTACGCTTATCCTGACCAACGCAGCTGTCCGCAGCAATTCCCAAGTCGAAGCCTTACTTATTAACCACGCCCATGTCGCAGCTCCGTGGGCCGACTAAGCCCAGGAGTAGGTAGCCGTGCCAGTAGTCCCTTACCCCGCTCGTCGTTCTGTGGCTGAGCGGGGGTTTCGTTTTTTACGTACCCCACGCTCCAAGGACCCGGATCAACACAGCCGTGAGTTGGCGCTCAATATGCTTTTTCTGGGTACGCTTGGTCTTATATTCGTGGCTCTGGCAGTCGTCTGTTTCAACTTCTTCATACTGAAGTTTGACTATCTACTCCCGCGCATTGTAGTTATCGGGTTTCTGGCTGGCATCATGATAACGCTCTATGCCAGGCGTCACAAGTACTTTCGTATAGCTTCGTATGGGTTGCTTCTTTTTTACTTTATCGCGGCTACCGGTGCGATCTGGCTCTGGGGCGGCGAAGCGCCTG
>Ga0137367_10005058_pt1 | contig 10709 bp, 10 predicted proteins | sample SagtaG_14_FD_104939 | JGI IMG/M metagenome (GOLD analysis project Ga0137367, IMG submission 104939) | Vadose zone soil microbial communities from Sagehorn Ranch, Mendocino, California, USA - Sage1_L_80_16 metaG | ecosystem: Environmental > Terrestrial > Soil > Vadose zone | place: USA... | reverse complement strand
GCGGGTCCAGGAGCGGCGGGCTTCGAAACCCGCTGGACGATAACCAATCTGCTTCGGCCCAATTGCCAGATCTCGATGTCCTGGGGTGGACCTGGCCGGTCTCGAACCGACCGCCTCCGCGTTGCAAATGCGGTGCTCTCCCGTACTGAGCTACAGGCCCATGTCGCCTCACACTGGAGGCGGCTATTCAATTTCGCCTGAGACAGGCGTCAACTCGTCCCAAGCGGCCGTTGCGGTCCTTCTTCGACTGAGAAAAAACTCCATCTCCGAAACAAAGAAAAAGGACCCGCGACGGGCCCCAGCAGATCGAGTCGAACGAATCCAGTCCGTGTCTCAGGAGCTCCGACATTGAGCACAACGACGAAGCCAGCGTCCCACCGCTGCGTGCTGGGGTTGAATCACAGGAGATGGAGGCGCGGGTCGATACTGGCGACGCTGACCCGCCCTGCGTCTCTGCACTACTGTGTCGTTGTTCAGGAACAGAGCGCCGGGTTGGCGCTCGGTGATGGGTGAAGGATTCGAACCCTCGCGTGTCCCCTGGATCCCACCGGAAATACCTGTCCATGTGGTCGGAGTACTCACGGCATCCGTCGCGCTAGCGAGTCTCGATAGCGATTCGCCGCCAAAGGGCATGGCTCCACCTCGCCGACCGCGATAGCTATGCAATTGGGCTAGCGAACGGAGTCTCATCAAATCGGTTCCCCTGTGAAATTGGGACGAAAAAGCGCCCACGACGAATACACGTCGGGACGCCTGACGCATTTATAGCATCAAGTCCTGAGCCGCGCAAGCCCCTGCAAAAGTTAGCCGGGTAGCCAGCCTTCGGCGTTGACGTTCTATGCTGCGCGCGAGCCGGAATGCCCCAGGCCAGCCGTCGCGGACGCGTAGCCGACATGAGCGTGCGGCCCGCGGATCGCCTTAGGAAACTCAGCCCCACCCGGTTCGCTCAGCCATTCCTCGTCTCTAACGAGACCTTCAAGAGACGTCGAGCCATCCTGGTGCTCCACCAATGCCCAGCACCGCAGCGGCTCGGAGCGCAGGTGCCGGCCGGCAACGAATGGCTCAGGCGCGTTTGCCAGAAGTGTGGTATGGCAGCGCTCCCGCGGCTGCCAGTGAAGTGCGGGGGTACGACTTCGCGGAGCTGGGCACGCACAACGAGGTGTATCGCGGCACTGATGGCCATCTGCACGCCCTGTTTTTCTCTGGCAATGGCCCCATCGGCTGGGACGATCTGACCTGGGCCGCCACTGGCGCGCCGCAACCGTCAGGCGATCCGAGTGCCACTTCTTTGCGCAGAACGGCACCCACCACGTGCTGTACCGCACGTCGAACGGCCACTTGCACGGTCTCGCCCTGGGCGTGCACGCGGTTAGCGGCAAGCGATTCGCCCTCCGAAAGAGGGATCCGCTTCGATTCGCAGCCTGCGCCTCGAGTTGCAGCCATGCCGGCAGGCCGGCCTACGCAGGGATGGCGGCTTAGCCGGCCGTCTGCACGCTGTTGCCCAATTCGTGGGCGCCTTGTCGACCAGGTCTTCGCGCCGTTGCCTGCGCAGCTCGACTCTCGATTGCCCGCAGGCCGGCAGTGGCAGTGATCTCCGGCTGCCTCACCCCAGACGATCTCGAAGCGTGCCTGCGTCGCATCAGGTTGCGCGGCCAGACTGGAGCCATCGCGGCTGACTCCCGCGGCAGGATAGGCCAACTGCGTCCAGCTTCACCGTGTGCTTGCCAACCCAGTACTCGTCGCCGTCGATCTTGAGGAACGGGATCGTCTTTGCCGACGCGGGTGAACGTCTGGCGTTGCCCGATTGTGGAGTCAAACTGCTTTGTGCCGCTCTATTGTCGAACACATCAGCCTCGACGATGAACATGCCCATGCCCGTCAGGATGCCGATGTTCTGCTCAGGAACGTAGGCGCGCTGCACGTGGCTGTGGCTGTGAGGCGGCGCGTAGCGGCGCGCGCGGATCGCGCCAACCGCGTGGTTACCCCGCTGCGCGCTGCAGCGCCAGGAAGGTCGTTGGCGTCAGCGGCCGCGAGTCCAGCGTTCTCGGGTCGGCGTCGGCGATCGGAACTGCGCCAATCGGAGCAACGTCGCTTGGAGCGGCAACAGCCGGCCGCACCCGCGGCGCCGTTCGATGCAGCCCGCATGCGTGTGCCGAGGTCCAGCAACTGGCATGTCGTCCCCCGTAGACTGCGTCGGCCAGCGTAGCGCACCGCGTGGCCAGATGGGATAACCACCTCGCGGGTGCTGCAAAGGTTGGTCGGCGTAGCCCCGTCGTCCGGGCAGCTACGATGGGCCGCACCAACGATGAACTGGACAGCAGATTTCGAATTCGGGCCGATGGCGCGCGTCGTGTTCGGCATCGGTCGCGCCAAAGATGCCGGTCGTATCGCACGCGAGATGAACGGCACCGTGGCGCTGCTTATGACCGACCCGACACTGTATCGCATCGGCCTGACCGAGCCCATCGAGACGGCATTGAAGTCCGCGGACCTGCGTGTCGAGTTGTTCACCGATGTCGCCACCGAGCCAATGCTTGCGCCCGTCGAGGCGGCCGTCGACCTGGCTCGGGAACGTGGCTGTGACCTGATCGTCGCGGTCGGCGGTGGCAGCTCGATGGACAGCGCCAAGGCGGTGTCGCTGTTGCTTGGCAATGGCGGCGCGTTTCAAGACTACGCGGAGCGTCGAGTCGGAACCGAGTGGAAACGCGGTCGCACCGTCGACAAGAAGGGTCCTCCAATCATGACCATGCCGACCACGGCCGGCACCGGGGCCGATGTCACCGCGGGCTGTGGAGTGTTCGATCCGGACAGCGGTATCAAACTGTGGGCTGGTGGACCGAACGTACGGCCAAGTGTGTCGTTGTGCGATCCACTCCTGACGACGTCCATGCCTCCGCATGTCACCGCAGACACTGGCTTTGACGCCTTGTCACAGGCAATCGAAGCCATTATTACGCTACGCGTCAACCCGTATGCGGATGCGCTGCTGCTCGAGGCGGTTGAAACGATTGGCCGCTATCTGCCCAAGGCGTATGCCAACGGCAACAACCTCGAAGCTCGCGCGGCAATGCTCGGCGCTGCCACGATGGTCGGGACCGCCTTTCCATTCGGCGGCTTGACGCACGTGCATACCTACGCCGAAGTGCTCGGCGACCTGACGCACATGGCGCACGGTCGACTGATCGGGCTGATGTTGCCACACGTGCTCGAATGGAGTGCGATCGGTTGTCCCGAGAAACTCGGTGTGATCGCTCGCGCGCTCGGCGAGCGCGTCGACGGTCTCTCCGCACGTGACGCCGCACAACGCGCGCTGCAGGCAGTGCGGCGCCTGTGCGCGGAGGTAGAGATGACCGAGTCGTTGAGCTCGCACAAGGTGACAAAGGATACGTTGCGCGTGTGTGCTGAGCGGGTCTTTGCGCAACACACACCGCGCTCATCGGGTGGTCCGCGCGCGTTCCGGAGTGTGGACGAGGTGCTGTCCATTCTGAACAACGCGTACTAGCAATTCCACGTGCCAAGAGTTCGGACATAAGGCCGCATGCAAGAGCGCGGCCGCCATTCGGCGCTCGAATTCTACAACGTACGCTACTTCGTCACCGGTCAGGCGCTCTCGAATATCGGCACGTTTTCACAGATCGTCGCGCTCTCGCTACTGGTGTTGTCGTTGACCGACAGCGGTGTTGCGCTCGGGGCCGTGATGGCGGTCCAGGCAGTGCCGATGATTCTGGTCGGATTCTGGGCGGGTCCGCGGCTCGATCGTCTGGAGTTGCGGCGCGTCCTGGTAGTGACCTCTGTGGCCGGCGCCGCTCAGGCGGCGTTCCTGGCCGGTTTGGCCGTGACCGGCACGATCAGTCTGCCGTGGATCTTCGCCCTGTCATTCGGTTTGGGGTGCGTGCAGGCCTTCGATCGTCCCGCGGCGCAGGCATTCATCGCCGAGCTTGTGCCTCGGGAGGCTATTCCGAGCGCGGTCGGCCTGGCCAGCACAGCACAGTCGATTGGCAGATTGGGCGGGCCAGCGCTGGCGGCGGTGCTGTATGCATGGAGCGGCTCCGGCAGCGTCTTCGCGGTGAATGCACTCTCGTATACGGCGGTGCTCGGCTCACTGTTGTTGTTGCGTGGTGACGAGCTTGTGCCACGCCCACTCCAGACGGGTAAGCACACCGATATGTCCGCTGCGCTTGCGCTCGCGTGGCGCTCGCCGGCGGTGCGGGCAGTCCTGCTGGCGAACGTTGTCATCGGTCTGTTCACGTTCAATTTTGCGACGTTTTTCGCCTCCATCTCGAGCCTCACGTTCGGGCAGCCGAGCTTGTTTGGTATCGCGGAGAGCGTGAACGCGGTGACCAGCCTGATCGCGGGCTTCATCTTCGCGCGCTATCTTCGGCATCCGACGACGCGGCTAGTAGGACTGGCCAGCATCGGCCTGGGTAGCTCGCTGGCGTGGGCGGCGCTGGCGCCGACACCGGCCTGGTTCATCGCCAGCATGCCGTACTTTGGCTTCGCCGTGGTCTGGTACGTGACGTCGTCGCAGGCGCTCGTGCAGCAACGGACACCACCCGAAATGGGCGGTCGCATGATGAGTCTGTACACACTTGGAACGATGGGCACGACACCCGTGGGTGCCCTGATTGTCGGAAGCGTAGTCGACTACGTTTCGCCTCGCGCGGCGATTGGATTGGGCGCTGCGAGTGCCATGCTGGTGGGATTGGCGCTCGTGCTCACGACACTCTGGCAGCGACACCGAGCGTGATCTGGGCGTGGCTGCGTGCACTGCCAACATGCTCGGTAGCGCGCGCGCTCGACACGCAGTCGATCTGACCCTGGTTACACTACGCCCGTACGTCTGAGGACCGTTTCGCGCGAGGTGCAGCCCCATGGTCAGGTATGCGTTTATCCTTCTCGACTCGTTCGCTATCACCGTCGAGCCGTTCGTCGTGCTGGACTCGAACACCGGCAACGAGCACGGCGCGCGCATCCAGGTCCGCCGCGTCCAGGCCGCGGCAGAACCTGGTACGCAACTCGCCGAGCCAATCTGGCGCGGCGATCTGTTCAGGCTGACGGAGGGACCGACGGACAATTGGGACCGCGCCCATTACCATCCGCGGTTTGAGGGGCTGCAAGCGGGCAATCGGGTCACCGATCCTCACCTCACGCAGGACCCGATCACCTGGGCGCTCGCCCAACTCAGCGACCTGCACAGCCTGGCTACCAACGCGGCTGCTGCGGACCTGGCCGAGGTTTCCGGCGAATTGCAGCCGCAGGTCGATGGCCTGCGCGACGAGATTCGCGTGGCGCTCGAGAAGTCTGCCGCGGTGTCACCCATCTGACTTCCCCGCCACGTCGAAACTATGGGTGGCATGAGTGTCGATAACGTTGAGCGAGCAGAGGACAAGCCCACGACGCCGAAGAATCTGCTCGAGACGCCGTGGTGCGCGAGTTCACGTTGGGTGAGGCGAGCTGCTTTGACGGCGGATCGATAGAACCCCGGCCGTGCCCTTGAGCGCTGCCACCTGATCCTCAAGCTCCCAGCGTCCATTCGCCACTGGATCGCCGGTCCGTCAGGCTTTCATCTATGCTGAGGCGCCTTGCTCGACCAGGTGTACGCGCCGATGCTCGCGCAGCTCGACTCTCGCTTGCCCTCAGGTCAGCATTGGCGATACGAGCCCAAGCTTGATGGCTTCCGCGGATTGCTCTGGCACAGGTCGACAGGCCAAGCGCAACTCCTGAGTCGCAACACCCGCGGCCTTGGCCAGTGGTTCCCCGAGCTCATGCGAGCAGCTCGCATACTTCCGCCGGACACCCTCGTCGACGGCGAGATCGTGATCTGCGACGACTCGGGTTGGGTTGACTTCGGCGCGCTTCAGGCCCGTCTCGGGCAGCGGATCGCACGCACTGCTGCCAGTCGGCTCGCCGGCTGCTGGCGTTGTGTCGCGCCATCCACGACTTCGTGGTCGGAGCGGCCCGCGTAAGGCGCAGATAACTCGCGGTGCCCGACACGCCTGGTAAGCCAGCCTCGCAGCGATAAGCCCACTCGAACGCATCCGGATTTTCGAGCAGTTGGGCGCCATCGCTTCGCGCATGCACCGACTCTGAGTTCAAGGCGTGGCTCAGTTAGAACCACGTCGCGACGGTTGGGCAGCCAAGTGGGCAGTCATGGACCGAATACAACAGGACTGCTTTAGAGCACCAGATTAGCCGACTACCGCCGGACACAGTTCCGCCCCACGTGCTCGTCGTGCTCCGTCGGCGGTTAGAGGCGACCCGAACGATGCTTGATGCCGCCGTGCCACCGGGCGCGCCTACGAGCGAGCTGGTCCATGGCGATTTCCGACTGGAGAATATGTTCCTCGTGCGCGACGCAGGAGCTTGAGTCCAGATCAGTGCCGTGCTCGACTCTGAGATGGTCCTGGCTGATGATGGGAGCAGTTGACCTTGCCTGGATGTATTACCGGCCAAGCGGACGGAGTGACGCTGAGCTTACTGCCCTGTTGCGCGGCTACAGCGTCGCATTTCTGGACACGGATCTGGAGCAATCAGCCAACCCACACTCCTTCATCGCCACATACAGACCAAACAATCGCAGCGCCCCGTGCTACACGGGTTGCATTACGTTTACGAGCGCGCCGCCTGAGAGGCTGACGTTTTGCCGTCCAACAAACCGCACAACAATCAGCCACATTGACAGATGGAGCGACGCGTTTCGCAAAATACGTGTGGCAATCGCTTGGTCCGGATGGGTCTCGCCGGTGTCAGACCCGATGTTTGACTCCTACCGCGATACCGGGCTGCCAGAGGTGTGGACGGGCGTCGAAGTGGACGACGTCAGCGTTGTCGATGGAGAGTTTCTGCTCCGACCCGAGCTCGGGGAGCGCTGGTACTATGAAGGTGCGACGGGGTGCGCCCGGACGCATTTCTCGACGACCGCGACATCAGCGCACCGGTTCACGTCAGGTTCCGGCGGCCGTCAGTGTCGGGTGGCGCTATAGTCGCAGCGGATATGGGTTACTCGGAGCTTCTCGAGCGAGTGGCGGAGCTTGCGGACCGCTGGAGTCTCACCGTCGAGCCGCAGTTCCCGAAGACGCCGGGCAGCCCTGGGAACTTCGTTGCTCCGGCAGTTCAGCCGGACGGCACCCGGTGTGTGCTGAAAGTCAGTCCGCATATTGGCGAGACGCGCACCGAGATCGCTGCGCTCGCGCTCTGGAATGGACAGGGCGCTGCACGCCTGCTCGCGGCTGAACCGGACCTCGGGGGACTGTTGCTCGAACGCGTCGAGCCCGGGTCGATGCTCGTCGAATTCTCCGGAGCAGACGATGACGAAGCCACTCGGGTCGCCGCCGCGGTCCTATCAACCCTGTGGCGACCTACGACCGAAGCGTGCGGTTTGCGCCCGCTCGACTCGTGGTTAGGCGCGTTCGACCGGAATCGCACGGTCCTCTCAGCCGGTGCGGTCGGATTCCCCGGGTTGCTCTTCCAGCGCGCCGACGCGCTGCGCTCAGAGCTGCTCGCCTCGAGCACCAACGATGTCGTGCTGCATGGCGACTTCCACCACTTTAATATCCTCAGGTCCGAGCGGGCCGATTGGCTCGCCATCGACCCCAAAGGTCTGGTGGGCGACCGGTGTTTCGATGTGTGTCAATTTCTCGTGAATCCCGATCGGATGCCGGTGGGTGTGAACCGGCGTCGCCTGGACATTCTGTGCGCTGAGCTTGGCCTTGACCGGCAGCGTACCGTTGACTGGTGCCTCGTGCATGCCGTGCTCGACGCATGCTGGTCGTTCGAGGATGGCGAAGACCCTGCGCTTAGGGCGGCTTACGCCGAGCAGACGTTGCTGTATTAGACTAGGTCTCAGAGCGACAAGCGCCTTAGGCGGGGCAGTCTTGGCCCAGAGGACGCCAGGCGTGTACATGCTGGAAGGACGCGACGATCTCGCAGCCCTGTGGGACATCCGCGTTCATCCGGACGCCCGGCGGGACGGCATCGGCCACATGCTGTTCGAGGCAGCCACTCGTGAAGCCCGCCAGCGGCACTGTCGATGGCTAAAGATTGAGACGCAGAAACCCAACGCGGGCGCCTGCCGCTCCTATGCGCATGAAGGCTGCCAGCTGCATAGCATCCACCCCGGTGCCTATGTCGAGTTCCCGGACGAGATTCAGATCCTCTGGTACTACGACCACTGAGCACCGCGCGCCGTGCTGAACGCCGGCGCATCCAGAACCGCGTGTGTGCTGGCACGGGGATGAGCTGGCGCACGACGCGGCACCACGTCACCAGTGGCCAGCACCTTGGATCGCCGAACGGTGCTGGTGCGTTCGAGGCGCTCATTTCCTACTTCTTACCGTGGCTGGGGATACTCCGACTACAGCCAGACGGGTACGATCGCAGCCCATTGGCATCGCCAACCATACGGGTCCGCGATCTCGCCAAGGACTTCCGCACGCCGAAGCGTCATCCGGGGCTGCTCGGCAGCCTCCGCAGCCTGTTCACGAGCGAGCAAACCGTCACCCGAGCCGTCGACGGCGTCAGCTTTGAAGTCGGCGAGGGCGAGCTGGTGGGCTACCTCGGGCCAAACGGGGCGGGCAAGTCGACCACGATCAAAATGCTCACTGGAATCCTGGTACCCACGGCCGGCGAAGTCGAGGTCGGCGGACTCGTCCCGTGGCGCGATCGCGAGCAGAACGCGCTGAACATCGGCGTCGTCTTCGGCCAGCGCACGCAGCTGTGGTGGGATCTGCCGCTGGTCGAGTCGTTCAAGCTCGGCGACCTCGCGGCAGCGATGTTGTACGAGCCGCGGGTCCTGTATCTGGACGAGCCGACGGTCGGACTCGACGTGCTTGCCACAGAGCGCATCCGCGGCTTTGTCCAGGAGCTGAACTACACCAACAAGACAACCGTGATCCTGACGACGCACGACATGAGCGACGTCGAACGCCTGTGCAAGCGGGTGGTCGTGATCGATCAGGGGCGCGTCATCTACGATGGCTCCGTCTCGCGTCTCAAGAGGGAGTACGCGCCGCACCGCGTGCTGGTCGTCCATTTGACGAGCGAGCTCGACATGATCGAGGCGCCCGGGGCCGAGCAGATCAGCCGTGAGGACGGCCGGGTCTCATTCAGGTTCGATCCGGAGCAGACGCGCGTGGCGGACCTGATCGGGGCGATTACCAGCCGCTATCCGGTGACCGACCTGTCCATCCTCGAGCCGGACCTCGAGGGCGTGATCAAGCAGATCTATGGCGAGCGAGAGGCACGATGAGGAGCCTGGCCGCCTACCTTCAGATCGTGAACATGGGCATCCAGATGATCGCCGCCTACCGCGTTCAGGCGATCCTCGAAACCGCCTCGATGCTGCTGCAGGTGTTTCTCCTGCGCGCCATCTGGGAGGCGGTCTATGCAGGCCAGACCCAGATCGATGGGCGCCCGCTCTCGCTGGTCATCGCGTATGTGACGATCGCCACCATCCAGAATTGGCTGCTCTCGCCGAACCTTGCGTACTTCCTCGCCGAGCTCGTGCGGGACGGCAGCGTGGGCATCGAGCTGGTACGCCCCGTTCCCTTCCTCGGCCGTCTGCTTGCGCAGCAGGGGGGTGAAACGGCGTTCGCGCTCCCGTTCGCGATCGCCGCCTTCCCGCTGGCCGTATTGCTGGGCGGGATGTTGCCGCCTGCCTCGCCGGCTGCCGCGGTCCTCTACGTGGTGAGCTTCGGATTGGGCTACGGGATCATGGTGCTGATCGGTCTCATGATCGGGCTGGCCTCGTTCTGGACGATCGAGATTTATGGCTTCGTGATGATCTACCGCCTGGTGAGCGCGTTTTTCGGTGGTGCGCTGATGCCGCTCTGGTTCTTCCCGTCATGGCTCAGCGCGGTGGCGGATTGGCTGCCGTTCCAGTCAATGGTCTTCGTGCCAATCGCGATCTACCTCGGTCAACTCACGGGCGGCGAGGCGGCGCGCGCGATCGCGCTGCAGCTGCTCTGGATTCTCGCGCTCCATGTGGCGGTGCAAGCCGTCTGGCGCCACGCCATGCGACGGGTCGTGGTGCAGGGCGGGTGAGGCACTCAGTCACACTAGCGCTCGTTCTCGCCGCCGCCTACATCCGCGGGCAGATGGAGTACCGCTTCAACTTCGTGGTGTTGGTGGTCATGGGGCTCGTCTACCAGCTCACCGGGTTCGTGTTCATCTGGGTGCTGATCGCGCGGTTCAACAACCTGGGCGGGTGGACGCTCGGCGAGATCGCGTTCCTGTACGGGCTGCGGCTGCTGGTGCATGCGCTGCGCGGGATCTGCTTTGGCAACGTCGGCCGTGAGATGGAATGGCTGGTGCGTCGCGGTGAGTTCGACCGCATGCTGGTCCGCCCCATGTCGCCGCTCGTACAGGTCGCCGTGAAGCAGATCCCCATCAACGACTTCGGCAATCTCATCGGCGGCCTGGGAGTGTTCATCGTCGCGAGTATGGCGGTTGCCATTGATTGGTCTCCGGCGGCCATGGCGTTTCTGGTTCTGGCCGTGCTGGGCGGCTGCCTCGTCGAGGCGGCACTGGAGTTGGCGCTGGCTTCGCTCACGTTTCGGATCGTCCGCGCTCACGCGCTCTTCGCGCTTGTCAACGACGTCAACAACCGCTTCGGCAGCTACCCGCTCCACATTTTCGGCGACCTGGCGCGCTTCGTCCTCACCTTCGGCGTGCCGGTCGCCTTCATCGCGTACCTGCCAGCGACCGTGCTC